>Ga0136638_10000010_pt1 | contig 26568 bp, 30 predicted proteins | sample AntDrymUQ8582206_2_FD_104671 | JGI IMG/M metagenome (GOLD analysis project Ga0136638, IMG submission 104671) | Polar desert sand microbial communities from Dry Valleys, Antarctica - metaG UQ858 (22.06) | ecosystem: Environmental > Terrestrial > Soil > Desert | place: Antarctica: Dry Valley...
CATGCCGCCGATTCTGTTTGAGGACGAGCATGTGATGGCGGTCGACAAGCCTGCCGGGCTTGCTGCGCACGGCGGCAGCGGCATTTCTTATGGGTTGATCGAGCGTGTGCGCGGTGCGCGTCCAAACCAGCCTTTTCTGGAGCTGGTACATCGACTTGATCGTGAAACATCTGGCATCCTGCTGCTTGCCAAGTCGCGCCGCGCTCTGCTTTCATTGCACGAAGATCTGCGCGAGGGCCGGCTCGAAAAGCGCTATTCGGTGCTGGTCAAGGGCGATTGGGTCAATGGCCGGCAGCACGTTCGCTTGCCGCTCATCAAATATGTGAACGGGCACGGCGAGCGCAGAGTGATTGTCGACGCCGACGGCATGGAATCGCATACGGTCTTCAGTTTGACGCGGCGCTTCGGAAATTTTTCATTGCTCGAAGCCGACCTCAGGACCGGCCGCACTCATCAAATTCGGGTCCATCTTGCTCATCTTGGATTCCCCGTGCTGGGCGATGACAAGTATGGAGATTTTGAGTTGAACAAGCGCGTTGGCCGCGCAGGCGTAGCGCCTGGCCTGCTGCGTCTAGCGCGTATGTTCTTGCATGCTGGCAGTGTGCAATTCGCACACCCTGTAACGGGCTACCCTATGTTGCTTAAGGCGCCGCTGCCCGTCGAATGCTCGGATTTTCTACAAGGGTTGCAAGGGCTCGATGCGCCGCTTTGATCTGATCGTGTTCGATTGGGACGGCACGATCGTCGACTCGACTGCGAAAATCGCGGCGTGTATTCGCAGCGCTGCGGCCGATCTCGCACTAGCGGTGCCAACGTTGGAACAGGCAAGCCATGTCATCGGTCTGGGACTTCTCGATGCCTTGTCGCATGCGGTGCCCGGTTTAGCTACCGAGCGCGCCGAAGAGTTCTCGGCGCGCTATCGCCATCATTATCTGGCGTGCGAGCCCGGGATCGTAGTGTTCAAAGACATGGAGGCGATGCTTGATGAGCTTGTCTCAAGCGGTATTTCGTTGGCAGTGGCGACCGGAAAAACGCGTCGCGGATTAACGCGCGGCTTTGAGTCGACCGGCCTGGGTTCCCGGTTCGCATCGTCGCGCTGCGCGGACGAAGCGCAATCGAAGCCGCATCCTGCGATGTTGCTCGAACTTGCGAGCGAGTTCGACATTCCGGTTCAGCGGATGCTGATGATCGGCGATACCACGCACGATTTGCAGATGGCGGCGGCAGCTGGGGTCAGCAGCGTTGGCGTGACCTACGGCGCGCATCTGCACTCGCATCTGGAGCCGCACACGCCACTTGCGCTGATGGGGTCGGTGGCAGATCTGCACTCATGGCTGATAGCGAATCGTTAATCGATATCTGCGAGTCATCCGCGTTGCTTAACGGTGGGCGCGGCGTTCGCTTCGAAGTCGATGTTGGAGGGCGCAATGCGCCGGCGTTTGCGGTGCGCTACGGCGGTCGCGCATTCGCCTATCTAAACCGCTGCGCGCACGTTTCAATGGAGCTCGACTGGCTGCCGGGAATGTTTTTCGATTTCGATGCCGAGCACCTGATGTGCGCAACGCATGGTGCGTTCTATGACCCGGTGACCGGCGCTTGTCGCGGCGGCGCGTGCGTGGGTTATGGCGGATTGCGTACGTTGGTGGTCGTCGAGCGCGACGGCCGCGTGCTGTGGCAGCCCGACGGCTATGCCGAACCGCTGCGTTTAGCTGACTAGGCGAGCAGGCAAAACACCGCGGGCCGCTTCGCCAACGGCGGGCGCGCATCGTCGCGCATGGCACGCCACTCGGCGATTGCGCATTGCTGAATCCGCTCGTCGCCGCCGCTAAGGTCAATCGACAGCGACAGACGCGTGGCCGGCGCACAGTGGTCCAGCAGCGCGCTAAACAGCGATTCGTTGCGATACGGTGTTTCGATGAAGATTTGAGTTTCGCCGCTCTTTGATTCACGCTCGAGCGCCTCGATCGCGGCTGCGCGTGCCTCGGCGGCGATTGGCAGATATCCGTGGAAACGAAAACGCTGACCATTGAGACCGGACGCCATCAGCGCCAGCACAATCGACGCCGGCCCAACCAGCGGTTGCACTTTCCAGCCATTGCGGTGCGCTGCTGCGACCAGGCTGGCGCCGGGGTCTGCGATCGCCGGACAGCCTGCCTCCGAAAGCACGGCAACGTCGACGCCGCTCTTTAATGGCGCCAGCCAGTCGGAAATTTTCGCCGCATCCGGGGCGGGGCCGATTTCGACGATCGACAATTCACGCAAGGTCTTCGGATGGCCGAGCTGTTTCAGAAATGCACGCGCAGACTTTGCGTCCTCCACCAGAAAGTGTTCGACGCGTTGCGCAATCCGAATGACATCGGCTGGCAACGCGAATTGAATCGGCGCGCTTGATATCGGCGTCGGCAACAAGTAAAGCGTGCCGCTCATGATCGCGCCAGCACTTGAATTCCGGCTTCGGCGAGCATCGAAGTCAAGCGTATCAACGGCAGCCCAATCAGCGCCGTGGGGTCGTCCGATACGGCGCCTTCGATCAGCGCGATCCCAAGCGACTCTATTTTGGCCGAACCGGCGCAGTCGTAGGGTTGGTCGGAGTGCAAATATGTGTCGAGCTGGTGCTGCGAAAGTTTGCGAAAAGTTACGGTCGTCGGCACACAAGCGATTTGCATCTGACCGGCGCTAGGTCCGACCATCGCGAGCGCGGTATAAAACACAGCGGTGCGGCCTTGTAGCACCGACAATTGCGCTAATGCCGCCTGATGAGACAGTGGCTTTCCGAGCAACACGCCATCAAAATCGACCGTTTGGTCCGAGCCGATCACCACGGCGCTCGCGAAGCTTGCTGCGACTTGCAATGCCTTGCTGCGTGCCAGCCGCAGCGCGGTATCGCGCGGCACTTCGGTCGGCAACGCGGCTTCGTCAACCTGAGGCGCGTGAATTTCGAACGGTAGCCGCAATCGCTGCAGCAATTCGCGGCGGTAACGCGACGTCGACGCGAGTACGATCAGCGGACCAGCCATCACTTAAGTGTAGCGGCGCCAGAATTCACTCGCGATGTCCGAGCCGTCAATCACGATCGACAGTTTTGAACTAGCACGCTCGCTGCAGCGGATAACGGGCGAGGTTGCCGTTGCGCGTTTGCAGCGATTGTCTGACATGCTGGCGCAGTCGGATGGGAAGCTGCGCTATCAGATCGACGGCGTCATCGAGCAAGAGGGCAGTCCCGCGGCCGATTTACGCGTCAACGGACGGCTCTATTTGGTCTGTCAGCGCTGCAATGGGTCACTTGAGTTTGATTTCGATCGAACCGCGCGCTTCCGGTTTGTCGCCAACGAGGAGGTGCTGAACTCGCTGCCAATCGAAGATGACGAAGTCGATGCCATCGTTGGTTCACGCGCGATGAACGTATATGACTGGGTCGAAGACGAAGTGATTCTCTCTTTGCCCCTGGTGCCGCGGCATGACGAATGTTCTGCGCCGGTTACTAACGAGCGAGGCGTGGTTGCGGCCGCGGCCCCGAATCCCTTTGCAGTTCTGGCAGCGCTGCGAAACGACGGCGACGATAGTGAGCGGCGCAGTTAATCGTGCGGTTGTCAGCAACAGCGGGGGCGTAGCTGCAAGCGCTTCCCCTCGGGTACAATCGCCGCCTTTTCGCGGGGTTAGCCATGGCTGTCCAGCAAAACAAGAAGTCATCGTCAAAGCGCGGAATGCATCGCTCGCACGATTTCCTGACCAATCCTGCGACGGCGATCGAGCCCACCACGGGCGAGATCCATCGGCGTCACCATATCAGCGCCACCGGTTTCTACCGCGGCAAAAAGGTTATCCAGACCAAGAGCGACGAGTAGGTCGCGGCGCGCATAGGTTGGCCTGAACGATTCGCTGTGACAACGCGAATCGCCGTTGATTGCATGGGTGGTGACCATGGTTGCTCGGTCACTGTGCCCGCTGCGCTTGCCTTTGCCGAACTTCGATCCGATGTACACATGCTACTGGTCGGGCGTCGGGCGGACCTCGAGGCTGCATTGCGCAGCCCGCGTCCGGATCGCATCGAGCTGGTGCATGCGGACGAAGTCGTTGAAATGGACGATGCCCTGGTCGTTGCAATGCGAACCAAGCGCAACTCGTCGATGCGAGTTGCCATCAACCTGGTGAAAGAAGGCCGCGCCGACGTGTGTGTCAGCGCCGGCAACACCGCCGCGCTGATGGCCATTGCGCGATTCGTACTGAAGACGCTTGACGGCATCGATCGTCCGGCGATTGCAGCGGTGTTGCCGAATCAGAAGGGCGGTGTCACCACCATGCTCGATCTCGGCGCTAATGTTGATTGCACTGCCGAACATCTGCTGCAATTTGCGGTGTTGGGCAGCGCACTAGTGGCGGCGGTCGAGGACATTGATCGTCCTACGGTCGGTTTGTTGAACATCGGCGAAGAGTTGATCAAGGGTAATGAAGTAGTAAAACAGGCCGCTGAGATGCTGCGCTTGAGCCCGCTCAATTTCGTTGGCAACGTTGAAGGCAATGATATTTTCAAGGGTACGAGTGACGTTGTCGTGTGCGACGGCTTTGTCGGCAACGTTGCACTGAAAACTTCCGAGGGCCTGGCATTCATGCTGGCTGGATTCGTGCGGGAGGAATTCACGCGCGGCGCGCTGTCGCGCCTGCAGGCGATGGCTGCTTTGCCGGTGCTGCGTCGGTTCAAGCGCAGGGTTGATCATCGCCGACACAACGGCGCGAGTCTGCTGGGGCTGCGTGGACTGGTCATAAAAAGCCATGGTTCTGCCGACGCGGTCGCCTTTGAAAGCGCGCTCAGGCGCGGTTATGAGCAAGCGCGGCATCATGTGCTCGATCGCACGGTCGTTGAGATGCGGCCGGTGGTTGCGAAACTGGCGCAAGCTAATCGCGAAAAACATCCTGCTGCGGATCATCCTGCCGCCGCATGACCCTTGCTGCTTTGCGCACTTATTCCCGCGTCATCGGTACCGGCTCCGCGCTGCCGGGCAACGCGGTGTCCAATGATGAGCTGGCGCGCGATCTCGCCACGCGCGGTGTTGAAACCTCCGATCAGTGGATCGTTGAGCGCACCGGCATTCGACAACGCTATATCGCCGCGCCCGGCAGCACGACCGCCGACCTCGGTGTGCGCGCGGCCCAGGCCGCGCTGCAGGCGGCAGGGCGCACCGGCAAGGACATCGATCTGATCATCGTCGCTACCTCGACACCCGATCAGATATTTCCCAGCACCGCTTGCCTGATTCAGGCGCAGCTTGGCGCCAACGGGTCGACGGCGTTCGACGTTCAGGCGGTGTGCAGCGGGTTTGTGTACGGACTCGTGATCGCCGACGCAATGATTCGCAGTGGCACCAATGCGCGCGCGCTCGTCATCGGCGCCGAGCTTTTTTCGCGCATTCTCGACTGGAGCGACCGCAGCACGTGTGTGCTGTTCGGTGACGGAGCCGGCGCAGTAATGCTCGAGGCGTCGAGCGAGCCCGGAATACTGGCGTCGGAGTTGAAGGCCGACGGCTCGCACGCGGGCGTGCTGTGCACTGCCGGGCGTGTGTCACAAGGCAAGGTCGAAGGCCATCCGTATTTGACGATGGACGGGCCGGCGGTGTTCAAGCTCGCGGTCAACGTTCTCGGGGCTTCCGCCATCAGTGTGCTGCAGCAAGCCGGTCTCGAGGTCTCGCAACTTGACTGGCTGATTCCGCATCAGGCAAATGTGCGGATTCTGAATGCGATCGCCAAGCGGGTCGGCGTGCCTGAGGAAAAAATGGTGGCGACGGTGGACCGCCACGGCAATACCTCGGCCGCTTCGGTGCCGCTCGCGCTCGACGTTGCCGTGCGCGACGGCCGCATCAAAAGCGGGCAGCACGTGATGTTGCAAGGCGTCGGCGGCGGGTTCACCTGGGGCTCCGCCTTGCTTCGCTGGTGATGAAAGTCGCGTTTGTGTTCCCTGGGCAGGGCTCGCAAGCCGTCGGCATGCTTGATTCATTTCGCGCCAACGCTGCTGTGCAATCGATCGTTACACGCGCGTCCGGGGCGTTAGGCCAGGACATGGGCGCGTTGATCGAAAATGGTCCCGTTGATGAATTGAATCTCACTGTCAATACACAGCCGGCGCTGTTGACGGCGAGTTACGCGATTTACGCCGCCTGGCGTGAGGCGGGGGGCGCTGAGCCCGCGCTGGTCGCTGGACACAGCTTGGGCGAATACACCGCGCTAACAGTCGCTGACGCAGTTGAATTGGAAGACGTGGTGCGTTTGGTGCGGTTTCGCGCACAGGTTATGCAGGAAGCGGTGCCCGTGGGTGAAGGCCAGATGGCAGCGATTCTCGGCTTGACCGATGACCAGGTACGGCAAGCCTGCAACGAGGCGTCGCAAAATGAAATCGTTGAAGCGGTCAACTTTAACGCGCCCTCACAGGTCGTTATCGCCGGACATCGGCGCGCTGTTGAGCGCGCGTGCGAAGTGTGCAAGCGGATGGGCGCGCGGCGCGCATTGGTGCTGGCAGTTTCCGCACCATTTCACTCGTCGCTGCTGCAGCCCGCCAGCGAGCGCCTGCGCGAGCGCCTGGCGCAGGCGCCCGTGCGCAATCCTCGCATCGAGCTGATCAACAATGTTGACGTAGCAATCGAGTCGGAGCCCGCGCGTATCGCCGATGCGCTCGCGCGTCAAGCCGCGCGCCCGGTGCGCTGGGCCGAGACGATTCGCAGCATGCTCACCTACGGTGTCACGCATGTTGTGGAATGCGGGCCTGGCCGGGTGCTATCCGGGCTGACCAAACGGATCGCGCCGGGGCTCGAAAGCTTCGCCGTCAACGATGGCGCTTCGCTGGCAGAAACGATCGCGGCGCTTGATCGATGAACGTGTTTCATGCGAACTGCCTGCAGGGCGACGTTGCACTCGTCACCGGCGCAACGCGCGGCATTGGGCGCGCCATTGCCGAACAACTAGCGCGCGCCGGCGCCACGGTGATAGGTACCGCGACGTCCAATGAGGGCGCCGATCAAATTTCGCAGCGCTTGTTGGGTAGCAGCGCGCCTGGGCGGGGTGCGTTGCTCGATGTGCGCGATGTCTCGGCGTGTGAAGCGCTGATCGAATCTATCGGCAAGGAGCACGGCAAGCTGTCGATCCTGGTGAACAACGCCGGCGTCACGCGCGACGCGCTTGCCATGCGAATGAAGGACGATGACTGGTCGGCCGTAATCGATACCAACCTGTCGGCCGTGTTCAGGCTGTCGCGCGGGGTGCTGCGTGGCATGATAAAGGCGCGCCATGGACGCATCATCAACATCACGTCGGTAGTGGGCGCCAGTGGCAATGCAGGACAAGCCAACTACGCGGCCGCCAAGGCGGGCGTTGCAGGCATGACGCGTGCACTCGCGCGCGAATTGGGAAGCCGCAACATCACCGTCAACTGCATCGCACCGGGCTTCATTGACACCGACATGACGCGTGCACTCGACGATGAGCAGTCCCGATCGCTGCTGGCGCAGATTCCACTCGGAAGGCTAGGAGGCGTCGACGACATTGCTGCTGCAGCAGTTTTTCTGGCGTCACCTGCGGCGTCCTATATTTCAGGCGCTACGCTGCATGTGAATGGCGGCATGTACATGACGTGAATGTGCGGCTGTTAGAATTCGCGCGCTTTTTTGCTTTGGAGGAGTGAATGGAAAATATCGAACAACGAGTCAAAAAGATTGTCGCAGAGCAATTGGGCGTCAATGAAGCAGACATTAAAACGGAATCCGCATTCGTCGAAGACCTCGGCGCTGATTCACTCGACACAGTGGAGCTCGTAATGGCACTTGAAGACGAGTTCGAATGTGAAATTCCGGATGAAGAAGCCGAAAAAATTCGCACGGTGCAGCAAGCAATCGATTACGTTAATAGCCATCAGAAAGTCTGATCGTCGGCGACAGCCATTCTTAGGAGCATGCAACAGCGACGAGTCGTAGTTACTGGCCTCGGGATGGTGAGCCCAGTGGGCAACGACGTTGCGACTTCCTGGGACGCGATGCTGGCGGGGCGTTCCGGCATTGACCGTATCACCCGATTTGACGCATCCGGTTTGCAGTGCCGTATCGCCGGCGAGGTCAAAGGCTTCGATGTCACGCAATATTTGCCGGCGAAAGAAGCGCGCCGGCTCGACACGTTCATTCATTACGGTGTCGCTGCATCAGCGCAGGCAATCAAGGACTGCGGCCTCGAAATCTCGGACGCCAATCGCGAGCGGATCGGATGCGTGATCGGCTCGGGCATCGGCGGCCTGCCGATGATCGAAGACAATCACACGGAGCTGATGAATCGTGGACCGCGCCGCGTTTCTCCGTTTCTGATTCCAGGGTCGATCAGCAACATGATCGCGGGCGCGGTATCAATTCAGTATGGGTTGCAGGGACCGAACCTCGCGATCGTCAGCGCGTGCACTACCGGGCTGCACTCGATCGGCGACGCGGGCCGCATGATCGAGCACGATGATGCCGATGTGATGGTTGCCGGTGGCGCCGAAGCGACGATCTCGCCGCTCGGCATCGGCGGGTTTGATTCGATGAAGGCGCTGTCGACGCGAAACGATGATCCGGCGACTGCCAGTCGGCCGTTCGACCAGGATCGCGACGGCTTCGTGATGGGTGAGGGCGCCGGCATCATGGTGCTTGAAGAGTACGAACACGCGAAGCAGCGCGGCGCGCACATGTATTGCGAGCTAATCGGATTCGGGATGAGCGCCGACGCGTTTCACATGACCGCGCCCGACATGAACGGCCCGCGCCGCTGCATGCTCGCGGCGTTGAAAAGCGCGCGCATCAATGCCGACCAGCTGCAGTATCTGAACGCACACGGTACGTCGACGCCGCTGGGCGACATCAACGAAACCAAGGCGATCAAGGCCGCGCTGGGTGACGCCGCGCGCAATATCGTCGTCAACTCGACCAAGTCAATGACGGGACATTTGCTCGGCGGCGCCGGCGGTGTCGAGTCGGTCGTTACCGCGCTTGCGATTCAGCACCAGATCTCGCCGCCAACGATCAATATAATCAATCAGGATCCGGAGTGTGATCTGGACTACTGCGCCAACACGGCGCGCGACATGCGCATCGACTTCGCGCTGAAAAATTCGTTCGGCTTTGGCGGCACGAATGGCACCCTGGTGTTCAAGCGGATCTGAGCAGGCGCCAGGTGCTGGTTCCGTGGACGGCCCTGCGCCCGTCGCTGCAATCCCTGCGGTGGCGCCGGGCGGGAATCGGCCTCGCGCTCGTGACCGCAGCCGCATTGGCTGCCGCCGCAATGGCTTCGGCGCCGTCGAGTGTGCGGCAGGTGAGTTTGGCTATTTTGGCCGTCCTCACCGGCGTATTTGCATGGATCGCCTCCCGTAGGCGGCCCGCCCGCCCGTGGGAGATCGGCGTTTCAACGAAGGGCGAAGTCGAGCTACGCGGCGTTGAGCCAGCCAGTCAACCAGCGCGGCCGTTTCAGCTCGCCTTCGCTGCGCCGTGGTTGATAAGCTTGCGTAGCGGCACCATGTTTATCCCGATTTGGCCCGATTCTCTGCCGCAATCCGTCTATCGGCGACTTTGGGTCCACCTGCGTTGGAAGAAGGCTGGGCGAAGCGACGATGAGCAGCGATCGACATCAAGGGGCAGTGCCAGATTTGAGGATCGCTGACGCGTGCCGTGCATGAATATCGGCCAGCGCCATGTCTGATCGGGAAATCGACCAGCAGCTGGTGGAGCGCGTGCAACGCGGCGACAAGGCCGCCTTCGATCTGCTCGTCGTCAAGTATCAGCGCAAGATTTTTCGTCTGTTATCGAGATTGATTCGCGATACCGCCGAGATCGAAGACGTTGCGCAGGAGGCCTTCATCAAAGCGTACCGGGCGCTTCCGAATTTCCGCGGCGACAGCGCGTTTTATACGTGGCTGTACCGGATTGCAATCAACACCGCAAAGAATTATCTGGTCTCGCAAGGCCGCCGCGCGCCGACCTCGACGCCCTCTGATATTGAGGAGGCGGAAACTTTTGACGACGGCGACCACCTAAGAGACCTGAATACACCGGATTCCATGCTGGTGACCAAGCAGGTGGCTGAAGCGGTCAATCGGGCGATCGATCTGTTACCCGAGGATCTGCGAACCGCGATTGTGCTGCGCGAGCTTGAGGGGTTGAGCTATGAGGAAATTGCCGAGTCGATGCAGTGTCCAATTGGAACGGTGCGCTCGCGCATTTTTCGCGCCCGCGAAGCGATTGCCTTGGAATTGAGGCCGATTTTGGACACTGCGAAAGACAAGCGGTGGTAGGAATTGGCGTAAGGGTGAGAGTGAATCAATCGAGAGCACGATGAATCAAACTGCGAAAAATCAAGCGGCGGCGACAGGGGCGGGCGAGCGCATATCCATTTTGCTCGACGGCGAGATGGATCGATCCGAAGCCGAAGCGTTCATTGCATCCGTATGCGCCGACGCCGCCCTGCGACGGCAATGGCACGAGCTTCATCGTGCCGGTGATGCGTTGCGTTCGAACGAAGTCGGGGCGTGCGACGCGGCAGGTTTTTGTGCGCGAGTGACCGCCGCCATAACATCCGAGCCGACGGTCCTCGCACCGCGCTCAGCCCGCAACCCAGCAGGCGTGCGCCGCTATTGGATACCGGGTCTGGCGGTCGCGGCCTCGATCGCAGCGGTCGGTTTTGTCGCGATCCCGTTGCTGCGTACTCCTGACACTACTTCGTTGTCAAAAAGCAGCGTGCCAATGGAAGTCGCTGTGATCGAGGCGGGCGCGCGCAAGGCGCTGCCGACGATTGTCAACGCACGCGAGCTCAACGCGTCATTTAACCCGTACCTGGCAGCGCACCGCGAGCTGATCGGAAATTCGGTGGTTCCGCGTGCCGCTGTTTATCTGCGCTCCGCCGAGGATCGTTGATCGTGCAGGCAGTCGTATCAAGAGAGTTGATCGGGGCAGCGGCGAGCCGTGCTCGCAACATCGCGACAGCGTTCGTATTGACCACCGGCACGTTGTTTACCAGCGCAACGCCGGGCCAGGAGTCGCGTGCGCGCACGGACGTGCAATGGATTCAGGCGGTGCGTCTGGCGGCGCATCGGGTGAACTATCAAGGTACCGTTGTATATCAAGCTGGCGGCGAGATGCGTTCCTCCAGAGTGACGCATATGTTCGACGGTTCGTACTCGCACGAGCGGATTCAAACGCTTGACGGCAAACCGCGCGAATATATTCGCCGCCGCTCCGAAGCGAACGATGAAGTGCAGTGTCTGATTCCGGAAACGCGCCGGATCGTGATCGAGCAGCGTAAGGTCGAAGAATCTTTCCCAGGTCTTTCCAACGCATCGCCCGAAGAAATACTCGAGCGCTATACGTTAAAAGTGGGCGAGGTGGAGCGCGTGGCGGGTATCGATTGCCAGATGCTGACGCTCGAGCCCAAAGATAACGCGCGCTACGGCTACCGCTTGTGGATTGACCGTGCCAGCGGGCTGTTGCTGAGAGCGCAGACGCTCAACGAGCGGCGTGAGGTCATCGAGCAGATCGCGTTTTCCGACGTAAAAATCGGTGAACGAATCGATCGTGCAAAGCTGCGGCCGTCGTGGTCGACCGAGGGGTGGTCGGTCGAGCGCAGCGATCATCGAAAGGCCGATTTATCGCAACACGGGTGGATCGTTCCGTCCCCCGCTGGGTTTCGCAAAACGCGTGAAGTGTCGCGCCGCATTGCAGGCTCTGACGCGATGCAGGCCGTGTTCTCCGATGGGTTGGCGACGGTTTCGGTTTTCATCGAGCCGCACGCGCTGTTGAACCCGCCGGCGTCACTGTCGGGTAGCGGCTCACCAGCGCCGTCCGTCGACGCGTTGCAGATACACGGCCCGACGTCAGCGTTTTCGCGTCGCGTCGGCGATTCGCTGGTCACGGTCGTGGGCGAAGTGCCGCCGTCAACGGTGCGCGCAGTCGCAGGGTCGGTCGAGTTTCGCGGTGCGCGATAGTCGCGCGCCTAACTTTTATTTCTAAGGAATGAGCATGATTCGCAAGTTCGCTGTTGCAGTATTCGTTGCGATTCTGGGAGCGCTGGCGGTTACATCGGTGCCTCAGTTCGCGTCCGGCGTTTCGGCCCAGCCGAATGTCGGCTCGGGGCCGACTCAGGTGTTGCCCGATTTTGCAGACCTCGCTGACCGTGCGGGTCCGGCGGTGGTCGGCATTCGCACCACCGCGCGCGCGGGTGCTGCTCAGAACGCGCTGCCGTTTCCCGACATCGACGAAAACGATCCGATGTTCGAGTTCTTTCGGCGCTTTTTTCCGAACCCACCGCAACAGCCGCAGCCGCGCCAGGGTCCGCAGCAACCCGCGCCGCGGCGCGACGTTCCGCGCGGGCTCGGTTCAGGATTCATCCTGTCGCCCGACGGTTACATCATGACCAATGCGCACGTGGTGCGCGGCGCCGATGACATCACGGTCACCACCTCCGACCGGCGCGAGTTCAAAGCCAAGGTCATCGGTACCGATACGCGCACCGACGTCGCGCTGATCAAGGTCGATGCAACTGGATTGCCGGCGGTACGTATGGGCGACCCGAACAAGTTGCGGGTCGGTGAATGGGTGATTGCGATTGGTTCTCCATTCGGTTTGGAGAATACGGTGACGGCGGGCATCGTCAGCGCTAAGTCGCGCGACACCGGCGACTATCTGCCGTTCATTCAGACGGACGTAGCGGTGAATCCCGGCAATTCCGGCGGCCCGCTGATCAATATGCGCGGCGAGGTAGTTGGGATCAATTCGCAGATCTTCACCACGTCGGGTGCTTTCAACGGCATTTCGTTCGCGATCCCGATCGACGAGGCGAACAACGTGCAGCAGCAGTTGCGCACGTCGGGGCGAGTGATCCGGGGCCGCATCGGCGTCGGCATCGAAGCCGTGTCGCGCGATGTCGCCACCGCAATCGGACTAGCCAAGCCGCAAGGCGCGATGGTGAACAACGTCGACAAAGACGGCCCGGCGGTAAAGGCCGGTGTCGAAGCAGGAGACATCATTCTGCGGTTCGATGGTCGTCCTATTGAGCGTGCGAGCGATCTGCCGCGCATCGTCGGCGGCACCAAACCCGGCGCGACGGTCAACATGACAGTGTTTCGTAAAGGAAACCAGCGCGAACTGCCGATCACCGTGGTTGAATTGCCGGCTGAACGGGTAGCGACCGCACGCGGTCAAGGCGAAACGCCGAAGCCAGCTGTTGCCGCCAACGTGCTAGGTCTCGCGGTATCGGATATTCCAGCGGAACGGATCAAGGAATTCGGCCTGCGCGGCGGCGTGCAGGTAGACGGCGCAGAAGGCCTGGCGGCTGGGTCGGGGGTGCGCACCGGCGACATGATCCTGCAATTGAACAACGTCGACGTCCAAAACGCGCGGCAATTCAACGACGCTGTTGCCAAGCTCGATCCTAAGCGCGATGTCGCGGTCCTAGTGAAGCGCGGCGAAGCGACCCGCTTTGTGATGATTCGTCGATAGCACGATTCAACAGCGCTGCAGCGCGGTAAAATCCGCGCCCAGCACCGCAAGGGGGTGTCCTTATGGCACCCCTTTTTCTTGGCGCTTTCATTTGGACCGCATGCAGCACATCCGCAACTTTTCGATCATTGCGCACATCGATCATGGCAAATCGACGCTAGCCGATCGCCTGATACAGCGCTGCGGTGGCTTGAGCGACCGCGAGATGGAAGCGCAGGTGCTTGACTCGATGGACCTCGAGCGGGAGCGCGGTATCACAATCAAGGCGCAAACCGCGGCGCTTGAATACACCGCGATCGACGGCGGCAAGTACAACCTGAATTTGATCGACACTCCAGGCCACGTTGATTTTTCGTATGAAGTAAGCCGCTCGCTCTCTGCCTGCGAAGGTGCACTACTGGTGGTCGATGCAACGCAGGGGGTCGAAGCGCAAACGGTAGCCAATTGCTACACCGCGCTCGAGCTCGGCGTCGAGGTGCTGCCGGTGCTGAACAAAATGGATCTGCCGTCGGCAGATCCTGATCAGGCCGCCGCCGAGATCGAGGACGTGATCGGTATCGACGCCAGCGATGCGCTGCGCATCAGTGCCAAGACCGGGCAGGGTATCGAGGAAATTCTACAGCGCATTATCGAACGGGTGCCGCCGCCGAAGGGCGATGCAGCTGCGCCGTTGCAGGCTTTGATCATTGATTCGTGGTTCGACAACTACGTTGGCGTCGTTGTGCTGGTACGGGTGGTCAATGGGATATTGAAGCCGCGCGACAAGATCTTGCTGATGGCGAGCGGCGCACTGCATCTGGTTGAGCAGGTCGGCGTCTTTACGCCGAAAACGCGGGCGCGCGAGGTACTGTCGGCCGGTGCGGTGGGCTTCGTCATCGCCGGCATCAAGGAGCTGCGCGCCGCGCACGTCGGCGACACCATCACGCATGCTGCGAAGCCTGCTGCTGCGCCGCTCCCCGGCTTCAAGGAAGCGAAGCCGCAGGTCTTTGCCGGGCTCTTTCCGATCGAAGCCAATCAGTACGAGGCGCTGCGCGATGCGCTTACCAAGCTGCAGTTAAACGATTCCGCCTTGCACTTCGAGCCGGAAGTGTCGCAGGCGCTCGGCTTCGGGTTCCGCGCCGGATTTCTGGGACTGCTGCACATGGACATCGTGCAGGAGCGGCTCGAGCGCGAGTACGACATGGACCTGATCACCACCGCCCCATCGGTGGTGTACGAGGTTGCATTGCGCGATGGCACCGTGATCTCGATCGAGAATCCGTCGAAGCTGCCTGATCCCGCGCGCATTGAGGAGATTCGCGAGCCAATCGTCAGCGTGATCATTTTCGTGCCGCAGGAGCATGTCGGATCAGTGATCACACTGGCCACCGGCAAGCGCGGCGTGCAGACCAACATGGCGTATCACGGCCGTCAGGTGCATCTGACTTACGATCTGCCGCTCGCAGAAATCGTTCTCGATTTTTTCGATCGGCTTAAGTCGGTATCGCGCGGTTACGCTTCGATGGACTATGCATTCAAGGAATATCGTGCTGCCGACGTGGTCAAGGTCGACATGCTGATCAATGGCGATCGCGTCGATGCTTTATCGGCGATCGTGCATCGAGCCAATGCGCCCTATCGCGGCCGCGAGATTGCGGCAAAAATGCGCGAGCTGATCCCGCGTCAAATGTACGACGTGGCTATCCAGGCAGCCATCGGCGCGAACATCATCGCACGCGAGAATGTAAAGGCATTGCGCAAAAACGTGTTGGCCAAGTGCTACGGCGGCGACATAACGCGCAAGAAGAAACTGCTCGAAAAGCAAAAAGCGGGAAAGAAGAGGATGAAGCAGGTCGGCACGGTCGAGATCCCGCAGGAAGCATTTCTGGCGATCCTGCAGGTCGATGATAAGTAAATGAGCAAGTAGATGAGCAAATGAACTTCGCGCTGATCCTTTTCGTTTTGACGGTGTTTACCGGCGTGCTTTATGCGGCGGACAAGCTCGTTTTCCGCAAGCAGCGTCGCGCGCGCGCCGCTCGATTGCTGGCCGATTTCGACGCTCGGAACCGCGCCGCCCTTGATCGCCACGAGCCGATCGTCGAGCAGGAGCGCAAGAGTCTGGAAGACGGCACCGTGCGGCAACCCGCGTGGCTCGAGTACACGGCCAGCTTTTTCCCGGTCATTGTCGTGGTGTTCCTGCTGCGCTCGTTTCTCTTCGAACCGTTCCGCATTCCGTCGGGCTCGATGGTTCCGACCCTCGAAATTGGCGACCTGATTCTGGTCAACAAGTACGAATACGGTATTCGGCTGCCGGTGATCAACAAGAAGGTGGTAGAGCTGGGCAAGCCGCAACGCGGCGACGTCATGGTGTTCCGCTACCCGCTGAATCCCTCGCAGGACTACATCAAGCGGGTGGTGGGCCTGCCCGGGGATCGGGTCGAGTATGTCAACAAGCAGCTGACTATTAACGGCCAACCCGTGCCATTTGAAAAAACCGAGCCGTATTACGATTCGGAGCGGATGCGCACTTATCCGCAGTTCGTCGAACGGTTGGGGGATACCACCCACGGCGTTATTGTCGATGAATCGGTGTCAGCCGGAATGGGCCGGGAGGCGCCTGGTAACACCCACCCGGGGGCTTGCCAATACAGTGGGAGCGGGGTGGTCTGCCGGGTACCGCCGGGGCACTATTTCATGATGGGCGACAATCGGGACAACAGCGAGGACTCCCGCTTTTGGGGCTTCGTACCAGACGAAAACATTGTGGGTCGCGCCTTCTTCGTCTGGATGAATTTTGGCAATATGGGCCGTATAGGAAGCTTTCGGTAGCCGCAACGGCAGAATGCTGAATTGCTGAAAATTTGTTGGGGATATGCAAAAAAAGATGACAGGTAGGGGTAGGGCGAGGGTGCTAGCGGCGCCGCAGCGCCAACGCGGGATAAGTCTGATCGGACTTTTCCTGGTCGGCCTCATAGTGGTGGCTCTGATCGCGCTTGGCTTCAAGGTGATTCCGGCGGTGGTCGAATACGTTGCGATCGAACGTGCGGTGCAGAAGATCCGCAACGAAGGCTCGACGGTGCGTGAGATCCAGGCGGCGTTCGACCGCCATGCGACGATTGACGACATCACGTCGATCAGTAGCCGTGATCTCGACATCACCAAAGAGGGCGACCGTATCGTCGTCAGCTATGCGTATGCCAAGAAGATTCCGGTGCTCGACAACGTGTCGCTGGTTATCGATTTTTCCGGCACCACGCGCGACCGCCAGCGCAAAGACATTCCATAGTGCGCCAACTTAGGAAGTAGGGCCTGCTCACACTAAAACATGAGATGCGTTGGGTCGCAATGCGGAGGGATGCGCGAAGAGCGGCGCTGTCCAATGGCGGTTCCATTTGCAAGCCGCTCGCTCATTTTGTACATGCGACTGCCGCCGCATTTTCACCCAACCCGCGTGATTTAATGTGAGCAGGCGCTAGATGGAACTTACGGCGCTTGAAGAGCGCCTGGGCTATACCTTTGTCCAGCGCACGCTGATTGAGCAGGCCGTCACGCACCGAAGTCATGGCGCGGTGCACAATGAGCGGCTCGAATTTCTGGGCGACGCCGTTTTGAACTGCGCCGTTGCGCAGCTGCTGTTCGCCAAGTACGCGCGCCTTGATGAAGGGGATTTATCGCGGCTGCGTTCCAATCTGGTAAAACAATCTTCGCTGGCTGATATCGCCGAAAAACTGGTATTGGCGGATTTCATGCGCCTCGGCGAGGGCGAAATGAAAAGTGGTGGCTTTCGCCGGCCTTCGATTCTGGCCGACACCATGGAGGCGATTTTCGGCGCTATTTTCATCGACCAGGGGTTCGACGCCGCGCGCACGGTCATCGGCAAGTTGTTCGAGCCAGTATTGAAAACAGTGGATCCTAAAACACTCGGCAAGGACAGCAAGACGCTGCTGCAGGAATACTTGCAGGGCAAGCGGATTTCGCTGCCGGTATACACCGTCGTCGAGACGCGGGGAGCCGCGCACAACCAGGAGTTCGAAGTCGAGTGTTCTATTCCCAAACTTGAAATCAGCGTGCGCGGCAGCGGGCGCAGCCGCCGTGCGGCGGAGCAATCTGCGGCAAAGCAGGCATGTGAGGCGGCGCAGCAGGCAATTGCCCGGCTCGGACGCCGTTCGCGCAAAAAGGTAGCCGACGCCACCGCAGTTGCAGGTTCCACGTCCGCTGATGCACCCGCGGACTCTGCAGCACAGACCGTCTAGTTCAGTGAAAGGGTCCAATCGCATCCGAGCGGCTGCGCAGCGAGGCGACAGGCCAGGCACAAAACGCAGCGATAACAGGAAGTATCGCGAGCATTTGCAACGACGCATGGCGCCACGAAGCGCAGACGAGCGGGGGCGCATTACGGCCCTTTCGCTGGACTGACATGCAGGCAGAAGTAGAGGCGCCTGCAACAGCGCGTCCGGTCGGTATGGTCGCAATCGTCGGGCGCCCAACGTCGGCAAATCCACTTTAGTCAATGCGCTCGTCGGTGAGCGGGTCAGCATCACATCGCGCAAGCCACAAACGACGCGCGATAAAGTGCTCGGTGTGCGTACCGATGACAACGCGCAGTACATCTTTGTAGATACGCCCGGCTTTCAGCGTCGGCATCGCAACGCTTTAAGCCGCCGAATGAACGACACCGTGACCCGCGCGCTGCACGGCGTCGATGCCATCATTCAGGTGATCGAGGCCGGCGGCTGGACCGACGCCGATACCGAGGTCCTGCAGCTGCTGCCACCCCAATCGACCAACGTGATACTGGCAATCAATAAATCCGACTTGTTGACTGACCGCGACAAGATGCTGCCGCTGATGGCGGATTCAATGCAGCGCTATCAGTTTCGCGCGATCGTGCCTGTCAGCGCCGAGAAATCGCGGCAGCTCGATGATCTACTGGGAGAGGTTCGCCCGCTGCTGCCCGAAGGGATGCTGCTGTTCGATGCGGAGCAATACACCGATCGCAGCGCGCGTTTTCTGGCCGCGGAATCGGTGCGAGAAAAGGCGTATCGGTTGCTGGGCGATGAGTTGCCGTATGGAATCGCGGTGACAATCGACCGCTGGGACGAGTCTCGGGCGACGCCACAGATCGCTGCCACACTGATCGTCGAGCGCGACACTCACCGGCCGATCGTGATCGGAAAAGATGGCGCTAAGTTGCGCGAGATTTCACGACTAGCGCGTGCCGACATCGAACAGATGCTTGGCAAGCCAGTTTTTCTCGAGGTTTGGGTACGCGTTAAGCGGGGGTGGAACGACGATGTGCGTGCGCTGAAAAGCCTGGGTTATGACTGATAGCGCCGACGTCACTGCCCCGTTGGCGGCGCAAGCCGCCGGGGCTGCTGTCTCAACGCCACGAAAGCGCGGCAGGACGTCCGCAATCGGATATCTCCGGATCGACCATCAGCCCGGTTTCGTGTTGCACTCATACGCATGGCGCGAAACCAGTCTGATTGTGGAGGCTTTCACACGCGAGTTCGGCCGGATCGCTGCGGTTGCCCGCGGTGCGAAGCGGCCGACGTCACAATTTCGAGGGTTGCTGTCGCCGTTCAACCCCATCGCCTTATCGTGGAGCGGTCGCAACGAGATCAAGACGCTGGTGCGTGCGGAATGGCTTGGCGGCATGCAGCCGTTACGCGGGGATGCGTTGCTCGCTGCGTTTTACGCCAATGAGCTACTGGTGCGATTGCTTGCGCGCGGCGACGCGCATCCGCAGACGTTCGGCAGCTACGTCGAACTTCTGCGGTCACTGGCGCGACGCGTGCGGCATGACGCCGCGCTGCGAAGGTTTGAAATCGATTTGCTGCAAGATATCGGTTATGCGATGCCACTCGACCGCTGCACTGAAGGAAGTGCGATCGACGCGAGCGCGCAGTATGTCTTTTTCGGTGGGCAGGGCGCAAGGCGAATCGATGCCGATATTGCGCGCGATACCGATGCCGGCACTGTCAGCGGCCACACGTTACTGGCGATGGCCGCGCGCGACTTTGCGCATCCGCAGGTCGCGGCGGAAAGCAAGGCGCTGCTGCGGCAGGTCATTCGCTTCCATCTTGACGGCAAGCCGCTCAACACGCGCCGCATCCTGCAGGATCTGCGGCAGTTGTAGCGGCGAGCCGGTGATCGCGAACGGATGACTGCGCTTAGCGTCAATCTGAACAAGGTTGCGCTGGTTCGCAACACCCGAGCCAACGGTATACCGAGCGTGACGCACGCCGCCAGGGTGGTGCTCGAAGCCGGCGCCGATGGAATCACAGTGCATCCACGGCCCGACGGGCGCCACGTGCGCGCTGCAGACGTTGCCGCGCTGGCCGCGTTACTACGCCAATGGCCTACAGCCGAATTCAACATCGAAGGCAATCCGTTTCACGGCCTGTTGGATTATGTAGAGCAGGCGCGCCCTCAGCAATGCACGTTTGTTCCAGACGAGACCGGTGCATTTACGTCGGACCACGGTTGGGATTTTCCTGCGCAGGTCGAGTTGCTGCGGCCGATGATCGAGCAGGCGAAGGCGCTCGGTGCGCGCGTCTGTCTCTTCATGGACGCGCTTCCCGCGTCGATGCAACACGCCGCGGCCGCGGGCGCCGATCGCGTGGAGTTATATACGGAGCCGTATGCGAAAGCTTACGGAACGCCGGAACAGGCGACCACGCTGGCTCGTTACGTGACCACGGCGCAAGCGGCGCTGCGGGCCGGGCTGGGTGTCAACGCTGGGCACGATTTGAATCGCGAAAATCTGGCGGCGTTTCTGCGAGCGGTGCCGGAGGTTTCCGAAGTTTCGATCGGACACGCGCTAATTGCCGACGCGCTCGAGTTTGGACTTGGCCCTACCGTGCGGTTGTACCAAGCCGAAATTCGTAAAGCCGGAGAGGCTGGTCACCACCACTGAGCGTCGGATCTCGACATGCTTGATCCACGCGCGCTCGTCGGTACCATTGCCCTTTGTCTACCGATATCGTCGATGGCAATCGATGTTGAAGCCCTGTGGGATTTCAATGAACCGGAGTTCAGTGAGCAACGGTTCCAACAGGCGCTTGCAACGGCGGACGCAGACGATGCGTTGATACTGCGAACTCAGATCGCGCGCACCCATGGCCTGCGGCGAGATTTCGTTCGAGCGCGAGAGGTGCTCTCGGATATCGATCCGCAAGTCCAGCTTGCTGGAGCGGAAGCTCGCACTCGGCATGCTCTCGAGCTGGGCCGATGCTGGGTCTCGGCGACTCATGCCCCCGAGTTGCAAACATCCGAAGCCCGTGAGCGCGCACGCTCTCTTTACATGCACGCTCTTGAGCTCGCGCAGAAGCATCAGCTTGATCACCTCGCGATAGACGCGCTTCACATGCTGGCGTTCGTCGACACTGCGCCCGGTGAGCAGTTGAAACTGGGGCAACAAGCCCTTGCAATCGTCGCATCGTCTTCCAAAGAAGCGGCGACACAATGGGAGGCGTCGTTGCGCAACAATGTCGGCTACTCGCTGCACCAGCTCGGTAGATATCAGGAAGCGTTATCCGAATTTAAGCGAGCTGCTGTTCTACGCGAGTTGCGAAGCGAAGTTAAGGCAACGCGCGTTGCGCATTGGATGGTTGCATGGACGTTGAGAACGCTCGGCAGGCTTGACGAAGCACTTGAAATTCAGCTGCGCCTCGAACGCGAAAACGACGCGGCCGGCGCCGCCGACCCGCATGTCTATCAGGAGCTCGAAAGCATCTACACAGCAAAGCAGCAAACGGAACAAATCGCTGAATATGCAGAGAAGAGAAAAGCCTTGTTGTCGAAGAAACGCGAATGATCTTCGGTATCGGCATCGACGTGGTCGAAATCGAACGCATCGCCGCCAGCTACGCGCGCTTTGGTGAGCGCTTCGCGCATAGGATTCTCGGAACTCGGGAGTTCGAGCGTTTGCAAATTCGCCGCGCGCGCTCGACCCAGCGCGGGATCGCGTTCTTGTCGACGCGTTTTGCCGCCAAAGAGGCGATAGCCAAGGCGCTCGGTCTCGGCATGCGCTCGCCAATGCGCTGGCGCGCGGTCGAAGTTCTGAACGATTCATCCGGCCGGCCCGTCGTTTCGGTACACGGTGCACTCAGGCAATTCGTCGAGCACAATCGACTGCGCCTGCACGTGTCGCTAACCGATGAGCGATCGACGGCAGCGGCGTATGCCATCGCCGAAATAATCGAATGATGCGACTCGGTCCGATTGGAGTTGGTATCAATGGCGTGTCGATGACGGCGCTGGATCGCAAGCGTCTGCTTCATCCGCTCGCTGGTTTGGTGGTGCTGTTCAGTTCGAACTATGAATCTCCGAAGCAGCTCACGCGTTTATGTGCGGAAATCCACGCACTGCGCGATCCGCCCTTGTTGATCGCTGTCGATCATGAAGGCGGACGAGTACAGCGGTTTCGGAGCGGCTTTACGCAGTTGCCGCCGATGCGGCGACTCGGCGAACTGTGGGACCACGATGTCATGCGTGCGTGTCGGGTCGCCACTTCGCTCGGCTATGTGATGGCCTCCGAACTGCGCGCGCATGGAGTTGATCTGACGTTCGCGCCGGTGCTCGACCTCGATCATGGCCGCAGCGCGGTGGTCGGCGACCGCGCGTTTCACGCCGATCCTCGCGTCGTCGCCATGTTGGCTGCGCATTTGATGCACGGTTTGCTGTTGGCTGGTATGGCCAACTGCGGCAAGCATTTTCCCGGGCATGGCTGGGCCGAGGCTGACTCGCATGTAGCGTTGCCGGTCGACTCACGATCCGCCGCCGAGATCATGCAGCGCGATGCTGCGCCTTACGCCTGGCTCGGTCCGATGCTCGCCGGAATCATGCCGGCGCACGTGGTCTATTCGCAGGTTGATGCGCTCCCTGCCGGCTTTTCGCGACACTGGATTGAAACGACGCTGCGCGAAGAGATTGGATTTACCGGCGCCATTTTTAGCGATGACCTGCTGATGGCCGGTGCCTGTGTAGCAGGCAATATCGGCGAGCGGGCGACAGCAGCGCTTGCCGCTGGTTGCGATTTCGCCCTCGTGTGCAACGACACGACCGCTATGGACACCGTTCTGCATACCACTAGATGGCAGCGTGGCGCTGACTTCGACGCGCGCGTTGCCCGACTCGAGCCGCGCGGTGCTGCCCCATCGATGTCCGATCTGCGCGGTAGCGACCTCTATCGCAACGCGCTGGGCGATGTGAACACGCTCGTGGAATCGTAGTAGTACAACGTTAACCTATGGGCGTCCGCTGGACTCACATCACCATTCCCGTGACCGACATCGACGGATCGATCGGTTTCTTTACGGAGGTATGCGACTTATCGGTCGTGCGCGATCGTCGGCTTGAAGGGGGTACGACCGTGTGGCTCGGTCCGCGGCCCGAAGACGGCGCTGCCCCCGCCTTTGTGGTCGTGATCTATGAAGGTGATGTGCACGAGCCGCTCGATCATTTTGGATTCCAATGCGACAGCCGCGAAGAAGTGACGGCCATCGCTGAGCGAGCCCGGACGTGCGGCACTCTCGTGGAGGAACCCACTGATGCGGGGGGAAGCGTCGGTTACTTCACCGTGGTCCGCGAACCGAGCGGGCATCTGGTCGAGTTCACGCATGGGCAGCCGCTAAAAGGACTCGCCGCCTAATTCGAGCGCCTTACGCGCGCTCGATATAGCTCCCATCGTCTGTATTCACGCGGATTTTTTCCCCGACGTTGACGAACGGCGGCACCTGCACGCTGATACCGGTTTCAAGCTCGGCCGGTTTAAAGCTGGTGGTAGCAGTGGAGTTCTTGATGCCGGGTTCGGTATCGACGACTTCCAGTATTACGGTCGTCGGCAGCTGAATTCCGATTGCGCGCCCATTGTGAAAATTGATTTCGACCTGCAAATTGGGCAGTAGATAACCCGTTTGTCCCTCGAGAAAATCGTTGCCGAGTGACAACTGTTCGTACGTTTCGTTGTCCATAAACACGTACGCCTCGCCGTCCTGATACGAATAAGTCATGGGTCGTCGATCGATGAACGGCCGCTCGACCCGGTCATCGGTCGACAACCGCTCGTTACGCTTTTGCCCGGTTTCGATGTCCTTGATTTCGATCTGCATGTACGCGCCGCCACGGCCGCCGACGTGTACGTGATAGCTTTTCAGCACGCGCCATACTTTCTTTTCGAGCTCGAGCAAATTGCCGACGCGGATTTCGGTCGCGAGAATCTTGGCCATTTAAATCCTGATTATTTCGCTAACTTAACTTGGAGACCGGCGAACCTACAATTGCCCGTTGCCGAAGGCCCGCGATTATAGGTGGGCAATGTCGTTACCACTCGTGAGCGCACCAACTACTACTTTCGATCCCAAGCCAGTGCTGGCTGGCTTGCCGCATTTACCCGGCGTGTATCGGATGATTGCTGCCGATGGCGCAGCGCTTTATGTGGGCAAGGCGCGCGACCTGCGCAAGCGTGTTTCCTCGTACTTCAACAAGAACGTCGGGCCGTGGACCGGCCACATGCTGGCGCGAGTCGCGCGCATCGAGACCACGGTGACGCGCTCCGAGGCCGAGGCGCTGCTACTTGAAAACACGCTAATCAAGTCGCTCGAGCCGCGCTACAACGTAGTGTTCCGCGATGACAAGTCGTATCCGTACCTCAAGTTCACGGTGCACCGGTTTCCGCGCATTGCGTACTACCGCGGCGCGGTCGATCGCCGCGCGCAGTACTTTGGCCCGTATCCGAACGCATGGGCGGTCAAGGACAGCATTCAGCTGCTGCAGAAGGTATTTCGACTGCGCACCTGTGAAAACACTGTCTTCGCCAACCGCTCGCGGCCGTGCCTGTTGCACCAGATAGAGCGTTGCAGCGCGCCGTGCGTCGGACTGATCGAGCCCGACGCGTACGCGCAGGACATCGATCGCGCGGTGCGTTTTCTGCGCGGGCAGACCGACGACATCATGCGCGAACTCGAAGACCGCATGCAGCAACTGTCGTTGGATTTGAAGTTCGAGCAGGCGGCGGCGGTGCGCGACCAGATCAGCGCGCTCGCCAAGGTGTTGCATCAACAGGCCGTCGACACCACAGGCTCCGATGCCGACGCTGACGTGCTCGCGGTGGTGGTCGATGGCGCGCATGCGTGCGTCAACCTGGCGATGATCCGGGGCGGCCGACATCTGGGCGACAAGCCGAATTTTCCGGCGCGCAGCGGCGACGGTACCGAGCCAGCTGAAATTCTCGAAGCGTTCATTTCACAGCATTATTTGACGCAGCCGGTACCGCCGACTCTGGTCGTCAACGCCGATGTCGATGTTGACGAACTGGCAACGATGCTGTCGGAAGCCAGCGGTCGCCGCGTTCTATTAGTGCGTCACCCGCAGGAGCAACGGCGCCGCTGGCTCGAGATGGCCGAAGCGAATGCGCGCCTGGCCATGGCACGACGCATGGCAGAGCACGGCTCGCAAATCGCTCGCACACGAGCGCTGATTGACGCCCTTGCTCTGGAGCTCGGCGACGAGGACGCGGATAAGTTAAGAGTCGAGTGTTTTGACGTCAGCCACACAGCTGGCGAAGCGACGCAGGCGTCGTGCGTCGTGTACGCCGAGCACAAGATGAGGCCGTCGGAATATCGGCGGTACAACATCGAAGGCGTTGAAGCCGGTGACGACTACGCGGCGATGCGCCAGGTACTGACGCGCAGGTTCTCGTTGGTATCGCGTGGCGAGGGCCGCCTGCCACACCTGGTGCTGGTCGATGGCGGCAAGGGCCAGGTGATGGTCGCGCACCAGGTGTTCGTCGAGCTCGGCCTCGATCCGTCGGTGTTGGTAGGAGTAGCCAAGGGCGACGATCGCAAGGTTGGTCTCGAAGAGCTCGTGTTTCCTGACCAGCGAACGCCGCTTCTGCTCGGCCGTGAATCACAGGCGTTGATGTTGATTGCGCAGATTCGCGACGAGGCGCACCGCTTTGCCATCACCGGCATGCGCGCCCGGCGCGCGAAAACCCGCAATACGTCGCACCTCGAGGCGATCGACGGCATCGGCCCGAAGCGGCGCCAGAAGTTGCTGGCGCGATTCGGCGGCATGCGCGGCCTGGCGTCGGCGTCGATCGACGATATCGCGAACGTCGAAGGTGTTTCACGTAAGCTCGCCGAGCGCATCTACGCGCAACTTCATGGCCAGCCCACCCACTAGCCCAGCCGTTGGCTTCAACGTCCCGATGGCGCTCACCTGGGCGCGTATTGCGATGATCCCGCTCATCGTAGGCATGTTCTACGTGCCCGATAACTGGCTGTCACCGCACCTGAAAAACGTCACGGCATGCTGGCTTTTTATTTTTGCGGCGATCACCGACGCATTTGACGGTTACGTAGCGCGCAGGTATGGCATGGTCAGCAGGCTCGGTGAGTTTCTCGATCCAGTTGCAGACAAGCTGATGGTGAGCGCGGCGTTAATCGTGTTGCTTGCGCTGGGACGCGTCGACTATTTTGTCGCGTTGGTAATAATTGGCCGCGAAATAACGGTGTCGGCGCTGCGCGAATGGATGGCAAAGATCGGCAAGTCGAGCAGCGTCGCCGTCAATTCGATGGGCAAGATCAAGACCATTTCGCAAATGACCGCGATCCCGATGCTGTTGTTTCACGATCGTTTATTCGGCGTCATCGATCTGCATTTGATCGGCACCCTGCTGATCTACGTTGCGGCGGTGCTGACGGTGTACTCGATGTTGATCTATCTGAAGCTCGCCTGGCCGCATCTGAGCGAGCGCGGATGAAGATTTCGTTATACTTCGCGGCCTCGTGCGGGAATAGCTCAGTTGGTAGAGCGCAACCTTGCCAAGGTTGAGGTCGAGGGTTCGAGACCCTTTTCCCGCTCCAAGTTTTGTATAGGGGGGAGCCGCCGCGCTTCCCCTTTTGATTTAGCGGTTCAGCCGAAAGGCGGATTGAATCGCAGCGGCGGGGTGGCAGAGTGGCCATGCAGCGGACTGCAAATCCGCGTACGCCGGTTCGATTCCGACCCCCGCCTCCATTTCCACCGATCGCCGCGGTGGTGAAACTGGTAGACACAGCGGACTTAAAATCCGCCGCAAGCGAAAGCAAGCATGCCG
>Ga0136638_10000011_pt1 | contig 26555 bp, 27 predicted proteins | sample AntDrymUQ8582206_2_FD_104671 | JGI IMG/M metagenome (GOLD analysis project Ga0136638, IMG submission 104671) | Polar desert sand microbial communities from Dry Valleys, Antarctica - metaG UQ858 (22.06) | ecosystem: Environmental > Terrestrial > Soil > Desert | place: Antarctica: Dry Valley...
GCTGGCAATGTCTCGGCAGCGGCGTCGGGAAAATCGGTCAGCAGCGCAAAGTGCACATGCGGATCGCGGTTGGCGAGAAATCGGACTTCGAGCGCCTCGATCAAACCCTCAACGTTATCGGCGCTGGTGAGCAGCGTCGGCACGACAACCAGCGTGCGGCTGCCCGCAGCGATGCCGTCGCTGAAATCCATCCGCGACAGCGAATGCGGAGTCACCAGCAGCGTCGCGACCCAGTTCACGAGCGCCACTGCCAGCTGACTGGTCGCCAGCAGCGACAGCACGATGATCGCCGTGAGCAATTCGATATCGACGCCGCCGCGATCCAGTTGAATGGAAAGCACGGTGGTCAACGCAATAGTGATCGTCGCGATCGCGCCGAGATACAACGTGAGCGGATACTTGCGTCCGATTTCACGCAATGCTCGGACTCCCGAGCGCCTTGCGTCTACCGCGCGCTCCAACGCGGGACGTCCTTGATCGATCAAGTAAAAACCGACGTGCGATGTGCGGTGATCGGCGCCGGGCGTTGACGCCGCTGCGCCGGCAGCGCGCGCCAGCTCGACCGCCTTGGCAGCGACATCGGCTTCCGACAGCACACTGCGTCGGGCAATTTGTTCGGTGGCGTGCCGGTAACGGTCGCGTGTGGCGAATTCCATCTGAGCGTGCACGCCAGCGGGATCCTCGCGCAACACCTTCTCGACCACGCTCATCTGCTCGACGAACTCGCGCCAGTCGATTGCGCTCAGCACGCGCAAGCTGCCGATGCTGTTGCTGATAGAAACCTGGTGTGACGCCTGCAACTGTGCCTCCAGCTGCACCAGCTGATCGATCGTCAGATGAGATTCCGCTAATTGCTGCTCGATCCACGTCAGCGCCAGGGCGAGCGCCGGGCTCTGCCCCTGCAGGCGGCGCGTCAACTCTGCGACGAATGCGCTGCCAAGCGGCGGCAGCGAGCGCGCCATGTCGGCGATGACCAGGATCAGATTCTTTGGATCATTCTCGGCCGTGACCATCATCTGATCGGCCCAGACGTCGGCCAGATCGCGATCGGCGCGTGCGCCTGCCATCCGCACTCCGACGCGTCGCAGATTCTCGATCAACGCCAGCCGCAGCATGATCGGAATCGCCCATAGCTCGCCGAGCTTCAATGGCGTCACCGTTTGATACGCGGCAACGAAGCGGCTCAGGCGCGGTGCGTCGACCAGCCCGTCCCCGTGCGAAATCGTTTCGAGCGCGATGTCATAGACGCGCGGCAATCGTGCCGACGGCCCGCTGGCCAGGCGCGGCAGCTCGCGGCTGTAGCCGCGGGGCAGATGTCGCTTAGCGGTAGCGATCTGCTCTTCGATCAAATGAAAGTTATCGACCAGCCACTCGCCGGCCGGGGTGATGCGTTGATGAGTTGAAAGCGAAGCGGTGAGCAGATTGCACACTTCGATCAGCGTGCCCTCGTTATCGGCCAGGCGCGCCAGCAGCGGATCGCGCGTGCGGCGCAGAGTGACCTTGTGCGCGGCAGCCAGTGTCCTGCCGTGCTGCTCCATCTGATCGGCGCTGAACAGCTCGGAGCGCAGCGGCGCTTCCTCAACCGATGATGCGAGCGAAAGGCCGCTGGTAGAAAAACGCGTCTTGAATTGGGTCAGGTGCCCGAGGATGGAAGAGCTGCTCGCCCTCAATTGCGACGTCCAACCAGTAGTTGCGGCATTGAGCAGGATACCAAGTTGTTGAACTATCCTCTGTTATCAAAGATAGCGCCGTTGGAGGGATAGCGTGAAACCGACTGAACGACTGCACCAGCTCGGCCAGAGCCTGTGGCTCGACAATATTTCGCGCCGGATTCTCGACGACGGCACGCTGCGCCGCTACATCGACGAGCTCTGCGTTACCGGACTGACGTCGAATCCGACCATCTTCGACGAAGCGATCGGCGCTGGCGACGCGTATGACGCAGGAATTCTCAGCAAGGCGCGCGCCGGAAAATCGGGCGAAGAGCTGTTTCTCGAACTGGCGCTCGAGGATCTGCGCCGTGCGGCCGATATGTTTCGCTCGATCTTCGATGCCACCGATGGCGTCGATGGCTGGGTATCGATGGAAGTATCACCCCTTCTGGCCGACGACACTGCGGGCAGCATCGAAGCGGCGCTGCAAATCTACCGCCAGGCGGATCGACCCAATCTGTTCGTCAAGATCCCAGGTACGGTGCAGGGCATTCCGGCTATCGAGGAATCGATCTTCGCGGGTGTGCCGGTCAACGTGACGCTGCTGTTTTCGAGCGAGCAGTATCTGGCGGCGGCCAATGCATATCTGCGCGGGCTCGAGCGCAGGCTCGCGGCTGGGCTCGAGCTCAATGTCGGATCTGTGGCGTCAGTATTCGTCAGCCGCTGGGACCGAGCGGTCAACGACCAGGTCACATCGGCACTGCTCAATCGGCTCGGCATTGCGATCGCAGGACGCACCTACCACGCGTATCGAGAGCTGTTGCTATCGGCGCGCTGGCAAAAGCTTGCTGCGGCCGGAGCGCAGCCGCAACGGCTGCTGTGGGGGAGCACGGGCATGAAAGATCCCGCAGCATCGACCGCGTTTTACGTCGAAGCACTGGCAGCGCCCGACACGATCAACACAATGCCCGAGAAAACACTGCTCGCGTTTGCCGAAGGCGGGCAGGTCAATGGCGCAATGGCCGACGACGGCAGCGACGCCGAAACAGTGCTGCACAAGTTTTCGCAGGCCGGGGTCGACGTCCAAGCGCTTGCCGCGCAGTTGCAGCGCGACGGTGCGCAGGCGTTCGTCAAGTCGTGGACGGCGTTATTGCAGCGTATCGCTGACAAGAGCGAAGTGCTGGCAGAAGCCGGATCGCAGGTTGCGAAGACCGCGTGAGCTCAGCCGCGCGCGCTGTCGATGAAACGCTGCTTACCGCGCGACCGGAGTGGCAGGCGCTGCAGCGCCATTTGCAACAGATAGAAATCCGGCGCCTGCGCGAATTGTTTGCAGCCGATCCGCAGCGCGGGCAACGATTCAGCGTGGAGGGTGCCGGTCTTTACTTCGATTACTCCAAGAATCGCATTACCGACGAGACGCTGCGACTGCTGTTGGCACTCGCGCAAGCGTGCGGCTTGTCCGAGCGCATCAACGCGATGTTTCGCGGCGAGCCGATCAACACCACCGAGCGGCGCGCAGCGCTGCACGTCGCGCTGCGGGCGCCGCGCACCGAGCGCATCCTCGTTAACGCCGTCGATGTGGTGCCCGGCGTGCACACGGTCCTCGACCGCATGGCGTCAGTTGCAAATCGCGTGCGCAATGGCGAATGGATTGGGCAGAGCGGCAAGCGCATCCGCAACGTTGTCAACATCGGCATCGGTGGCTCCGACCTCGGGCCGGTTATGGTGTACGAGGCGTTGCGGCATTACAGCGATCGCGCCATTACATTGCGCTTCGTGTCGAACATCGACGGCACCGACTTCGTCGAAGCGGTGCGCGATCTGTCCGCCGACGAAACACTTTTCATCGTCTGCTCGAAGACATTCACCACGCAGGAAACGCTGACGAACGCCCGCGCGGCGCGCGCATGGTGCATCGACGCGCTTGGTGACCAGGGTGCGATCGCGAAGCATTTCGTCGCGGTGTCGACCAACGCCGAAGAAGTCGCCAGGTTCGGCATCGATACTGACAACATGTTCGGTTTCTGGGACTGGGTCGGCGGCCGTTACTCGATCGGCTCAGCAGTTGGCTTGTCGACGATGCTCGCTATCGGAGAAGAAAATTTCCGCGCGCTGCTGGCGGGTTTTCGCGCGATGGATGAACATTTCCTGCATGCGCCGCCTGCGCGCAACCTGCCGTGGTTGCACGGCCTAATCGCGGTCTGGAACAACAACTTCCTCGGCGCTTCCACCCTCGCCGTGCTGCCCTACGAGCAATATCTGAAACGCTTTCCAGCGTATCTGCAGCAGCTGGCGATGGAGAGCAACGGCAAGCGCGTCACGGTCGACGGCGTTGCCGTCGCTTACGAGACCGCACCGATTGTCTGGGGCGAGCCCGGCACTAACGGCCAGCATTCTTTTTATCAGCTGCTGCATCAGGGCACGCGTCTGGTCGCGTGCGACTTCATCGGTTTCTGCCGTGCGCTCAATCCTCTTGGCGATCAACACGATTTGCTGATAGCAAATTTTTTCGCGCAAAGCGAGGCGCTGGCATTCGGCAGCGCCGCTGACGAGCCGCACCGCAACTTTAACGGCAACCGGCCCAGCAACACGATTCTGGGCGAGTCGCTCACCCCGAATTCACTGGGCGCGCTGGTGGCACTGTATGAGCACAGTGTGTTCGTGCAAGGTGCGATCTGGAACATCGAGCCATTCGACCAGTGGGGCGTGGAACTCGGCAAAGCGCTGGCGCAGCGGGTTGCGGCCGAGATTGGGAGCGGTTCCGAGCTCGCGCACGACAGTTCGACCAATGCGCTGATCCGCCGCTATCGTGCGTTACGTCAGAAATCGTGAGCGATAGATCAACTGCCCGGCGGCCAGTTGTGTGATTCGCGCTGGCAATGCTTGCACCAAGCGTACAGCGCGTCGTACATCACCATGCCGTGCTTTAGCATTTCGTGATCGTCGGCAAACCCGTGCGACAGCCCGAGCGATAGCGCGTACAGACCGGCCGACTGCGGTGTGAGATCCAGACGCGACGTGTCGGCTCCGCGCACGATCAACGCGAGCCGCTGCAACGCGCGGTCGTCGAGTTGATACTTCTTCAAGAACGCATCGAAGCTGCACAACTCGCCTTCGTGCGTCAGCTCCACACCCGGAATGTCGTACGGAATCGCCTTCGTTTGCTCAGCGACGCTCAGTACGTCGCCACTCGGGACGTACAGGAACTCCGGCTCCTGATCGATGAACCGGGCCACCAGCCAGGGGCAGGCAATACGGTCGATCTTGGGACGCTCACGCGTAATCCATTTCATGCCGCCTCCTTCATGCCGCCTCCTTCATCTGTCTCCTCATTCGCGGTTGTCAGACGAGTCACAGGCATTCGCGCGACTCGCCAACCTGCGAAGCCATCTACGACATAGCGTGCGTCCAGGCCAAGCGCTCGTAACGTGCCGGCGATTCCCTGGCCGATCTCATGCCCTTGCGCGCAGTAGAGAACCGCGGGGCGATCGCGTGGAATATCGTCCTTCCACGCCAGCACCTGTTCAGGGTCAAGCCAGCGCGCGCCCGGAACCTCGGCACCATCGCTGGCGCGCACGTCCTTGCGCCGCACGTCGAGTAATGTAAATGTCCGGCCAGCTGATTGCCATTCGGCCAACTCGTGTGGGCTAATTCTGTCCATGTCGATCCTCCTCAGTAAAACAGTCGCACCAATAAACCAACTACCGCGCACGCCGCGATCACGTGGATCACGCCCGCCTTGAAGCGCAGCAACGCCACCGCAGCAGCGAGCGCGATCAGCGCGGATATCCAGTCGAACTTCCCTGCGAAGCCGTGAGGCCAGAGCACGTGATATGCGAAGAACAAAGTGAGATTGAGGATGGCGCCCACGACCGCCGCGGTGATGGCAGTCAACGGCGCGGTGAACTTCAGATCGTTGTGCGTGCTCTCGACCAGCGGTCCGCCCGCAAGAATGAATAGGAACGAGGGCAGGAAGGTGAACCACGTCACCAGTGACGCAGCCACGGCGCCGGCAAGAAAGAGGTTGTCCGTACCGAACAGCGCGTTGACATAAGCGCCGACGAAGCCGACGAAAGCCACCACCATGATCAGAGGCCCGGGCGTTGTTTCGCCCAGCGCGAGCCCGTCGATCATCTGCACCGGAGTTAACCAGCCGTAATCGACGACCGCGCCTTGATATACATAGGGCAGCACTGCGTACGCGCCACCGAATGTCAACAGCGCCGCCTTGGTGAAGAACCAGCTCATCTGCGTCAGCATGTGGTCCCATCCGCAGACGATGAGCAGCAGCGACATCGGGACCAGCCAAAGCACGCCGCCGACCAGTGCTACCTGCACCAGGCGGCTCCATTTGAACGCAGCATGCGATGGAGTCGGCGTGTCATCGTCGATGATCGCCGGGCCAAACGATGTGCTTGATGCGGTGTGGCTGCCGCCGACGATGAACTTCGCCGGCGCCAGGCGCCCACCGAGGTAGCCGATGACGGCGGCCGCTGCGATAACGGCGGGAAACGGTGCATCGAATGCGAAGAGCGCCACGAACGACGCTGCTGCAATCGTCCACAGGACTGCATTCTTCAATGCGCGCGAGCCGATGCGGTAGGCAGCCTGCAGCACGATCGCGGTGACCGCAGGCTTGATGCCGTAGAACAAACCCGCCACCAACGGAGCGTCGCCGAACGTGATGTAGATCCACGATAGGGTGATCAGGATCAGCAGCGACGGCAACACGAACAACGCGCCGGCCACGACCCCGCCCCACGTACGATGCATCAGCCAGCCGATGTAGGTCGCTAGTTGCTGCGCCTCGGGTCCGGGCAGCACCATGCAGTAATTCAGCGCGTGCAGAAAGCGGCGCTCCGATATCCAGCGCCGCTTCTCGACCAACTCTTGATGCATGATCGAAATCTGACCGGCCGGTCCGCCGAAACTGATAAAGCCCAGCTTTAACCAGAAGCGAAATGCTTCGCGGAAGCTGATCGGCGAGGTCATGCGGCCTCCGCTCCTTTTTCAAAAGACACCAACAAAGCATCGAACACAGTGCACGCAGCTTTGACTAATTGATCGTCGTCAGCAGTGGACTCGCGCAGCCCGGCCAACACGCTTTCGATGCCGCCGGCTTCGGGCGGCTGCACGCCACCGGCATCGAGGTAGTGAACGAGGGAGCCGATGCGCCTGAGCGCCGGCTGCTGCTCGAGGCCAAAACTCGCCAGCATCACCTCAAACGTCACGCGCGCGCCCACGTGGCTGAAAGTCGCGCCGTCAAAATCGAATCCGATCGCCTTCGCCGGGCAGTCTTTCGGCTTTGCCAGCCAGATGATGCGAGCCTTGCGATCGATGAAGCGCCGAATCAGCCACGCGCAAGCGAGCCGATCCACCCACGGGCGCCGCCGCGTTGCCCACACACGTCGCTTGTAGTCGTTGATGCTTAACAGCGTGATCGTGCCGCGCACCGAATGCGGTTCGTCTGGAGCGAGTAACTGGTTCGCCGCCAGTTCGAGCTCCTGCAATGCGGCGTCGACTTGACTCTGCGCCTCGCCGCCGAAGAAATCGTTCGCTGCAATGCCAGTGAACGCTTTGCGCAGCTTGCGCGCCAGCTTCAGCATTTGAGGCGCGGTTTCCGGGTCGAGTGCGTCGCTCGCGCTGCGGACCTCGTCGAGTAACGCTGCGTAGTCATCGCTGCGATCGAACAGTGCAGCGAAGTCGTTGCCCTCAGGTTCACAGACCCGCATCAGATGCGTGCTGCCGCCGCCATCCCGCACGTCCGCCGCAATTGTCTCGAGTAGGGAGCGGCAGTCATCGCGCTCCGGCAACAGGTACACGCCGTCCCGCAACACGGCGGCACCGGCTGCGCGCAACGCCCGCCAGGCGCGCATTCGCACCGTAGCGTTCTCGGTCGGTAGAGAAAGGACCAGCAGAAGCCATTGCATTCCGTAGATGTTACTACTCAATTGTAATAACATCTACAGTTGCAACAGATTTTCGGAATCGCGCCGAATCTGGGCCAGCGACGACGCAGCGCGCGTCGTCAAGTTTCGCAAGGTGCAGATCGCTCCGCTCTAGCGCGCTATTTGTGTGGCTACAGCCGCTCGACGATCGTCACGTTCGCCAACCCGCCACCCTCGCACATGGATTGCATGCCGAAGCGCTGGCCAGTGCGGCGCAGCGCATGAACCAGCGTTGTCATCAGTTTTGCTCCAGACGCGCCAAGTGGATGACCGAGCGCAATCGCGCCGCCCGATGCGTTGAGCCGCGTGGGGTCGGCACCGGTCGCTTGCAGCCACGCCAGAGGCACCGATGCGAACGCTTCGTTGATTTCGAACAGATCGATATCCTGCAATCGCAGGCCTGCCTTGCGCAGAGCGATCGGCGTCGCGGGGATTGGCGCCTCGAGCATGATCACCGGGTCATGGCCGAGCACCGTCATCTGATGCACGCGCGCCAGCGGCGTCGCGGACGCGCCCAGCAACTTCAGTCCGCGTTCGTTGACCACCAGGAGTGCGGCCGCACCGTCGCAGATCTGGCTGGCAGTAGCTGCGCTGTGGCGGCCGCCTTCATGTAGAAGCTTGACGGCGCCGATGCCTTCGCGCGTGGCGTCGAAGCGGATACCTTCGTCGGTCGCGTGCATTCCGTTGGTCGCGGTGCCTTCAACCGTACGTATTGGCAGCGGCAAGATCTCTGCACCGAAGTACGCCGAGTGAGTAGCTTCGCTCGCACGCTGGTGGCTGCGCAGCGCGTAGTCATCGAGCTCGTCCCGGGTCAGCCCGTATTTCACTGCAAGCATCTCGGCGCCAGCGAACTGACTGAACTGAACGTTCGGAAAGCGCGCGTGCAGCGCTGGGCTCATGTAGCTGCCGAAGCCGTGCTTGAACGGCAGCGTTGCCGGCAGGCCCATCGGCACCCGCGTCATGCTCTCGACCCCGGCGGCGATCACCACGTCCATGCTGCCCGCCATCACCGCCTGCGCGGCAAAATGCAGCGCTTGCTGCGACGATCCGCACTGCCGGTCGATCGACGTAGCCGGTACCGACTCCGGCAGCCGCGATGCGAGCACCGCGTTGCGCGCAACGTTGTTTGACTGCTCGCCCGCCTGCCCGACGCACCCCATGATCACATCTTCGATTGCCGCGGGATCGATACCGGTGCGCGTGAGCAGCGCGTCGAGCACAGAAGCGGCAAGATCGGCCGGATGCCATCCGCTCAAGCGGCCACCTTTGCGTGCACCGGCAGTGCGCACCGCGTCGACAATGAATGCTTCGGCCATCAATAATTCTCGCTAAGCTCCGGTTACTCTATATCGGAGTTCTCACATTACTCAAGAGGAGTTAGCCATGGGCAACCGCGATCGGCAACGCAAGGAAACGAAGAAACCCAAGCAACCCAAGAAGCCGGCCCCACCGTCGCTAAATTAATTTCGGCGCATCGGCGTGAGGTCCGCGCCGAGAATCGCGTGGACCTGATCTTGTGGAATCGGCACGTGTTCGAGCCGAGGCATCTGCGGTCAGCGCGCTGCTGCGATCGGCGTTGTCCGCCGGCTGACAGCGTTCGGCGCCGAAGTACTTATTCCTTTGCTTATTGCTTCTTGATGTCGTGCCCGCCAAACTGATTGCGCATTGCCGAAAGCATTTTCGCCGCAAAAGAATCCGAATCGCGTGACGCCAGACGCGCAAGCAGCGCGAGCGTGATCGCTGGCGCTGGCACGTCCAGATCAATCGCCTCAGCGACCGTCCACCGTCCTTCGCCCGAATCGGAAACGAATGGAGCGATGCCATCAAGGCTCGGGTTGGTTTTCAACGCGTTCGAAGTCAAGTCAAGCAGCCACGATCGCACCACACTGCCTGCGCGCCAGATCTCGGCCACCTGATGCAGATCAAGCGCGAACTCGGTCTTGTGCTGCATGATCGAGAAGCCCTCGGCATACGCCTGCATCAGACCGTATTCGATGCCGTTGTGAATCATCTTCGTGAAGTGGCCCGCGCCGCTGGGGCCCACTCGACCCCAACCGCGATTCGGCGCCGGCGCGAGTGTTTCGAAGATCGGCCGTAGGCGTTCGACCGCCGACTCGTCGCCGCCGATCATCATGCTGTAGCCCTCGGCAAGTCCCCAGATTCCGCCGCTGGTGCCGCAGTCGACGTAGTTCAGGCGCCTGTCAACGAATAGCCGGGAGCGCCGCTGCGTGTCCTTGTAATTTGAGTTGCCACCGTCGATGACGGTGTCGCCCGCAGTGAGCAATGGCAGCAGCGCAGTGACGGTTGCCTCGGTTGCATCGCCCGACGGCACCATCATCCACAGCGTGCGCGGAGGCACGAGTTTCGCCACCAGCGCATCAAGCGCAGCCACCGATTCGCCACCGTGCTCCTCGATGCGCTTGCGCGTCTCCGGATTGAAATCGAAGCCGACCAAACGATGGCCGCCTCGCATCAGTCGCTGCGACATGTTGGCGCCCATGCGACCGAGCCCGATCATGCCGAGTTCCATTAGATGCTTCTCCACTCAACACCGCGTTTTGCGGCGCTCATTCGGTAAGCCAGTGTTCTCATCGCCATAATGGCCGCCTCTTTCTCTAGGCCAAATGCTCGACGTTGTCCGGCACGCTGACCCAGGCATGTTTGCGGTCTTCGTAGACCGAAAACGCAGGTGCGGGGAAGTTCGCCTGTGCGAACGCACCGACCGGAACAGCAATAAGTGCCTCCAGTCCCTCGATTGTGTAGTGAACTGTGGCGCCGCAGGTCGGACAAAAATTGAACGTGATCCTGCGGCCCGCATCGCTGACGCGCACGTACTGCGTCGACTGGCCGTTGATCGATACGTACTCTCTACGAAAACGCGCCTGCGCACCAAAGACACTGCCGGTGCGGCGCTGACAGGCAAGACAGTGACAAACGGAAACTCGAACCGGATCTTCGGTAGTGGTCAGGGTGAGGTGACCGCAGTTGCAGGATGCAGTTCGAGTGGTCATGGTTGCGCAGTCAAGTGCGGTGCTCAATCGAGCTTGATTTCGCCGTCAAAACTGACGTTCAACTTTAGATCAGCAACCTCGAGCGTCATTTTTGCTGGAAGGGATTCGGTACCTGAGATGGCGCGAGCCGCGACCGCCTTCGCGACCGCCTGTTCAATTTCGCGCTGCGAATTGACGCCAACCATTTTTAGAAACTTGCGAATACTCAGATTGAATGTTTCCTCGTTCATTGCTGTCTCCAGTTTTCTCGCTCTGCCTGAACTCATCGCGTCGCTGCGCATCCGCGCTCTATTCTCTAGCCGGGAGCGGATGGCTCCGACCGCCTGCTCCGTAGGCCAGGCGGCATCGATGATGATGCTCTCGTTGGGTTCCTCCAGAAAAAGGAATTGACTTTCGATGAGGCGCTTCGGCATGTAGTGGCCACTTCGACTATCGAGCCTTGATCGAATCAGGTCTGGAGATGCTTTCAGATAGACAACAGGTACATCGGCGCCTGCAGTGAGGATCTCACGGTAGGCCTCCTTGAGTGCCGAGCAGGCGAGCACTCCGTTCACTCCGCGCTCATTGTGCTGCGAGATGAGGGCCCGCAATTCCTGCAACCACGGTCCGCGATCTTCGTCTGTCAGCGGGAGGCCTGATGCCATCTTGCGCACGTTGTCTGGCGAATGAAAATCGTCGGCATCGAAGAACGGCCAACCCATTGCCGCAGACAGAAGCTTGCCGAGGGTGGTCTTGCCGGAGCCGGTGACGCCCATGATCAAAATGAACATGTGCGCAACCTAGCCGGGCGCGATGCCCTTCACCGCCCATGCGAGCGCCGCATACGAGCGCGGGCCATCGGGTTCGCCGTCGACGTAAGCAAGCTTTACCGCATCGCGAAGTCTGGATTGCTGGGAATCATTGAGAGTTGAGATGTACTCCGCCTGCGGTCCGTCGGTGCCGACGTAGGGCGCCCAGTAGTCTTCGAACGACGCGAACTCCATCCGGATAACCAAGGTCGTCTCGACTACGTCTGCGAATCCCACAGCGCGCCACGCATTTTCCAACTCTCCTGGGCGGGTCATAGGGCGCGTGTAGCTGCGCGCGCGGCGCTCACTTGCTTTAGGGTCCAACACGGCTGCCGTGTCGAAGAACATTCGAGTGGCGACAAAGCCTCCGCGCGCGTCCCACACCGCTGCACCCACAACGGCGCCCGGCCGGGCGACTCGCCGCATCTCGGCAATGGCTTGATCCGCTCGTGGAACGAAATGCAGCATCAGCAGTGAAAGAACGCGGTCGTAGCTGCGATCCGGAAACGCCATCGCGCACGCGTCTCCTACCTCGAAGGCAATTCGAGGATCATCAATGTGGCGCGTGGCGTATTCGATGTATTCGGGTGAGAAGTCGACGCCGTGCACCTGCTTGACCTGGCATCTCTTGGTCAGGGCAACGGCGAGGCAGCCGGTGCCGCAGCCGACATCGAGAACACTTTCGCCGTGTGAAGTGCCGACAAAGTCCAGAAAGGGTTCGGCAAGGCGCCGGCTCCAGCGGCCCATCAGCAACTCGTAGCCGTCGCCGTCAGATGCTGTGAAAGTGGAGGACACGCTCATGGCGTTCTTTCGTCAACGTTGTCTGATTGCATCTTCAGTCATTGTGCATTCAGTCGCGACGTGGCGCGTACAGCGAGCCCGAACTTCGCCAGCTTCAATCATTCGTCAGCTCGCGGGCAGAGACGCGGCCGGCTTCGTCAAGGCCGGCCGCTCGTACAACACTCGCGGCGTCGGCTCGAACGCCGGCACCATAATTTCAAGATACCAGCCGGGAGACACGCCGAGCGCGCGTTCCATGCCACCAAACAGGTCGGCGAACCCGGGCCACTCCTCCGACAGCTCTAATACAGCCGGGCCGGGCGGGTCCAGCTCCAGCACAAGCATGATCGCGTCCGTGCTGTAAAGGTCGCGCTTATACCCGGCGACACGCCGGACGCTTGCCCACAACACGTTGACGACCATCCCGTCATCCGCGCGCAGCACGAAGCCGTCGGCGGTAGCTTCGATAGTGGGTGGATTTCCGGTGAGACGCAGGCGTCGCAGGACGAGGGAGCGGAGCCGTGCGAGCATGCAGAATGCTAGGGGCGGGTCGCGGGCGAACGCTGTGCTAGGTGGAGGGGTTAGGCGTCACCTTCCAAGGCGCTACTAAGTTGCGCGCCTGCGATTCACCGTCAAAGCAGGTGGCTTCGCCAGCGTTTGATAGACGACGCAATACCTCTCCGTCAGACGCAACAGAGTCGAGAGTTGCTCCTCCGATGCGTCGGTGTCGAGCGTGAACTGCAGCCGTATGTTTTTGAAGCCCACTGGAGCGTCCTTGACCACGCCGAGCGTTCCACGGAAGTCGAGATCGCCTTCGGCTTGCAGCGAGGCGTCACGCAGTTCAATGCCGAGCGCCGTGGCCACCGCGTTTAGCGTGACCCCGGCGCAGGCAACCAGGGCTTCGAGCAGCATGTCGCCCGAGCACGCAGCCTGTCCGCTGCCACCGGTGGCCGGATGCAACCCGGCAACGACAAGTGCCTTGCCTGTTTCGACCTTGCAGCTGACACCTTCACCGATGCGACCTTGCGCACGCAAAGTGATCAGCGCCGCCTCTGGGGTTTCGCGATAGCGCTCCTTCAGCGGAGCCTGGACGGAACGCAGGTCTTCGGCATTCATGATGGAATGTCTCCTCGTGGTTTATGTGCGACCCCAACGAATGAGTTGAGGGACGGACTCAAGACTGCGGGGGGTTGCTTGGAGTCAGGTTGTGGCCGGCGTGGTAACAGAGCGCTCGATAGGCAGTACTGTGAAACGGCGTTGCGGCGCCCAAGGCGTTTCCTGTTCGGTGTACGTAGCCCGCCAAGCTTCCCACCTCGATTGTTTTTCCGCGCTCCAGATCCGTAAGCATTGAACCCTTCCACGTCGGCTCGAGCTTCTTCACGAACTCCGTATAGCGCGGGACCAAGCGCGACTCGTCGAGATCGACGCCCTTCAGGCGAGCAAGGGCGATTACCTCTCGCATACCCTCCACGAAGAGTTCAAGCGTCTCTGGTGTATGGGCCCAAGCACCTACCGGCAAGCGGGAGAGGCAGGCAATGCCCGAGAACGGGCCGAGCATTGCAAACTTCCCCCAAAGCTCCTCGGAGATGTTGTCTACAAACTGCATTTCGAGGCCGGCTGAATTGGCCATGTCGCTGAAGGTGCGTCCCCTCGTCGACTGGCTACCGTCGGTCTCGCCGAACAGCGAGCGATTGACGGTCCCAATCTGTCTAATGCGCCCCGGAGCCTCAATGATGGCCCCAATGTACGTAACCCCAGGCAAAACAGTGCCCTTGCCGAATCGCGCTTGGAGAATATCGACTCCCTCTACGCCGTTTTTGGAAGGTAATAATCGCCGTATTGGATCCCACCACCGGTGCAATCAACTCTGCTGCAGCGACTGTCTCGGGCCCTTTCACGGTGAAGATCACAAAGTCAGCAGGCGGCTGCGCATTCGCGTTTGCGAATGCCCTGACACTTGGAATATTGAGATCTCCGAGCGCGCTCGTCAGTCTCAGCCCACACGTTTGGAGCGCTTCGAGGTGAGCACCTCGTGCGAGGAAAACAACATCGGCACCGCTAGCAGCGAGTCGTCCCCCAATGCAGCCACCAATGCCACCCGAGCCCATGATCGTGACGTTCATAGTCAGTCCTCCTCAGGGTCGCAGATAGTTGGTCCAACTCTACGTGGCCAGTACTGTCGTTAACCGGCAACTAGAAAGCGAAATGCTCCAGTCACGATCGGAGAATAGGCTACCGGCGTGGCCGACCCCGCCAAGCCCGAGCAACATAGAACTGCGCGTCGATAGGCGCGTGGTATCCGTGTAACGAAGGTGGCGGCCGGCCGCACCAAGGGCTATCCGCCGGGCATTCGCGAAAACGGTGGCCAGTACACGCACGGCGCCATCTGGTCGGTGTTCGCCTACGCGATGCTCGGTGACGGCGACCGCGCCGGCAGTTTGTTCACCATTCTGAATCCCATCAGCCACAGCAGCACGCCCGGTGGCGTGGAGCGCTACAAGGTCGAGCCGTATGCCGCTTGTGCCGATGTTTATTCAGTAGCGCCGCACGTCGGCCGCGGCGGCTGGACCTGGTACACGGGTTCAGCGGGTTGGCTTTATCGCGCCGGGCTCGAAGCGATCCTCGGGTTCAAACTGAGCGGTGACTCGCTGGTAATCGATCCGTGCGTGCCCCGCGACTGGCACGGGTACGAGATCACATACCTGCATCGCGGCGCGCGCAATCGAATCACATGCTACGAGATTGGAGTTGAAAATCCAGACCACGTAAGTCGCGGCGTCGTTCGTGCCGAACTTGACGGCGTGAAGTTGGCGGAAGCTGCGACCGGGATTTCGCTGGTAGACGACGGTGGCATCCATAACGTGCGCATCGTGCTCGGATGATCGGTCTGGTAACGCTCACCGTCGACGCGAGGCGATGAGTCGGGAATCATTCGGCCTTAAACACGCACGCCTTTCATGGCGACATCAAAACGCCCGCGGGTCGCGGACGTTTGCATAGGCAGAGCGTGCTGTCAGGCAGCCGGCTGCGTGCCGGTCACGCGAATCGGTTCACGCTGGTCCATGCCGCGGTAGACCAGGGCTAAGACCAGTCCGTAGACCGCGTGCGATACGAATCCAATCCAGCCGCGACTTTCAGCGAACCACGGGAACATCGCGGTGAAGCCGTAAAAATTGATGTAGTAAAGCGCGATGCCGAACAGCAGACCGACCCACCACGCCATACTGCTTCGCAAGGCCAGCAATATCGTCGCCAGAATGAACGTGTAAACGACCGACATAAGCATGTGAATGCTGACTCCGACCATCGCGACGCCGATATCGAACGTTGGAGGCGGTGGCAGCACCGACGGACCCATTCCGATCGCTGCAATCATATGCAGCGGCCCATACCACGGCTGGCCCAACACGACCGCCCCCAGAATCATCTCCATCATCGCGACCACTAGGCCAGCGACGATCGCCGCAACGAGCGCCGGTCCCACGCGTGGAAACAGCATTCCTTCAGTGCGCCGATCGACGGCGGATTTATTTTCACGATCAGCGGGCGTCATGTTTACTCCAGTAAGTTAAATGAACGAGTCCAAGGCTGCATGTCGGCCACACAAGCCGAGCAATGTTTATGCGTGGAGGGCGATGCTCATCCGGACAACCTCGCATTGTAGGCCGCTCGCAGGTGACGGTTAGCGCATTCCAAGCAATCGATCCAGCGACAGAGCAATCCACCGAAAATTACCTTGCCGGCACTTCGGATCGCGTCGTCTCAGTGGCCTCCTGCTCGACGGGGATTGACCGCACCGACAGCACACCGTTGATCGCTGCGATCGCGTCGATCACGCTTTGCGCGACCGGACTGTCGACGTCGACCATCGTGTACGCCATTTCGCCGCGCGACTTGTTCAGCATGTTGTGAATGTTCAGCCCGGCATTCGCCATCGCGGTCGAAATCTGACCGAGCATGTTGGGCACATTGGCATTGGCGATACCGATGCGATACGCCGATTCGCGCGCCATTTCGACGTGCGGGAAATTCACCGCGTTGCTGATGCTGCCGTTCTCCAGAAATTCACGCATTTGCTCGACCACCATCACAGCGCAGTTTTCTTCCGCCTCGGCGGTCGACGCGCCCAGGTGCGGCAGCGCGATCACACCGCGCACGCCGGACAGCATCGGCGACGGAAAGTCGGTCAGATACGCCTTGAGTCGGTCGGCGCGCAGTGCCTCGACGACAGCGGCTTCGTCGACGATCGCATCGCGCGCAAAGTTGAGCAGCACCGCGCCGGGCTTCATCATCGCCAGCCGCTTGGCATCGATCAGCCCGCGCGTCGCGGCCACGAGCGGTACGTGCAGCGTGACGAAATCCGCTTGCTTCAGCACTTCGTCGATCGACTTCGCCTTGCGCACGGCCGACTGCAGGCGCCACGCGGCGTCAACGGTGATCTCGGGGTCGTATCCGACGACCTTCATGCCGAGCTTCAGTGCAGTGTCCGCCACCAGCGCGCCGATCGCGCCCAGACCGACGATCCCCAGCGTGCGGTGCGGCAGCTCGATGCCGGCGAATTGCTTCTTGCCTTCCTCGACGCGCGCTTCGAAATCGCTCGCGTCGCGCGGCAACTCGCCGACGAACCGCAGCGCCGGAACCAGATTGCGTGCTCCGATCAGCAGCGCGGCGAGGACGAGCTCTCTGACTGCATTCGCGTTTGCACCGGGTGCGTTGAACACCGGCACGCCACGATCGGACATTGCGCCCACCGGAATGTTGTTGGTCCCGGTGCCGGCCCGTCCAATCGCCTTCACCGTTGCGGGAATCGTCATCGCATGCATGTCGTTCGAGCGCAGCAGGATCGCGTCGGGATGCTCGACGTGTTTGCCGACGGCGTAGCGGTCGGGCGTAAACCGCAGCAGTGCCTGGTGCGAGATGTTGTTCAGCGTGAGAATTCGAAACTTTGTCATGGCGATTGATTTAGCTGTTAGAGCGCAACATGCTCGATTCGCGACTGTCAGCGTTCGACAATGACGATGTGTGCCTGGATCTTGGCGTCCACATCCCCTCGCCCGAACCGCTGAGCGATCGCTACCGCCGCGACGTCGGTTGCGTCGCCGAGCCGCGAGGCGTCGCGCGCCTCGATCTCGTTCCGAAGTGGTGTGCCCTGGCAGTACGCGATCGCTGGGACGCGGGAAGACTTTGCCCGACTGCGCGTCGCAACCGTGATGATTTGGGGTTTCGCAATGAACCCGCCGGTTGCAAGATCTCGCTCGATGGTCGGACAATCGTAATAGCCGTGGGGTATGCGCGCGAGAAAGCGAGGCGGATCCTTTGGAAACAGGGATTCGAGTGCCGTCGTCACGGTGTCCGCGAATTCGTTTTCTTTGATCCGATCCCACACGTTGAAAATGAAAACGCCTCCCGACTTGAGCACTCGACGTGCCTCAGAAAACGCCTTCGATTTTTCGGGGAAGAACATGACTCCGAACTGGCACACAACGGCGTCAAACGATTCGTCTGGGAAAGGCAGCTGCATGGCATCCGCCTGACGCCACTCCACCGGGCGCTTGGTCCCGACAGCGGAAGCCTGGTCCAACATCGGCTGATTCAGATCCGTCGCGACGATGGACACGCTGTCAGGTAGCACGGATGCCAAAGCACGAGTAACAACACCCGTCCCGGCGGCAATTTCGAGTACGCGAGTAAGAGGCCTCGAAGCCAGCCGTTTCACCAGGTCCGCTGCGTAGGGCGCGAAAATCAGCGGAACTAGATACGTTTCGTAAAGCTGCGAAATTGAACCACTAAAGAGTTTGTCTGTATCTGGACTGCTCATGGGGGTGCCGTCCTTCGATGCATGGACAAGACGCGCGGGCACTTCAATTGTTATTTCGCTCGAACTCGTGCAGGTAGTCGACCAGCGCCCGCACACCTTCGACCGGCATCGCGTTGTAAATCGATGCGCGCATGCCGCCGACCGAGCGATGCCCCTTTAACTGCAGCAGGCCGCGTTGTTGCGCGCCTTTAAGGAATGCGCCATCGAGCGATTCGTCGCGCAGCTTGAACGGCACGTTCATGCGCGAGCGATCTTCCTTGCGTATCGGATTGAAGTAGAGCTGGCTGGCGTCAAGGGCGTCGTACAGCAGCTTCGCCTTGGCGATGTTCTTCTGTTCGATCGCGGCCAGTCCGCCCTGCGCCAGCAGCCACTCGAACACGAGCCCTGCGATGTAAATGGCGTACGTCGGCGGCGTGTTCACCATCGAATCGCTCTCCGCCTGCTCCTTCCAGTGGAACGCCGACGGCGTGATCGCGAGCGCGCGATCGAGCAGATCTTTGCGCACGATCACCAGCGTCAGGCCGGCCGGGCCAACGTTCTTCTGCGCGCCGCCGTAGATCACGCCGTATTTCGACACATCGACCGGCCGCGACAGGATGTGCGATGACATGTCGGCCACCAGCGCTACCGCGCCGACGTCAGGTACCCAGTGATACTCGACGCCGCCGATCGTCTCGTTGGTGCACACGTGCACGTACGCAGCGTCGGGCGACAGCTTCCAGCTCGTGCGCTCCGGCACGTACGTGAAGTTCTTGTCTTCGCTCGACGCCGCGACGTTGACATGCGCGTACTTCTTCGCTTCCTTGATCGACTTCTTCGACCATTCGCCGGTGTTGACAAAGTCGATCGCTTTGCGATCACCGAGCAGGTTCATCGGCACGATCGCGTTCTCGCCGATCGCGCCGCCCTGCAGGAACAGCACTTCATAGTCGTCGCCGATCGACATCAGCGTGCGCAGATCGGCCTCGGCCTTGTCCGCGATCGCAATAAACTCGCTGCCGCGATGGCTCATCTCCATCACAGACATCCCGCTGCCATGCCAGTCGAGCATTTCTGCTGCTGCCTGCTGCAGGACTTCTTTCGGTAGCACCGCTGGGCCGGCGCTGAAATTGAAAACCATCATGCGTGTTCCGTTCGATTGAGTAGCGGTGGCTAAAGACCAATTTCTTTTAACGACTCCACCAGACGCTGTTTCTGGCCGGCGTTGGTCATCGGGTAGGTGGCGAGCCACACTTGGATGTCGAAACCGGGTTCGAGGGCGCGGATCTCGTTTGCTTGCCATCTCGCTTCATCACGTTCGCCCGCGGACCAGTGCGCCGCTGCCAGATATATCCGCGCTTCCACATTTTCGGAGTTGCGTAGCAGCGCCTGATTGAGGTTGACTTTGGCCTGCTCAGTGTCGCCGGAGAAGTAATAGGCTCTACCAAGTAACAGAAAGTACAGCGAGCCAGAGCCTGGATTGAGTCTAAGGGCAGAGCGCAACAGCGGCACGCCTTCCGCAGGCTCGCCGATGTAGGTGTAGATGCCGCCCTTCAACGCATGGGCGTCCGCATAAGACGGATTCAGGCGTAAAGCATTGTCGAGACTTCGCAAAGCGTCGTCGTGTTGTCGCCGCTGCGTATGCACGAACCCGACCACCCAATACGCTTCGGGCATCTCGGGACTCATCTGCACCGCCGTTTCCGCCAGTTCGAGCGCTCGCTTCAGCGCTCTAGGTCCGTCAGTGGCCCAACCCTGCTGATACTCGAGCGCATAAGTCATCGCGACCCCTGCGTACGCCCTCGAAAACGCCGGGTCAGATTGGATCGCCTTCCAGTACGACTCGCGCGCGAGTTCGTTCTGTGCGCGACGACGAACCAATAGAGCCGCCTGACCGCGCAGAAAATGCTCGTAGGCGTCCAGGTTGCGCGTGTAGCGTTGCGCAAGCCGTAGCGTCTCTGCTTCGCTTACCTTTACCGGAAGCACGGCGAGAATGCTTCGAACCAGATCGTCCTGTACTCCAAACACGTCCTTGACGTTGCGATCGAAGCGCTCTGACCAGAGCTGGCGGCCGGCAGCTGCGTCGGCGAGGAGCACATTCAGTCGAAGCCGCTCTCCATCCTGCTGGACGGTGCCTGACAGCGTGTAGCGTGGCGGTGCGCTGCTGCCGGCTTGCAGTGCTTCCTGCGTTTCGATTCCGCTTACGACCCACAGGCCCGCGACTTTCGACAGGTCGGTTACCAGGTCCGCTGCGATGGCACGCGCGATCAGTTGCTGCTGCACCCCTGCGCCGACTGCTTCGAAAGGCTTGACGATCACGGTAGGCTGCGCAGCGGTCGGTGACGCTTTAGCGGCCGGGTTTGCTCCGCGGGGCGAAGCCATCCGTTCGCGCTCGCTCTGCATGAGCCAGGCCAAAGCGACGATTAGCATAGCGACGGCCAACGTTGCACTCGCCCATCGCACCGCTCGCCTGGATGCATTTGCCGCCTGAACGTTGGGCGTTGATGGGCGATCCGGTGGCTCACGCTCCGATCGATGCACTTGAGCGATCAGCCGATAACCCTTCTTGGAAATTGCCTGGATGTAAACAGGCTCGCGGGCTGTGTCACCGAGCGCCTTTCGTAGTTTGATGATGACCTGTGTGAGGGCATTGTCGCCAACGATGACTCCAGGCCAAGCGGCGCTGAGCAGCTCTTCCCGGCCTAGGACCTCTCCGGGGCGGCGTGCGAGATAAAGCAGCACGGCCATCCCTTTGGGCTCGAGATGCACGACTTGCGCGCGCCTGGAAATCTGATTCAGCGCGTCGTCAATTCGCCACTCGCCAATCCAAAGCTGATGCGATTGGCTTTCGATGCGTTCCGCTAGCGCTTGCATCGTCGAAGGTATCGTTTCCTCATCGAAACTTCATCGTTTCGTGGGTACTTGCCTGCTCTGGTTTTGGTATTTCTTCACTCCTTGACTTTCGCAGCAGCGCTGGTTGGCGGCGAATGCTGGCACAAAGTCTGAACCAGGGAGGGATCTCCGATGAGAAGGCTGTTTCATATGGCGGTTGCAGTACTGGTAACACTCGTTGGCTTGGAACCACTGACTGTAGGCGCCCAAACGGCGCTTGTTATCAAGCCTCTGGCCGAAAGAAAGGTTTCGGCCCTGCCCGACGGTGCGCTGTATTGGCAAGTCGAGAACTTTGCCACGCTGAGTCAGGCGCAAGCGGCTGCTGGGACCACCGGCCTCGCTGTCGAATCGGGCGGAAAGATTTGGCTGTTGCGCTTGGGTCCAGCGGGCGGTAAAACATCGGAGGGCGGCACGCGCGTGACAGAGGTCGGGCCCATACCGCGCGTTGCTGCAAATGAGTATCTGCTGCGTATCAACGAAGCAAGCGGCCCAATGGGAAGCATTACGTCGGTCCATTCGCATCCGGGGTCCGAAGCTTTCTATGTGCTGTCCGGCGAACAAAGCATTCGTAGCCCGCATGGAGTGACACGCATCAAAGCAGGCCAGACCGAGACTGGTCATGGCGCGGATGTGCCGATGCAGGTCTCCAGCAGCGGTACGGCCGATCTGCGTGCGCTGGTGATGTTCGTGGTCGACGCCGGCAGGCCATTTTCATCACCCGCGACATTTCCGTAGCTTGGTGAGGCAACGCCCGATGCGCTGGGCCGAAATGAAAGCTCACGACAGCCGGCTTGAGCTCGCTCAACGCAAGAGACTGCTTCGGCAGTGCAGGGCCGGTTGGCGCCTTGATCGTTGCCAGTTTATTGCGAACGGCGTCAAGACCCAACATCGCGCAGGGCAACGACCAAGGCCCGCCCGCGTTCGACATCGCGATGGAGAGCGCCGCCTTGCACACCCGTCATCGGTGCCTGAATGAGGGGGAGCTCGATGCTCAGCAGTTGTTGCAGGTCATCGCGATATGTGCGTCAGCTCGATCTGGCTCGCCGGCGAGTATCCGAAGGTGCTCGACGGTCTGTGTAAGTTGATATCGCTCGACATGCGCGTCGTCGACGCGAACTAGATCGGCCTGAAGCTAAAGAAGCTTTTAAATTTTGGCGAGCAGAACGGTGAGTTCTGGGCGCCGATGCCCGGTGCCGAACGGTCGACGCAGTATCCAAGCACGGTCGCCTATATCGCGACGCTGCTGCTGCATCGATACAAAGTGCTCGGGATCCGATCTTCGCTACGCATGTCCATCGACAGTGCTTTCGCAATCGCGCCGAGTCCGCGTGGCTGCTCGGCACCGTTGACTCAAACTTCGAACGGCACCGGCGCCGGCATCTGCATCGCGCTGACAAATGCGGCTGGCAAATCGTGTTCGTTGCCGCCATGCGCCGATACAGCCGGTACGCGTAATCCTCAACCGGTATTCCTGCTTTCTGCCGTCGGGCATGCGCTTCTTGCGCACATACGTCCACGAGAACGTCGGTTTGATTCCACCGGATGCGTTGCTCGCAAACGCAAGCGAGATTGCGATTGCTGCAACCTATTGCGTGTGCGGCGGCGAACAGCCCCGCGGGACCGCCACCGAAGATGACCAGCTTGTACGGTTTGCGGGCCGCGGATTGCGCCAGCCGCGCGGGCGCACATTGGCGCGCCCGCGCTCAGGTGCGCCGAGCAGATGGAGGGACGAGTCGTCGCTCCGCATCGCCTAGTCCATGATTCATCCTATCGCTGCGCTGCTCTGAATCGCGCGACGTCACCGCCTTTCGAACAACGCGCCCTACCGTAAGCCCCTGGCCGAGGATCGAAAACACCACGATGCAGTAAGTCAGCGCAAGCACGACGTCGCGTTCGGGGCCGGCGGGCAGCGACAAGGCAAGCGCAACCGAGATTCCGCCACGCAGCCCGCCCCAGGTGAGAACCCAGCCCGAACCTTGCGGCAGCTTGAACAGCCCCGTCAGCACACCGACCGGCAACCCGACCGTGAGTGCACGCGCAGCCAGCGTCACGATCATGGCGACGGCCGCAGCAGCGAACGTGCTGAGCGACAACGTCACCAGCAGCACTTCCATTCCGATCAACACGAACAGTACGGCGTTCAGGATTTCGTCGACCAGCTCCCAGAACAGATCAACGTAGCGTCGCGTGGTGTCCGACATGGCCAGCGCGCGCCCGCCGTTGCCGATGATGAGTCCGGTCACGACCATCGCCAATGGCCCTGAAATGTGCAGCCGCGTCGCCAGTGCATAACCGCCGGTGACGGCAGCCAGTGTCAGCATCACTTCGACCTGATAGTTGTCCACACTTTTGACGAGCAGGAAGGTTGTGTATCCGAGCACCAGCCCGAACACGATTCCGCCGCCCGCCTCCTGCAGCAACAGCAACAGGCCGTCTCCAAGTGTCGGGGTCGTTCCGCTGACGAGCACGCCCAGCAACAACGAAAAGATCACGACGCCAACGCCGTCGTTGAACAGCGATTCGCCCGCGATCACCAGTTCGAGGTTCTTCGGTGCCCCCGCGGTTTTCACAATCCCCATCACCGCGATCGGGTCGGTGGGCGAGATCAGCGCACCGAACAACAGGCAGTAAAGCAAAGGCAGCTGCAGGCCGACCCACGGCAAAGCGAGCCAGACGCCCGCCGCAACCAGCAGCGTCGATAACAGCGTGGACAACACCGCCAGTGCGCCGATCTGCCACCGATACGCCTTGAGCGCGCTCAGGTCGACGTGTAACGCGCCGGCAAACAGCAGCAGCGACAGCATCCCCTGCATCAGCACGACCGAGAAGTCGATCGAGCGCAGCAGCGATTCCTCGTATTCCCTGAGGCCGAAGTCGAGGCCCGCCGCGTCCAGAGCGATCAGCGCAAGTGACAGCAGCAATGCCGACATCATCACCCCGATCGTGGTGGGCAGGCCGATGAAGCGGTGATTCAGATACGCAAGCAGTGCGGTCAGAACAAGGCAGGTGGCGGCGACTTCGAGCACGATGCGTGGTTTTATCGAGCAGTCGAGCCAGTGCTCAAGCCGCAGCGCCTTCCGGTTGGATGAGTAGACGGACCGCGGTCTGGTAGCGCTGTGCCACCGCTTTACGGTCTTCTGCTTCCGGCAATCCGTCGCGCGCGCCGCGCGCGATCATTGCGACGTGGCGCTGCAGTGCAGCCCGGTCCAGCGGATGGCGCACGACTTGTGCGATCACCGCGATCGTTTCCAGCAGGCGAATGGTCACGGCAGCATTGGAACGCGCATGCTGTCTGATCTGATTGAAAGACGCATCGACGATGTCTGCAAATGTCGGCGCGCGCGCGATCATCCGCAGCACTCCATGCTCGTCGAAGCGATAGCGCGAAGGAATCTCACGCTGCGCCAGGCGACAGAGCGCGGAACCGAGCCGGTCGACACACGTGATCGCCGTGAACGGATCGTTGATGCCGGGCGACAGCGCCCGCCCTGCAATCTCGACCAGCTGATTGACGGAGAACTCGATGTCCTGCGAGGCGGTTCGCTGTGCGCCGAGTACAAAGGCATCGCGCACCTGGCTGACGAGTTGATCGGTGACGCGCTCTCCGGGCCAGACCATCACAAGCGGGCGGCCCTTCACGATGTAATGTCCGGGCCGCGATTGGAGATGAACAAGCAGCTTTTCCTGGACGGCCAGCTTCATCAGAGCATCCGGATCGACGAAGTTAACGTAACCGTCCTCCGTCGCCGCGACCGGGCGGGCTTCCCGGTCGAACGCAGCGGGCCAGCCTGAATCGAGTGTTTCAGAGCCGCGCTGAGCTTCGGACTCACCCATCGGCTCCGGGAACAGGTGTTCGATTCCTTCAATCAATTCCTCACTGACGTGCGCAATGACCTGGTCCGCCTGGATCGAAACTGCAACGTGATGAATGAAATAGATCAGAACCGCCAGACTGACCACCGCCAGCAGCACCCCGACGCTCACCGCCAGGTGCGGAACGAAAAGCGTCTCATCCGCGCGTCGAATCGTGCGCAGTACAAGCAGGCAGTACACGAAGGTTGAAACGAAAGTGCCGATGACCAGCTGGTTGGCAGCGTCGCGCATGAAGTTGCGCAGTAGGCGCGGCCCCAATTGCGACGAAGCGAGCGACAGTGCGACCAGCGTCATCGAGAACACGACGCCGGCAATGGTGATCATCGATCCGGCGATCGTGCTCAGCAACAGGCTCGCCCCATCCGCTCCGCCGGTATATATCCAACGCGGCATCTGCAGCAATTTTTCGGCCATCAACTCGTCCGCCGCAACCGTGGCAAACGCCAGCGCGATCGCAGCCACCGCCATGGCGGAAGGCACGAACCAGAAACTTGAGCGCACCCGGTCCCAGTATTTGAGCAGCATCGTCTTCATCGCGAATGTGTGCTTCGAGTCGGCGTGGTGGAGCTCATGAGTTGTCGGTGCAAATGATTCGGGGCGTAAGCAAATGGTACGGGCTGCCCACGCCTGTTGCCATGTATCGCGCTGTGTTGCCTGCACGCGGCCCACGGTTTAACGCGAAATCGTCCGGTGAGCTGATGCCGGCATTGCGGACCTCCGCGCGGGCACATCGCCTGCTGAGGCAGGCACTCGCGAGCGAAAGGTCCAATGGAATTTCTTGGCATCAAGTGGGTAGGCCTCAACGTCGAAAACGGCCAGAAGCTCGTCCTCTCGATCGTCTTCATCGTTGCCGTGCTGCTCTTCGGCGCGCTTGCCCGTTGGGCCACGCGTTTCGTCATCAGCCGGACCGATCATGCCGGCGAGCAGACCCGGTTCTGGACCCGTCAGGCGATCAGCCTCTTCGCCGCCGTCGTCCTCATCCTCGGGCTGCTCTCGATCTGGTTCAACGATCCGACGCGGCTGACGACCGCCTTCGGACTGATGTCGGCCGGCCTGGCGTTCGCGCTGCAGCAGGTCATCACCGCCTTCGCCGGCTACTTCGTCATCCTTCGCGGCGCCACCTTCACCGTCGGCGACCGCATCTCAATGGGCGGCGTGCGCGGCGACGTCCTGCAGCTTGGCTTCATCCAGACGACCATCATGGAAATGGGCCAGCCGCCCAGCGTGCAGGCGGCCGATCCGGCGATGTGGGTGAAGAGCCGGCAGTTCACGGGCCGTATCGTCACCGTCAGCAATTCGAAGATCTTCAGCGAGCCCGTCTTCAACTACACGCGGGACTTTCCGTTCATCTGGGAGGAAATGGCGATTCCCATTACCTACAAGGCCGATCGCGGTCGCGCCGAGCAGATCCTGCTCGACGCTGCGCGCCGCCACGGGGAGGACCCCGACGCGCTGGCCGCGGAGGCGAAGGTCGAGCTGCAGAAGCGCTTCTCGATCGAGCAGATCGACCTCGAGCCTCGGGTCTTTTTCCGCATCACCGACAACTGGCTCGAGCTCACGGTCCGCTTCATCGTCGGCACGCACCGCATTCGCGCCGCCAAGGATGCGATGAGCCGATCCATCGTCGACGAGCTCGATGCGGCCGGCATCGAGCTCGCCTCGGCCACCTACGACATCGTGGGCTTCCCGGCGCTCGAGATGCGCATGCCCAAAGACGATGGCGACCGGGCACGAGCATCAAGCGCGGCCGATTGAAATTGGGCCTCGGTGATACCGTCGCGTCGCGGCGACCGAACGTTAAGGGATTGCCTCAA
>Ga0136638_10000012_pt1 | contig 26263 bp, 35 predicted proteins | sample AntDrymUQ8582206_2_FD_104671 | JGI IMG/M metagenome (GOLD analysis project Ga0136638, IMG submission 104671) | Polar desert sand microbial communities from Dry Valleys, Antarctica - metaG UQ858 (22.06) | ecosystem: Environmental > Terrestrial > Soil > Desert | place: Antarctica: Dry Valley...
TCAGGATTTGGTGTATTATCGTATAACGTCAATTTTCCGACGTAACGGCGGCATAGCCAAGTGGTAAGGCAGAGGTCTGCAAAACCTCCACCCCCAGTTCAAATCTGGGTGCCGCCTTTTTTATCATGGAGTTGTGAACCTCTAAAACAACCAATTGACGAGACTTCCGAGATTGTAACAAAGTGTGTATCACACACAATCCACTACAATCAAGTACGGAAAATAATACCGATTTAATACAGTGGAAAATTTGGAACGTGGGCGACTCAATCAGGCGAACGGCCGCTTAAGAGCAGCGAAGGCTGGGGTGTCCATTATTCAAAAGTGCGATCGCTTGTACTTGCAAGCGACACTTCCTCCAAGACCCAACTCCGGGAAAGCGAATCCTTACCAACAACAGATAGCTCTGGGGATTTACGCGAACCCTGCTGGAATCTCTTTTGCAGAAAAGGAAGCTCGGAAGGTGGGAGCGTTGCTGGCTTCAAAAGCCTTCGATTGGGGTTTGTACATCAAACAAGAAAAACCTGATACTGAGACGATCGCAAATTGGATACAAAAATTTGAACAGGAAAAATGGCAGACGGTTTCAGTCACTACGTGGAAAACCGACTACGCCCGCCCGTTCGGAGTGTTGCCGCTTAACGAATCACTGACTCTTGATACGTTGCTAAGAGTGATCGCCAAAACGACACCTAACTCCCGGCAACGTCGCCGATTCTGCCTAGCATTTCGCCAGCTCGCGCAATTCGCGGGGATGAATCTTGAAATTGACAAACTGATCGGGGACTATTCCCCCAAGAAGGTTCAGCCGAGGAATTTGCCGACCGATGAAAGTATAGCCGAATACTTCCACCGGATTGAGGATCGGCAATGGCAGTGGATATATGGAGTGATTGCTACCTATGGTCTTCGGAATCACGAGGCTTTTTTCCTGGATATGTCGAAGTTCCCTATTGCCCAAGTGTTAGAAGGCAAAACCGGGTATCGCCAATGTTGGCCGCTCCAACCGCAATGGGCTCAGGAGTGGAACCTTCGCGAGATTAAGCGGCCAAATGTAACCGGCCAAGAACACGCTGATTTTGGCGATCGCGTTTGTAAGTTTTTTGCGCGTTCACCCTTTGACTTTTGCGCTTACGATTTGCGCCATGCTTGGGCAATTCGAGCGATTCGTTTCGGGCTAGACTCTTCACTTGCTGCCAAGCAAATGGGGCATAGTTTGGTTACGCACACGCAAACCTATCACCTCGCTATCAACGAGCGGGAACAGCAACGAGCATACGATCAATTGCTGGCGCGTAGTATCGCACCAGTCAATCATTATCTCTCGGATTTATAGTCTATCGGTTCCATCTGCATCTTCTTCTGAGGGTATTCGGGGTATTTGTCGAACAAACATTGCTTCTCTTTTATCGCGTCAAGTTCTTGGAAGTAGGCCAGTGGATCGCCCTCTTCCCATAGTCTTATTAGCTTAGCTTTGTCTGCCAAATCCTCAACCCAGTCAAAACAAGGTGTCATAATCGGCCTGCCCGAAAGGCTTCCGCCCTGTCTTCAATTTTTTTTCGCCTGTGATGTTCAACGATTACTTCGTCCGCGAAAATGCTCAACTCTTTCTCAACTGCTTTCCAATCGATATCCTCGCAGGTTTCGCCGACTTGGTAGAAGTTTTTAAATTGCTCTTTCAGTTGATCTGCATCCTGGTTCGACGGCATATCGAGTTCACCCAGCCTGCCACGCAAGCAGTGAGCTAGTTCAAACATGATCTCCCTACGAAGACGTTCAAAGGGTTCGTTCATTAGCTATTCTCTAAAATTAAGACGATTTGACCTTACTGTTGAGGCATGATCGTTTTTGATTGTTATTGTCCGGTTTTAAAATGACTTTGAAATTTCAAAGTTGAGATTCCCAGACATCAATGTACTAATTTCCAATCTAGCCTCAAGCTCTTCAAAAGAAAGAACGCATAAGAAACTCTTATCGTCTAAAATTTTTGGCGAGCCTGCATCAAGCAATAAGGAGTGGTTATCTATCAGCCCTGAGATTTGCGCCCGTCGCCGCTTGCACGATATTAGACGGTGGTTCAGGAGATAAACATTGCAATGTGGTTTGAACCAATCAGAATGCGCGAAAAATAATCCATCCTCACGGCATAGTTTCGCGGGCATCCCTTTTAAAAGTGGTAGCCGTTCGGCCAACTGCTTTTTCACGATCGGCGAAACCCCAGCACGATACCCTCGCACCGGGGCAGATTCTAACCGATAGCGATTTGAAAGGTGGCGGCCGACGGTGGATGTTGATATCCCCCGGCGCTGACCAATTCCTTTCTGTGATCCGCCATAAAATTGAAAGTCCGACTCGCAATATAGGAAGCGATCGCCCTCCGCAAGTACCCGCGCCGGAATTCCGCAGGGGTGAAGTAGATCGCTCGGTCTAATAATGCGAGTCAGAGTTTTAGCAGGGTCTTTGCCTTGTGCCTTCTGCTCCTTGATTTCCTCCTGTCGTTTGCTGTAAAGGGAAACTCTTTGAAGATTCTGAGCCTCAACTTCTGTAGCGAGTATGTTGAGTTCAGATAGATCGTCAATATTTATAGCGGCGATCGGCCCGATATCGTCGAGGCCTGCCATCGCAATAATTTTCTCAAAACTTGTGTAATAGCAGGTGATCGAATCTCCCTTTTGGCTATAATTTCGCAGCAAACCTAGCTTTTTAGCTTTGCATAGCGATTTTCTCACGTGACCTTCGCTGCGATTTAAAAGGTGTGCAGCCGATTCCAGCGAAAAACTCGCCACACCGCTACCTTTATTTTTGCCGCCGTGGATTTTGCGCGAATTGTCGGAACGGCGCGCCAGTAGCCAAATTGCCAGCGGGCGACGGAATTGGGCGTATAGTCGGGCGGGGAATCTTACTAAATCTATCTCCTCAATGCCGGCATACTCGCTATGCCAGTTTTCACAGACTTCTATCAGCCATTCTGGGGCCGATACGGCTGGATGCTGTAGAGGGTTGTTGATCCATTTATAGGGTTTTCCCGTGCTGGGATGGATGCTCGGCGGCAAAACGCTTTGATGTCCGAGCCAGCGAAATTCCAAGCATTCTTCTTTGCCGTCGTCGCCGATCTCACCGGTGTAGAGTTTTCGATACCGCAGCCGAGGCCATTCTGACTCCGGCACGGTGAATAAATATTGAGTTCGCCCTTTGCGGCCGCTAGTCCATGCGGTTGTTTTTGAGAAATCTGCGAGGCTATTTTCTCCGGCTAGCTTGGCTAGCAATTTGGCGGCCGATTCGCCGTCAATATCGATCGCAAGCAATCCTTCTCCCAATTTCAAACCAATGCCAGTAGCCTTCCCGCTCTCTAAATCTTTGAGGCAGGAAAGGCGATCGACATTGCTCTCAGTCCATCCCTTTCGGATTGGTCGCTTGCCAACAACTGGTACTAAATTCCAGTCGGCAGGAAGCGTCAGTAGCAGTGATTCTGAAGTAGTAGGGGCGGCTGATGGCATCTTCGTTACCGCCGACCTGGATGCAAGTCTAAAATGCTCGCGCAATTCGGCAAGTGCCAGCGATAAGTTGCTCGCGCGCCATTGGTTCGGCGAATATCTCGAAAGTGTTTCCCCGTTTTGAATGTGCCATCAGTTTTTAAATTGAATAAGTGTCCCCGACTTATGCCTAGTTCACTTGCAGCCTCAGAGGTTGATAGCCAATCTTTTGATAGTGGTCTTCCTAGTTTTTGCATGACTATTTTTCCCCAAGGCTAAGGTTTGTTAGGACTCCCAGAGGGTGCGATTCGGGTTGGTTTATTTCTCCGTATTCGTTGACCCATTCCACCGAAGCGAGCGGCATTCCCGTCTCTGTAAGTTCCAATTTGTGGAGCGTTCCTCTTTTTTCTGGGAATCTGGTCTTGGTTACTGTGTCTCCCAGTTGGAATTGTTCAAATTTATCTAAATCTTCTAGTTGTCCTTCTAAGCCCCTGATGGTACTTTTTAGCTTTTTTCTTTTCTTCTCGTCATTGGTTCTTCCAAGTGCTTCCTTCCGTTCCTTAATATTTTGAGCAATTTTTTCTCTTTTTGTGGCAATGATTTTACTATCCGCTACAGATATTTTGGAGTTATTCTTTACGGAGAAATCGGTTTGCGCTGCGGTGTCCCTTGGTATTGAATTTTCGTGGTCAATTGCTTCTAATTCGAGCCATAACTGACTGGGACAGGAATCTTCGACTTGATTTACAATCTCCTTTGCCCATTTGATGATTTCATCTTCGCCTTCTAACTGAAACTGAACACTTAAAAAGTGGGTATCGCAGCAGAAAGCGCCTTTTCCAGGATGTGTTAAGTCAATATAGTTATAACCCCCGTTTGGATCGAGGTAGATTGTCCATCCCCGGTACTCTTCCGTACAGTCGTCGGTATGGTGATAGTTGGGTGTAAAATTGTTTGACGCTAATATTGAGTGCCAGTCGGTCTGTGTATCTTCGGCGGTCGAAGTTTCGTAGGTATTTTTTGGTAAGAAGTCGGTTGGCTGGACAAACTCCAGAATCGAAGCTGTGGATGTGTTGCTTTCTACTAAGAATCCAGAGGTTTCGGGAGCATCCAGGGGCGAAGCTGTCATCACTGTATCCCCCTGGGTTTTGAGGGTGCGGATTGGGTGGTGATCCGGTAATTCTACTCCATTCCATTTCACCCATGCCTGTGGAATTCCATCCCAGATAAAGCCTAGAGCTAAGATTTCCCCCCACCCGCCCGGACAGGTTTTTGTCACGCCTGGCCAATCTCTTTCCGACACTATTTGTCCTATACGGAGATTCTGCAAGGTTTCTATTTCTGAAAGCCTATTTTCTAAATTCGTCTTTCTTTTTCTAGCTCGACCTCCAGTCGTCGTGTGCCGATCTGTTGTCGTGACATCGTAGTTCGCATCTTGTAGTTGATTTGTTATTTCCGCTCTCCAGTGGTCTATTTCTTGTTGTAACTTTTCGGTTGTGTCTACAATTGCAGTGTCTACAATTGCAGTGTCTACAATTGCAGTGTCTACAATCGCAGTGTCTACAGTGTTTACAATCGCAGTGTCTACAGTGTCTACAATCGCAGTGTCTACAATCGCAGTGTCTACAATCGCAGTGTCTACAATCGCAGTGTCTGCGACTGATTGCTGACATTTGATAAGTTGACTGATTACCTGCTCAGCCTCTTCTAATCGCTGTTTGAGGAGCGCAACCTCTTCTGATGAGTCGCTGGCTATAAACTCGAAATCAAGCACCCAAACGAGCTTGTCTTTCCCTTCAAAAAACCTGTCTATGAACTCCTGAACCGTCGCGCACATTCCACCCTCTTTAACTAGATCACTTACCGGCATCTCCGAAAGCATTTGCTGATAAGGTCTCTCTGTGAGTCGAATTTTTCCGATTTCCTGACCGCCGCGATGTTGTCCTTTATCTAGTGCAGGGATGTCGGTTCCTTCTTCGTAGTAGCGAAGGAAACTGCGGGCGTAATCATCTTGCCAAGCGCGCCTAGTTTGAGTTTTTTGACCGCTTAGCAGTTCTGGTAACACTAGACCGAATGAAATTCCTTTTGCCTTGTCGGCGATGAGTGCTTTTAGTTGTTTCCTGCACTCGTCAGGGAGTGACATTTTCCAGACGCCGGCAATGATTGATTCGGCGAAATTACTTTTTTCGGCTTCCTCACAAGTGATTAATTTTGTTTGGAGTAGTGTCAGAACTTGCTGGTTTGGGAGTAGTTCGATCGCGAGATTTAAACTGTTTTCGCCGACCCATCTTTTGAGCCAGTCGGCAGGGCTTCCTTTACATTTTTCTGTTGGGTGAAACCTCAAGCATGGGTATACAGTCGTAATGGTTTGAGATTCGCTGTCGTAACACCACTGTGCACCGAAGTCTGTCCAGATGAAATTCTGGAGCCACGAATCTTGATCGGGTTTGTCAATCTCGATTTCGACCACTTCTAACTCTGCGTAGGGAAGTTTTAATACTTGCCCACTGACTTCAACTCCGACTATTTTCTCGCTGGTTAGTCGAGTCTTGATTGTTCCCAGAATATTCTCCAAGCCTTTCGAGAAAATGAGCACCTTGTCGCCGATGTCGGTGGTGCCGAACCAGGCTCTCTTCTCTGGCTTTTCATTTGCTGACAGTATTCTGCACGATGTGGCATCAAGTGAGGTTTTCCCTCCGGCGTGTAACTCTACGTGTATTTCTCCTGTTTTATCGACTTTTGTTATTACTCCGCGACTGCCAATATTTACGCCGCGAGTTGTGGCAACCTCCACTCCTTTGATGAATCCTCGCGCCTCAAGCGATGCTCTCATGTCGCCCGATCGCGCGCCCGACATTTCGTCGATCGCAATTAACAGATCGGATCTATCAGGTTTCTTTTTATTTGACTCTGTTGCCAGCCATTCGCTGCGCTTGACAGCTTCCAGTTGTTGCTCGATCGGTAGCTCTTTTAGGATCTTCAAGTTTGACTGTGCTGGCAGTCGCAAGCTTGGATCGGCTTCTTTCAGTGATTGGGCGATCGCTGCCTCAGCGATTAGTTCGTAGGCGCGTCGTTGGCTCTTGCCGAATTCGTTGTTACAGTAGCCTTCAAAATCTCTGTAACCGAGAACTTTCCATGCTTTGCGATTTCTCGCAGTTTCTAGCATATTTCCCAAGCTGTTGAAGTTCCCTTGGATAGCCTCGGTTATTTCCTCGGCTTCCAATCTAGTCATTGGTGCGGTTGATGTACTGATATTTTTAATCGTAAAAACCATTTTCCTTCCTCGTTGAGAAAGAACGCGGCACGAACCACATTCGTTTGCTGGCTATGTTGCAATGTCGAAGTCGTCTTGTACTACGCATGGAGTTCCCATAAAACTCCAAAATTAATAACTTTTTTGGCTGCCTGCAATTCACGCAAGCGGCATATCGTTGTACCCGTGGAATAGTATCCGGGCATTTCGAGAGAGATTTTGTAGGCTGTTTTAGGGGCGTATTTGAGGATTTCCAGGATGTCGTTTCTTCTGCTTTGGTTGAGTTCTATATGTTGGACAATGGCGCGTCGTTAACCGCCGGCTTCATATATGCCTCCCAGAGGATGGTCATCGCCACTTCGGCTTTTGCCCTAGGTGAGAGATGCCGTAGAAGCCCGATTGCCGCATTGAGGCTGGATTTGTAGGGTTGGTTTTTTGGGGTGATCAAACACAGTTGATTACCGAGGTCTATTTCTTGTATGGCGTTCATCGCTAGTGCCATGTCTTCCTGATGAGTGAATTCTTGGGCAAACATAGTGATTTGCTTTTTGATCTTTTCGTCTTGTTCGGTGTAAAAGTGTTCATTCATTGGGTTTTACTTGTTGGGATGTTTGAATGTTTGAATGCTTTAATGTAAAAACTCAGGAGAGAAGGAAGGCGATCGCAAGTCGTCAAGTTATTCGATCAAGGTTGAGCGATCGCCTGAGCTGTTACTCGTTTTGGTCTCTGGGTTCTTCCAGGATTTCAATTGCTATTTCACTCAGGGTTTCTGGTGGGAGTGCGCCCATCAAGACGATCGCGGCCTGAAGCTGACTATCGAATTTCTCGCCCATCGGATTTAATTTGATGAGTTGAGGGTCTGTCGCGTCGCCTATCTGATTGCAGGCGATCTGAGCTACTGCGATTTTTTGGCTCCAGTTCATTTCGCCGAGTAAAATTCTTAGGTGCTTGAGTGAGGCACGCTCTTGAATAACTTGGTCTGCCAGTTCGTTGCCTTCTGTGTCAATTTGCATTTTGTTTTTCTTGGTGAAGGTGGTAGCGGACAAACGTCTTGTGTGCAGTGTTTGATTAAAATTTGCCTCCAATCTCGATATTGCTCAAGTCTTCGCTTTCTACTTGGTGGTAGTGGGTGAGTGCAATTCGTGGCTGCTGGATAAAGGTGTTTCCTTTGTAGGTAATGATTGGCGACAACTTACTTACCTTTGCTGTTCTTGTTGTGAAATCGCTAAATGTAAGTGTGATATCGATAGGTTGTATGGCTGTCAGCATTGCTTTTACGGTGATTGGTAATTGGTAATTGGTAATGGGCTTGAGGGAGGGCGATCGCACTTCCTACAGCGTGATCGCCCGTGAGTGATAAATAAGGCTAGATATTGCTACTTGTCGATTTAGCTTTAGGCTTCTAGGTCATAGGCTCCACCTCCTGTTTGGTGAGAAAAATTATCGGCCGCTGCCTCGGTATGGGTTCGGTCTGAAAGTTTGCTGGTACATATGCGGTGAGGGGTGATAACCCTGTAGGTAGATACCCTTATTGCCGAGGCATCGAATTCAAGGTAAGAAAGAGAACGCTCTCAACGGTAATCCTTGGCGATGCCGAAGCCCGCAGGACTTACACGGCTATTCGCTTAGGTGTTATTCGTTTTTGAGTGGACTTTATATTTGATGTAGGCAGGTCGGGGGCCTAATCCTGACCTGCCTGTTTTTTGTTGTTTCTGCCTCTAGTCAAAATGCCATTCTTTTTGCTTGTCAATTTGACTAGATTCTACTATACTATGGCTAGTGATACGAAAAGTCAACCGACATTAGAAGAGAATTTTCCCTTGACCACCTTTCTAAAGAAAACAGGTTTTTCCTATGAGCGACTAGCAGGGGCTATTTCCCATGTTTCTGGGCAAGAGGTATCTGCTAGCACGCTTCGCAGAAGGGCTAGGGAAGGACGGCACGGATGGGAAAAGCTGGCGTTAAGCGGCGTACAGTGGCTTGCGCTATGTCAAATATGTGGAGTCCCGCCCGAAAAACTTCATGAGTTTGTTCGATCTCCTGAGACTTTTTTGTCTCATCCGAACATTGAAAACTAAATGGTTCGGTCTCCCGGATTGTCGATCCGGGGACTGACGCGATCGCCAAAAAGTGTCCGGAATTCCGGACACTTTTAAGGCTCCAGGGTGTGCGGCAGCCCGGTAACACGACACTTTCCCTGTTTATTTTCCACTTGGCCGGGGCGAAAATAATCCTTTCTTGTGAGGCTTTATGAATGCTGCTACCAATGCGATCGAGCGTCAGCGCCATTTCAGATCCACCTCCTCGATGCGCTCTCTTTTTGAGGAGGACGACGAATACCCCGACCTAGAATGTCGAAAACCCGTTGTAAAGCGATACCTTCGGCTCATATCTTCTGCCGATTATCGATCGGAATCTTTCATTGATGATGCCGAGTGTGATCGCGAAGTATCTGCGCTACCGCACAATCTGCTCACAGAAGGGAGGAGGATGACTCCGGCACTCAATCTCAAGATATTGGGAGCGTTAGTTATTTGCCGCGTACCCTCTAATTTTGAACTTCGTACTTTTCAACTCTTTCACATGACCAAGCTATTCGGCTATCGGTACAACTACAAATCACATCGTTGGGAGCAGGGTTAGGTATGAATATTTCCACAATCGGATATGGTCGCGGTTCCACCCATGCCGATGATTTTGAATCCTCCGGTTTTCGCGAGTACGTTTATATGGAAGCAAAACTGGAACCGTGGGAGAACCCGGAAGAGTCACTGAGCCTGCTGAGGCAGGTGGTTTGTCCGAAAGTTGGCATCCGCGAGAACGTTGAGGAGTTGGAGGATCGGCGACAGTTTCTTTCCGCTGAGTTGGCGCACATCTTAGGCCGCATTGAGGAGGCGCAGCAAAAATGGAACAAGATCGAAAGCTTTATGGAGAAACTTGGTGCGAATGTCGAATTTGACCCCATCCCCTTTTAATCGGCTGGCGGCACCTGCCAGGGAAAAAGTGGTGTGACGGGCTCGGAGCGACGGGCATATTCTCCCTATCTGTCTAGTTGCGCGATCACGGTTGCCTTCAAGTAACGGAAAAAGCACTACTCCAGCCGTTTTTTTGCGAAATCTCGCACTTTTTCGGCGCTGGCTTCACCCTAGAGGATGCTCTCTGGGCGATCGCTAGCTCACAAATTAAAATGCCCCCTGCACTGCAAGAACAGTCAGGGGGCTTGATCCTCTTAATATTTGACAGGAAGAAGATATGGCTACCATAACATTAAAGACCTCTCTAACACCACGCGAATTTCGCAACCTGACGGGTTGGTCTATGTACAAAATGAGTCACGCGTCGGGGATTCCTCTGTACAGCTTGTATAACTACATGAAGGCAGAGGATGACCCGAAGTACAGGGAGCCAAAGCCTTTTATCAATCGCTTATTCGCAATCATTTACCAGCTTTACCAAGCAGAATTGGTCACAGACTGAAACTTGGTCAACGACCGCTAGACCCGCCCATTAGAGGCGGGTTATTTTTGTCTATGTGAATCGATTTAAATCGATTTAAATCGATTCACGTATTGATTTAAATCGATTTGTATAGCCCGATAGGAAAAGCATGGAAACGGAGACCGTTGAGATTGTTGATGTCGTTGACGTAGAGAGTTTGCCCTCTAACCTTCGCCAGATTGAATCGATTCAGCCCAAGTGGATCAAGCCTGCCGAAATTCTGCATCGGTGCCGCATGCAGAAGACCGCGCTCCAGCAAGCGATCACAAAGCTGACGGATAAATACAAAGTGCCGCTATCTCTTCTCCGACGTGGTGCAGCGCGCAATACCGAGTATTCGGCGTTTGCTGTGGAGTTGATCAAGGCTTTGAAATCAGGGGATGACCTGAAGATTTGCGAGGTGTTATCGAGTACGGCGACGGCGACACCTGTTGAGGCTAGCTGTGCCCTGGTCATCGCCGAAAAAAATATTCAAGTTGCTCAACAGAGGGGCTTGATGGCAGGCGAACACTTCAAGTCTGCAAAGGTCAATTTAGGCAGTGTAATGGCTGACTTGAGAGAACTCGGTCGCAGTCAAGGGAGGAAGGCGGTTAACGAATTCAAGGTCGGCTTCGCTGAAGAGGTTGACGCGGGTCTGGGAGACTTGGGCGTACAAATTGAAACTGTTTTTGACGTGGAGGAGTAGAGATGGCAACACCTAAATGGACGGTTAAGGTGTCTCGGAACCACAATCCCGATCGAACTGTTGAAGCTTATGGAAAGACTGCTGAGCAAGCCCAAGAAGATGTCAAGAATTCGCTTAGAGATACTTACGGTATTTGGGATGCGGGGGATGTCGAAGTAGTCAAGGAAAGATAAATTAGTGCGGGTCAAGCAGCCCGTTTTTGAAATGAATTTCATTAAAGACAGACTGAGGTTTTGGGAGTCGAAAACAAGAGTCGCAACTAATCTCCACGCTCAAATTCCACTTCCACGGCTTGATTCCGATCTCACAAAACTTGCAGCAATGTTTGTATTGGCGATGATTTCAACCGCAGTGATTCTGCCGCAAATCATCAAGCTGCCAACGAAAACTCAATCAGTCGCAACGGTTACCAGGATTTTCCCAAACCCGAAAAATCTGAACAAGTTTACTGGGATATTGCTCTTTGCTGTCGCTGTGGCTGCTGTTACCGAAAAAGATTGGAGGCGTTAAATGTTTTTTGGGTTGTTTAGAGGATCTTTGAGTTCATTAAAAACTTACACAGTCGAAGTTTACGAAGACGGCAAACTCGACAAAATCTTACAGATCGAAGCTGAAAACGGTTTTGATGCTGTAGATAAAGTTGCTGACAGTTTGCCCAAGCCTACGGGAAAACTTCGGCGGATAAAGTGTTTGAACTGCATTCCTTACTAGAGAAAATCAATGACTAACTGTCAAAACTTTGACGCAAACACCTTCGGAAATCATTTCATCTCCCACGGATACTACCATGTGCAAGGGATGATGGGTGAGAAATACGGATTAGATTTGGATGCACTCAAAGACATGGATGCTGGACAACTAGCAATCATGAAAGATGCAGCCGACAAGTCAGCTTGGCTAGTGAAAAACTTCAAGCTGATTGAGGATATGCTCAATGACATTATCGACGGTCAGGTTACATGGACACAATTACAGGCAAGGCTAGTTGAACGCGGTGCTAAAGGTGCGATCAACATTGACAAGGCTACCGGGGATATGATGATTGCTCGTCTGAAATGGCAAGCAGGAATTACCAAACAAGGCATTAGGGTTGACGAAAAGCAGAGGATTAGTGACAACAAAGTTGAGAATTGTCGAACTTTAAGCAATCACAAATATGAAACTTCGCTTCAGATTGAAGCCGACAAATTAGCCCAACAAATGGCAGAGATTTCTGCCGCGCCAAACAAAGCACTGGCAATGACTCAATTCAACGAGGGACGCAAAGCTGCACTTCGGCGCATGACCGATGCTTTGAAATTTGGTAGCGCTGCGCCTATGTTGCCGTCGGGTCAGTATCCTGCATGGCAATCACAGAATCGCGCTGGGTATGCGATCGATGTTCCAAGCCGATCGCTGGGTTCAAGTTCGCAGCAAATTTTGGGGGCTGGTTTTGGTCAATCTCTGAAAAATGGGTTTGTCAAAATTGGTAATTGGTTGAATCCTGGGAGGTCAGCATGATGTTTCCTTTTTCCTCGCAGCCACCGCCAGCACCGGTACCAGCACCGGCTCAAGATTTACTGAAAGATTCGATTGAACTTAAAGCGCGTAAGAGCATCGCGGATAGATCATTCCAAGCGATCTGCGGTGCAGTAGGTGGATTGGTCGCACATTCAGCGCGATCGGCTCCTCAATATTTCCCGCTGTTCGTAGTTGGTTGCATCGCTGCTGGATTGTTCCTAGCGCTTGTGCCACCACGGGATAAAGACTTTCTAGGGGTGTACCGCAGCGGTGCAATCATTCTGGGAGTCGGTGCATTATTTCCTTTTTGGGATTTGCTCACAGGGATTTCACAGCAAATTTTGATTGGCGCTGTGGTTGCGGTGATTATTTTGGCGATCACATTCGTCGCAATTTTGGGGAGGAACTGACCGATGGCTTCCCCGAAAACTCTGGCTCTGTGTGGATTATTTGGCGGCATTCTCTGCTGCGGACTGGCGATCGGCATTATTCCCACAAATCGCTATCTCCATCTCCGGCAAGGACTTGGTGCTGCGGGGCTGTGGATTCTGTTCGGCGGGTACACCGCAGCGCAGCGGGCTATTGGTGAACAGATTGCGATCGACAAACAGATTGCAGAATACGAGCAACAGCAAAGATTAATCAGGGAAGCCACACAGCCAGCAATGCTGGAGGAAGCTAAAAATAATGCTGTTGTGGCAGCGGAATACCGCCAGCAATTACACAGCCTTGATGCGGGGGCTGCTTTCGCAACTGTGGCGTATCAAAATCATCCGGCTTGGGCGCAGCAGCAAATTGAAACTGCTGAAGCTGAGCGTCAAGCTCAATCTGAGTCTGAATCTGAGTCTGAATCTGAGGATGAGTTGCTGGCGCTGGACAAACTTGATGAGTTGGTGGCACTCAATCCCGCTGATGAAAAAAAAACTTTGGCTGGCGTAGAATTGCCGATCGCGCCAAAGTTAGGAGTTAAATTTTTCAATTGGAAACGGTTAAAAAAGGAGTCGAAGTTATTCCCCCACATCCGCGCTGTCGGCGCTACAGGTATTGGAAAAACTTCCTTGATTGACTGGCTGCTTGATGTTTTCCCAGCCGAAAAGATTCAAGTGATTACGGTTAAGCGCCGAATTAATCAGTGGGTTGGCTTGAAAGTTATCGGTGTGCCAGAAGATTTCGATGGGATTCGATCGGCTCTTGAAGATTTGCAAGCTGTGAGAAAGCGCCGTGTCGAGAAAATGGGAGAGGGAATAGACTCGCCAGTGTTTAATGTAGCAGTGGATGAGTGGAGGGCGATTACCAAAAATATCAAAGTCACGGTCGATCGCAATTCCAAGGAAATTACTTCACCCAGTGCCAGAGTAATCATGGGCAACATGATTACTCTGGCTCGTGAAGTCAATATCCGTATGCTGGTGATGGCTCAAGGTCGGCAAGTCGAAACCTGGGGATTGGAAGGTGAAAGTGATTTGGTAGAGTGTTTCTGTTCAATCTTTTTAGGCAAGTTTGCTATTCAAGAATGTGAAACTAATCGCAATCGTCACCCTGCTAACTCTCAAGCTTTCGAGCAATATCAGGCTGTGCGAGATTACTTGGAATCTATTGGCTCAAGGGCTGCTTGGATATCTTGTGCTGATGGCGAATTTCCGGCGATAGTTCCCGATTTGAGCAACTGGAAGCGCGAGCAAAAAGAGGGATTGAAAGTAGCGATTCAGCCTCAAGTTGAGTCCAAGTCTGGCGCTGAAGATTTGCCCGCAGAATTACTCGATCGAGCACGTCAGAGGCTTCAAAAAGACTTCGATTCGACTTCCGATGACACTTCTGTCGCTTCTGCTTCTAGTGAAGCTATAGAAGTGCCTGTGGAAGTGCGAGAAGTACGTGACACCAATACTTCTAGTGATTCCGAAGCGCTTCCAGTTGACGAGCGATCGAAGGCTTTATCTCGGCTCCTGGGGCTTCTTTCGCAAGGCAGACTCGAAGTAATTGAATTGATGCCGATCGATCCTGAAAAAGCTCTATGGCTCGGAGTTAAAACACTCGGGATGCGCGTAACCTCTGCATCTCAAAACATCTTTGATTGTGGGAGTGGCGGGTCGAAGTTTCAAAAGGCTCAAGGTTGGTACAAAAACCTTGAGAACAAGTTCGGGAAAATTATCGAGTAAGAAACAAGTGTTACCAAAACCCAAACTAAAATCAACTCGTAGCAAGCATTACATTCCTGTCAATCATGCCGTGCCAGGGTATGTTTATATTTTTCGACAACCAGGCGTAAGCTTAGTAAAAATTGGATTGAGTCGTAATCCATTGATCCGCAAAGAACGTTATCTAGAAAAAGATTACGGTTATTTACAAACAGTAGCAATTGTTTGGGTCTTTAATATGAAATTTATTGAAGATAAAATGCACGAATTTTATGCCGATCGAAGGATTAGTCGGGAACCCTGGAAAACAGGGTTTACTGAGTGGTTTACAACGGATTTGACAACAGCCTTGGAAATGCGAATTTGTCTGTACCTGCTTTCGTCCTTGTTTAATTCAGTAGTTGTACTTTTGCTCGTCTTTGTGATTGCCTTTATTTTATTCCTGCTTTTTCTGATTCTGAGGTAATTGTGGAACCAAGAATTGTAGATGCCGCTATAGAAGCAGCTCTTTTATTACGCCACGATCGCAATCTTTCACCGCCGATGGTACTGGATGTCTGGCTGAAAATGCAGGGTAAATCCCTGGGATTTAAGAAGCTACTTGCTGGATTTTGAGAAACAACACAATTGGAGATTTAAAAAATGACAGAACTAAGAGATAAAAATGGGAGGCCACTATACGGCGCTGCACTGCAATCGGCGCTAATAAAAAAGAGTGGCTGGCAGCCAGATGAAGTTGAGATTTGCGTGTCGGGTTTGTTCGATCGACTTTCACGAGTAGAACAGCATCAGCAGCGGTTGCCGTTGTTGTTGGTCGGGGCGATCGTCGTTGGCTGCACTTTTGGGACAATCCTCAAACCGAATATTGCAGCGATCGTGATCGGTGCTGGTGCTGCGGGAGTAGGTGCATCACTTGTGAGAATATAGGAGGAATTATGAATGCAACTAGATTGTTGATTTGCGACAAAGACGGAACGCTGGTGAGTCCCGCATCTGCCGCTAAGTTTGTGGGGGAACCTTGGGATCAAAAGCCCTTGCCTGCAGTCGAGGGCAGGCTTGCGGAATATGTAGATAACGGGTGGGAAATTGCAATCGCATCCAATCAAGCCGGCATCGCCGCCGGCCACAAATCTCTCGAAAACTGCATACTGGAGATGAAATTTTGCTTAAAACTTATCCCCACAATTCAAGAGGCCTATTTTTGCCCGGATTTCGATGGTAACGAGTGCTGGCAGGTGTGGGATACCTGTACAGAATCTGAAGGCCACCGGATATTGCACGGGGGAAGTACAAACCCCGAACTCAGGGGACTCTTCAGAAAGCCCAATCCTGGAATGCTTTTGGCGGCGATGGAAAATTTCCGTGGGGCAGAGGAAGTGCTTTACATTGGCGATCGCCCGGAAGATGAAGCGGCAGCATTGGCAGCCAATATTCCGTTTTTGTGGGCAAATGATTTCTTTGGTGTCGCCTGATGTACAAAAACACTTTCAAGAAAATCCAGCGCAAGTCGGCTTATTTGAAGCGGATTCACGCGAATAAAGAGCTTCAGGATTTTGAACTCTTTGACGACCGTACAAATTGACCATCAAAATTCTGGAGTGTGATCACCTCGACGACCTTGAGGTCGCTCAATACTTAGGCCTCCATCTAAGCACAGTTAAACAAGTGCGATCGGCCCTCGGTTGACCAAACAATAAGCCTCGGTACTGTGCCGAGGTTTTTCCCTGTATTTTTTTCAATTGGGCATATACTGGTTATGAATAATCAACAAGTGCGCGGACTTGCGCTCCAAAGATTGACTGGCTTTCCGCTGTGGTACCTACGGTTAATCGAATGGAAACCGGGCTTGCCCCTGCTGGGAATCCAGAAGCTGCATGGATGCTATACCAAGTTGGTACTCCCGCAACTAGAGTCAGAGGCGGAACATTTCTTATAACATTGCCGATATTGAGCGTCACTATTCCCGTTATTCCGATTATATTTGAGGATGTGATGATAGTCGGCAGCGGAATATCAATAATTCCCCCAGCATTAGTCGGTAAAGTACCAGTGACAAGTTTTCGCAGGGGAATGTCTGCATTTCCTTCGTGCCAAATTTTGCGCGGGGTACCGATAGACCAACCACCAATTTTAATTTCATTGTCTGTATCTAGTCCCAAAAAACACGCAAATAGTCCCGGCCTATGAAAAGATAAATAAGCGGCAGACTGACTATTATCTGCCCGCACCTCAAATCCGGTAACGTAGCTACCCGTCAAAAAAGTTCCCTTGCTGTAACCTATTGCTTGTGCCGCTTCACTAAAAACTTGCGTCTCGTACAATCTTCTGTATTGCGCGTTCCCTTCTGCCTGGGTAAGATAAACAGGATGTGGATCGTTTGCCCCTGCGTGACTTGCGATCGCGGCTTGAAATTCAGTATCCGTAGCTATCTCAGAGGCGATCTCCGAGGGCTGTATAAGTTGGTTTAAGTTGGTAATTGGCATCGGAGCTCCTGAGTTACTTGAAACTCTTAAATAACGATAAGAGATTCGCTGACCTTAAGATCGGTTGATCCTGTAGCGGTAACAGCAGAAATAGCTCCCAAGTATCTTATATTCGGATCGGGTTCCCACAGTCGTCCCGGCGGCAGTGGGTAGTTGTATACTGTGGTAGTAGCGGGGCTCGTTCCTTCCCGTAAAAATGCCGTTGTCGCACCAGCATTATAAATAGCAGCGGTAGCACGCGCACTATTTGCTGCTAATACTATTGTCGAGGTATTGGTTACGTTTACATTTACGGGAGTTAGTGCGCCCCTCACGTCTTCGGCGACATTAATAGAGGCTGCTGTAGCATTTAGATCGTATATAGGCATGATTTTTTTTTGTCTGAGTATTTAAATTATAGTCGGCAAACACCCTCCCGGTGGCGGCGTAAAACAAATCACCGATTCAGGCTCACCATCCGCGCCAATTTCTACAATGGCGGCGCGGACAGCGCGGAGGGTACGAATAGCGGGTTTGCGCTTTATTTTTCCTCCTTTACTAATACGGGGGTTTAAATTTCCTTCTTCATTGAGTTCGGGTGTAGCATTACTAAATGCAGCCAATACAGTGATTATGCGTCTCGCTTCGTCTTCATTCACACAGTAAATACCTGTGTGAACTTTGCTATCCTCCCAGAATAATCTACCAAAGATTTTACCTTTTGTTACGGATAGTGATTCAAAATCTTTACACCAATCTAATCCTATAATTGGATTAGGAACGTAGCTATGCCATAAAGAGCCTTTTTGGGTAGGATATTCAGTACCCCATGTGATAACGAGCTGGCGGGTCACCGTAAATTGCTCAAACCTGGCGTCGGGCATCAAAGGTATGGCATTCGTATCGCACGACGCTTTTAATCCGACCTTGACAAGCGAACTAAGAGCATCAACCTGCTTACTAAGCCCTAATATCCCATTACCAGAATAAAGAAGTGTATGGGTACTATTATCGCAATCAAAATACTCAATCACTCCCGAAATATCAGGTAGCGAATTGTTCGCAAAATTAGTTATACTACAAACTTCGTTTAAGATCTTTTTGTCTAGACCGAATAATTGGTCTATTTGATTTTGAATTCCTATAAATCCCAGCCCGGAATAATTGTAAGAGATAGAGGGTGAAGTTCCGCAACCATAAGTCCCATTTCCTGTTATCAGCGGATACTCAATATCCAGTGTGCAAATTTTCTCCAAAATTTGCTTGTTAGCGCCTAACATTATTTTCATTAATTGATGAATCCCGTTCAATCCTTCCCCGCGATATGAATAAGGTGTAGAACCTTCCCCACAAGTAAGTTCTCCTTTGCCTTCAAACATTTCTGCTTTTTTCTTGAGCGTTTCGTGTACCGCTTCGCAACATTCTTGCAATTTTTTCAGATTCGTAGTTTCTGAATCGGGTTGCAAGCTAGCACTTAAATCTACGGTTACAGGAATTTGTTTGGACAGGTCAACGCTTACGGGGACTTTTTTAGATAGGTCAACAGCAACAGGAATACTTTTACTTAAGTCCACTGCAATAGGCACGGATTTAGATAAATCTAATTGAAATGGAATTTTAGAGTCTAAATCTACCGCAACAGGAATACTTTTGCTTAAATCTACTGCGACAGGTACTTGCTTGCTTAAATCTAATTTAAGAGGAATCTTTGAAGATATAACTACGTTTACCGGAACTTCTTTACTTAAATTAACGGAAACAGGGACTTGTTTTAATAAATCAATATTTACAGGAATTTGCTTACTTAAATCCAACTGAAATGGAATTTGGGAAGTTAAATCAACTTTTGCGGGTAAATTAACGGTTGTTTCTATTCGAGCATTTTTGAGAATATCCTCAAATCTTTGAGGTAAATCCTGTAATTCAAGTTGAATTTGCTCTAAGCCTGGTTGCAAGGCGGAAGTTATCTCTTGCGGTAGGCGTATAAGTTTTTGGGCGATCGGGTAAGTAAGGTTGACACCGCCGTAAGAGTCAATATCTACTATGTTCAGTGGATAAGGCGAATCTTTCGTGATTGTCTTGGGACGGGGTATCGCGGGAGTTTCTAGTGCGGAGCGAGGGTCTGGTACGACGATCGGCTGGGGTTTGGCGCGAGTTTGCGTCGGTGCAGACTGGGGCTGGGTTGTTGTAGGAAAAGGGAGGGGTTGAGTCGTCTGTGTTTGAGTTTGCGTTTTTGCCTGGGTTTGAGGCTGCTGCTTAGGTTTTTGTGGGGCTGCCACCGGCGCAGGTACTGGAGCTGTCGGTTTAAATGGTGCGGTAGTAACTTGAGGTTTTGCGATCATCGGCTGGGTAGAAATTGTTGCCGTAGTCGGCATCGCTTTTGGTTGCGAGCCAATCTTCACCCCCCCTACCATATCGGAGCCTTCCCCTACGGGATTAGGGAAGAGCAAATCTGTCGCCAAATCGCCTATGATACCCAACCCAACCCCTGCAATCTTAGAGCCGACACTGACGCCAATTTTTCCCAATTGGGCAGCTTTTTGACCAAAGCTAAGCGGCGTGATGTTTCGCAGTTGCCCCGGCACGTCAGTCACGACCTCAACAGCGGCTCGCGAGGCTGCGTTTGTTACCGCTGATAAGCCCCCTGTGATACCAGGATCGGCAAGCCCTAACCCTGTTCTTACGGGAATTTTTGTGACAACTTCAACTGGTAAAGGAGGTCTAGCTGGCATTTTTATCGCTTAGGGCCATTCCAAAGGTTGTTTTCTGATTCGTTTATGCGATCGATTATTGGCTGTAGATCTATTTCAAGCGCTTCTAGCTGTTTGGCATGAATAGCAATTTCTTCTTTAATCCTTTGGTCAATATGATTTTTTATATCTTCAAACAATTTGTCACGTTGAACGAGTTGGCTTTCTATAATCGTAGCTATTGTGTTGCAGTCGCAGCAGTTCATTTTTTTGGGTGGTGGAGGCGAAGCTATACCGACAAAATTAGGTGGTGGGTTGAACCCAGCCCCCCCAGTATTGGGAAGTTTAAGCTCCGGTGATGAACAGTTAGAATCCAGGATGATGATGCTGTATTCGGTGATTGAATAGCTTTCATCGTTCGGCGCTCTTCCTATAAATGGAAATATATTGCCTTTGATACTACTATATTCGGTTGGGTACAGCAGATTAGTCGAATCATCCGCTCTGACTGTTGTGGGAATTTCCCAAAGATATGTAACTCCATTGTGACTCAAAAACCTGCGGCGATCGACTTTCTGCCATTCTCTGCTTAGATAATCCATAATCGCAGCTTCACTGCCATTTAATTGCAGTGCGACCGACTCTCCCTTGCTGTTGCGAACATACCCTACTTGACACCGCGCGCTAGGGCGACCAACCATTGCATAGGCAGACCAAGTTGAGCCGCTGTATGGGATGCGAACAGTTCCCTCTGAAGATGATACATTAGTATAATTGTAATTAGCTTCTCTATTATTCCAGTGCTGTACCTTATATTTAGAAGTGTATGAATTAGTGCTAAAGTTTATTGAATTTTCGGTTATCTCTCCAAATTTGTATGAACCCAAATCAGTCATCCATGTTTGAAACATATTTATCGCTATTGTTACAGTACAATAATTCATCCGTTTTTTAAATAATGGGTATTGGTAGTTTTAAAACGGGAGGGAGAATGGGTGGTATAGGTGGAATTGGATTGGGAATTACTCCAGGCGTAAGAGTTGGTGCGGGAGTTGGTGCGGGAGTTGGTGCGGGAGTTGGTGCGGGAGTTGGTGCGGGAGTTAGTGCAATGTGATTGCCCCCCCAGCCTTGCTGTGTCATTCCAGTAAAGACTTTCAAACTGTTGTCATTCAAATAAACAATTGAATTCACATCCGGATTTTCAAACTTAGGTAGGGATACGCCAAAAGATTGCTTCAACCCTTCTTTTTCTCTGGTTTGTATATTATTTAATTTGTTGATTAAATTAAAATTGATACATTCAGAATACCTTATAGCATCAATCCCTGTAGGGGGATTCCACACCCCAAAATTCCACGATCCGTTTATCATAATTTGTTTACCGTTGTAACTCGGATTGTTGCTGCGCCTGTTGTACAAATGCCAGAAAGAGCTTGGGCTGCTTGAGTTGTATTAGTAAATAAATATTTCAAAGGAACTTGAAAGGTGGAATTAAGAACACTAATATTTGTACCATGTCGCAGCCACAATTCGGCTAATTGATTGGAAAGATTTAACACATAAATCTTTAAGATTCTCCGATTGCTATTAGCGGGTAAAATTAATATAGGAGAAGACGTAACTGTTATTTGAGTAGTTATATCCTCTCCTAAAGTTTCATTGTCACTTTTATAATTTAAATTACTATAACAACAGTTAATTATTCGCACCATATTTTTACACTATAAAATTATAAACGGTGTCATCAGAGCCTTGCAAGAAGCTCGATTCCTCTTTCGCAAATCCAGTAAAACTTACGCGATCATTTTGTTGGTTCGCGCCAGTATTTGCTTGAAGGATGCCGAAACCTCTGTCAATTACTTCTACTACGATTTTCCAGCCAAACTGTATTCCATAAATTTCTAAGTCGCTAAAAAATTCAGAAACTCCCGTAAGAAAACACGGGCGAATATTATATAAATCAACCATCCCTACTTCAAATTTTTCGTTGCCAACAGGACTTTGAAGGTAAACCATCAATCCCTTTTTTGGCTGGGATCTGAAAAATTGGTTTTTTTGTTCTTTTTGGGCATTGGTATCAGTCGGCAAGATTACCGGGGCGTGTACTTCGGGCAGTGAATCCAAGAAAGCACAAACTCGAATTCGTGCCATTCCACCATTGTAATTTATGGGCGTTCCTAGCACAGTTGCCGTGCTGGGTATATAAAGAACTGCACTTTGTGGATTGCTACTAGCTGAAATTTTGGCCGCAATCTGACGAGTGCGATCGGGCATTTGTATCGCCATAATTACCCCGCAAATGCACCAGTGCCGAGAATTTTAGGGCCGACAATTTTAGGGCCAACTTTACTGCCAACCAATCCTTGACCGACTTGGGCGGGTTGGATTCCACCACTAAAGCTAAGTCCCCCACCGCTGAGTTTTACTCCAGCATTTGCCGATAAGCCGCCTATTGAAATTCCCCCGCTAGTCTGGTATCCATCTTTATTGATCGTGGTTGTACCCACCGCTGAAGCACCCAAAGGTGCCCCAGCGCCTCCTAGTCGTACTCCTCCACCAAAACTCAGTCCACCTTCTTTTGTAAGCGAGCCGGAACCGGTTACTTGATTACGATTTTGTTGTTGCGAATTTGTCTGCCCTGAATTTTGCCCTAAAGTTTGTCCTGAATTTTGTCCTGAATTCTGCCCTGAAGTTGGAACCGGATCGTCGAAGCTAAGGATAGCTCGGACAACTATTTGAGATAATATCTGACCGAGAAAAACCTCGGTCATTTGGTCTGCACTCGATCCATTGCTGGAATTTGGGCTAATATTGCCTGAATTGAGAGACAAGGAAGCCATAATTAAACCAGATTAGGGTTGGGCATAGCAACAGATTTTTTGGTGAGAATTCTCACGGAAAAAACGTATTGCTCGAAAACGGCGGCTACGCCATCGGAAACTAAGGAAACAAGTTGTACATCGGGACCAAAAATTGCCACCTGCGAGTCGGGTGAGGTATCCTGATTTTCCCAGACCTTCATTACTAATCCAATAAAAAGAGATTCAGCCGTATTTTCTGCCAATGGCAGCAATGCCGGAAAAGCGGCCGGGACGCGACTACTGACCAAGGAATTCTTTAGAATCGTAAAATCAGTCGATGTTTGCGTGGCTCCCGCCCCAAACAGTTCAGGTAAAGTTTTGTTAATAGCCATTAGATTGAATTTGGGTTTGGAAATGTTGAGACAGTATCATTTTGCCATATTTCTAGAGTAGCGGTATATTTTCGCTGCCATTTTTGAAACCGATATTCCAGGGACATCTCAAAGGGCGTGATCACGAATTGGCTATCTTGGCTCTGATCTTGATTTCGCAACCATCTTAATATTAGTGCCAAAGCTAGCGACTCTGTACCGTTTAAAGCAGCCGGAATAAACTCATAACTCGGTGTTAAACCGACTGGCGGTTTTAAATCAATTTTTGAGACCGTAAAAGAAGTTAAGTTTTGTGTAAAACCTGACCCAAAAAATGCGGTAGGTAGTGGCTCTGAAGGCATTTGGTCTACCAGTGGAGGAATGTCAGCAATAAATAGCGCCTCTTAAATTATACGCCACAAATTACTAAATTTTATTATACCTGAATATAGTTGTGCTTGACACATCTGATTCAACGAGAGACAATTCGTCGATGTATAACATCGACGAATTGCTTGGTCGCTCAAAACCTTGACACCGTAAAGGTTGTAAGCTTATAATGCAAAAACTTGCAGTTGATGTCTCTATTCACTGAAAACACTCAAAAAAATGAACGATATTACTTTTGCTGAAATGATAGAAGCCCTAAAAGATGAGTCCCTTAAGGCTTGGTTCACAAGAATTGGCGCATTTCCTGAAGATTTTACGCCGTGCGAATTTTTGATGAAAATTATTCAAGCCTGCTCTATTGCTGCTCAAGCTAAAAATGAAACTTTAGAGGTAGGCGCAAAAATCCTTGCTTACTCCGCGGCGACCAGCAGTTCCGTAGATGTTTCAAAAAATAACAATTTCTTTTTTAGGAGTGTAATGTCGGTCAATTCAGTGATAGTTGTAGACCTTGACGCAGCTCAAGCTTTAAACGGATAACAATTTATGAACCTAAGCAAATAACCAGCTTAAGTCTCGACCAAACAAACAACTTAGATTTTAGACAAACACAAATATGGCTAGATGTAGTTATTTGGTTGAATACCAGCGTACAACACCTGGACCAACCGCTGTAGTAGTTGAATACAGAACTACTTGCAGTTGCATTCCACGGGTAGCAGATTTTTTTGGAGTTAAAGCCAATCAATTCGTTACCGATGTAGCTGATAAAATTGATCGCGCTGCTTACAATCGCTCATACACTAAAGCAGATGGGACAAAAGGAACGCTTTCCGTTCTTGTGGGAAAAATAGTTTACGCAGCTTATGGCAAAGCTAACGCGAAAACAGTGATAGTTAAAACAGGGCCCAATACAACTACCAGCAAAAGGCAAACGCTTACTTTTACTTTTCCATCTTTCTTAAATATTGCCGAAATTGGTGACGCACTAAGTGATCTAATTCCCCCGGCCAAAGTTGCTAGTACCGGAGTAGCAACACCGGAACAAATTGAACCTTTTTTTACTATAGTTGGGGGTAGAACCTACCCTTTACCAGCTTCGACTACAGCAACAACAACACCATTTCCTGACTTGGTAAAAACACCGCTAGAAGAAACTGCTCTTTTATCGCGTACAAAAAGCAGGACGAGGAGAAGAACGTCAGCGGGTCCTGCTGGCTCTTAATTTGTAACAAGTGTAATATGACAAAAACTTTTGTCATATTACACATTTATTTTGTTGAATATTAATGAGTTAAAACTAGGAGAATGACCCTTGACAATGAAGCTAACTGGCAAACCGTATACAACGGCTTTCATTTAGGGACGAATGAAAGCCCAATTGATAAAATATTAATTCCTACGAGTCTCACTCAACACACAATTAGAATTTACACAACTTCTTTACAGGCTAAGCCTACATGGTGGCTCGCGGGACGCCTGATACAACTAATAAACAACTCTGGCATTGATTTTGAGGGTTCACGCTGGGCTGTACCTCTTAACCGGTTGACGCTGTTACAGCTCCCGCTTTTAACTTCTGACTATCGGCTTAAATTTGAGCCGGTTCGGTGGGTTTCGGAAATTGCACTAACTGTGGAAATTTACAACGGTAGTTAGAACATATGAAAATTGACTGGAATTTTATCGTATTCTTGCTGGGCACATCATTACACAAGCAGTATTGATTTCAAAATGATTACTGTATCCAAAACATTGATCGAAGTAATATTTGTAATCGGCAGTCTACTAGCCCTTGCGGTATCAAGCGCTTTTGCTGTAGCTACAATTCGATCACAGTTGGCAATGGCAAAAGTCCAGCTAGAAATTAGAAATGACAGACAAGAATTCGCTCGCAAGGTGATGCAAAATATTGATCGTAACAGAGTCGAGATTGGTGTAATAAAAGGTGAGATTAGGGACGTTAAAAACATCTTGAAGCAAGAACAAAAAATGAAAGAACGTCCAAGTTTCCCTGAAGAGAATATACCACCTCATACGGACTTTATTTAAATGCTTGAAATTGACAGATATGTTTACCGTGGGCTTGTATTTGCCTTGTCTATTTCTAGTGTAGGATGCATTTTCGGCGCTTTATTTATCGCCTTAAAAACGGGCGATGCACCCGCGAATTTAGCTGCCCTTGGCATGGGACTATTTGGAACCACAATCGCTTTTGTGACTAAATCTAAATAATATGAATCTGAAAACCGTCAGACTCAATGTTTCTTATCGATCGCAATTAGACAACTTTAACAACCCAACAGGCTCCTGCAATGTCACATCGATCGCGATGTGCCTGGAATTTTTGGGGATTCCCCGGCACAGCAATGTGGGGCAGTATGAGGACGAACTCTACGAATATGCGATCGCCAAAGGGTACAGCCGCCACTCGCCCAACGACTTAGCCCAAATCGTGCGAGATTATGGCGCCAAGGATTATTTCACCGCGTCCGCAACGATCGAGCAAATAAAAAGTCACCTTGTCAGCGGAAAGCCTGCTGTCATCCACGGTTACTTCACCTCCTTTGGGCACATTATTGTTGTTGTCGGCTACGACAACAACGGTTTCTTGGTTCATGACCCTTATGGCGAATGGTTTCCCGGCGGCTATGACATTAACGCCAGCGGTGCTTACCTGCACTACTCGTACAATTTAATCCGCAGCGCTTGTATGGATGATGGGCAATTCTGGGTGCATTTTATTTCTCGGTAATCTGTATCCTTAAGTTGCCTACGCCCAAAATTGCTTGGGTGTTTTTTGCGGGTCTGACCCCAAAATTAATACGGGTTTAATACCGCGTCAAGAAAAGCCTATCAGAATGCTTATCTTGCAAGGATGCTGCGTGGTAAGGCAGAGGTCTGCAAAACCTCCACCCCCAGTTCAAATCTGGGTGCCGCCTTTTTTAATTAAAGTGCGATCTGAAACATAGTAGGGAAACGGCACTGCCGTGTCCTGTATTTTAGGA
>Ga0136638_10000013_pt1 | contig 25496 bp, 22 predicted proteins | sample AntDrymUQ8582206_2_FD_104671 | JGI IMG/M metagenome (GOLD analysis project Ga0136638, IMG submission 104671) | Polar desert sand microbial communities from Dry Valleys, Antarctica - metaG UQ858 (22.06) | ecosystem: Environmental > Terrestrial > Soil > Desert | place: Antarctica: Dry Valley...
CGGATAAGAAGAACGCGCTTACCGCAGCGATGTACCAGTCATTGGCTGATGCAATCGGCGCTGCGCACGATGACTCAAGCGTGCGCGCGATCGTGATTCACGGGCAAAAGGATGTTTTTACCGCCGGCAACGATCTCGAAGACTTCATGAAAAATCCGCCGGCCGACATGAACGCGCCGGTGTTCCAGTTCATGCAGGCACTGGGCTACTCCGAGAAGCCCGTGATCGCTGCGGTTAACGGCCCTGCGGTCGGCATCGGGACCACCATGCTGATGCATTGCGACCTGGTCTATTGCGCCGACAACTCGGTATTTTCGATGCCGTTCGTATCGCTTGGTTTATGCCCGGAGTTTGCATCGAGCCTTCTGATCACTCTGAACGCGGGATATCACAAGGCGGTCGAGAAACTATTGCTGGCAGATCCGATCAGCGCCGATGAAGCGCTCGAAATGAAAATCGTCAATCGAGTTCTGCCACGCGACGACGTTTTCGATTTCGCCATCAAGCAGGCGGAGCGGTTCAATCAGCTGCCGCCTGCATCGGTCCGCACCACCAAGCGCCTGCTGCGCTCCGGCTGGAAGTTGATGACCGAGAAAATCATCGCTGACGAGGCGAACTCGTTCGGCGCGATGGTTCGCAGCGCGGAAGCGAAAGAAGCGTTCAGCGCATTTTTCGAGCGCCGCAAGCCCGATTTTTCGGCGTTCAGCTAATGCCGCTGCGCTCCGACACGACGCTTGCGAAACTCAATGCACGCACCGGTGACAATCTGCCGGGGTGGTTCGGCATGAATGTGGTCGAAGTGAGCGAAGGCCGGCTCACGATGGAAGTCAAGATCAAGCCTGAATTTCTTGCTCCCAATGGATACCTGCACGCCGGCGCAGTGGTTGCGCTGGCAGACACCGCCGCCGGGTACTCAACAATCGCTCATTTGCCCGACGGCGCGTCGAGCTTCACCACCATCGAGCTGAAATCAAATTTTCTCGGCACCGCGACCGAGGGCACATTGCGCGCCGAAACAAGCGCGGCGCACCAGGGTCGTACGACGCAGGTGTGGGACGCGGCGGTAACGCACGTCGAGAACGGCAAAACTCTCGCGCTGTTTCGTTGCACGCAGATGATCCTGTGGCCGAAGAAGAACGGTGACGTATGAATCTTTCGGGCAAAACAATATTCATTTCCGGCGGCTCGCGTGGTATCGGTCTGGCCATCGTCAAGCGCGCCGCCGCCGACGGCGCGAACGTGGCGATCGCGGCCAAGACCGTCGAGCCGAATCCGAAGTTGCCCGGAACGATCTACAGCGCCGCGGCGGAGATCGAGCAGGCGGGAGGCAAAGCGCTTGCGATCGTTTGCGACATTCGCGATGAACAGCAGGTATTGAACGCTGTGCGCCAGACTGCGGAAGCCTTCGGCGGGATCGACATTCTGATCAACAACGCCAGCGCGATCAGTCTGACGTCCACCGAAGCGACGCCGATCAAGCGCTTCGATCTGATGTTCGGCGTGGACGTGCGCGGCACGTTTTTGTGCACGCAGGCATGCCTGCCGTATCTAAAAAAGTCGGCAGAGCGCAACCGCAACGCGCACATCTTGACTCTCGCGCCGCCGCTCAACATGGATGCGCGCTGGTTTGCTCCACATCTGGCGTACACGATGGCCAAATACGGAATGAGCATGTGCGTGCTGGGGCACGCTGCCGAGTTTCGGCCGTATGGTATTGCCGTCAATGCGCTGTGGCCGCGCACGGTGATTCAAACGGCGGCGCTGCAGATGCTGCCGGGCATCAAGCCCGAGCATTGTCGTACGCCCGAGATCGTGGCCGATGCGGCCTATCAAATCCTGGTGTCGGACTCGGCCACGACGACTGGAAACTTTTTTATCGACGATGAAGTGCTGAAGCAGGCAGGCGTCACCGATCTGAGCAAGTATTCGGTGGTAGCGGGCAGCCGTGAGTTGCTTCCGGATTTATTCCTGTAATTGACGGATAAGCGTTGCAGTAACCTGCCTTGCCGCACCGCCCTTGTTTGCACACTGTCCGCACGCGGTTTGCAGCCGTTTTTTAGTTGACCGCGACTGCGTGAATTCAAGCACGCTTGCAGACCGATGAAACTTCCGCTCAATCGCCTGCCCGCCGCGCAACTGGCGCGAATGATCGCCTCTCGCGAAGTCAGCTGCGAGACTGTGACGCATTCGTATCTTGACGCGATTTTGCAGCGCGACAGCGAGGTGCGCGCGTTCGCTTGGGTCGATGCGCAGCGTGCACTGAGTATCGCTACCCAGCTCGATCAAAACGCGGCGCAAGGGCCATTGGCTGGCCTGCCCGTAGCAGTCAAGGACGTGATCGACACCGCTGGCATCGTTACGGAGTACGGCTCGGCGATTTACGCCGGGCATGTGCCACACGCCGATGCTGCTTGCGTGGCGGCAATCCGCGCTGCCGGCGGATTTGTACTCGGCAAGACCGTAACCGCAGAATTGGCGAACTTCACGCCGGGCGTAACGCGCAATCCGCACGCGCTTACGCACACGCCTGGCGGCTCATCGAGCGGGTCGGCCGCTGCGGTGGCCGCCCATATGGCGCCGTTTGCCTTAGGTACGCAGACGGCGGGCTCCGTGATTCGGCCCGCTTCGTTTTGCGGCGTTGTCGGATTCGTTCCGACGCGCGGATCGGTCTCACGGTTGGGGGTCAAGCAGCTCTCCGACACTCTCGATGTCGTTGGCTGCTTCGCCAATTCTGTCGAAGACGTGACAATGCTCGCCGCTGCGGTTGCGTTGCGTGCTGACTGGCGCAAGATCAATGCCGACGGCGGTGCACCACGGCTTGCCTGGACCGCTACGCCATGGGCGTCGCAGTTGACTGAAACTATGACCGGCGCAGTGTCGCAAGCTGTGCGCGTTTGTTCGAGCCAGGGGGCCACCGGCGTTCGTGAAGTGAAATGGCCCGACCGGTTTGCCTCCCTCGCAGACGCGCAACGCACGGTGCAGGTATTTGAAACAGCGCAGGCGTTTGCTTTCGAGTTCGATAGGCACCATGACCAGTTGTCGCCTCAGCTTGCTGCGCTGATCGAAGAAGGGCGCGCCATTGACGCGAATTTTTATCTGCTTGCGTTGCAGATTGGGCGCCAGTGCGCCGAGTCGATCGACGAATTATTCGGCGATGCAGACGTAGTGCTGGCGCCGAGTGCGCCTGGTGAAGCGCCTAATGGCCTCGACAGCACCGGTGACCCACGCTTCAATCGGCCGTGGCAATTGCTGGGTTGTCCCCAGGTCAATGTCCCGGTCCCGGGCGCTTTGCTGCACAGTAAATCGGTTCTGCCGTTGGGCGTGCAGGTCGTTGCTCGTCCCGGTGATGATGCGCGCGCGTTGATTGCGGCTCACTGGCTCGAACAACAATTGGACCGGGCGGGCAGCTCATAAATGGGCATCGTCGTCGATCCGGACGCACGCTTCAACTCGACAGCGCCGATCATCGTAATCGGTGCCGGCGGCGCCGGTGCGATCGCGGCGCTCGCGGCAAGCAGCGGGGGCGCCAACGTGCTGGTGCTGGAACGCGATGCTGCGCCAAGTGGCGCTACTGCGTGCTCCTCCGGTATGGTGCCCGCGGCGGGCACCGCAGAACAGACGGAACGGGGCGTGGTCGACTCGCCGCAGCGATTCGCCGACGATATTCAAGCCAAGGCCAACGGTGCTGCCGACGCGCCGCTGGTCGAAGCCTTGACTCAGGCTTCGGCACAGGTGCTCGAATGGCTGACGCGGCAATACCGGATCCGCTTCGAGCTGGTCGAAGGCGTTGCGCCAGGTCATTCACTGTCGCGCATGCACGCACTGGCCGACCGTGGCGGCGCGACGCTGTTGTCATCCCTGTATTCGGCGCTCGGCACGCAGGGAGTGCGACTGGAAACTAATGCGCGGGTGACCGACCTGGTGGTCGATGGTGCGCAAAAAATTCTCGGCGTTCGCTACAAGCGCAATGGCAGCGTCGAAACCATGGGTTGCGCAACGCTGATCCTCGCGTGCAATGGATTTGCCGGCAACCGCGAGCTGGTGACGCAATACTTGCCCGATGTGCGCGGCTTGCCGTTTGCCGGACACGACGGCAGCCAGGGAGATGCGCTCTCATGGGGCGCCGCGCTCGGCGCGAAGCTGGCGGACATCGATGGCTTTCTGGCGCACGGTGCGGTCGTGATGTCGCTGCGGTTGCCTCTACCATGGTCGCTGATGACCGAGGGCGCGGTGCAGGTCAATCGCGACGGCGAGCGCTTTATCAACGAGCATGAAGGCTATTCGGAATCAGCCTTGTTCGTGCTGGCGCAGCCAGACGCGCTCGCATACATGATCTACGACGAACGCGTGCACGAGATCGGGCTGACGATGCCGAACTACGCAAACGCAGTGTCCTCGCGCGTGATCAAGCGCGCAGCCACACTGCGCGATCTGGCCGACCAGATCGGCGTGTATCGGGACGGGCTTGAAGGGACGATCGGTTTGGTCAACGCGTTGGCGTTCGAGGACGCTGCCGACGAATTTGGCCGCCAGTTTCGCGCGACGCAGATGCTGCTCGGCCCGTACTATGGCGTGCCTGTCACCGGCGCATTGCTCGGAACCGAAGGAGGTCTGGCGATCGACGGCGCGGGCCGTGTGCTGCGTGAAAATGGGTCGGCTTTTGCCAATCTTTTCGCCGCCGGCGGCGCGGCGCGCGGCGTGTCGGGCGACGCGGCTGGAGGATATCTCGAAGGCAACGGTTTGTTGACGGCGGTTGTCGGCGGCTATCTCGCAGGCAAAGCTGCCGCGGCGCAAGTCCGTTCCTGATTACGCCGGCGGCAGCGCGCGCGGCTTGCGCTGTTCGTCGGTGGCAACATAGACAAGCGTCGCCTCGGTAACCTTGACGACCTCTTTCTGCAGGCGGTTTCGCTCGACGTAGACCTCGACCGCAACGGTGATCGATGTAGTTCCCAACTTCACGATGTCCGCGTAGAAGCTGACCAGATCCCCCACGAACACTGCGTGCCTGAAAGTGAACGACGTTACCGCGACCGTTGCAACGCGCCCGGCCGCGCGACGCGCTGCAGGGATGGCACCGGCAACGTCGACGTACGACATGATCCAGCCGCCAAAGACGTCACCATGCACATTGGCGTCGGCCGGCATCGGCATCATGCGCAACATCGCAACGCGGTCGGTCGGAAGCTGGTCGGATTCGGGCATCGGTGTACTGAGATAATGCAACGATGCGAAGCGTAGCGATAGACAATTGTTTTGCGTGCAGTTGTTTTGTGTTTTGGCGCGCGGCCGCCCGCAGCCGAAACCCCTTACTAACCGCCTGATTTATGCGCTGGTCCCCTCCCAGAGAAGCGCTGCCATCCGATCGTGTCGAGCGCAATGACTGGCAAACATTAAAAACGCTGCTGCCGTATCTGTGGGCCTACAAAGGCCGCGTGCTGTTCGCTTTGGGATGTCTGATCGCGGCGAAGCTGGCGACGGTGTCGGTGCCTATCCTATTGAAAGACATCGTCGACGGTTTGTCGCCCACGACGCTGGCTGCGACCGGTATTTTGCTCGTGCCGATCGCGTTGATCGTTGCCTACGGCGTGCTGCGGCTGTCGACTTCGCTGTTCACCGAGCTGCGCGAGTTCTTCTTCGTCAAGGTGACGCAAGCCGCAACGCGCACGCTGGCATTGAAGACGTTTCGTCACTTGCATTCCCTGTCGTTGCGCTACCACCTGGATCGCCGCACCGGTGCGGTCACGCGCGAAATCGACCAGGGGATTCGCGGCATTTCTTCGCTGATCAGCTTCACGTTGTATTCGATTCTGCCAACGCTGATCGAGATCACGCTGGTGTTCGCCTATCTGCTCTGGAATTACGAGATCTGGTTTGCCGCGATCGTCGGCGTCAGCCTGACGATCTACGTTGCGTTCACCGTCGCGGTCACCAATTGGCGCACCGCGCTGCGGCGCCGCTGGAATGAGCTTGAAAGCAAGGCGCAATCGCGCGCGGTCGATTCGCTGCTGAACTTCGAAACCGTCAAATATTTCGGCAACGAGAGCTATGAGGCGCGGCGCTACGACGAAACATTGGCCGACTCGCAGCGCACCGCGGTGCTGTCGCAACAGTCGCTGAACGTTCTCAACGCAGGTCAGCAGGCGCTGATCGCGGTGGCGCTGACGTTGATTCTGTGGCGCGCGGCACTGGGCGTCGCCGAGGGCCGCATGAGCATCGGTGATCTGGTGCTGGTCAACGCTTTCATGATCCAGCTTTATATCCCGATGAATTTTCTGGGCGTGATTTATCGCGAGATAAAGCAGAGCCTGGCTGACATGGACCGCATGTTCAAGCTGCTCGATCAAAATCGCGAAATTGCGGACGCGCCAGATGCGCGCTCATTGTCCGTGCGCTCAGCCGAAGTGAGCTTTGAGCACGTCGGTTTTTCGTACGATGTGCGGCGCCAGGTGTTGCACGACGTGAGCCTCGTAATCCCGGGCGGCTCGACGACCGCCGTGGTTGGCTCCACCGGTTCGGGAAAATCGACTTTGGCCCGTCTGTTGTTTCGTTTCTACGATATCGATTCGGGCCGGATATTGATCGACGGGCAGGATGTGCGCACCCTGAAGCAGGAGAGCCTGCGCGCGGCGATCGGCATCGTCCCGCAGGACACAGTGTTGTTCAACGACACCATCGAATACAACATTGCCTATGGCCGGCCTGGGGCCAGCCGCGAAGATGTAGTGATTGCAGCACGTGCCGCGCACATCCATGACTTTGTCGAGTCGCTCCCCGACGGCTACGACACGCGGGTTGGCGAGCGTGGATTGAAATTGTCCGGCGGCGAAAAACAGCGTGTTGCGATTGCGCGCACGTTGTTGAAAGACCCCGCGATACTGGTGTTCGATGAAGCTACGTCGGCACTTGACTCGCGTACCGAGCGCGTGATTCAGCAGGAACTCGAGAGTATTTCCGAGAGCCGCACCACGCTCGTGATAGCGCATCGATTGTCGACTGTCGTGCACGCCGATCAGATTCTGGTGCTCGACCACGGCCGCGTTGTCGAGCGAGGCACGCACGTCGAGTTGCTGGCGCGTGCGGGCACTTATGCCTCGATGTGGGAAATTCAGAGTCGTGAGCGCGCCAAAGTCGAGGCCACGCTTGCCGTCGCCTTAGGTTAGGGTAAGGTCGTCGATGGACCCGATTTGCATGCTGTTCGACGAGCCGACTTCCGCACTCGACGCCGAGATGATCAATGAAGTGTTCGACGTGATGGTGCATTCTGCAAAAGAAGGGATGACAATGATGGTCGTCTCGCACGAGATGAGTTTTGCGCGCAAGGTGGCGCATCGCGTGATATTTATGGACAAGGGTGAGATTGTCGAGGATGCGTCGAAGGATGATTTTTTTGGTCAGCCGAGGTCCGAGCGCGCGCAGCTTTTTCTGTCGAAGATTTTGCACAATTGAGGAGCCGCGCATGAAGGTCCGCACAAAAATACTCGACCGCGTCGGTGATGCGGCAATCGTGCTTGCGCTCTCGCTCGTTGTTGTCCTGGTTTCATTGGTTCCCGGCACCGTGGCGGCGCAGTCTCCCGCGGCCGACGCGCCCAAGCTTGTCCCCAGTCTTACCAAGGTCCGTGACAGTGGCATGGTCACGATTGCATACCGCCCGGATGCGGTGCCGTTTGCGTATCTTGACGAGAACAAGCAACCGATCGGCTACGGCATCGATATTTGCCGCGAGATCGTGCGATTGATGGAGCGCGATCTGAGGAAGCCGCTGAAAATTTCGTTTATCGAAGTCAGTGCGCGCACACGCTTCGAAATCGTCAACAGCGGCCGGGCTGACATGGAATGCGGCACCACCATTAACGATGCACAGCGCCGCAAGACGGTTGATTATTCGATGCCTTATCAGTTTTCCGGACCGCGGTTCCTGGTGCGTACCGATGCGAAGGTGCGCGGCGTTGAGGACCTGGTCGGCCGTCGCATCTCGGTGGTGCCGGGAACCAATTCGGTTCCGCTGTTGCAGCAGAAGATCGACGGTGGCGTGCTGCGCGGCACGACGATGGTCGACTACAAGACGTATGACGAAGCGCGCGAGGCGGTCGAGCGCGGCGAAGTCGAGGCGTTTGCCACGATCGACGTGTTGCTGGCGGCGCAGCGCGCGAAATCGAAGGACCCTTCGAAGCTGGTGATCGTCGGATCGTTTCTGGTGCTGGAGCCGATCGCAATCGTGCTGCGCAAGGGTGATGCCGAGTTCAAAAAGGCGGTCGACCGCCATTTGGCGTCGCTAATGCTCGACGGAGTCGTGGCCCGCTACTACGACAAATGGTTTCTGCAGCCGATCCCGGGCAATTTGCGCCTTGATCTGCCGATGACGTTTGCGCTGCGCGATCAATTGGCGTGGCCCACCGATCGGCTTGGCGACGAGATGCGTAAGTGAGCGGTGACAGTGGTTGGTGAGTGCAACGCCGACCGCGATGCTCAGTATTCATTACTGATCACTGTTCACCGATCACTGGATGGAAACTACCGGCTTCTGGACCACGTTGTTGATCGTCAGCGATTGGGCGATCCGATTGGTCATGCTGCCGATCGTTCCGACCCGTCGCTCCCCCGAAGCGGCAAAGGGCTGGCTGCTCTTCATCTTTTTTCTGCCGTGGGTCGGCTTGCTGTTGTACGTGTTAATCGGGCGCCCGCGGCTGCCTCGTTGGAGAATCGAGCGACGCGATGAATATCTTGGCCTGATCAGAGCGATTCGTGATCGCCGTCCCGCGCCCGCCGTTATCGCGGCACCGGCGGTCAGTCCCCAATACGAACCCAGCGTTCGACTGGCGACCGACCTCGGATTGCTCGACAACCTGGGTGGCAACGCAGTCGAGTTGCTGACCGACTATGCGGTAACGATCAGTCGTATCGCGGCCGATATTGACGGCGCGGTCGATCACGCGCACCTCTGCTTCTATATCTTCGGCGATGACGCGCGTAGCGCGCTGGTGATCGAGGCGCTTGGCCGCGCGGTTGTGCGTGGTGTCGTGTGCCGCGTGCTGGTCGACGCGTTCGGCTCGCGGCCGTCACTTCGAACTTTGCTTCCGAAATTGCGTGCGCTGGGCATCGCCGTGCTGGTTGCATTGCCGGTACGGGTCGCACGCAAGACGGCCCGCTTCGACCTGCGCAATCATCGAAAGATCGTTGTGGTCGATGGCCGCATCGGTTACACCGGTTCGCAGAACCTGGTCAGCGCCGATTTCAAGCCGGGTCTGACGTACAGCGAGCTAATGGTGCGCATCGAAGGCCCGTCCGCTTTGCAGCTGCAGGCAGTGTTCGGTTCGGACTGGTTTGTCGAAAGCGGCGAGTTCATCGGCGAGCAGGCGTTTCCAATTCCAGCAGCGGTCGGCGAAACTCCCGCGCAGATGTTGGCCAATGGACCGTCTTCGTCGACGCAGCGTGCGCATCGCATGGTGGTCAACCTGATTTATTCGGCGACCCGGCGGGTGGTTGTGACCACACCGTATTTCATACCGAGCCAGTCGTTGCAGGACGCCATGGAAACGGCGGTGCATCGCGGCGCCGAAGTGCATTTGATCGTCGACGATCATATCGATCAATTTTTCGTGGGCAATGCGCAGCGCTCGTACTACGAATCGCTACTGCTCGCCGGCGTGCAGATCCATGCGTACACCGAGGCGTTTCTGCACACCAAATCGGTGTCGATCGACGGCCAGGTGGCGTGGATCGGTTCGTCCAATCTCGACATGCGCTCGTTCGAGTTAAACGAGGAAGTGGTTGCGCTGTTTTTTGACCCGCGTATCGCCGCTCAACTCGGAGCGATCGAAGCCCGCTACCTGCAGGGTTCGACTCCGATCACACTCGAACAGTGGCGCAAGCGGCCATTTGTCAGTGAGCTGCTGCAGAACCTGACGCGGCTTGTAAGCCCGCTTTTGTAGTCGAGCCGTCAAAATAAAACTGAGCCGTGGTAGCGGCCCAGTTTTTCACTCTGCAGCATGCGGGATTACGCGCCTTCCATGCGATCGTGCGGCACCGCGTCGTTCCCGGCATAGATGAACGACTCGTCGCCGACACTCGCACAGCCCGCCAATGCGGCGGTTGCGAGCATTACGGCGGCGATGACGGCGCGGGACATCCCGGTAATTGAATTGCGTTTCATGGTTCACTCCTCGTTAACTTCGGGTTGGTCGCTGCAACCAAACGTTGCGGCGTGAGTGAACAGTAAGGACGCAGCGCATCGATTGCGCCGTCTTAATCGACAGTCGGCGCACGTATTATTCGACATGCTTGGCGAACGATTGACCGCCAACGCCGTGCCGTCCGCCCGCCTGCGCAGCGCGTACGCCAATCGAAGATAATCGCCGTTTACGTGCCTCGCTCCCGGTGTCCATGTCTGTAGCGGTGTTCTCACCTGACGCTCGTCCCCGCCTTCTCGTTTTGCCGTACGCCGGCACGATATTTTTGTCGGCGTTCCTGCTCTTCCTGGTGCAGCCGATCATCGCCAAGCAGATCCTGCCGTGGTTTGGCGGTTCGTCTGCGGTATGGACGACCGCGCTGGTATTTTTTCAGTCGACCTTGCTCGCCGGCTATGCGTATGCCGATTTGACTTCACGACTGGGACTACGCAAGCAAACCGTGCTGCACATCGGCTTACTGGCGCTGTCGCTCGCCACCTTGCCGATTCTTGCCGCGGCCGATTGGAAGCCACGCGGTGATGAAGAGCCGATTGCACGCATTCTCTTGTTGCTGACGGCGACGATCGGCCTGCCGTATTTCTTGCTGTCGACCACCACGCCGCTGCTGCAATCCTGGTACTGGCAGCGGTTTAAAAGCGTCGTGCCGTACCGGTTGTTCGCCCTGTCGAATTTCGCTTCACTACTGGCGCTGATCGGATTTCCGTTTCTTCTCGAGCCGTGGTTCGATCTGGTCGAGCTTGCATGGACCTGGTCGATTGCGTATGCGGTATTCGTCTTGATTTGTGCGGTGACAGCATGGGCTTCGCTGCGGACGGCCCACGCGCGCGTTGACGAGTCGCCGAACGTGCAGGCCGCATCCGGCGCAGCGATCGCTCCGAGCGCGCTGACACAGCTCACATGGCTGGCGCTCGCTGCAATGGGTTCGATCATGCTGCTGGCGGTCACCAATCACGTCACGCAGAACATCGCGAGCGTGCCGTTTCTCTGGGTGCTGCCCCTTTCGATTTACTTGCTGAGCTTCATCCTCACGTTCGACCATCCGCGCTGGTATCAACGCGGGCTGTTCATCGCGGCGCTCGCAGTGCTCGCGCCGACGATGGCGTTTCTGATTCCTTCGCTCGAACTGAAGTCGGCCGTCCTCGTATTTCTGGGCGGGCTTTTCGTCGCATGCATGTTTTGCCACGGCGAGCTGGCCGCAATGAAGCCCGATCCGCGCTGGTTGACCCGGTTTTATCTGATGCTTTCGGTTGGCGGTGCGCTCGGAGCTGTGTTGATCGCGATCGTTGCGCCGGTGGTTCTGCGCGGCTACATCGAAGTCAACATCGCGCTTGTCCTGCTGGCATTGCTGCTGTCGCTGCGCATTAAGGGCGTCTGGCGTCTTCTCGGAATCGCCGTCTTCAGCGTGACGGCATTTTTCGCAGTGCGCGGTGCGCAGGAGTACTCGCGCGATGTCCGCGTCATGGAGCGCGACTTTTACGGTGTGGTGCGCACCCGCGATCGAGCCGATCCCGCGCCGTACCGCTCGATGTTCCATGGCGGCATCGTGCACGGCGGGCAGTTGCTCGGCGCGGAATTTCGCAATCAGCCGAGCGATTATTTCGGGCCGACTTCGGGTTACGGAAGGCTGTTCGAGGCGCTGAACAAGTCGCGGCCGCAGCCGCGCAAGGTCGGCATCATCGGGCTCGGCGCCGGCGTTCTCGCATCCTATGGCCGCAAGGGCGACGAATTCGTGTTCTATGAAATCAGCCCGCGCGTGGTCGACGTCGCCACCGATGAATTTACCTTCCTGCGAGACACCGGCGCGAAAGTTTCGGTCGTTCTGGGCGACGGACGTCTGAGTCTCGAGCGCGAGGCGCCCAATAAATACGATGTCCTGGGCATCGATGCATTTGCCAGCGATTCGATCCCGATGCACTTGGTCACGCGTGAAGCGATGGCGCTATATGCGCGGCACCTGTCCGAGAACGGCGTTATCGTGTTTCAGGCGACCAATCGGTATATCGACATCGATGCTGTGGTCAAGCGACTGGCGAGCGAGTTCGGCATGCACGCCGTCCTCGTGTCCGACGTGCCGACATTCAAATCGGGCCCGGAGTACTGGCTGTCGCCCACCGATCAAATTCTGGTTACGCGCGACAAGTTGTTGTTGCAGTCCGACAGCCTGCGTTACGTGGCCACGCCGATAAAAGATCGCGCGGATCTACCGACGTTTACCGATGCGCATCACAATCTGTTCCGAGTTCTGAAATAAAGGCGCTTCGGATCGCGTGCATTGCAATGCGCGCCCCGAGCGTCGCGCGGCAGCTGTCGAGCACTCGCTATGCTTGACGAATGAACGCAGTCGAGCTGATGCGCGCCAGTTTTGAAGCAGCGGTGGCGGCCGCGGATCCTCTTCGTATCCTCGTCGCGCATCTGCCCGATCGGCCGCGAGGCCGCATTGTTGTTGTCGGTGCGGGCAAGGCGGCAGCGAGCATGGCGCTTGCCGTCGAGCGCGCGTGGCCCGGCGCTTCGCTCGAAGGGCTGGTGATCTCGCGCTACGCCCATGGCATACCCACCGAGCGCATTCGCGTTGTCGAAGCCGGGCATCCGGTACCCGATGCCGCCGGCGAATCGGCGACACGTGAAATCCTGCAACTCGTTTCTCAGTTAAAGCACAACGACTTGCTGCTCGTGCTGGTTTCTGGCGGAGGTTCGAGCCTGTTGAGCCTGCCGGTGCCTGCCGTTTCGATGGCAGCGCTGAAGTCGGTAACGCACAGGCTGCTCGCCAGCGGCGCGCCGGTCGGCGAAATGAATGTTGTGCGCAAACATCTGTCGCAGATCGCCGGCGGACGTCTCGCAGCAGCGGCTGCTGCATGCGGCGCGCGTGTCATCGCGCTGATCATTTCTGATGTCACCGGCGACGAACCGTCCGATATCGCATCCGGGCCCTGCGCAGCGGACCCAAGCACGTATGAAGATGCGCTTGCAGTTCTGTCTCGCTGGAAGGTAACGGCGCCCGATGAAGTCGTAGCGTGGCTGCGACGCGGCGCGAACGGCGAAGTGCCCGAGACGCCGAAGCCGGGCGATCCATTGTTCGCACGCGTGGAGAACCGAGTGATCGCCACAGCGCATCAATCGCTCGAAGCCGCGGCCGACGTCTTTCGCTCTGCCGGCATGCAGGCGGTCTTGCTCGGCGACACTGTCACCGGCGAGGCGCGCGAAGTCGCGAAGGTCTACGCCGCGCTGGTACGCGAGATTCGCGCGCACAACCAACCATTCACCGCGCCGGTGGCGCTGATTTCGGGCGGTGAGTGCACAGTGACGTTGCCGGCGGGCACGAAAGGGCGAGGGGGGCGGTGTACGGAATTTTTACTGTCACTGGCAATAGAGCTCGACGCCGTGCCGAACGTACACGCGCTTGCATGCGACACCGACGGCATCGACGGCAGTGAAGAAAACGCAGGCGCGCTGTTAATGCCTGATTCGACTCAGCGTGCGGCTTGCCGCGGCATGGCAGCGCGTGATGCACTTGATTGGCATGATGCATACGGATTTTTTGAGGCGGCAGATCAGTTAATCGTGACCGGACCGACGCGGACCAACGTTAATGACTATCGAGTAATCCTGGTGGGTTAGGGCGCTCTAAGTCGCACGCCTTAAGATACATTCGAGCATTGAACTCTGCCAGACCGATAGAAACCACAACCGGCACGGGTGGCGTGCACAGCTAACGAGAATGCGAGGATCACTATGGGTTTCTCAAAATTCGCACTATTGATACCGATGTTTGGACTCGTATCGGCGTCGGTGGCACAGACAACTCCTCCGGTTAAAGCTGAGTTAGGCGCACCGCTTTCGGTCGAAGACGTTTGGCGTCGCCCGGCAATTGCTGAGCCGAAGCTATCACCGAACGGCCGCTATTTCGCGGTTCTGTCGCCCGTCAACAATCGCCTTAACCTCGCCATCATTGATCTGGAAACACGCAAAGGCGTAGCGTTGACCAACCTTAGCGAATTTGACGTACAAAATGTCTATTGGGTAGGCAACGAACGATTGGTGTTCAGCCTTGGTCAATACAACGCTCCGACCGGGGCCGGTTTGCAAGATGGGGGTGGGTTCTTCATGGTGTCGCGCGACGGCAAAGAGACCCGTCAATTGGGCCCGACCGTGCGCGATCTACGCAGGCAAAATCAGTATGTATATCGCAGCTACAGCTTCCTGCGATCCATTCCGGGCAACGATGAAGAGGTCATCGCCGAAGGCAATATGCGATCGGCTGATTCTTCCGACGTCTATCGACTCAACGTGCGTACCGGTCGCGCGGTGTTGCTGACGCAGGATCGGCCGCCGCGTGTGCAATTCTCGGGTGCGTCCGAGTCGGGTGAGCCTACGGTCACTTGGGTGCTTGACCGCAATTTAGTGCCGCGGGCCGCTGTATCCAATGAAAAGGACACGACCATTACCGTCGTCCATTACCGGAAAGGTGAGGGCGCACCGTGGGAGGAACTCGCTCGCTTTGATGGAACCACCGGCCCGGCGTTCTTTCCACTGTCCATCGAGCCAGACAATCAGACGCTGCTGGTCGCGAGCAACGCGAACCGGGCGACGATGGCTGTATTTCGCTACGACCCGAGTGCGAAAAAGCTCGGCGAACTCGTTGCTGAGCACCCACGCTTCGATATGGGAGCCGATCAGAGTGGTCGGCCGATACAGGGCCCGCTCTTCGACCCTAAGACAGAGGAAGTAATTGGCTTTCGCGTCGCGGCCGACAAGGTTGAGACGGTGTGGACCGATGAGCGTTACCAACGCCTGCAGCAAATGATTGATGCTGCGCTCCCCGAAACCATCAACGCCTACCGCCGCACCCCGGATGGCAACCGACTGATCGTGACGTCGTACTCGGATCGCTCGCCAACCCGCTGGTACCTACTAGATGAGCAGAAGAAAACAATGGAAGAACTGTTCGCCAGCAGACCATGGTTGAAGCCGGAGCAGTTGACCGAGATGCGTCCGTTTACGCTGACTGCACGTGATGGCCTGCAAATTCCTTCTTATTATTTTCTGCCGCGTAATTACAAACCGGGAACCCGCCTTCCTACCGTGGTGCACATTCATGGCGGTCCCCACGTACGTGCCGATATCTGGGGTGGCTGGTCGATTGCGGTGCGCGAGGCGCAGTTGCTTGCGTCGCGTGGTTACGCCGTAATCGTTCCCAATTTCCGCATTACTCCCGGCCTGGGATCGAAGGTCTTTTATTCCGGGTTCGGCGCATACGGTCGGCAGATGGTCGACGACCACGTAGACGCGGCCAAATGGGGGATTGCACAAGGATTCGCCGATCCAGAGCGTATTTGTATCACCGGGGCGAGCTACGGCGGGTCTGCGGTGATCATGTCAATGGCGCGGGCGCCGGATGTATTCCGTTGTGGGATCTCGGGTTTGATCGCGGCCGATAAGCAACTGCAACTGACTTCAGCGTCGACAGACTACGCAGGAAACGAGGGCGCTGTACGTTATTGGTTGCGAATCCTGGGGGCAGAATCAACGTCCAGGATCGATCCTATCAACTCGCCCTCACGAATGGCCGATCGTGTTAAAGGTCCGGTGATGATGTGGGCCGGCGTTTTAGATCGCCGCACACCGATCGAGCAAACTCGCGCAATGCAGAGCGCGCTTGAGCGCGCCGGCAATGCACCGCAGGTCATGATGCTGAAGGCCGAGGAAGGGCACGGCTATGGCAAGCTTGAGAACACGTTGGAACTTCAAAATGCGATGTTAAAGTTCCTCGGCGAGCACATCGGTGGAGGGGTCAAGCAATAATTTTCGATGCATGGAGACCAGACGCTGCATGGCGCTCATTTCTCGTCGGGTTAGTGCACCGCTGTCTTTTTGCGCCGAGTCCTGCTACGAGCGCTTCTTGTCAATCGCTGTTAGCGCTGCCTGCGCAATTGAACTTCGATCCACTCCGAAAAATTTCCTCAATGCTGCGCGCGTGTCTGAGCGGCCGAAGCCGTCCGTGCCGAGCGTGAAGTAAGGGTCACGTACCCACGCGCGGATCAAATCGGGCACGGCGCTGACGTAATCGCTTGCCGCGATTACCGGCGTGCCGTTGGCAGAGAGTTGCTGCTCGATCCAGCTCGGCTGGGCATTCTGTTGCCTATTGCTCATCATCGCTTCGCGCCGCAGCTCAGTAAAACTCGTGACCGAGTAAACATCCGCCGCAATACCGAATTCCGCCTGCAGCAAATCGGCCGCCGCTAGAACTTCGCGCAAGATCGTGCCGGCACCCAGCAAACGTACTTTGGGATTCAGTGCAGATCTGATTTGATACATGCCGCGCAATATGCCTTCGCGCGCGCCATCCGGCATCGACGGCTGCGCGTAGTTTTCATTCATCACGGTAACGTAATAAAAAACGTCTTCCTGCTCGCTCACCATACGGCGGATGCCGTCTTCGACGATCACGGCGAGCTCGTAGGCGTAGCACGGGTCGTAGGCTCGGCAGTTCGGAATCGTGCTTGCGCTCAAGTGGCTGGTGCCATCCTGGTGCTGCAGACCTTCGCCCGACAGCGTCGTGCGGCCAGCGGTTGCGCCGAGCAGAAAGCCGCGGGTGCGCGAGTCGGCGGCGGCCCATAACAGATCGCCGACTCTTTGAAAGCCGAACATCGAATAGAAAATATAAAACGGCAGCATCGCAAAGCCATTGGTCGAATAGCTGGTGCCGGCTGCGACCCAAGACGCAACGGCGCCCGCCTCGTTGATGCCTTCTTCGAGGATTTGCCCGTTCTTCGATTCCTTGTAGAAGCTGATCTGCGCCTGGTCTTCTGGCTCGTACAGCTGCCCGACCGGCGAATAGATGCCGACGGTGCGAAACAAATCCGCCATGCCGAACGTCCGCGCCTCGTCGGCAATGATCGGAACAATGCGCGGCCCGAGCGTGCGATCCTTCAGCAGCGCCGAGAGCATGCGCACGAAAGCCATCGTGGTCGACATCTCCTTGCCGTTTGCTTCGAGCGCGAAGCGCCCGAATGCAGATGCGTCCGGCGTCGCGAGCGCGGGGCACGTGGCGTCGCGCACGGGCAGATAACCGCCAAGCTTTTGGCGCCGTGCGTGCAGATACTTCATCTCCGGGCTATCCGGCGCCGGGCGCAGGTACTCGACCTGCTCTGCCTGCGCGTCGGTCAGTGGCAACGCGAAGCGATCGCGAAACTCGAGCAGCGCACCGGTGTCGAGCTTCTTCTGCTGATGGCCAGTCATGCGCCCCTGGCCGGTCGTACCCATGCCGTAGCCCTTCTTAGTTTTCGCCAGAATGACCGTCGGCTGGCCACGATGATTTGCGGCCGCGTGATACGCCGCATGAATCTTGACGGGGTCGTGCCCGCCGCGCCGCAGGCGATCGATATCTTCATCCGACAGATGCGACGTCAGCTGCGCAAGCTCCGGGTACTTGTTGAAGAAGTGTTCGCGGTTGAACCGGCCATCGGTGGCCGACAGTGTCTGAAATTCGCCGTCGACGGTTTCATGAAAGGCACGCAGCAAGAGCATCTGCGTATCGCGCGCAAACAGCGGATCCCAGTCAGAGGCCCACAGCAGCTTAATGACGTTCCAGCCGGCGCCCGCGAAGAGCCCTTCGAGCTCCTGGATGATCGAACCGTTGCCGCGCACCGGACCATCGAGCCGCTGCAAGTTGCAGTTGACCACGAAGATCAGGTTATCGAGTCCTTCGCGCGCGGCGATCGATAGCCCTGCCAGCGACTCGGGTTCGTCCATTTCGCCGTCGCCGACGAAGGCCCATACTTTGCGGCCACTCGTATCAAGCAGTGCTCGATCGCTCAGATAGCGCAGGAAGCGCGCGTTGTAAATTGCAAACAGCGGACCGATTCCCATCGAGCCGGTCGGAAACTGCCAGAAATCCGGCATCAGCCACGGGTGCGGGTATGAGCTCAGCCCTTTGCCCTCGGTTTCGCGACGGTAGTGATCGAGCTGCTCTGCGCTCAGCCGACCTTCGAGAAAGGCGCGTGCATAGACGCCAGGGGCCGAATGCGGCTGAAAATAAATCAGGTCGCCGCGCGACTCCTCGGTATTGGCCCGAAAAAAATGGTTGAAGCCGACTTCGAACAAATCTGCGGCCGATGAATAGCTCGCGATATGTCCGCCCAGTTCTGCGCTCACCGCGTTGGCTCGCACGACCATTGCCAGTGCGTTCCAACGCACCAGTGCACTCAGGCGCGATTCGATTTCGAGATTGCCGGGAAACGGCGCCTGATGCGCCAGTGAGACCGTATTCAGATATGGCGTGTTGAGCACCTGCGGCAGGGGCACCCGCCGCGTACGAGCGTGTTGCAGCAAATGCTTGAGCACGAAGGTGGCGCGCTCGGCGCCCAGCGTCTCAATGACAGCATCGAGAGCGTCGAGCCACTCGCGGGTTTCCTGCGGATCTGCATCGTCTTCGCGCAGGCGCCACGCAGCGTTCGGAATCAGCTTTGAAAGGTTGTCGAAATTCATGCCGGGATTATCCGCCTGCTGACTGAGATAATCGCGCCATGAGTGTCGACACGTTGACCATTGCCCGGCCAGACGACTGGCATTTGCATCTGCGCGACGGTGCGGCAATGGGCTCCGTTCTGCAGCACACAGCGCGGCAGTTCGCGCGCGCTATCGTGATGCCGAACCTAGCGCCGCCGATCACGACAACCGAGCAGGCGGCGGCGTATCGGCAGCGCATTCACCAAGCTCTTCCGCGCGAATTGGTGTTCGAGCCTTTGATGACAATTTATCTCACCGACCACACCGCGCCCGATGAAATCCGTCGGGCACACGAAAGTGCCTTCGTGCACGCCGTCAAGTTATATCCGGCCGGCGCGACGACGCATTCAGCTTCCGGTGTGACCAATGTGCGTCGGTGCGCGCGCGTGTTTGAGGTTATGCAGCGTGTCGGCATGCCGTTGCTGGTCCATGGCGAGGTCACTAGTGCGCAGGTCGATGTTTTCGACCGCGAACGGGTGTTCATCGAACAGGTGCTGATTCCGCTGCGGCGCGACTTCCCACTGCTCAAAATCGTATTCGAGCACATCACAACCGCGGAAGCGGTTAGTTACGTGCGCGAGGAAAAGGGGCCGATCGGAGCAACCATTACCGCTCACCATCTGCTGTTCAATCGGAATTCTATTTTCATGACGACCGATGGTCAGCCCGGCATGCGCCCTCACTATTACTGCCTTCCAGTGCTGAAGCGCGAAGCGCATCGTCGGGCGTTGGTGAACGCCGCTACCAGCGAAAGCGCGCGGTTTTTTCTGGGAACGGATTCGGCGCCGCACGCAAAAGGCAACAAGGAAGCCGCGTGTGGGTGTGCCGGCTGTTTTACCGCGGCGTCGGCTCTCGAGCTCTACATGGAGGCGTTCGATCAAGCGAATGCGCTCGATCGCTTCGAAGCATTCGCGTCGTTCAACGGCCCCGATTTTTATGATCTCCCGCGCAACTCTCAGACAGTCACGCTGGCGCGTTCCGCATGGACTTTGCCAGCCGAGTTTCCTTTGGGTGACGCGTCGGTCGTTCCGTTGCGAGCTGGTGGAACACTGCAGTGGACCTTGCAGGCATAGATACCATTGACTGGTCGCAGCCCTGGCTGGCGCCTATCGCCGAACTCGGGCGGAGGATCGCGGCAAACGGTGACTGGCGCGCTGAATGGAACAATGTTTCGGCAGAGCGCAACGTGCGCAACATTCACGGTCATCGCATGTCGCTCGCAGCGGGCGATGCTGCCGGCGACGAGCAGTACGAGGCGTACATCGCGCGCACCGGGCGCGTACCGACACGCGATAACCTGCACGATTTTTTCAACGCGCTTATGTTGCTGCGGTTTCCGCTGATCAAAGCGCAGCTCAATCTGTTGCAGTCGACCGCGATCGCGCGCGACGGTGTGCGACCCACGCGCGGTTCGGTACGCGATGCAGCCACCTTGATCGACGAAAACGCCGTTATTCTGGTGACGCGTCGCACCGACCTGATCGCTGCATTGCGCGCTCATCAATGGTCTACCTTATTTGAGCGACAACGCGACGCGTGGCGACGCGAAATCGGCGTGATCGCCCTGGGCCACGCCCTGCTTGAAAAACTGGTGCGTCCATATAAAGCAGTCACGGCGCATGGGCTGCATGTTCTGCTGACGCCAGACACCTCGCTGACAGATGTGGATGCGCACCTTGCGGCTCGGCTTGTTGGCGAACTGACGCCGCAGTGTTTAATGGCTCTTCCGGTGCTCGGCATTCCAGGTTGGTGGGGGCCGAACGAAGAGCCGAAGTTTTATGGCGACGACCGCGTGTTCCGTCCGGCTAATATGCGGCGCCAGGTCACAATGGAGAAGCAATTGAAATGAAACGCGGCGAACTTGAAAAGCGCCAGGGCAACAAGCTCACCAATCAAATGCGTGCCGACGGCAATGTCTACGGCCGCGCCGTCGCTCCGGAACTCGATCGGCGCGCGCAGCGCGACCGTGATCGAGCCCTCGGTCTCGTGCCGTTTGCCGTGAAGCTGCCGCAGGAGGTGGTGAAGGCACTGCAGGAGCAGGCAATTCAGAAAGGCGTTGGGTTAAACGAAATAACAGCGGAAGTGCTGGGCAAGGGCCTGGCTAAATAGTCACAGTTGTAGCCGTGCCGTTGCGCGAATCGCTGACAGCGTCGCATTGGGGGTGATGATCTCGGAATCCATCACGAGCTCGATGAGCGCAGGCAGTCTTCGTTCTCGCATGAACGACAGCGCCTGCGCCAATGCAATTGCAAACTGATCGGTAGTAGCAGCTGTGGCGCCGAATGCGCCGTAAGCCTGCGCCAGCTTCGCAAAGTCTGGATTGACGAGCGCGGTGCCGTGCTCGCGCCCCGGAAACTCCCGCTCCTGATGCATGCGGATCGTTCCGTACATCTGGTTGTTGAAAACAAAGATCAGCACCGCAGCACCGTATTGCACGGCGGTCGCAAGTTCCTGGCCGGTCATCAGGAAATCGCCGTCGCCCGTCAGGGCGACCACTGTGCGCTCGGGCGCTGCAATCTTGGCGGCGATTGCGGCGGGAAGTCCGTAGCCCATCGCACCCGCGGTCGGTGCGAGTTGCGTGCGAAAACCCGAGTAGCGCCAGAAGCGGTGCGCCCAGGTGGCAAAGTTGCCGGCGCCATTGGCGATGATCGCGTCGGCGGGCACCGCTCGCGAGAGAATCTGCATCACTTCCCACAGATCGATATCAGGATGGCCGTGCGCATACACCGCGGGTCGCTGCTGCCAGGCCTGGAGCTCGTCACGCGCCTGCGGCAGAAACTCGCGCCAGGGCGGCTCTTCGATCGGCACCATCATCGCCAGGCGCGATGCGAATTGCGGCAGCCCGGAGCTGATCATCAGCTGCGCCTGAAACACGCGGCCGAGTTCTTCCGTGCCCGCGTGAACATGCACCAATGTTTGCGACGGCACCGGCGCCTCGAGCAGGGTGTACCCGGAAGTTGTCATCTCGCCCAGGCGAGGCCCAATGGCGATGATCAAATCGGCGTCCTTGATTCGCTGTGCGAGTTTCGGATTGATGCCGACGCCGACGTCGCCGACATAATTCGCATGGCGGTTGTCGAATAGATCCTGAAAGCGAAACGCGCACGACACCGGCAAATAATTGGCCTCTGCAAAACGTTTGACGTTGTCGCATGCCGCTGGAGTCCAGCCGAATCCTCCCAGAATCATCAGCGGTTTTTGCGCACGCCCGAGCAGGCGGCGCAGCGCCGCAATTTGCGTATCGCTCGGGGCACCGTGCACCGGTTGATGGCAAAGCGCATCGCCGGCCTCGCTCTTCATTGATTGCATATCTTCGGGCAACGCCAGTACCACCGGACCCGCACGCCCACTGGTGGCAACCTGAAATGCTCGCGCGACAAACTCAGGCACACGCTCGGCGCGATCAATTTGTGCGACCCATTTGGTCATCGGTCCGAACATGCGCCGATAGTCGATTTCCTGAAACGCTTCGCGCTCGGCGAAATTATTTCCCACCTGACCGACGAAGAGGATCAGCGGTGACGAGTCCTGATATGCGACATGAACGCCGATAGCGGCATTGGTGGCCCCCGGACCGCGCGTGACGAATGCCACGCCGGGCTGTCCAGTCAGTTTGGCGTACGCCTCTGCCATGAAAGTTGCGCCGGACTCGTGCCGGTTGATGATTAGCTTCAGCATCTCGCGCGAGTCATACAGCGCGTCGAGTACCGACAGAAAGCTTTCACCGGGCACGGTGAAGGCGTGATTAACGCCCTGGATCAGCAGCTGATCGACGAGCAGGCGAGCGCCGGTGCGTGAAGGCATGGGGCGGGAGTGTAAGGTTTAGGTCTGGTTTGGTGCCAGAGGCTGGAGGCAACGATGCAGTCGAATCCCGCTCGCACAGTAAACCTCGATGAAGTGGGCGAACTTGTAGAGCAACTCGAACGCGATTTGGCGAAGGCGCGCGACAGTGGCGCCGGGCTCGACATACTGCGCGCTGAAGTCGAGCAGCTGCGCGCTGCGCTGAACGTTGCGCAGCCGTCGCATCACGATGTGCAAATGGGTTTGCATGGAGTGCGCACCAGGCTTGACGAAGTCGGCGACGATCTGAAAAGCGGCGCGTTGACCGGCACCGAATATTTGACGCGCATCGGGCGCTTGCTTGGGCTTGGCTAACTGTTCAGGGACCACGTTCGTTGAAGTACGTCAACCTCGGAAATAGCGGGCTCAAAGTATCGCGTATCGCGCTCGGCATGATGACCTTTGGATCGTCCGAGTGGAGGCCTTGGGTCATCGGTGAGGACGCGGCGCGGCCGATAGTGCAGCGGGCCGTCGAGCTCGGCATCAATTTGTTCGATACGGCCGACATGTATTCGGCCGGCGCATCGGAGCAGATGACAGGCCGCTTGCTGCGTGAATTCGCGCCGCGCGATGAGATCGTGATTGCGACCAAATTGTATTTTCCGGTCGACCTGGCGTTAAAGGGCGGCAATGCAACCGGACCCAAGCCGGCGACGCGACCCAACATGAGCGGGTTATCGCGCAAACGCATTTTTTCTGGAGTTTACGCCAGCTTGCAGCGGCTCGGTATCGACGTGATCGATCTTTATCAGATTCATCGGTTCGATTCCGCGACTCCAATTGAGGAAACGATGGAGGCGCTGCACGACACTGTGCGCGCCGGCAAGGTCCGATATCTCGGCGCGTCGAGCATGTGGGCCTGGCAATTCGCCAAGATGCAGCAGGTAGCGCACCAAAATGGCTGGACCAAGTTCGTGTCGATGCAAAATCATTACAACCTTGCCTACCGCGAAGAAGAGCGCGAAATGATTCCGCTGTGCCGCGACCAAGGCGTCGGCCTATTGCCATGGAGCCCGCTGGCGCGCGGGTTTCTGGCAGGTAATCGTGCACATGCCGCGAGCGAGGATAAAGATGCGGGTGCAACCTCGCGCGCTCAGACCGACGACATCGCCCAGAAATATTATTATCAGGATGGCGATCACGCTGTGGCCAAAGCGCTTGGCGCTCTGGCGCAGCAAAAGGGCATCACAAATGCAACGTTGGCCTACGCCTGGTTGTTGCACCAGTACGGGGTTAGTGCGCCAATTGTCGGAGCAAGCAAGACCTGGCACGTGGAGCAGGCGGCAGCATCGCTCGGCGTTGCGTTAAGCGCTGACGAGGTTTCCGCATTGGCGACGCCGTATCAGCCGCACCCTGTGTTGGGGCATCAGTAGCGCCAAACACAAACGGCCACTTTCGTGGCCGTCAAAGTGGAGGGGCCGGTGTGTTCTAGCAACCGCCTTTTTTCACTTTCCTCTTGGCTTCAACCTTTTTCGGCGCGGTCTTGTTTACCTCGTCCTTGTGACCAGCGTTTACCTCGTCCTTGTGACCAGCCGCTTTTTGCGCCTCTTCCTTGGTTGGCTCGGATTTCTGTTCTTGAGCAAACGCAGGCGAGTGCGCCAAAGCGAAAGCGCTGACTGCAATGGCGGCTAAAAGTTTTCTCATCGAAATTCGGCATCAATCACTGATTCAATCGAGTGAGTCTACTGATGGGGGTCGAATTCATCGTTACCAATGGTTATGAGCTTAAGCACTGACGCATGAAAGGGTGTGGTGCCCAGGGCAGGAGGCCGTTCGGCGGGGATCAGGACAACGCTCCCTCCCTGGGTCCACATTCGGACTTTCGGCTGATCTGCGCTAGAACTTGAACAGCCTGCCGTTAATCATGGAATCGCGGCAAGCCTCGGAATTGGTGGGCCAGCAGGCGTTTTCTCAACACGCTCGGGCAGTCGAATCTCCCGCAAACTTGGGAGTCATCATCCGAGTCGCGATGTTCGCGCCGAACCATGAATACGAGTGAATCCGCTGCAGCATCAGTCGAGGAATCGTCGGAGAACACGGTACCGATGCTGGTCGAAGCCCTGACGATTCCGTCGTCGACCGTGATGCGGTCGATTGCGCCGATCATGAATGCAATGAGGCGCCCCGCCGCGCGCGAACTGGCAAGTTGGCGCGTGTTACGAATGTGGGCCAACGGCGACACGCTGGCAGACGCGGTCACCGTCAAGCTTATTGGGGTGCACGAAGGCCATTCGATCATGGTAACTGCACCCGAAGATCCCGCCTCGTTTGCGGCGAACGAAGGTGCGTTTTACCGGTTCCGCAGTTTTTCAGGCGAGTCGATCTATGAATTTACGGCACCGGTCCAGCGCATCTGCAGCGAGCCGTTTGCATACCTTCATATTGGCTGGCCGGAGCAGCAGCACGTTGAAAAACGCGAGCTGCGTGCCGCGCCACGCGTAAAGACCCAATTGCCATGCATGGTATATCCGGGTGCGCAGGCATCGGCTCGTTTCGTCAAGGGCACGATTAGCGATTTGTCGACCGGCGGCGCGGCGATTGCGCTGCACGAAGAGCTCAGCGTTTTCTATGACGAAGTCAAAGTCGTGTTTCAGGTAGCGGTCGCGGACCAGGAAGTCATGATCGAGGCACGCGCGCGGCCGGTGCGCAAGCCCGACGAAACGGGCGAACGCGTGATGGGCGTGTCGTTTGTCGCGCTTAGCCAGACCGAAAAACTTGCGGTTCATGCCTACGTCAACGCAGGGCTGGTGCGTGAACTGGAAATTCCGCTGTATGCACGTGGATAAGAACTGCCGCTAGAAAAAGGCCCGCTACGGCGGGCCTTTTTTCAAGCGCTGCGGTAGCCAAGGTGGCTTGCCGCTGGTCTGCAGTGGTTAATGAACCACGGCGGGCACGCTCGTTTGCACCTGCGCCTTGCCTTTACCTGCGCGTGCCGGGGGCTCGCACAAGCCGCAAACATAGTTC
>Ga0136638_10000014_pt1 | contig 25263 bp, 26 predicted proteins | sample AntDrymUQ8582206_2_FD_104671 | JGI IMG/M metagenome (GOLD analysis project Ga0136638, IMG submission 104671) | Polar desert sand microbial communities from Dry Valleys, Antarctica - metaG UQ858 (22.06) | ecosystem: Environmental > Terrestrial > Soil > Desert | place: Antarctica: Dry Valley...
CCGGACGACCTGAAGGGCATCAAGCTGCGCGTGCCCGAGGGCAAGTGGCGCGTGAAGATGTTTCAGACCTACGGCGCCAATCCGTCGCCGATGAAGTTCTCCGAGGTGTTTACCGCCCTTCAGACCGGCGTTATGGACGGCCAGGAAAATCCATTCACGCAGATCTACAGCGCCAAGTTCCAGGAAGTGCAGAAGTTCCTGTCGCTGACCGGGCACGTATACACGCCCGCCTACGTCACGGTCGGCTCCAAGAAGTGGGACAGCCTGCCGGCCGATGTGCGCAAGATCCTGGAAGATACCGCCAAGGAGACGCAGGCTTTCGTCTACGAGAGGGCCGCCAAGGACGACGAAGATCTGCTTGGCAAGATCAAGGCGGCAGGGGTCGCGGTGAACACGCCTAACAAGGACGCGTTCGTAGCTGCCTCCAAACCGGTGTACGACGAGTTCGCGAAGGAAGTCGCCGGATCCAAGGAAGTGATTGACCGCGCGATCGCGCTCGGCAAATAGATCGTGCGGCTCTCGCCACTGCGCCGAGGGTTCGAGCGGACCCTCGAGTGGCTAGTTATTGCGCTGATGGTCGCGCTGGCCGTCATTGTGACGGCTGGCGTGGCTTTCCGCTACACGGGAAACGCCCTCGTCTGGTATGACGAAGTTGCTTCGATCCTTCTTGCCTGGGTGACCTATTACGGTGCGGCGCTCGCCGCACTGAAGCGCGCCAACATCGGCGTGCCCGAGATCGTGCGGATGTTTCCCCCCAACGCGCGCGTCGCCTTGGCCATATTCGCCGAGATCTGTGTGTTCGGGTTCTTCATCCTGCTCGCCTGGGTAGGCTATACGGTGCTGGAGATCCTCGCCTCCGACCGCCTGGTATCCCTGCCTGCCGTGTCGGTCGCGTGGGCCCAGTCCGTGATTCCGATCGGTTCGGTGCTGTTCATCATTGCCGAAGCGCTGGCGCTGCCGCGCATCCTTCACGACGCGCGCCAGCCATGAACGCGTTCTTCGTCTTCGCTGCGGTCATAGCGCTGGTCCTGATCAACGTGCCGATCGCAGTCGCGCTCGGCATCGCCGCGATCGGCGCGATCCTCGCCAGTCAGGGAGTCGGGTCACTGCCGAACCTCGCCGTGACGATGTACCAGGGCGCCACCAGCTTCCCGCTGATCGCGATCCCGCTGTTCATTCTCGCTGGCGCCATCATGAACACATCGGGCATCTCCCGGCGTCTGATGGACTTCGCGTCCGCGTTGCTCGGGTCGTTCCGCGGCGCCCTGGCGCACGTCAACGTGCTGACTTCGATGTTCTTCGCAGAGATCTCGGGCTCTGCAGTCGCTGATGTCGCGGCAACCGGTTCGATCATGATCCCGGCGATGAAGAAGCGCGGCTATCCGGCCGCCTTCACGGCGGCGGTCACGTCGTCGAGTGCGTCGCTCGCGATCATCATTCCGCCGTCGATCCCGATGATCCTGTACGCCGTGATGGCGGGCACCTCAGTGGTCCAGTTGTTCGTGGCGGGCATCGTGCCGGGACTGATCGCCGGCTTCGGCATGATGGGGGTCTGCTACTACTACGCCGTCCGCTACAACTGGCCGGTCGAGGAAGTGTTCCAGCTGCGCAAGCTGGGACGCACCTTCCTCGAGGCGTTCTGGGCCCTGATGATGCCGGTAATCATCCTCGGCGGCATTTTCGGAGGGGTGGTCACCGCCACCGAAGGGGCCGCGCTGGCCGTGGTCGCGGCCGCGTTGATCGGCGGCCTCGTGTACCGCGAACTCGACTGGCGGCACCTGCGCGATGCCATCATCGAAGGCGGCGTGCAAACAGGAGCGGTGATGCTGCTGGTCGCGGCCTCCGCACTGCTCGGCCTGTACCTGACCGAGGCTCAGCTGCCGCAGCAACTGGCGACGAAACTGATCGGCATCACCGACAACCCGTGGTTCGTGCTCGCGCTTCTCAACGTCTTCTTCCTGTTCGTCGGGATGTTCCTGCACTCGGCGGCGGCCATCATCCTGGTAGTCCCCATAGTGATGCCGCTGGTCAACGCTGTAGGCATCGACCCCGTGCACTTCGGTATCGTGGTTACGCTCAACCTTGCGATTGGGCAGCAGACGCCGCCGGTGGCTAGCGTGCTGATGATCACGTGCTCGATCGCTAAGGAGAACGTGTGGACGGTGTCAAAGGCGAACATCCCGTTCATTCTGGTGCTACTGGCTACGCTGCTGCTCGTCACCTACGTGCCGGCGACGACGCTGTCGCTAGTGGATTACTTCTACCGATAGGAATCGATGGCTGACGCGATTTACGTCGAGCGCGACGGCGCGATTGCGACCGTCGTACTTAATCGACCAAGCAAGCTGAATGCGCTGACCCGCGGGATGTGGGCGTCGCTCGGCGACATGGTCACGCAACTGTCGGAGGATGACACGTTACGTTGTGTGATCCTCCGCGGGGCCGGCGAGAAATCGTTCTCGCCGGGCAACGATATTGCCGAGTTTGCACACGAGCGCTCCAACAAGAAGCAGGCGATCGAGTACGGCAAGGTGATGCATCGGACCGCCGACGCGTTGGCGCACTGCCGGCATCCGCTAGTTGCACAGATCCATGGGATTTGCGTCGGTGGCGGCCTCGAGATCGCGGCATTGTGCGACCTGCGCATCTGCGGGCAATCCAGTCGCTTCGGCGCGCCGATTAAGAACCTAGGCCTGGTGATGGCGTACGCCGAGATGGCGCCGCTGGTGCGATTGGTTGGACCGGCCGTTGCGCTCGAAATTCTGCTTGAAGGCCGAATCTTCGATGCCGCCGAAGCGAAAGAGAAAGGGCTGGTGACGCGCGTCGTGCCGGATGACCAAGTCGCTGCCGAAGTACGTGCCGCTGCACAGCGAATCGCCGATGGCGCACCGCTGGTCGCGCGCTGGCACAAGAAGTTTGCGCGGCGGCTCGCGGAAGGCACGTCGCTCAGTGCCGCTGAGCTCGATGAATGTTTTGATTGCTTCGACACCGAGGACTTTCGGATCGGATACGCGGCGTTCCTCGCCAAGGAAAAACCGCAGTTCATCGCGAAGTAGAGCGCGTCAATGAGCGGACCATTAAAGGGCATGCGCGTGCTGGAGCTCGCGCAGATCATGGCCGGGCCAACTGCCGGGATGATGCTTGCCGACATGGGCGCCGACGTTATCAAGGTCGAGAAGCTGCCCGGCGGCGACGACTCGCGTGGCTACAGTGAGCCGCAAGTCAACGGCGTCTCCGCGCCGTTCATGATCTTGAATCGCAACAAGCGCGGCATCGCGCTGAACCTGAAGCACGCAGATGGGCGCGCGGTTCTGCTGAAGATGGTGCGCAACGCCGATGTGCTGACCGAAAACTATCGCAAGGGAACGTTGGAGAAACTCGGGCTCGGCTACGAAGTGCTGGCTGCCGAAAATCCCGGATTGATTTATTGCGCGGTGTCAGGCTATGGACGCGACGGCCCTTTCGCCGACAAGGGCGGATTCGATTTGATCGCGCAAGGCTTCGCTGGGTTGATGTCGATCACCGGCGAGCCCGGCGGAGCGCCGGCAAAGACGGGCAACTCGGTGGCCGATATCAACGCGGGCATCCTCGCGGTCGCTGGCATCCTCGCCGCGTATGCACACAAGCTGAAAACCGGCGAAGGCCAGGTTGTCGACACCTCGTTGATGGAAGCAGCCTTGCAACAAACGTATTGGCACGCCGCGATCTATTTCGCCACCGGCCAATCGCCGGGCGCGACAGGATCGGCGCACATCCTGACCGCGCCGTATCAGGCGTTTCGCGCGAGCGATGGCTGGATCAATATCGGCGGCGCTAATCAGGCGAACTGGGAGCGAATCGCCGACGTGCTCGGCCATCCTGAGTGGCGCCATGATGCGCGCTTCGCAACCAACGCTGCGCGCATGGCAAACCTTGACGCACTAACCGATGCGATGAACAAGGTCATCACAACGCGCAGCCGAAACGAGTGGATCGAAGCATTCGACGTCGCGGGCGTTCCGGTGGGGCCAGTGCACACGATCGGCGAGGCGCTCGAGCATCCGCAGACACTCGCACGCGGCATGGTCGTCGATCTGGATCACGTGCAGGCCGGCAAAACAAAGGCGCTTGCGTGTCCGCTGCACTTTTCGCGCACGCCGACTGTCGATGCACGGCCCGCGCCGATGCTCGGCGAGCACACGCGCGAAGTGCTGCGCGAGTTCGGGTATCAGGACGCGGAGGTCGACGACTTGATTGCGGAAGGCGTCGTTGAAGAACACCAACCTCACTGATGGCGTTGCGGAGATGTCTAAAGAGCAACGCCACAAGCGCTGCAATCAATTGCGGCACATCTCGCCGCGGTCAGCCAAGATCATTTTGGCGCCGCGCTCTGCAATCATCAAAGTGGGCGAGTTCGTATTGCCTGAAGTAATCGTGGGCATGATCGACGCGTCCACTATGCGGAGCCCCGAAACCCCGCGCACGCGCAACCGCGAATCGACAACAGATGATGCATCGTCCGCGGCGCCCATCCGGCAAGTGCCAACAGGGTGAAAAATGGTGGTGCCGATGTCTCCGGCAATGCGAGCCAGCTCGTCTGCCGACTGGAATTGCGCACCGGGAAGAAATTCCTCCGGAGCATAGCGCTCGAGCGCGGGCTGAGCTGCAATGCGGCGGGTCAGGCGCAGCGCGTCGGCGGCGACCGTTCGATCCTCGTGCGTGGAGAGATAGCGGCATTGGATCGCTGGCGCCGCAAGCGGGTCGGCCGACTTGATGCGGACGAAACCTCTCGAGGTCGGACGCAGGTTGCATACGCTTGCAGTGAACGCGGCAAAGCGGTGCAGCGGATCGCCGAACTTGTCCAGCGAAAGCGGCTGCACGTGAAATTCGATATTTGGTGTCGCGTGCTTGCTTGAACTGCGGGTGAAGCCACCGAGTTGGCTCGGTGCCATGGTCAATGGTCCGGTGCGCAAGAACGCGTACTCGAGCCCCATCATCATCTTTCCGACCGCGCTGTTGGCACGCTGATTCAGCGTGACGGCGTTACGCACCTTGAAGACTGTGCGCAGCTGCAAATGATCCTGCAGGTTCTCGCCGACGCCCGACAATTCGTGCGCCACGTCGATGCCGTGCTCGCGCAACAGCGGCGCCGGACCGATACCGGACAGCTGCATGATCTGCGGCGAGCCGATGCTGCCGGTCGCAAGGATCGTTTCCAGGCGCGCTTCAGCGAATGTTGCCTCGCCGGCGCCCCTGAACTCGATGCCGGTGCAGCGCTTGCCGGCCATGCGCAGGCGCACGACATGCGCACCGGTGATGACGCTCAAATTCGGGCGGTTGATGACCGGACGCAAAAAGGCCTTCGAGGTGTTCCAGCGCACGCCGCGCTTCTGGTTGACCATGAAAAATCCGCAGCCCTCGTTGTCGCCGCGATTGAAATCATCGCTGCGCGGAATGCCAGCCTGCACCATCGCTTCGCGGTAATTCTTCAGAATTTCCCACGAGAGCCTTTGCGGCTCGACCCGCCATTCACCTCCAGCACCGTGCGCCGCATCGGCGCCGTGAAAATAGTCTTCGCTCTTGCGGAACACCGGCAGCACGGAGCTCCAGGCCCACGCAGGATCCCCGGTGATGCGCGCCCATTCATCGTAGTCACGCGCCTGGCCCCGCAGGTAGAGCATCGCGTTGATCGATGAGGAGCCCCCGAGCACTTTGCCGCGCGCATAGAGGATCGAGCGGCCGTTCAGTCCCGGGTCGGGCTCAGTTCGATAACACCAGTCGGTGCGCGGATTGCCGATGCAGTAAAGGTAGCCGACCGGAATGTGGATCCAGATCCAGTCGTCGCGCGCGCCCGCCTCGAGCAGCAGAACCTTGATCTGCGGATCGGCCGAGAGCCGATTGGCGAGCACGCAGCCGGCAGTTCCCGCACCGGCGATGACATAGTCGAACTGCACGGAATCAATGTGAAGTTAGTGCTTCGGCGCCGCCTTTACGAACTCAACAACATCGTCAAGCACCGGCGCCAGAAACCGCAGCGGAAACGCAAACGCACCAATTAGCGTTGTGTGACTTGTGCGCGGGTAAATTTGCAGCGTGACCGGAATGCCCGTCTGCTTCAGCTTACTCGCCATCTGTTTGGTGTTGCGCTCGGGATTGATCAGATCATCGTCGCGCGCTGCCGCGAGAAAGGCACGCGGCACCGATGCAGACACGTGGCGAATCGGCTCCGACTCCGGCGGGGTATCTGGATGCAGAAACACCGGCTTCACGTCTGGATTTTCGATCGGAAGAAAGTCGTAGGGACCCGCCAAGCCAATCCATCCCGCCAGCTGCGTCGGCAAAATGCTTTCAGCGCCAAGCCAGCGCGCATCGAGCGCCATCATCGCGGCGTTATATCCACCCGCGCTATGCCCCATTACGAACACTTGTTTTGGATCAGCGCCGAGGCGCAGTGCTGCGCGCAGTGCCCACGCCGTCGCCGCCGCGTTGTCTTTCAGAAAATCCGGATACCGCACCTCGGGATACAACCGATAGTCGGGAATGACGGCGACGATTCCGCGCGCAGCGAGTGCTTCGCCCACGAAGCGATAGTGCGCGCGCTCGCCGTGTTTCCATGAGCCGCCGTAGAAGAACACGACTAACGGCCAGCCCTCGGTCGGACGCACTTGCCCAGTTGCCACGAGTGGCACATACACGTCGAGCTTCTGCCGTGTTCCCGTGCCGTACGCGGCGGTAGTCATCTCGTGCGAGTCTGACTCCACGAGTGCATTGAGGCTGCTGAGCGGCGCGCATGCGGTCAAAGCAACGGCGGCGATGATCGCGACAACGACAACGGCGAGGCGTGTCGGCAGCATGCGCGCCATTAGTGAGAACTCCGGCTGTGTTTACGAAATGGCGCCGGGGAAACTCACCGCGCCGGTAAAGCGCCGCTAGGTTACGACCGCCTCCGGTCAAGTCAGAGTTTGAATTGCGGGCGCAAACACCAGCAAGCAGACTATTCGCTAGCGCGGCGGCGCTGTCGCTACAAACTCGACGACGTCATCGAGCACCGGCGCCAGGAATCGCAACGGGCCAGCGAACGCCCCAATCATCGTAATGTGATTGGTGCGCGGATAAATCTGCAGTGTGACTGGTACGCCGGCCGATTGAAGCTTGCTCGCCATCTGTCGGGTATTGCGCTCGGGATTCACCAATTTGTCTTCGGGCGCAGCGCCGAGAAAAGTACGCGGCGCTGCCGCCGATACATAACGGATTGGTTGCGACTCAGGCGGGCTGTTCGGGTGAAAGAAGACGGGCTGCGCGTCGGGATTTTCGATCGGAAGAAAATCGTACGGGCCGGCCAGCCCAATCCATCCCGCGAGCTGCGCCGGCTTGAAACCTTCAGCACCCAGCCAGCGCGCATCGAGCGCGATCATCGCGGCGTTGTAGCCGCCCGCGCTGTGCCCCATTGCAAAAACGCGCTTCGGATCAGCGCCCCGTCTTGCCGCCTCGCGCCAAGCCCAAGCCACCGCGGCCGCATTGTCTTTCAGAAAATCCGGATAACGCACTTCCGGGTAGAGCCGATAGTCGGGAATAACGGTCAGGATGCCGCGTGCAGCCAACGCTTCGCCGACGAAACGATATTGCTCGCGTTCGCCGTGATTCCACGAGCCGCCGTAGAAAAACACAACCATCGGCCAGCCATTGGCCGGTCGCACCAGCCCTGGCGTCGCGCGCGGCGTGTAGACATCGAGCTGACGTCGCTCGCCAGCGCCGTACGCCACAGTGATGAGTTCGTGCGAGTCGGATGAAACAAACGCGTTTAATGCGCGTACCGGCGAACACGCAACCGCGGCAACGGTTGCGAAGGCGACAGCAACGACGATCAGAATCAGTCTCAGCATGACGAACAACGCTCAGACCGAAATCGCGCCGGACATGATCACCGGCCCGGTGGGCGCCCCGGTCGTTGAGCCACCAAGCGGTTCGACGCTGATCGCCAGCTGCGCGCCTTTGCGCAAGCGTCCGACCAGCGCCGCTGGCACTCGCAAAGTGCCGTCGAGCTGCCCGAGCACGGCTAATGAGATCGGCGCCGCGCCCTCGGGAATCAACCACAGTTCGTAACTGCGTAGCGGACCGGCGACGATCGGGCGCTCTGCACGCAACTCGAGCGTGCGGCCGTCCGGGGAAAGCGCCACCGCAACGCTTGGTGGCGCACCTTTCAAGGCCAGCTGCGCGATAGGCGTGAGTGTTGCCTCGCCCGGCGTGCGCAACGCAAGCAACGCAACTCCAAGCACCAGAGCAGCGGTGGCGCCGAATGCCCACGCGCGCAGGAATGACACGCGCGAATACCAAGGCGAGCGATACTGCGCCAAAGCAAGTTCGCGCTCGAGACGGTTCCAGCCTCCGCTGACCGGCGCAGCAGCGATTCGCTCGCTGTACCGCGGCGCGAATTGCTGCTGCAACGTGCGCAACCGCAACGCGACGGCCGGCTCGTCACGCAGCGCACGCTCGAACCGGCGTCGCGCGCCGCCGCGCATCACGCCGAGCATGTACTCGCCGGCCAGCGCATCCAGATATCGATGGCGCGATAAGTTCATCGAGCGCCGCCGGTGCACTGGTCGATGCATTCACGCAGATTGAGCATGCCGCGCCGAATCCATGTCTTTACGGTGCCGAGCGGTTTACCCAGGTGCGAGGCAAGATCGCCATGGCTCAAACCGTGCTCGTACGCCAGCACCAGCGCTTGCCGCTCCGCCGCTTGCAGCTCGCCTAGGCAACGACGCAGGAACACGCGCAGCCGACTTGCGTCGAGCGTGTCTTCTGCCGTAATCGCGCTGCCCCAGTCGAACATTTGATCCAGCGAAGCTTCCGGTTGATCATCTAATGCCGCGTGATAAGAATCCACGCGTGCGATGTCGTGCGTTTCCATCACATCGATTGCGCGGTTGCGCACGATGGCCGTCATCCACCCAACTGGTGCGCCGAACGGATCAAAAGTGTCGGCGGCGCGCCAGATGCGCGTAAATGCGTCGTGCAAAACTTCTTCGGCCAGTTCCCTCCGGCGCGTAATACGCTGCGCGACTCCCAGCAGCAACGGCGCGCAGCGGCGATAAAGGCGAGCAAACGCATCAACGTCTCGCGCGGCAGTCGCGAGCAGCAGTCGCTTGATTTCTTGTTCGTCCAACAATTTACGGCCTCATCGAAGTTACGGTTCAGGTTGCCCGCTGGATGGCTTCAGTATCGCCGAAGATGCACCGCCGGTCGCCTGCTGCGCCACTGGATCGCTCGAATTGAACCGCACTTGACCGCAGCCTGCGCCGTTATTTCGGACGCGGCGATTCGACTTTCGCATCGGGCTGGCTCAGCTTGCCGGCGCGCAGCTCGCTTACGGCTACAGCTACCGCGCGCGCGACATTGCGCACCTCCTCCTGCGTATTTTTGTCTTGATCGAGCTCATCATGGCTCGTCGCATACGGCTTGTAGTAACCGATGTAACGATCGAGCCGCGCTTGCTTGCCGGCGTCGATCAGGCCCATCCAGTCAAGCCAGTCGGACAACGAGCGCCGCACGCCTTCGATGCCGGCCACATCGCCGTGCACCACCAATCCGTAAGTGCGACCCGCGAGGTGCTTCGGATACGGCCAGCCTGCGAGCTCGACTCCTTTCGCTTTCTTCGCATCCTTGCCGTTGGTCGAGCTCGGATCCGGATTGCCGCCGTCGCCGCACACCAGCCGATCGATCATCAGCTTCAGCGCGCTCGGTACCTGGTACCAATACACGGGCGTGACGATGACGATGCCGTGCGCGGCCGACCAGCGCGGATAAATCTCGTTCATCCAGTCGTTGACCTGCCCGAGCGCGTGGTTGGGATAGCAGCTGCACGGCCAGTGGCACAGCGGCATCGCGGTCGACACACAGCCCTTGCAAGGATGAATCTGTTTGCCGTACTCGGAGGTCATGCGGCTCAGATCGAGGTCGTCGCATTCGATGCGCGCTTTCTTAAGCGTGTCGATCACGAGGCGCGACAACCGCCACGTTTTCGATATTTCGCCGGGGCAGGTGCCGTCGTTGCGGTCGCCGCCGGAAATCACCAGCACGCGCGAGCGCGACGCCGGATCTTTCTGCTGCCGCTCCGCGGCGCGGATCGCCTTGCTGGTGGCACGCCACTCGTCCGATAAATCGTATGAAGGATCGGCAAAGCCGCGGCCGGCGGGATGCGTCAGCGGCGCCTTCCGATGGTTTGTGTATCCATCCCAGGCAATGACTTCGATACGCTCGAGCGCGCTGGCCTCAACCTTGAACGCCGGATCTTTGAACTTCTCGAAAAATCGCACGCGAAAGGTTTCGCGCGACAACTTATCCGCTGCCTGGCCCTTACGGACCCGGATCTTTGTTTCTGTCATGTTCTTCTCCGGACTGTTCCAATGTCGGTTGCTCTGCGTCCAAAGGGGCATCTGTCGACCGATCCTTGGGCTCGTCTTCAAGCAGGATGTCGACCGAAGTCAGCCCGTGCGGTGTCAGCGATGTAATGGCGTCATCGGCCGCGGTTATCGCGCGCCGGCGCAACAACAACTGCCGCATCACGAGCGCGCCGACGATCAACCCCAGTACCACCGCCGCGCTGATCCCCAGCACGCCCGCCAGCACGCCGCTGGCGGCGCCGCCCTTCGCAGCGTCGGCAACCGGCGTGGTCGAGCCGGAACTTGCCGGTGCGGGCGGCGCCACCGAGGCGCCGGCGGAAATCTGCAGCGCCACTGCATCGCCCACCATCAGCGTCGATCCGGCCACGGGCGTTTGCGAGATGATCTGACCACGCGGCGCCGCGTTCTCGACGTCGATGCGATTGACTTTGAATTCGGCGAGCAGGCGTGATGCGTCGGCGTAGCTGCGGCCGACGATGCTCGGCATCTCGAACACTTCCACCGCGGCGCGCGGTGCAATTGCCACCGTGAGCAAAATCACCGATCCGACCACCGCGCGCGATGCGGCGCGCGGCGTTTGATCGATGACCTGGCCGTCCGGTGCTGAATTTGGCGCCACCGTCGCCGGCGAGCGCGGCCGCTCAGCCCGCTCCACTGCAAATCGCTGCAGCCGCGCTTTCGCGCGATCGAACGGCAGTCCGACTACGTTGGGCACGTCAATCAGTTCCGGTCCTTCCTGACCGGCCGACACCTGCAATCGAACGACGCCGCCGCGCTTGACCAGCGTGCCTTCGGCGGGCTGCTGTTCAATGACGGTACCGACCCGTAGGTCGCTCGTCACCACTACCGGCTGCGCCTTTAGGTCGAGATCTTTTAGCAGTCGCTGCCGCGCATCGTTGATGTTGATATTCGTTACGCGCGGAACTCGTACCAGCGAGCCGTCGGAAAGCACCAGCGTTACCGCCGCGCCGGCCATCAACGTGGCCGGCGCCATCGGCGTCTGCGCGAGTACGGTGCCGCCCGGCTCGGCGGCGGCACGGTACGAGCGCTGTACGCTAAAGCGCGTCAGGCGGCCACGCGCCTCGTCAAAGCTCTGGCCCACCACATTGGGTACCGTCAAAGAGCTCGCCGTCGAAGGAACGGTCGGCGGCAACGGTGAATCAGGCAGACGCGGCGCGACGTCGATGATCGGCGCCACGTCACGGCATAGTCCAGCCGTGCGCGCGCGATCGCGGTCGGCTAGCGGTAGTTGACTGCACAGCGGCCGTTGGGCAAACAGCGAAGGCGAAGCGCTCAGCAGCGTCAGCGTGACCAGCGCGGCCCTATTGACTTGCGACCACGAGGCCCGCTTTAAACAATGCATGCCGAACAATACTGAAGATCGGCCGCGGCCCTAAAGGTAGATATCGACAGCGGCCTGCTCGTCAGATGCAGCGCGTTGACGCCGGAACGGATCTCGCGGTGCGCCATCGACACTGGTGCGATGTTCCTTCAACAATATGCGCTTGTATTTAAGCCGCGCCAAAATGGACGTTTCGCCGAGTGCGACCAGTTCGATCTGGCCGTCACGCGCGGCAAGCGTTGCACTTTGTATCGCCGCGATGAACTGCAGTGTAATTTTGAGTTCGGGCAGCATGCTGTCCGCGACGTGGCTGTTCAATACGAGATACGAAGTCGAAGTCAGGTTGTGCTGCTCGAGCGTGACGATTGCGGGCGGGCCCGGAGCAAGCACACTACGCTGCACGGCAGCGCGCACTGCGTGCAGCGTGTTCCAGCCGCGCGCAAGTACATCGAAGGCGTTGACATCGAGTGCCCAATTCAATTCTTCGGCCGCGCGTTTTGCAGCCGTGCCACGCAAATGGTCGTAAACGCGCGAAACTTCCAGCTCGTCCTTCGACTGCTCGAAAAGCGCCTTCTCGACGTCGTGGCCCGACAGCTCAACTCGCGCCCGCAGCTTGAGGCCGTTATTCATGCAGCTCCCTCGATCGCTCCAGCGTGGGTTCGTCAGCCTCCGGCTGGGTAATGAATTCAACCGTGGTCTCGCCGTCATCGAGACGAGCGGCAAACTTAATCTCAGGAGCCGGCACCACGACTGCGGCGGCGATCACATTTGCAGGTGGTGAAAGGTCGGGCTGCGCGACCGGCTCGATGTCCATCGCCGGCTCGGGATTCACTGGGCGACGGCGCAACCAACGTGCAGCTATCAAAACGCCAAGTAACAGCACGCCAGCAAAGATGGCAAGACTGGCAGCGTCGGGAAACTCGACGACAGAACGGTCACTGTCACTTTGCACTGGTGCAGGCGCGGGTAGCGCAGCGGGCTCTGATACAGGGGCTGGCGCAGGCAGCGCAGCAGCTTCCGACACAGGGGCTGGCGCAGGCAGCGCAGCAGCTTCCGACACAGGGGCCGGCGCAGGCAGCGCAGCGGCTTCCGACACGGGGGCCGGTGCCGGGACTGGCAACACTACCGCCGGCGTCGTCACCGCCGCGCTGGTCAGCGACCCATCGGATACCTGCAAGCCGATCGTGCTGCCGGGCTGCACCCACGTCCCCGCGACCGGCTCTTGCACCACCACCTGACCACCCGGCGCGGCGCTCGCGGTCTCGATGCGCGTGACCTTGAACTCTGCCAACGCGCGGCTGGCATCGGCAAAGCTGCGGCCGGCGAGATTCGGCAGCTCAAGTGTCTCGATCACCGGTGCAACGACTGCACCGGTGCGCGGCACCTCAGTGGAACGCGCAGGGCCACTCGAAACAACCAGCGCAACTATCTGACCCGCCGCAACGCGGGTGGATGCCGTGGGCGTCTGCTCGATGACTCGCCCACTTGGTGCCTGACTCGACCGCTCGCTGCGCTCGACTCTGAAGCCATCGAGTCGTGCTTGTGCGTTTCGAATCGTCATGCCAAGGACGTTGGGCACCGCAACCCGCTCGCCAGCGCCGCTTGCACGCTCGAGCGGCGCGGTCGCCGGAGGGGTGGGCCCGCGTTGCACCGCATCCTCCACGGGGCGTGATTCGACCGTGCTGGCGGTGCGAGGTTGCTCTGCAACAACGGCCGGTTGCGAGCGCTGCACTGGAACGGAGGGCGGAGGGACTGGCACGCCATCGACGTTCGATTCGGCGACGCGCGGCGCCGCTCTCAGCGATCCGTCAGACAGCACCACCCTGACGTTGGCGCCGGCAGCCAGCCGCGCAGGCGGGGCCGGCTGCTGTTCCAGTACCGTGCCGCCCGGTTCGCCGCTGGCGCGATACGAGCGCAGCAGCTTGAACCCCGCCAGCCGGCTACGCGCATCGTCGAAACCCAGACCCACCACGCTCGGCACTGGAATGACTACGGCCGGCGCGACCTCGGTAGTTTTCGGCGCGACATCGACAATCGGCGCGACATCACGGCAGCCGCCCCAGGCGCGCACAAAGTCGCGCTCCGTCGCCAACACCTCGCTGCAGGGAATACGCAGTTGCGCCGTCGCCGCCGTTACAGTGCCGGCTAGTAGCAGCGTTACGCAGGATTGCAGGAATGACTTCGCTCGCATCGTCTATCCAACTGCCCATTGTCAGGGCTACTAAGAGAGAAGAGAGGCAATTCGCGCGCCAGCGTCAAGCGCTAAGCGCGATCAACGCTCGGACCGACGATTGCGTCGACCCGGCTCAGAACGTCCGGCGTGAGCTTCGGCAGTACCTCCAGCGCCTTCATGTTTTCCCTGACCTGTTCGACCCTGGTCGCGCCGGTGATCACGGTACTGACGTTCTTGTTGGCCAGGCACCAGGCAAGCGCGAGTTGCGCCAGCGTGCACGATAAGTCGCGCGCCACGGCTTCCAGCTGTCCGACGACGTCGTTCTTGGCTGGATCGGTCAGACCCGCTCGCAAAAAAGCATAGCTTTCGAGCGCACCGCGTGAGCCCGGCGGAACCCCATTGCGATATTTACCTGAAAGCAATCCCGAGGCGAGCGGGCTCCAAGTGGTCAGCCCGAGACCGATGTCGTCGTACAGCTGCTTGTATTCCTGTTCGACTTTCTTTCGATGCAGCAGGTTGTACTGCGGCTGCTCCATCACCGGCTTGTGTAAGTTACGGCGTTCGGCTACATCCCACGCGGCGCGAATTTCATCGGCCGTCCATTCGCTGGTACCCCAGTAGAGCGCCTGGCCGCGCTCGATCATGTCGTGCATTGCCCACACGGTCTCTTCGACCGGCGTATCCGGATCGGCGCGATGACAAAACACAAGGTCGACGTAGTCGAGCTGCAAGCGCTTGAGCGAACCGTCGATGGCTTGCCGCAGATACTTACGATTTAGCGTGTTGCGCTGGTTCGGAAACTCGCCCTTGCCGACCGCCATGCCCCAGTAAAACTTGGTGGAGACGACGTAGTTGAGGCGTGGCCACGCCAGTTCTTTAAGCACGGCGCCCATGATTTCTTCGCTTTGACCGCGCGCATAGATTTCGGCGTTGTCGAAGAAGTTGACGCCGGCGTCATACGCCGCTGCCATCAGCTCGCGCGCGGCGCGCGTGTCGACCTGATTACCGTAGGTTACCCACGAGCCGAAAGACAATTCTGAAACTTTCAGGCCGGAGCGGCCGAGACGTCGATAGTTCATGGGGTTTAACACGCAATTGGGCCCCGCAGTTTATCCAACGGGTACGATCGCACCGGCTCGGAAGTCAGGTCGAGGAGGCTGGAATGAGACTGTTGTTGTGGGTGGTGATCGGCGTCATTGCGTTCTTCGGGTTCATGAACTGGCCGGTGCTCAATGCGCCGGCGCCGTTGTGGGTCGGCGTAACGACCATCACGGCGCCGCTCGGAACCTTGATGCTGGTGCTGTTCGGCATCATCGTGCTGCTGATGCTGATTGAGCAAAGCGCCGCATTGGGCGAGACGCGCCGGTACGGGCGCGATCTCGACGCGCAACGCAAATTGGCAGATCAAGCCGAAGCGTCGCGCTTCACCGAGCTGCGAACGTACCTGGCGCAGGAGATGTCCTCGCTGCGCACCGCACTCGATCAGCAAGGCAACGCGCTGGCGGCTACCATCGCCGAGCTCGACGACCGTCTCGAGCGCGGCAACAGCGTGCTTCGACCCCCGCCGCCGCTGCGTTAATCGTCTTCGCGCGCCACTTCCGGCCTCGGGCGTGGTGCTGGCTGTGTCAACAGCGGAAACGGGTTGATCGCGCCGCCCGCGCTCCTGTAAATGCCGTAGTGCAGATGCGGCGGCGTGCTGCGCGCGTTGCCAGTGTTTCCGACCGCGCCGAGAACTTCGCCGGTCACGATGCGCTGCCCGCTCCGAATGTCGGCAACGCTGTCGAGGTGAGCGTAATAGTGGCGGTCCCCGCCCGGACCCAGCACCCACACCACCGTGCCGCCCAAACTATTTTCTCCGACACGCGCCACGATGCCGCGCGTAGCAGAAACCACCGGCGTGCCGCGCGGAGCAAAGATATCGATTCCCTGGTGTTTGCGATCACCCGCGCGCGGTGCGCCAAAACTGTCGCGTAGAGCACGCAACGAGACGCCTCGGACAGGAATCGGCAACGACAGCGGCCGATCTTCCGCAATCAGCTCGCCCACGTATAAAACGTGCCTGAGCCACGGACCCGCGAAGTACGCGAGCGCCGCGGCAAGCGCGACGACGATCGCAAAACGAATTGCTACGTTCATTTAAGACGCCCGCGCACGGCATAAGCACATATCGGATTGGCCGCGTAGCGCAGGTCCAATTGCGGCATCATCGCCGCCCATATTTGATCTGTCTCATACCTGTGAATCGCTCGTTCGCCCAGTCACTCTTTACGATGCTTCGCCTGCTCGCTGCGTCGTGCGCGTTATTGCTCGCATGGCCTGCGATCGCTGCACAGCCGCTGATCTCGCCGGCAGAGCTTGCTGCGCATCTCGGCGATCCGAGGCTGCGCATCGTCGATGTTCGCGACGGCAAGCTCGATGGGAAATCTTCGTATGAACTCGGACACATCGCCGGTGCGCAGCACTCGCCGTACGCAAAATGGCGGGGTCCGAAGGACAGCCCGGGCAAATTGCCCGAAACTTTCGCATTGACTTCGCTGATACAGCAGCTCGGCATCGATGAAACGACTCCTGTCGTCGTTGTTTACGAAGGAAAGAACTCAAACGACTTCGGATCCGCCGCCCGCGTTTACTGGACGCTGAAGGCGGCTGGCGTTCCAACGTTGTCGGTACTCAACGGTGGTATGACCGCCTGGCGCGCGGCAGGTTTGCCGGTTTCGACACAAGTTTCTGGGCCTGCGCCGTCGAGCTTCAAAGTTACTTTGGATCGACGCCTGATTGCCACTCGCGACGACGTCGCGCAGGTGGTGGCCACTTCGTCGGCTCGGCTTCTCGACGCGCGCCCGCTGGCTTTTTTCACCGGTGAGACACGCCATATGGCTGCGAAAACTCCGGGCACGATCGTCGGCGCCAGCAACGTCAGTCACGACGTGTGGTTTGCAAATAATGCGGCGTTGTTGCCGGCCGACGAGATCAAGCGGGTAGCGATACAGGTCGGCGTGCAGACCGATCAGCCGATCATTTCGTTTTGCAACACCGGCCACTGGGCAGCAACCAACTGGTTCGTGTTGTCCGAACTGCTCGGGCACCACGACGTCAAGCTTTATCCCGAATCGGTCGTCGAATGGTCGAATGCAGGCTTGGCCATGGACAACGTTCCGGGCCGGCTGCAGCAATTCTGGCTGCAGTTGAAGGTCGCCAGCGGCGCTCCCTGATGGCCGCAGCGCTCGATACAACTACCGGCATTTCGCGCCGTGAGCCAAACGCGTTAGTTGCGCGCGCGGCCACTTCGCCGCTCGTCATTGCCGCGGTGGTTGCATGGCTTGCGATTACCTGGCTGGTCGGATTGCGACAGGGATTCCTGTTCATCGTAGGCATTGGCTTCGGCGCCGTGCTGGCCGGCGTTTCTTTCGGCTTTACGACTGGCTGGCGGGTCTGGATCCGCGACCGTGATCCGACCGGATTTCTCGCTCAGTTATTAGCGATCGGTCTTGCCATGGTGGTCTGCATTCCGTTGATCGCCAGCAACAGCGAGTTGAGCGGCGCGATTGCCCCTTTGTCGGTCAGCCTGGTCATCGGCGCCTTTGTATTTGGCGCCGCGATGCAGATAGCCGACGGTTGCGGTTCGGGCACGCTGTACAAGGCGGGGCTGGGCAATGGCTTCAGCCTGGCGGTACTCCCGGGCTTTATCGCGGGCAGCTACCTCGGCGCCGCACATCTGGATCGCTGGCTTGCGCTCGGCAGTCTGCCGCCGGTGTCGCTGCCCGAGCAGATGGGCGCCGGAGTCGCGCTGATCGCGCAACTGGCGGTACTCGGCACGCTCGCCTGGTGGCTATGGAGCAAACGCAAGCGCACCGATACGCGCTGGCGTGGGCGCGGCATTTACATCGGCGCGGTGCTGCTGGCAGTGCTCGGTGTGTTGAACCTGCTCATCGCCGGGCAGCCGTGGGGCATCGTCTACGGTCTGGGCTTATGGGGCGCCAAGATTGCCGCCTGGTTCGGTGCTGATCTGGCGACCAACGCCTATTGGGGCCGCGCGGCGCAGCAGCTACATGTTCAATCATCATTGCTGACCGATGTAACTTCGATCACCAACCTGGGACTCTTGGTGGGCGCGCTGATCACCGCTAATGTCCGCGGCACTGCGCGACCGGCGGCACGTGCCAGCGGCAAGCAATGGGTGGTCGCGGTGCTGGTTGGCCTGCTGCTCGGTTACTCGGCGCGGCTAGCGTTTGGCTGCAACGTCGGCGCTTACTTTGCAGGAATTTCGACCGGCAGCGTGCACGGATGGGTGTGGTTTGCCGCGGCATTCGCGGGTTCTTTTGTCGGCATTCCGCTGCGCGACCGCTTCGGATTTAGCGCATGAAGCTGCGGCGCGCCACCGTATTTGCGTTGTCCTTCTGGAGCGCGGCGTTAGCGTTCATCGTGATCGACTGGTCGCGCGCGACGCCGCACAATCGCTTTGACGAGCCGCCGCCATGGCAGCTCGGCCAGGAAAAGATCGAAGGCGCCGGCCATTGCGCGGCGCCGCTCGCCGCTAAGTAGGAGTAACGGCCTCTGCCGGCAAAAAGCCTTCGATCGATAAGTAGCGCTCGCCGGTGTCGTAGTTGAAGCCCAGCACGCGCGCATCGCTTTTCAGTTCGCGCAGCTTCTTTGCTATTGCCGCCAGTGCGGCACCCGATGAAACGCCGACCAGCACGCCTTCCTCGCGCGCCGAGCGCCGCGCCATTTCGCGCGCCTCTTCGGCCTCGACCAAAATCACGCCGTCGAGCAACTCGGTTTTCAGATTCTTCGGGATGAAGCCGGCGCCGATGCCCTGAATCGGATGCGGCGACGGTTTGCCGCCGGAAATCACCGGCGACGCAGACGGTTCCACCGCGAACACCTTCAACTGCGGCCACTTCGGCTTCAACACCTGCGCCAGCGCGGTGATGTGGCCGCCGGTGCCGACGCCTGTTACCAGCGCATCGAAACCTTCCGGAAAATCGCGCAGCACTTCCTGCGCGGTGGTGCGTGCGTGTACGTCAATGTTCGCTTGATTCTCGAATTGCTGCGGCATCCAGGCGTCCTTGGTTTGCGCCACTAGCTGCCTGGCGAGCTCGATCGCTCCCGGCATGCCTACCGCACGCGGCGTCAGCTCGAACTTGGCGCCGTAGGCGAGCATCAAACGGCGCCGCTCGATCGACATGCTGTCGGGCATGACCAGGATGAGCGAATAACCCTTGACCGCTGCAACCATCGCCAGACCGATGCCGGTGTTGCCCGAAGTCGGTTCGATAATGGTGCCGCCGCGCTTTAACTCGCCGCTGGCTTCGGCCGCCTCGACCATCGACAACGCGATGCGGTCTTTGATCGAACCACCGGGGTTGGCGCGCTCCGACTTGATCCAGACTTCTGCGTTGGGCGCGATATCGCGGAACAGCCGATTTACCCGGACGGTAGGCGTGTTGCCGATCGTTTCAAGAATGTTGAGTGCTTTCATTGGCTTTGGATACGAGTCCCGCAAAAAGTTAAGCTCCCAGTATGAACTTGGCGATCAAGCACGACGACATCAGCGCCGCAGCCGCAAGACTCCACGGCGTTGCACATCGCACGCCGGTGGCGACTTCGCACACCGCCAACGAGCGCACCGGCGCCGAGCTATTTTTCAAGTGCGAAAACCTGCAGCGCATGGGCGCGTTCAAATTTCGCGGCGCGTACAACTCGCTGTCGCAGTTCACGCCGGAGCAAAGGCGCGCGGGTGTCGTCACGTTCTCGTCGGGCAATCACGCGCAGGCAATCGCGTTATCGGCACGGCTGCTCGGCATGCCGGCCATCATCGTGATGCCGAGCGATGCGCCGCAGATGAAGATCGAAGCTACGCAAGGTTATGGCGCCGAGGTGCAGTTGTTCGATCGCTACACGGAAGATCGCGAAGCGATCGGCCGCAAGCTCGCAGGCGAGCGCGGCATGACGTTGATTCCACCGTTCGATCATCCGCACGTGATGGCGGGCCAAGGCACCGCAGCGCTCGAGTTGATCGAAGATGTCGGTGCGCTCGACGTGCTGCTGGTGTGTGTCGGCGGCGGCGGGCTGATTTCAGGCTGCGCGGTGGCCGCCAAGCACGCGCTTCCGCGCTGCCGTGTCATCGGCGTCGAACCCGAAGCAGGCAACGATGTGCAACAGTCGTTTCGCCAAGGCGAAATTGTTCATATCAATGTGCCAAAGACGATCGCCGATGGTGCGCAAACACAGGCGCCCGGACGCTTCACATTCCCTGTCATCCAGGCGCTGGTCGACGATGTGTTGACCGTCAGCGACGCACAGCTCGTTTCGACGATGCGTTTTTTTGCCGAGCGCATGAAAATGGTGGTCGAGCCCACCGGCTGCCTCGCTGCCGCAGCGGCGCTCGAAGGCGGGCTCGACGTGCGCGGGAAAAGAGTCGGCGTCATTTTGAGCGGCGGCAATATTGACGTGGCGCGTTATGCCGCGCTGTTGGGTCACCGATAGATATTGCGATCTGAGGCCCGGCCCAAGGCCGCACTGCCACGCCCTTCCATCCAAAATCCTGCAGCACGCTGCATCAGCCATAGCTCGAGCGCGATTCATCGTCGGCGTTTGACGCGAATGGCTCAGCGCGCACGCCCGTGACGCAGCCGCGCGGCGCTTGCGTGATCGTCGCGCTGCACCACCACCCAGGCATTGTTTTTCGAAAGCTCACGCAGGACGGCGGCGTAAACGGAGGGCTATCCAGGTGCCGAAACTGAGAGGTAAAAGAATGGACCAGAGAATAAAACCGATTGTGCGCACACTGTGCTCACTGCAATTGCCACTCAAGAGTCCACAAGTCGTTATATGCCCAAGGCGTATGACGCTCTCTACTCCGTACATGACGCCGAGGGTGAACAGCGCACGTGTTGCGTAGTACGGTTGGACAAACGGAAAAACGATCGCGCCGGCAACAAAGAAGGCGACGAAGCCTGACAGCACAGCCGCGACACACGCGCTGATAGCGTAGACCGCGGTTTCCCGTGCACCGAACTCGCGGCCCTCGGTAAGCGTAGCCAAGATTCCACCGAGTCCGCCTCCCAGCGCGCACCAGAAAACAGCGATCACAGCGCGAGTTAAGAGCGCGCCTGGATCCAGGTTCGGCAAGCCACCGAGCGCTATCGTCAAAATCGGCAGCGCTGGAACCGTGAGCAAGCCCAGGATTACGCCTTGGATGAGACCCGAGCTGCGTGCCAAAAATCCGACGATGAAGCCGGAGACCAGATACAGAAGCACACCCCAAATGGCCCAGATGAATGAGCCGACGCCCGCGCCAAACCAACCAAGCGAATCCGCTTCGAACAACCTCTTTCCAATGGCGGTCGAAAGTGCGTAAAACGCCGCGAAGGTAGTTAATCCAGCCAGCAAGCCTCGCCAGTGCGGGCGCGGCAACACTAGCGCCTTCGCATTCATCCAACCACCCGCTCAGCGGTGACCCTGCGTACAGCTGCTCGATCTCGCTGCCGACCGTGCCGGGGTATTCGTCCCAAAGCACCTTCCTGAGCGAGGCACCGGGGTGCAGCCCAGCAATCTCTCGGCTGCGGGGTTGCGTACACGAACCGCCAGTCCCGAGCCTGTGCGTGGATGTATGGCCGCAGCTCATTTGCCCATCATCACATAGCTGCTGGCGGTGATGAATTGCCGCCGCGTAGTGCGGCTTTCCGATCGTTTCGGGTGCTTGCGGCTGCCTAGCATCGGTATGACTTGGGAGGCCAAATGCGATGCTTTCGAACACTGGGCGCTGTTGTTGCGTTCGTCACTTTTTTACCGCTGGCCGCGGCAGCGGCCGAGTTCGACGGCACGATCGTCGGCGTTGCCGATGGCGATACTGTGACGCTCCTCGATGCGAGCAAGACGCAACATCGGATCCGGCTCGACGGCATCGACGCGCCGGAGCGCACGCAGCCGCACGGGCAGCGAGCGCGCCAGTCACTGGCTGCGCTGGCGCACGGAAAGCCCGCCCGCGCCGACTGCCCGAAGATCGATCGCTATGGCCGCGCTGTATGCCGTGTTTTTATCGACGGCGTCGACGTTGGCCTGGAGCAGATCCGGCGCGGCTTTGCGTGGCACTACGTCAAGTATGCGCACGAGCAGCGCGCGATCGATCGCCTTAACTACGCACGGGCGGAAGGCGACGCGCGCGCCACGAGCGCGGGCTTATGGTCGTTCAGCGATCCGGTACCACCCTGGGATTACCGCCGCCTGCAGAAGAGCGAAGCGCTGTAACGTCAGTAATCCTCAGCGGGCGCGATCTCTCAGTAACGCCAGAAACTCCGCGCGCAGATTCGGGTCTTTCAGGAAGGAGCCGCGCATCACACTGCTCGTCATCTTGGAGGCGGTGTCCTTGACGCCGCGCCAGCGCATGCAAAAGTGATCGGCTTCCATCACCAGGGCGAGCCCGTCCGGATGCATAGCGTGCTGCAGTAGATCCGCCAGCCGCTTAACTGCTTCCTCCTGAATCTGCGGTCGGCTCATCACCCAGTCGGTCAGCCGGACATACTTCGACAAGCCAATCAGGTTTGAATGTTCGTTCGGCAGCACGCCGATCCACAGGCTGCCGAGTATCGGGCACAGATGGTGCGAACACGCGCTGCGCACGGTAATCGGACCGACGATGATCAGCTCGTTGAGCCGCTCGATATTGGGAAACTCAGTCACCTGCGGCTTCGGGCCGTAACGGCCGCGAAACACTTCGCTTAGATACATGCGCGCGATGCGGCCGGCGGTCCCGCGCGTGTTGTGGTCGCCTTCGGTGTCGATCACCAGACTTTGCAGCACCGCCAGCAGCTTCTCTTCGACTTCCTGCTGCAGCTGCGGCAACTCCGCGGGTTCGACGTAATCCGCGATGTTGTCGTTGGCGTGATAACGCTGGTTGGCCGCTTGCAACCGCGCGCGAATCTTCTGTGATACCGGAACGTTCATCGAAACTCTTGCGCTCAATGATGAGTCGACCGACTATATATGAGCTTGAATGTATGAATTGAAACGGGATCCGCCATGTTCGAAACCACGATTGCCGGAAGTTTGCCGAAGCCATTTTGGCTGGCGGAAACAGGGAAGCTTTGGCCGCGCTGGAAGGCGCAAGGCGCCGAGCTCGACGAAGCCAAGCGCGATGCAACGCTGCTGGCTTTGAAGTCGCAGGAAGACGCGGGCATCGACATCGTGACCGACGGCGAGCAATCGCGCCAACACTTCGTGCACGGCTTTCTCGAAGCGGTCAGCGGCATCGATTTCGACAACAAAGTGAAAATGGGAATTCGTGATAACCGCTACGAGGCGATGGTGCCGCAGGTGGTCGGTCCGCTGCATTTGCGCTCACGCGTGCATCGGGCCGACGCCCAGCTTGCGCGCGCACACACGAACAGAAAACTGAAAATCACGCTGCCGGGTCCGATGACGATCGTCGATACGGTGGCCGATCGCCACTATGGCGATCGCGCCAAAATGGCGATGGCGTTCGCCAGTTTGCTGAATCAAGAAGCGCGCGCGCTGCAGGCCGACGGCGTCGACGTGATTCAGTTCGATGAACCGGCATTCAATGTTTACCCGGACGAGGTCAACGAGTGGGGCATCGCTGCGCTCGAACGCGCGGCAGCAGGGTTGACGTGCACGACGGCCGTGCACATCTGCTACGGCTACGGCATCCAGGCCAATATTGACTGGAAAAAAAGCCTGGTGAACACTGGCGGCAATACGAGCGCGTTTTTCCGGCGCTGGCGAAAAGCTCGATTAGACAGGTGTCGCTTGAGTGCGCCAATTCGCACGTCCCGCTCGAGCTGATCGGGCTGCTCGAAGGCAAGGACGCGCTGGTGGGCGTGATAGACGTCGCTGCCGACAGCATTGAAACGCCGCAGCAGGTCGCTGCAGTCATCGGTCAGGCGCTGCGGTTCGTGCCGAAAGAGCGATCTTGCCTTGCACCAATTGCGGCATGGCACCGATGGATCGCGCCATCGCGCTAGCCAAGCTAGAGGCGCTCGCCAAAGGCGCAGAGCTGGCACGAAGCATGTATGCCTAAGCCCCGCATGGGGCGTTACAGGCACCTGCTTTGCTTTTGTTGACAGACGACCCTTAAACAACCGCACCCATAACGAGGCACTTTAATGAACAAACCACTACGTAAAACAATCGCGGTACTGGCAGCAGCATCAATGGCCACCTTCTCATTCGCTGGCTGCGAAACGATGGATGACGGTCAGCGCCGCACTGCAACCGGTGCAGGGGCTGGCGCGGTAGCCGGCGCCGCCATCGGTGCGCTGGGCAACGACAGCAACCGGGGCCGCGGCGCGGCGGCTGGTGCGGCTATTGGCGCGGCAGCGGGGGCGCTGGGCGGCTACATCTGGAACCGGCGCATGGAGAATCAGCAGAAACAGATCGAACAGCAAACTCGCGGCACTGGCGTTGAAGTCACACGCACCGCAGACAATCAGCTGCGGGTGAACATTCCGGCCGATATTTCATTCGACGTCGGTCAGGCGGCAATACGCCCGAACTTCCGGCCCGTGCTGGATAATTTCGCACAATCGCTTGCGCAGAACCCGAGCGCGTCGGTCACGATCATCGGTCACACTGATTCAACCGGCTCGTCGGCTTCCAATGAACCGCTGTCGTTGCAGCGCGCCGATGCCACGCGCGATTACTTGGTCTCGCGCGGCGTACCGGCCAATCGGTTCTCGATCGACGGCCGCGGTGCACGCGAGCCAGTAGCGAGCAACGATACAGACGCCGGCCGCGCTCGCAATCGCAGAGTTGAGATTATTGTCGGCGACCGCGACGCCTAGTCGGTTTAAGTTAGGTAACAGATACCGGCGTGGCGGCGCAGTCAGCTGCCGCGCCCGGCTGCTGCATCCCTTGCACGCATCTTCGCGGCGATATAGTCGCCATGCGTTACATGCAATAACTCAGCGACACGACGAAGCACATGATTTTCGTGCGCCGATAACTCGGCGTCAGCGTACGCCACGTGCCACATCAGCTCGACTACCCGCTGTTTCTGTTGCTGATTGAATTGCTGATTTATGAGCGAGGTAAATTGGAAGTAATCATTTGCCGTTCGCATTTCTTCGTCCGCCAGCCGCATCAGCGTTTCCGCCTCATCGCCCGACAAGCCAAATTTTTCGCGCACCGCCCGCATCACGACCTGCTGCTCTCCTGGCTGCGTGTCGGCGTCGGCGCGCACCACTTCGACCAGCAGCGCGGCGGTTGCTAATTCGATGCTGTGTCGCTCCGCAGCCGCAGTCGGCGGCGGTGTGATATTGCGTTCAAAATAGTCGCGTATCGAGTTCAACATGTTCAACTGTCCCGACAGTGCCGCCAGATTGTCTGCCATCGAACTGCCGCGCTCG
>Ga0136638_10000015_pt1 | contig 24821 bp, 24 predicted proteins | sample AntDrymUQ8582206_2_FD_104671 | JGI IMG/M metagenome (GOLD analysis project Ga0136638, IMG submission 104671) | Polar desert sand microbial communities from Dry Valleys, Antarctica - metaG UQ858 (22.06) | ecosystem: Environmental > Terrestrial > Soil > Desert | place: Antarctica: Dry Valley...
CCCCGTCAGGAACCAGCCCCGCGAAGCGCACCGCGCCCTTGTCGCGGGCATGGCGCACCGCGCGTTCGATCGATTGGTCGGGGGTGAAGCCCATGATGTAGGTGCCGTCGCCCGCGACGCTCGCGTCGTTCGAAAACGCGATCACCGGCACTCCGGCGCGCCTTGCGATCGGCGCGATGGCGCGGACGTCCTCCGCGGTCAAAGGGCCGAGGAACAGTCGGTTGCCGTCGGTCAGCGCGGCATTGGCGGCGACCGCGGCGCCCTGCGCGGTGTCGTAAACGGTTATTCTTATGCTCGTCTCGCCGCTGTCGAGCAGCGCCAGATTGGCGGCGTTTGCGATCGAGGTCCCGACGCCGGCATTGGGGCCGGACAACGGAACCAGCACCGCGACCTTGTTGCGCGCCTCGTCGCGCGGAATGAGCGTGGGCGGGCCCTCGTCGGGGCGCTCGACCGGTCTGGCGGGTTCGGGCCGCGCCTCCGGACGCTGCTCGCGCGGCGGTTCGCGCCGCCCAACGCAGGCGCCCGCGAACACCGCTAGCGCGGCGCTTGCGATCGTGACCGCACGCCGAAGCCCTTGCGGGCGACTTGCCGCCTCTGCCATCACTCATCCTTCATGAAACTTGCCCCCGGCCTTTACATCGTCGCGACGCCGATCGGCAATCTTTCCGACCTGTCTCCACGCGCCGCCCAGACGCTGGCCGCGGCCGACCTCATCGCGGTCGAAGACAGCCGCGTCACCGCTAAGCTGCTCAACCATCTCGGCGTCAAGCGGCCGATGGTCCCGTATCACGATCACAATTCCGACGCGGTTCGGCCAAGGCTGCTCGCCGAAATGGCGGACAAGGCGGTTGCGCTCGTCTCCGACGCGGGAACGCCGCTGATCTCCGATCCGGGCTACAAGCTGGTCCGCGAGACACGGGCGGCGGGCATCGCGGTCACCACCCTCCCCGGCCCCTGCGCGCTTATCGCCGCGCTAACCCTCGCCGGTCTGCCGACCGACCGCTTCCTGTTCGCCGGTTTCCTCCCCGCCAAACCCGGGCAAAGACGCGCCGCGATCGAGGAGCTTTCCAGTCTTCGCGCGACGCTCGTCTTCTACGAATCGGGACCGCGGCTCGCATCCGCGCTCTCCGCTTTGCGGGAGGGCCTGGGGACCCGCGAAGCCGCGGTGGCGCGGGAGATCAGCAAGCGTTTCGAGGAAACCGTGACCGGCACGCTCGCCGAACTCGCGGAGCGCTACGCCGACACGCCGCCCAAGGGCGAGATTGTCATCGTCGTCGGTCCACCCGGCGAGTCCCCACCGCCCGCCGAGGCCGACACCGACGCGGCGCTTCGCGAGGCGCTGTCGACGCTTTCCCCCTCTCGCGCCGCGGCGAGGGTTGCCGCCGACATGGGCCTCGCCCGAAAGCCTCTCTACGAACGCGCCATCCTGCTGTCCGCAGAGCCGTGAGCCGATTTGCCGCCGAACGGCGCGGGCACAAGGGAGAGCGCCTCGCCGCGCTTTGGCTGCAGCTCAAGGGCTGCGCATCCTCGCCCGTCGTTTGCGCACTCCGGTCGGCGAAATCGACCTCGTCGCCAGGCGCGGCGGCACGGTCGCCTTTATCCCGCAACCGCCTGCACCGCGTCGCCGCTGCCGCGAACGCGGTCATGGCGCGCTATGTACGGACGGGCGACGTGTCGCGCATCGACGCGGTGTTCATCCTTCCGGGCCGCCTCCCGCGCCACCTCCCCGATGTCTGGCAAGGGTGACATAGCCTAGGCGCTCGCCTAAGCGCCCGCAATGCCACGCCCGAATACGCCACTCAGCGTCGCCGTTCAGATGGACCCGATCGCGGGGATAAACATCGCCGGAGATTCGACCTTCGCGCTGATGATCTCGGCGCAGGCTCGCGGGCACCGGCTGTTCCATTATCCGCCGCAGGATCTCACCTATCATGACGGCCGTGTCTACGCCGGCGTTCATCCCGTGACCGTCCGACAAGCGGAAGGGGATCATTTCAGCTTCGGGGAATGGACCATCCTCGATTTCGGTCGCGACGCCGATGTGGTGCTGATGCGCCAGGATCCCCCGTTCGACCTCGGTTATATCACCGCGACCCATCTTCTCGAGCGGATCAAAGATGAGACCCTGGTCGTGAACGACCCGGCGAGCGTTCGCAACGCGCCCGAAAAGCTTTGGGTACTCGATTTCGCCCGCTTCATGCCGCCGACGGTGATCACCAGATCGCTCACCGTCACCCGGCACTTCCTCGAAGAGCATGGCGAGATCGTCGTGAAGCCGCTTTACGGAAATGCGGGTTCGGCGGTGTTCAGGATCGGGCGCGACGGCGGCAACCTCTCGGCCCTCGCCGAACTCTTCACCCAGGTCTGGCGCGAGCCGTTCATGGTCCAGGCCTTCCTCCCCGCCGTCGCCGCAGGCGACAAACGCATCGTGCTGGTCGACGGCGAAGTCGCCGGTGCGATCAACCGCATTCCCCGCTCGGGCGAAATCCGCTCGAACCTCGCCGCCGGCGGCCGCGCCGAGGCGACCGAACTCACGGATCGCGAACGCGAAATCTGCGACGCGCTCGGACCAGAACTTAAAGCCCGCGGGCTGCTGTTCGTCGGGATCGACGTGATCGCTGGGCATCTCACCGAAATTAACGTCACCTCGCCCACCGGCATCGTCGCCATCGACAGGTTCAACGGCACCGACACGCCGGCGCTTATCTGGGACGCAATCGAAGCGAAAATTGCCGCTCGTGGCTGATTGGGTCGTCGATCTCGTCCGTCAATCGGGCTATCTCGGCGTCGGTTTCCTGATGTTCCTCGAAACCATGTTCCCGCCCATCCCGTCCGAAGTGATCATGCCGATCGCGGGGGTCGAGGCGGGCCAGGGGCGTCTCAACATCTACGGCGTCATTGCCTCGGGGACTGCTGGGGCGATGCTCGGCAACATCCTTTGGTATCTGATCGCCCGCGCGCTTGGCATTTCGCGCCTCAAGCCCTTCATCGACCGCTTCGGCCGCTGGATCACGATGGACTGGCGCGAAGTCGAGCGCGCCCAACGCTGGTTCGACAAATCCGGGCTGTTCTTCGTCTTCGTCGGCCGCATGCTGCCGACCGTCCGCTCGCTGGTCTCGGTGCCAGCGGGGCTGCTCAAGATGCGCTTCAAGCGCTTCGTGCTAGCGTCGACCATCGGAACCGCGGGCTGGACGGCGCTGCTCGCCTTCGCCGGTTTCAAGCTCGGGCAAAATTACGGCGAAATCGGCAAAATCCTCGGTCCCGCCTCGACCGCGATTCTCATCGTTTTGGCGGGCGGCTACGTCTGGCGCGTTTTCCGCTGGAAGCCTTCGGCCTAGGCGCGCGGGTGCGCGTTGCGGTAGACGTCCATCAAATGCGCCGCGTCGACCTGAGTGTAGATTTGGGTCGACGACAGGCTGGCATGGCCGAGCAGCTCCTGCAGCGCGCGAAGGTCGGCTCCCCGGCCCAGTAAATGAGTCGCGAAGCTGTGCCTTAGCGCGTGCGGGGTCGTCCGCTCGGATAACCCCAGCCGCCCACGCGCACCGCGCACCGCGCGGCGCACGACATCGGCCGACAACGGCCCGCCCTTGGCGCCGCGAAAGAGCGGGGCGTCACCCGCGAGCGGGTAAGGACATAGCGCCACATAGCGCTCGATCGCGGCCTTTACCGGTGCGAGCAGCGGCACCACCCGCGCCTTGTCGCGCTTCCCCGTCACGCTCATGCGGTCGCTGAGCGGTAGCTGGCGGGCGGTGAGCCCCATCGCTTCGCCGACGCGAAGCCCCGCGCCGTAAAGTAGCAGCAGCACCGCCTCGTCCCGTGCCGCGATCCACGGCCGTTCGGCGGCGTTGGCAACGTCGGCGGCAAGCCCAATGGCATCCTCAGGCGCGATCGGCCGCGGAACCCCGCGCGCACGCTTCGGTCCGCGGATGCGCGGAAAGTTCGGCTGAGCGCCCGCCTCGCTTGCGGCAAAGCCGAGGAAACCGCGCACCGCCGACAGCTCACGCGCCGCGGAACTGTTCGATAGTCCATCGCCCCGGCGCGCGGCGAGATAGGCGCGCAATTCTGCCAGCGGAACTCGGAGCAGATCGGCGGCATCGATTTCGCGGCCATGATGATCGCCGAGGAAATCGATCAGGCGATGCGCGCATGCGACATAGGCCCGCACGGTGTGCACGGATCGGCGGCGGTCGTGACGCAAATATTGGCCCCAGCGCGCCGTAAGTGCTCCGGCCGGATGCGCGTTCAGGGAAGCAGCCACCGGCCCATCGAACGGGTGAGGACGCGGCCAAGGAACATCAGCAACTCGGAGCCGTGGCGCGTTTCGAACGACTGTTCGGAGCGCTGCCCCAACGCAAGCATTCCCGAAGGAAGCGGCGGTTCGCTTTCGAGCCTGATCAGCGCCTCGGCGCGGATCAGCTCGGATGCCGGCCCGAACAGTGGATGGCCGCGCTCGACCCCACGCAGCAGCACGCCGGAAAATTCGCCGATCGATTTTCGAACGATACGGGGGTTGACGAACTGCAGCCCGCCCGCGTCGGCGCGAAGCCCCTTGTCACCGACGAACAATGCCATCGCCACCGCATCGACGCCGAGCATCAGCGGCCAGTCCTGCGTCACGATATGGATGAGATGGTCGAACCCCTCCGCCTCGACCGTCGCCAGCACCGCCTCGTGGATCGCCGCCACCGCGCCCGAATGGCCGCGCGCGAACGCGATCAAATCCTGGTTGGCTTCCTCGACCTCGGCGACCCGCGCGCGCAGGTTCGCGACCGCCCGATCCTCGAAGTTGATCACCGTCCCCATGCCCGTCAGCATAAGCGGGACATGGTTAAGATCAAACGATAGTCTGGCCGGTCGATTTCCAGTCGGCAAGAAAACCCGCGATCCCCTTTTCGGTGAGCGGGTGATTGACGAGCTGCTTGATGACCGAAGGGGGCGCGGTCATCACGTCGGCGCCGATCCGCGCGGCCTCGAGCACGTGGATCGGGTGCCGCACGCTCGCGACCAAAATCTCGGTCGCGAAGTTGTAATTGTCGTAGATCAGCCGGATGTCGGCGATCAGGCTCATGCCGTCGAACCCGACATCGTCGTGCCGCCCGACGAACGGCGAGACGAACGTCGCCCCCGCCTTGGCCGCAAGTAGCGCCTGGCTCGCCGAAAAGCACAAGGTGACGTTGACCATCGTGCCGTCGTCGGTGAGCGCCTTGCAGGTCTTCAAGCCATCGATCGTCAGCGGCACCTTGACCGCGACATTGTCGGCGATCTTCCGCAAAACCTCGGCTTCACGCATCATCCCGTCATGGTCGAGCGCGACGACCTCGGCCGACACTGGCCCCTTCACAATGGTGCAAATCTCCGCGACCACATTGAGGAATTTCGCCCCCGATTTGTGGATCAGCGACGGATTGGTGGTAACCCCGTCGAGCAGCCCCGCATCGGCAAGCTCGCGGATTTCAGCGATAACCGCGGTATCAGCGAAGAATTTCATGGCGGGTGTTCCCTGAAAATCACCCCGCCACCCCACGCCGTTCGGGCTGAGCCTGTCGAAGCCCCCTCCTTCTTATGTGTACCGCTGGAAAGTAAAGCCCTTCGACAAGCTCAGGGCGAACGGGGGACGATATTACCCCAGCACTCCGAACACCCCGATCAGCAGCGGATCGCCGGTCTCGCGCGGGTTGGCGCGGATCGCGGCTTCCTCTCGCCCGATCGCGCGGAAAATAGCGTCGCCGGTCTTGCGGCTGACATCGTCGGCAAGGCCGGCGAAGTTGATCCCGGTGGCGGCGCGAAGCGCTTCGTTGACGATCGCGCTGTCGAACAGGCGTAGTGCGCTCCCGACGTCGGGAAGCAACCGGCTCACCACCGCGCCGCCGACCGCGTCGCGGAGGATCGATGTCGCCGCCCGCGGCCCGCCGCGGACGATCGAGACCGCGTCGGCGAGGCTCAGCGAGCGAATCGAATCGTACACCACGGGCGCCGCCGCGTCGGCTGCGTCTTCGGCGGCGCGATTGACCTGTCGCAAAAGCCGGTCGCGTACAGGACCGGTGCGAAGCAGCGCGGACAGGATCGACGTCGCGCCCGAACCGCCGAGTTGCTGGGGCAAGCTGATCCGCGCCAGCTCATCCTGAAAAAATCCGTCGGGCGCAAGCAATCGCGCAAAGGCGCGTTGGGAGGATAAGGTGAGCAGCCTCCGGATAGCGTCAGCGAGGCCGAAACCCCCACCCAAATCGCCGAGCGTGTTGCAGCTTGGCAAAGCCAGAAGCGGCACCGCGCTTGCGGAAACGAGAAATGCGCGCCGATCGAGAAACGCCGTCATCGACAAATCCTTTCATTACAGGGCCGAAACCTTGCCAAGAACGCGGGAGGCGTTGATCTGTTGCCTTTCGCGACTGCGGCCATGATCTAACAGCCATGTCCCGCGCCCGCGTCCTCCTCCTTAACGCCGCGCTTGGGCCGCTCGATTACCGCATTCCTTATGGCATGCACGCCGAGCCCGGATCGATCGTCCTCGCGCCCTTGGGACCCCGCCAACTCGCCGGCGTGGTTTGGGAGCCAGAACGCCTCGGCGATGCAGGCGAAGACGTCGGCGACAACCGCTTGCGCCCGCTCGCCGCGGTCTACGATTTGCCGCCGTTGCCCGCCGCGCTGCGCCGTCTGATCGAATGGACCGCCGATTATTATCTTGCGCCCAAGGCATCGGTCCTGCGCATGGCGCTGGCCTCGGCGAGCGCGCTCGACGGCGGGCGCACCGTGATCGAATATCGCGCCACCGGCCTCGTCCCCGATCGCCTGACCCCGCAGCGCGCCCAGGCCCTCGAACGCATCGGCGAGCGCCAGGGCCTGGTGCGCGAACTCGCGCTGGCGGCAGACGTGTCGGACGGAGTCGTCCGCGGTTTGGTCAAGGCCGGTGCGATCGAAGCGGTCGAAGTTTCGGTCGAAGACCCGTTCGCCGCGCCCGATCCCGACTTCGAACCCCCGAGGCTCGAGCCCGCGCAGGCCGAAGCCGCGGCCTCGCTCACCGCAGCGATCGGCAAAGGCTTCGACCCGGTCCTGCTCGACGGCATCACGGGCTCGGGCAAGACCGAAGTCTATTTCGAAGCCGTTGCCGAGGCGCTGCGCCAGGACCGCCAAATCCTCGTGCTGCTCCCCGAAATCGCGCTGACGGAGCCCTTCCTCAGGCGATTCGCGACGCGTTTCGGCGCCGCGCCGATCGCCTGGCATTCGGACCTTCGCTCTTCGCAGCGCCGCCGCGCGTGGCGCGCGATCGTCTCGGGCGAGGCAGAGGTCGTGGTCGGCGCCCGCTCCGCGCTCTTCCTTCCCTACGCCAGCCTCGGCCTGATCGTCGTGGACGAAGCGCACGAAGCAAGCTTCAAACAGGAAGAGTCGGTGATGTACCACGCCCGCGACGTCGCGGTGATGCGCGCAAAGCTCGAAGACATTCCGATCATCCTGTCCTCCGCAACGCCCGCGATCGAGACCCGGCAGATGGTCGAGATCGGCCGCTATCGCGAGGTCGTTCTCCCCACGCGCTATGCCGACGCGCAGCTTCCCGGCATCGAAGCCATCGACCTCATTGTCGACCCACCGTTGCGCGGACGCTGGCTGGCCCCGCGTCTGGTGCGCGAGCTCGCGGCCAACCTCGCGGCAGGCGAGCAATCGCTTCTCTTCCTCAACCGCCGCGGCTTCGCTCCGCTCACTTTATGCCGGCATTGCGGCCACCGCTTCCAATGTCCCAACTGCACGGCATGGATGGTCGAGCACCGGCTGATGGCGCGGCTTGCCTGCCATCATTGCGGCCACGTCATGCCGCCGCCGCGGGCCTGTCCGGAGTGTGCCGCGGAGGACAGTCTGGTCGCGGTCGGCCCTGGCGTCGAGCGAATCGCCGACGAAGTCCGCGCCTTGCTTCCCGACGCGAAGCTCGCCATCGTCACTTCGGACACCATCTGGTCGCCCGCAAAGGCCGCCGAATTCGTCGCCCGAATGGAAGCGCAGGAAATCGACATCGTCGTCGGCACCCAGCTCGTCACCAAGGGCTATCATTTCCCTAACCTTACGCTCGTCGGGGTGGTCGACGCTGACCTCGGCCTGTCGGGCGGCGATTTGCGCGCCGCCGAACGCACTTTCCAGCAGATCGCGCAGGTCGCCGGCCGCGCCGGCCGCGGCGCCAAGCCGGGGCGCGTTTTCGTTCAGACCCACGATCCTTCCGCCCCGGTCATCCAGGCGCTCGTCACCGGCGACGCCGCCAGCTTCTATGCTGCGGAGACCGAGGCGCGCAGGGAGGCCGCGATGCCCCCCTTCGGCCGGCTCGCCGCAATCATCGTGTCTTCGGAGGACGGCACGCAGGCTGCGGAGACTGCCCGCCGCATTGCCCGCGCCGCGCCCGAGGTCGAACATATGGCCGTCTACGGCCCCGCGCCCGCGCCGCTCGCCATGCTCCGCGGCCGCCACCGCCAGCGCCTCCTCGTCCACGCCGCCCGCGCCCTCGACGTCCAGGACGTCATTCGCGACTGGCTCGGTGCGCTCGACATCCCGCGCACAGTGCGCGTCTCGGTCGATGTCGACCCCTATAGCTTCCTGTAAACCGGCGCGTTATCAGCGGGTTGGTCATTTACGGGGATTGTCATGGTCACGCGCGCTTTCCTCGTCTCCACTGCTCTGTTGCTTCCGAGCGCCGCCGCGGCCGAATGGCGGGAGGCCGAAACCGCCCATTTTCGAATCATCAGCTCGGCTCCCGACAAGGAACTGACCAAGTTTGCGGGGCGGCTCGAAATGGTCGACGCGTTGATGCGCAAGGCCAACGGAACGCGCAGCGACGTCCGCGCCAACAAGGTTCGCGTCTTCGTCGTCCCTAGCCTCGACGAGGTCCAGCGCGCGATCGGCATGGTGGGCTCGGGCGTCGGCGGCTTCTACACTGTCAATGAGCATGGCCCCTTCGCAGTCACCCCGCGGCGTACTGGCGCCGACTTTGGGTCATTCACTCCCGAAGTCGTGCTGTTCCACGAATATGGCCACCACTTCCAACTGCAATATTATCCGAAAGCCTACCCCGCCTGGTATGTCGAAGGATCGGCCGAGCTTTTCGCGACCGCGACGGTGCAGCCCAATGGTAAAGTGCTTTACGGCAAGGCCGCGTCGCATCGCGGGCAATCGCTGTCCTACGCGCGATGGGTCCCGATCGAGGTGCTGCTCACTCGGCCCGCCGACGAATATCCTGACGACGGCGATTTTTACGGGCAGAGCTGGCTGCTCAGCCATTATCTGACTTTCGAACCCCAACGTAAGGGACAGCTCGGCCAGTATCTTCGCGCCTTGTCCGACGGTAAAAGCGCGAAGGAAGCGAGCCGGGTTTTCGGCGATCTCAAGCAGCTGAGCGCCGAGCTTCGCAAATATTTCGAATCGGCCAATTTCCCCTATCGCGAAGTCGCGCTCGAAATGCCCGCCAAGGTTATCGAGAAGATCCGGGTCCTCCCGAAAGGCGAAGTCGAACTTATTCCGGAGACGATCTCCTTTCGCGACCATGACCTTTCCGAGGTCGAGAAGGAGAAGGACCGCGTCAAGGAACGCTCCGAACGCGCGACCTATATCGAACGTTTGCGGCGCAAGGCCGCGAAGCTTGGTAACGATCCCTACGCGCTGCGCCTGCTCGCCGATGGCGAATTCGTCGCCGGCAACATTGCTGCGTCGCGTACCGCAACCGACAGATTGCTTGCGGTCGATCCGAACAATCCGGGTGGGCTCTACCGCAAGGCCGCGCTGCTGCTGCACGAAGCCGACAAGGCTGACGGCGCCAACGGACGCGCGCTGGCGCTTCAGGCGCGCGAATTGTCGCTACGCGCCAACCGCGCCGACCAGGACGACCCACAGCCACTGATCGCTTATTATGAAAGCTTCCCCGCTGCCGGCGAGCGCCCGACCGCCGATGCGCTTCGCGCGCTCACCGCGGCCGTCCTCACCGTTCCGCAGGACGGAAGCGCGCGCTGGATGCTCGTCGAGGCGCTCGCGTCGGAGGGGCGCTACAAGGAAGCGATCGTCCAGATCGGCCCGCTTGCATTCGACCCGCATAAATCGCCGTCGCGCGACCGCGCGGTCAAACGGCTCGAAGAACTGAAAAAGAGCTTGGGCGCGACCAAAGCCACCGCGAAATAAATAAGGGCGGCGCGATCGGCGCGCCGCCCTCCCCGGCCTCCTATTTGTCGAGAACGGTCAGCTCGGTGCGGCGATTCTCGAACTGGCCCTCGCTAGTGGCGTTGCTTTCGTCCGGATTGGCCTCGCCGCCCGTGGCGGTCTCGATCCGGTTGGAGGTAACGCCCGCCGCCGTCAGCGCCGCCGAGACCGATTTGGCGCGATTGAGCCCGAGATTGGCATTGGCGCCGGCATCGCCGCGCGCGTCGGCATAGCCGACCACACGCACCCGGCTGTCCGGATAGGCCTTGAGGATTTGCCCAATCCCGTCGACCGTCGGACGATCGATGGCGCGAATATCGGACTTGGCGGTATCGAAGTTGAGCCGTTCGAACTGGAAGGTCCGCGGCGCGGCGTCGGTGGATGCGAGGAAGCGCTGGAGATCGTAACCGATCGTCCGCGGCGCGAGCATGACCGTCGCACCGCCCGGAAGCACGACGCTTTGCTCCTCGACCGCGACATCGACATCGGCCGTATCCGCAGCGACGACATTGTCTCCCACAGGCACCGCCTCGGTGCGCTGAGTGTCGTCGCAGCTCCTGAGACCGAAGATCAGCAGTGCGAGCAGCGCCAGCGCGCCGAGGATCCAGGGCAGCCAGCTCTTGTCCTTATTGTCCTCGACATGCACGTCGCGCGCGCCGTCATCGACCGTCCTGGTCTGGGTAGTCGTGGCCGTAGCGGAAGGCGTAGCGGCGGTCGCGGCGGTCGCGCTTAGCCCCCCGGCGCCGGCTGCCGGCATCCAACCCGATCGAATCTCGCTTGCCGGGCGGCTGAGATGGACATGCTCGTCAATGCGCGCGACATCGCCGATCGCGACATAATGGTGCACGCCGTCGGGCGAGGTGGTGCGCTTGAGCTTGATCCGGTCGCCGCCTTCGACGCCATCGACCTCACCGATCCGTTCGCCGTCGCTAGCGATGACCGGCATGTCCTTCTTGATGGTCTCTGGATCAATCATGGCTTCCTCCCGTTACTCGAAAGCTACAATCGTTTCGCCTCCTTCATGGTTCCGATCAATGGCGGTCGACGCGCGCCGCGAAACAGCCGCGCTTGGCGTTGTGGACGTGGAGATAGGCCGCCTTGGAATCGGCGAACATCGCCGCGATCGCGCCCGGCAAGGCTTCGCCTTCCATGACGTCGGCATCGACTATCATTCCGCCATCGTCGAACGCGCAGAGACAGCAGCCGCACCGCGAGGCTTTGCGGGACTTGGTCGACATAGGATGCCGGCGCGTCGACACCTTCCGACTCAAAGATGGCATGGCACGAACGGTACGGGATCGGCACCGGCTGATGCTCGCAATTGATTAGCAACAAGCTCGCGCCGGGCTCGGCATCCTCCAGCGTCACGCGGCAGGGGAAACCCAGCTTTTCGTCGGCCACCATGCGCACCGCGCTTTCTGCTGCCAATTCTACCTCCGAAAAGGCCGAACAGCCTGCGAAAGGGTTCGGGCGACATGCCGCGGATAACGAAACCCATCAGAACAGTTCCTTGTTCTCGCGCCGCAGCAGCTCGGCCTTGCGCTCCAGCCCATAAGCGTAGCCCCCCGGCGAGCCGTCTCCCCGGCGCGCGCGGTGACACGGGATGAGCACCGCCACCTGGTTCGCCCCGCACGCCGTCCCTGCCGCGCGCGCCGCGCCGGGCTTTCCGGCGCGGGCGGCAAGCGCCGAATAGCTCAACGATTCGCCGGCGGGCACGCGCGCCAGCTCGCGCCAGACCGCCTCCTGGAAAGCCGTGCCCTTGACGTCCAGCGGAAGGTCGTGCGGCCGCTCGGGAGTGGCGACGGCGTCGACGACGCGGCCTACGAGATCGCGTAGCTCGCCATTGCCCTGCGCGATGTCCGCATTGGGAAAACGCTCGCGCAGCGCCTCCTCGCCCTCGTCGAACGACAAGCGGCAAATCCCCTTGCCCGTCGCCGCCACCAGCATCGGCCCGAGATAAGTTTTCGCCATCGCCCAGCGGATCGTCTCCCCGCGCCCGCCGTCGCGCCACGCCGACGGAGTCATCCCGAGCCGTTCCTTGGCGTCGGCGTAAAAGCGCGCAGTTCCCGAATATCCCGCCTCGTAAATCGCGTCGGTGACCCGGCCGTTGCCGGTAAGCGCCTGCTCCATGTCCTTCGCCCTTTTCCCGCGCGAATAGGCCGCCGGAGTGACCCCCGTCGCGCGCTTGAACAATCGATGAAAATGGTGCGGCGAATAGCCGACCGCTGCCGCCAACGCCTCTAGCTTGAGCGGCTCCTCCGCCGCCGCGATCAGCCGGTACGCCTTGTCTAGCGCCTCCGCCTCGCGGCTGACCTCGTCGGGAAGGCACCTGAGGCAGCTACGAAATCCAGCCGCCCGCGCCGCCGCCCCGTCGGGAAAAAAGCTGACATTTTCGCGCCTGGGATGCCGCGCCGGACAGGACGGGCGGCAGTAGATGCCCGTCGTTTTCACCGCCCCTACAAAGCGACCGTCGAGCGTTCTGTCGCGCCGTTCGAATGCCGCCCAGGCAAGGTCGGGGTCGGGGTCGAAGACTGATTCGCTGCTCATGTGGGCGGTATGGGCGCGACGAGCCAAGAGAACATCCCGCCACTTGCTTTCAAAGCGGTATGGTCAGCGATCGTCCTGCCAGCATAAGAAACGCGCATTCTCCGCATAGTTCATTCCCCTGACCTCAAAGCCCGGGAGCTGGCTGAGCCGCTTAAGAACGACACCTTCACCAGTCGCACCTTGGGGGAAACACGACTCTGTTCTCACCAGTTTTGCCCTCGATCAACCACCACACGTCAGCCCCCCAAGGGCCGGTGTCGTTTATCTCCACGTAAACAGCGCGCACCTCGCTCATCCCGATGCGTTCCTCAGCTTTACGCGGCACTCGGCACAAAATCTCGTCAGTCCCTGTGACCTCAACGGTGTACCGACACTCTGGAGAAAGAATGGTGTTTAGCTTGGCTGCCATAATGCGAAGATTCAACGCCCTCTTCCCGCGCGTTGATTCATTGCGCACATGGCGAGGCAATCCAGTCTTCAACCAACGTTTAAAGACGAATTGCTTCGCCGCTGCGCTCTCGCAATGACGATAAAGCACCGCCCCCATCTTGCATCGCAGCATAGGCTTTGCTAACCACCGCGCGACCCAATTGGAGGCCCGCATCCGGGCCGCCTCATCGCTCGGGTCAAGATAAACCAGATCTGGAGCATTTCGCGCGTGGAGAATTCCGGCGGCATTGGCGCTAGCCTCGCTGGGCGCTATGCGATCGCGCTGTTCGAGCTTGCCCGCGAGAACAAGCAGATCGATCCGGTGTCGGCAAGCCTCGACACGATCAAACAAGCTCTGGCGGAGTCGGCCGACTTTGCCGAGCTGACGACCTCGCCCTTGCTGGGGCGCGAGCAAGCCACCCGCGCCGTGATGGCCGCGGCCGGAAGCATGGGGATCGACCAGACCACGACCAATTTCCTCGGCGTCCTCGCGCGCAACCGCCGCTTGTCGCAGCTTCCCGGGATCATCCGCGCCTATCGCGAGCTTGCGGCGCGTCACCGGGGCGAACTGACCGCGCAGGTCACTTCCGCCCATCCGCTCGATGCCGATCAGCTTGCAGCGGTGAAAGCCAATCTGCGCACCCGCCTCGGCTCCGAAGTCGCGGTCGAGACCGCGGTCAATCCCGAACTTCTCGGCGGGCTGATCGTCAAGATCGGAAGCCAGATGATCGACGGCTCGATCCGCACCAAATTGAACACCCTCGCGCAAGCGATGAAAGGCTAGCTCACATGGACATCCGCGCCGCCGAAATCTCCAAGGTCATCCGCGACCAGATCGCCAGCTTCGGCACCGAAGCCCAGGTCAGCGAAGTCGGCACCGTACTCTCGGTCGGCGACGGCATCGCCCGCATCCACGGCCTCGACAACGTCCAGGCGGGCGAGATGATTGCCTTCCCCGGCGGAATCCAGGGAATGGCGCTGAACCTCGAGGCCGACAATGTCGGCGCGGTGATTTTCGGCAACGACAGCGCGATCAAGGAAGGCGACACCGTCAAGCGTACTGGCACGATCGTCGACGTTCCCGTCGGCAAGGGCCTGCTCGGGCGCGTAGTCGATGGCCTCGGCAACCCGATCGACGGCAAGGGACCGATCGAGGGCGCCGACCGCCCCGAAAACAGGAAGCGCGTCGAATCCAAGGCGCCCGGGATCATACCGCGCAAGTCGGTCCACGAACCCGTCCAGACTGGGCTTAAGGCGCTCGATGCGCTCGTCCCCGTCGGCCGCGGCCAGCGCGAGCTGATCATCGGCGACCGGCAGACCGGCAAATCGGCCGTCGCGATCGACACCTTCATCAACCAACGCGAGGCGCACCAAGGCACCGACGAGAAGGAAAAGCTCTACTGCATCTACGTCGCGATCGGCCAGAAGCGCTCGACCGTCGCGCAGATCGTCCGCGCATTGGAAGAAAATGGCGCGATGGAATATACCATTGTCGTCGCCGCGACGGCCAGCGAGCCCGCCCCGCTGCAGTTCCTCGCGCCTTACACCGGCTGCACGATGGGCGAATATTTCCGCGACAACGGAATGCACGCGGTCATCGTCTACGACGACTTGTCGAAACAAGCCGTCGCCTACCGCCAGATGTCGCTTCTCCTCCGCCGCCCGCCGGGCCGCGAAGCCTATCCCGGCGACGTCTTCTACCTCCACAGCCGCCTGCTGGAGCGCGCCGCCAAAATGTCGGATGCGTTCGGCGGCGGTTCGCTCACCGCCTTGCCGATCATCGAGACCCAGGCGGGCGACGTGTCGGCGTATATCCCGACCAACGTCATCTCGATCACCGACGGCCAGATCTTCCTCGAGACCGAGCTTTTCTACCAGGGCATCCGCCCCGCCATCAACGTCGGGCTATCCGTGAGCCGCGTCGGCTCCGCCGCGCAGACCAAGGCGATGAAGAAGGTGTCGGGCTCGATCAAGCTCGAGCTTGCGCAGTATCGCGAGATGGCGGCGTTCGCCCAGTTTGGGTCGGACCTCGACGCGTCGACCCAGCGCCTCCTGAACCGCGGCGCGCGGCTGACCGAATTGCTCAAGCAGGGGCAATATTCGCCGATGCCGTTCGAAGAGCAGACGGTCGCGATCTACGCCGGCACCAGCGGCTTTCTCGACAGCGTTCCGGTCGAGCAGGTCACGCGCTACGAATCCGCGATGCTCAGCCATATGCGATCGGAGCATAGCGACATCCTCGACACCATTCGCTCGTCGAAAGCGCTCGACGACGACACCGCGGGCAAGCTCAAGTCCGCGCTCACCGATTTCGGCAAGACTTTCGGCTGATGACGCCTGACGTTTCAATCCTTGCCTGGTCCGCACTTGCCCTAGTGACGGTGATCTCGCCCGGACCGGACGTTCTGCTCGTCGTCGGCCATTCGGCGCGGCGCGGGCCACGCGCGGGCCTGGCGGCGGTCGCGGGCGTCCTGGCGGGTGGACTTTGGTACATGGCGCTGTGCGGTCTCGGCTTCCTGAGCGTTCTTCAGGCCTCGCCGATGCTATTTGCGGCGGTGAAGCTATTGGGGGCGCTTTACCTCGCCTATCTGGGCATTCGCATGATCGCCGGCGCAATCCGGCCGAGGGCTGTCGATGCAGCGCCCGAAACTACGCTTGGGGCGCCCTTCCGCCAGGGCCTCGTCACCAACGCGCTCAACCCTAAAATTGCTCTCTTCTACCTTGCCGCGCTCCCGCAATTCGTTGGCAACGGGGCCGATGCTCCGATGCGCGGCGTGCTCCTGATCGCAATTCACTACGCGCTCGGGGCGCTGTGGCTGAGCCTGCTCGCGGTCGGCGCCGGGCGCATGGGCGCCGCGGTTCGCAAGGGTTCGGCGCTGCGCTGGATCGAGGGCGTGCTCGGCGCCGCCTTCGTCGGCCTTGCTGGGCGTCTCGCCTTGGTGAGGAATTAGCCGATGGCCTCGCTCAAAGCGCTCAAGAACCGCATTGGCTCGGTCAAGTCGACGCAGAAGATCACCAAGGCGATGAAGATGGTCGCCGCCGCCAAGCTGCGCCGCGCGCAGATGGCGGCCGAGGCCGGGCGTCCCTATGCCGAGCGTTTGAACGCGGTGATGGCCAGCCTTGCCTCCAAGGTCGCGGTCGGCCCGCAAAGCCCCAGGCTTCTCGCCGGCACCGGTAGCGATCAGGTCCACCTTCTCGTCGTCGCGACCTCCGAACGCGGCCTCGCTGGCGCCTTCAATTCGAACATCGTCCGCGCGGCGCGCAAGCGTGCCGACGCGCTCAAGGCCGAGGGCAAGACGGTCAAATTCTATCTTATCGGCAAGAAGGGCCGCCCGGTGATCCAGCGCCTTTTTCCCGGCCAGATCGTCCACCAGGTCGATCAGACCGCGATCAAGAACGTCGCGTTCACCGACGCGGTCGAGGTCGCGAGCGAGCTCATCGCACGCTTCGATGCCGGCGAGTTCGACGTCGCGCATCTCTACTACGCCCGCTTCCAGTCGGCGCTCGTCCAGGAGCCAACCGAGCAACAACTCATCCCGGTGCCGCTGCCGCAGGCCTCAACTTCATCAACAGACCAAAGTCAGGGCGTCCCCGCCGCGATCGAATATGAGCCCGACGAGGAGGAAATCCTCGCCGAATTGCTCCCCCGCAACATCGCCATCCAGCTGTTCCGCGCAATGCTCGAAAACGCCGCGTCCGAGCAGGGATCGCGCATGACCGCGATGGACAACGCCACCCGCAACGCCGGCGACATGATCAATCGCCTCACCATCCAGTTCAACCGCACGCGGCAAGCCGCGATCACCACCGAACTCGTCGAGATCATCTCGGGCGCCGAGGCGCTCAAATAGTCCGTGCTCCCGCCTTCGCGGGGGAACATGAAGGAAGAAGAAATGGCAACCGCCGCATCAGTCAATCCCGGCACCAACAATGTCGGCCGCGTTTCACAGGTCATCGGCGCGGTCGTCGACGTCGCGTTCGACGACAGTCTCCCCGCGATCCTGTCGGCGCTCGAGACCGACAATAACGGCACGCGCCTCGTCCTCGAGGTCGCCCAGCATCTCGGCGAAAACACGGTTCGCACCATCGCCATGGACGGCACCGACGGCCTCACCCGCGGCCAGGCCGTGCGCGACACCGGATCGCAGATCCGCATGCCCGTCGGGCCCGAAACCCTCGGCCGCATCATGAATGTGATCGGCGAGCCGATCGACGAGCGCGGCCCCATCGGCCACACCCAGACCGCCCCGATCCACGCCGAGGCCCCGCTGTTCGTCGACCAATCGACCGAAAGCGCGATCCTCGTCACCGGGATCAAGGTTATCGACCTCCTCGCGCCTTACGCCAAGGGCGGCAAGATCGGGCTGTTCGGCGGCGCAGGCGTCGGCAAGACCGTGCTCATCCAGGAACTCATCAACAACATCGCCAAGGGCCATGGCGGCACTTCGGTGTTCGCGGGGGTCGGCGAGCGCACGCGCGAGGGCAACGACCTCTACCACGAGTTCCTCGACGCGGGCGTCATCGCCAAGAACGAGGCGGGCGAGGCGATTTCCGAAGGCTCCAAGGTCGCGCTCGTCTACGGGCAGATGAACGAGCCCCCCGGCGCCCGCGCCCGCGTCGCGCTGTCGGGCCTCACCATCGCCGAATATTTCCGCGATCAGGAGGGGCAGGACGTGCTCTTCTTCGTCGACAACATCTTCCGCTTCACCCAGGCCGGCTCCGAAGTTTCCGCCCTCCTCGGCCGCATTCCCTCGGCGGTGGGCTATCAGCCCACTTTGTCGACCGATATGGGCGCGCTGCAGGAGCGCATCACATCGACCAACAAGGGTTCGATCACTTCGGTCCAGGCGATCTACGTCCCCGCCGACGATTTGACCGATCCCGCGCCCGCCACCTCGTTCGCGCATTTGGACGCGACCACCACACTGAACCGCGCCATTTCGGAGCTCGGCATCTATCCCGCGGTCGATCCGCTCGATTCGACGAGCCGCATCCTCACCGCCCGCACCGTCGGCCAGGAACATTACGACACCGCCCGCGCGGTCCAGTCGCTGCTCCAGCGCTACAAGTCGCTGCAGGACATCATCGCCATCCTCGGCATGGACGAGCTTTCGGAAGAGGATAAGCTGGTCGTCCAGCGCGCCCGCAAGATCCAGAAGTTCCTGTCGCAACCCTTCCACGTCGCCGAAGTCTTCACCGGCATCCCCGGCAAGTTCGTCGCGGTCGAGGACACGGTGCGCAGCTTCAAGGCGGTGGTTGACGGCGAATATGATCACCTTCCCGAAAGCGCCTTCTACATGGTCGGCGGAATCGAAGAGGCGGTCGAAAAGGCGCACAAGCTGGCGGCCGAGGCGTAAGTGGCAAGCCTCCACTTCGAGCTCGTCACTCCCGAACGCCTCGTCCGCTCGGACGACGTCCACATGGTCGTCGTCCCGGGCACCGAGGGCGATTTCGGAGTCCTCGCCGGCCACGCGCCGGTCATGTCGACCATCCGCAACGGCGAGCTCGCGGTCTACGCGACCGAGGGGGCGGAGCCGACACGCATCGCCATCGAAGGCGGCTTCGCCGAGGTCAACGAACGCGGGCTGACCGTGCTGGCCGAGCGCGTCGGCGCCGAGTGACGCCCTAGATTGGCTGCTCGCGGACCGTCCCGAGCGTCCGTGGCATCATTGCATAGGCAAGAACCAGGCCGAAGATCGCGTGCGCCAGGACGCTGATCCAATTGCGCGCCATCGCGAACCACGGGAAGAGCGCGGTCAATCCATAGAAGTGGACGGCGTAGACGATCAGGCCGAAGGCCACGCCCGCGAGAAGCAGCATCGGCCCGTGCAGCCGCATCGCACCGGCGATGTATTTGAAGACGAAGGCGAGCACGACCGACAGTGCGAAATGGACCGCCATCCCGACGAGCAACACACCCAGATTTGATCCTGCGGGATTGTCGGGCCCGGGAAGAACCTCCGGACCCATGGCGATCGCCGCGATCATCTGTGGCGGCGCGAACGGGCTCATCCCCATGGCCAGCCAGACGAGCAGCATCTCCAGCGCCATGAATATCGCGCCCGCGATAAGACCTGCCTTTACTGCCGATCCATATGCAAACGAACTACGCTCCACCACGGTAGTGGCATCGGTCATCTTCGGAACTCCTGCAGTGTGTTCGTTCAAATCTTAGACAGGGTTACACAGTGCGGCAATTTCGCTTCGAACTGATCGTGAAGCAGGCTCAATCCGGCGTCTCTGCCACCACCACCGGCCCCTTCTGCGACCGCCAGACCCACAGCCCCGCCGCCACGATAAGCGCCATCCCGCCGACCGACACCGCGTCGGGATAATCGCCGAACAACAGCGCGCCCGCTCCCGCCGCGACCACCAGCTCGGCATAGGTCGTCGGGGCGATCGTCGCCGCGCTTGCAAGCTCGGTGGCGCGAAAGATCAGCCAGTGGCCGGTCGTCGCGGTCACCGCGACGAAGGCGCAGCGCAGGACGATGGTCCAGTCGGGCGTCGGAACCAGCAACGCCGTCTCCCCCGAAACATGCCCCGCCGCGGCCGCCGCGATCAGCATCGGCGCCGCGCATAACGCGAGCAGCAACTGCAGTTGCAGCACCGGCGCGGTCCCCGCCGCCCGACGGTTTAGCATCATCAGCACCGCCATTGCGAACGCCGCGCCCAGCGGCAGTAAGGCGGCGGGGCCCAGTACTAGCACGTTGGGCCGCAGCACGATCAGCACCCCTGCGAACGCCAGCACGATAGCGCCCCAGGTTGCGGCGCTGATACGCTCGCGCAGGAACAGCGCCGAGAGAAGCGCGGTGATCAGCGGGCTCGTGAAGACGATCGACGTCGCGTCGGCGAGCGGCATGACCTGGACTCCCAGGAAAAAGCCCAGCGTCGCCCCGGCCACCGCCGATCCGCGTCCGATCTGCAGCCATGGCCGCGGGAACGCGAACCCCGCTCGCCCGCCTCGCCACGCCACCAAGACGACAAGCCCGGCTGCGCCGATGACGTAGCGCAGCGCGGCGATCGCCGTTCCGGGCCACGCGCCCGCCATCGTCTTGACGACGACATCGCCGATCGAAAGCAGGACGAAGCCCGACAGCGCAAGGAGGAGGGCCTTGCGGCTGTTCTGGATCATGGCCTTGTCAGTACCCCGGCGGAGGCGCGCCCGGCGATTAGTCAATTGTCAAAGTTTGCCGCCTATTCACCATCCTTCATGCGCATCTTTGCGCTTTTTTAAAGAGGCTGGCCGACATCATGAGTGCATTCGGCAAACGTGGCGGAGCGACCGGCGGAGCCGGGGCGCGGAGCAGCTTCGGCGTAGCGCGTCCGATGAAGGGCGGGGTCGTGCTTCCGGGGGGCGATCAGTTCCCGCCGCTCGACGATGTCCCGCTTCCCGGGGCTGAAGGCGAAGCGGGGGACGCGGGTCCGGCGCAGGACGCCATGGAGCGTCTCGCAAGCCGTCAGGCCGGCCCGTCCGAATCGGGATCGAGCCGCCAGGAAGGCTTCGAAGCCTCGATCCACCGCATCAAGGAACAGGTCCTTCCGCGCCTCCTCGAGCGGGTCGATCCCGAAGCCGCTGCGACCCTGTCCAAAGACGAGCTCGCCGAGGAATTCCGTCCGATCATCGGCGAGGTCCTCGCCGAGCTCAAGCTCACCCTCAACCGCCGCGAGCAATTCGCGCTCGAAAAGGTGCTCGTCGACGAGCTGCTCGGCCTCGGTCCGTTGGAAGAGCTCCTCGCCGACAGCGAGATCAGCGACATCATGGTCAACGGTCCCGATCAGACCTACATCGAAAAGAAGGGGAAGCTCCAGCTTGCCCAAATCCAGTTCCGCGATGAGGAGCATCTGTTCCAGATCGCCCAGCGCATCGTCAACAAGGTCGGCCGCCGCGTCGACCAGACCACCCCGCTCGCCGACGCCCGTCTCCCCGACGGCTCGCGCGTCAACGTCATCGTGCCGCCGCTGTCCCTCAAGGGCACCGCGATCTCGATTCGTAAATTCTCCGAAAAGCCGATCACGCTCGACATGATGCAGGGCTTCGGATCGATGTCGGTCAAGATGGCGACATTGCTCAAGATCGCCGGCGCGGCGCGCATGAACATCATCATTTCGGGCGGTACCGGCTCAGGCAAGACGACGATGCTCAACGCCCTGTCGAAGATGATCGACCCGGGCGAGCGCGTGCTCACCATCGAGGACGCGGCCGAGCTTCGTCTTCAGCAGCCGCACTGGCTGCCCCTGGAAACGCGCCCGCCCAACCTCGAAGGCCAGGGCGAGATTTCGATCCGCGACCTCGTCAAGAACGCGCTTCGCATGCGCCCGGACCGCATCATCCTGGGCGAAATCCGCGGGTCGGAATGTTTCGACCTGCTCGCCGCGATGAACACCGGTCACGACGGATCGATGGCGACGCTCCACTCCAACTCCCCGCGCGAATGCCTCGCGCGTATGGAGAACATGGTCATGATGTCGGACATCAAGGTTCCCAAGGAAGCGATCTCGCGCCAGATCGCCGACTCGGTCGACCTTATCATCCAGGTCAAGCGCCTGCGCGACGGTTCGCGCCGCACCACCAACATCACTGAAGTGATCGGAATGGAGGGCGAGGTCATCGTTACCCAGGAACTGTTCAAGTTCGAATATCTCGACGAATCCGCTGACGGCAAGATCATCGGCGAATACCGTTCGATGGGATTGCGCCCGTACACGCTCGAAAAGGCCAAGCAGTACGGCTTCGACAATCCGTACTTGGAGGCTTGCCTTTAAAATCTCATCCCGCGGCTGGCCCACGGCATACCGGCAAACGGCGTCGGATCGCCTCTGCCGGCAAGGGCCAGGCGACAAATCCCGAGGGATCGAGGTCGCTTCTCCTGGCGTGACGACGCGCCATGAATGCGGCGAAAACCGAGATTGCCGCCGCAATGCCTGCCGCAATCCAAAGCCACGCTTGCGTCACCCCGCCCGCTGCCCCAATCTCCGGTCGTCCTTTTGCGGAGACTCATGCCATGCGCCAGCCCCTGTTCCTCGCCCTGCTCACCGCGGCCGCGCTTCCGCTCGCCGCGTGCGCGGGCATGTCGACCGACGCCGGAGACGTCACCACGCAATCCTCCGCACGGTCCAGTCTCGCCGCCGCTGTTGCCGCTCCCACGCGCACGCCCGTCAACCTCGCCCGCGACCGCTATCGCCACCCGGCCGAAACGCTCGCCTTCTTCGGCGTCAGGCCCACCGATACCGTCGTCGAGATTTGGCCCGGCGGCGGCTGGTACACCGAAATCCTCGCCCCCTATCTCGCCACTGGCGGCCGCTATTACGCGGTTGCGTCCGAACGCGGGCTCGGCGGCGTCACCAAGCTCAAGGCAGCGAACGGGGACCTCTACGGGAAGGTTCTCACCGCCGCGTTTCCTGCCGACGCCGACGACGCCCGTGTCCCCGCCGGCAGCGCCGACGTCGTCCTCACTTTCCGCAACGTCCACAACTGGATGATGGGCGACGCGCCCTTCGCGGGCGAGGCCTTCGCCCAGATGTACGCCATGCTCAAACCCGGCGGCACGCTCGGCATCGTCGAACATCGTTTGCCCGAAGCCCGCGACAGCGCCGCCGAGATGAAGAGCGGCTACGTAAAGACCTCCACCGTCCGCCGCCTCGCCGAAGCCGCGGGCTTCCGCTTCGTCGGCGCGTCCGAAGTCAATTCCAATCGGCTCGACACCGCCGACTATCCCAAAGGCGTGTGGACCCTTCCGCCGACTTTCCAGGAAGGCGACGCCGACCGCGCGCGTTACGCCGCGATCGGCGAGTCCGACCGCATGACGCTCAAATTCGTCAAGCCGCGCTGAGCCTTTAGCGGGCGTCCTTGCGCACGACGCCGTCGCTCATCACGAAGCCGACGCGCTTGAGGACGGTGACGTCGCGCAGGGGATCGCCCGTCACCGCGATGATGTCCGCGCGCTTGCCTGGCTCGATGGTCCCCGCCTCGGCCGAAATCCCGAGCAGTGCGGCGGCATTGACCGTTGCCGCCTTGATCGCTTCGCCCGCGGGCATTCCGTGCTCGACCATCAGCTCGAACTCGTCGGCGTTGCGGCCATGTTTCGACACCCCGGCGTCGGTCCCGAACGCGATCTGCACTCCGGCCGGATAGGCCTTGCGCAGCGCCTCGCCGGTGATCTTGATCCGCCAGTTGATCTTGGCGCGCACCGCGGGCGGATAGGCATTGGCATCGGCGGCGATGCGCTCGAGATAACCGTTCACGGTCGACAGCGTGGGCACATAATAGGCCTTGCTCGCCTTGAAGAGCCGAATGCTCTCCGCGTCGATCAGCGTCCCATGCTCGATCGAATCGGCGCCCGCCGCGAGCGCCATGTTGATTCCGTCGGCGCCGTGCGCGTGCACCGCCACCTTCTTGCCGTACAGATGCGCGGTTTCGACGATCGCCTTGATCTCGTCGCCGAACATCTGCGCGCCCAATCCCGCGCCGATGCGGCTGTTGACCCCTCCGGTGGTCATCGTCTTTATGACGTCGACTCCGCGCCGCACCTGCAGCCGCACCGCGCGGCGGCACGCGTCGGCGCCGTCGCACAAATTGTCCCCGGGCACCGCGCGCCCGAGCTCCTCGCTCAGTCCCACCGAGCCGTCGCCGTGCCCGCTGGTGGTCGAAATTCCGTTCCCGGCATCGAGGATTCGCGGCCCGGGCACGATGCCGTCGCGAATCGCATCGCGAAGCGCCATGATCGCCGCTGGCCCGCCAAGATTGCGCACCGTCGTGAAGCCCGCGTCGAGCGTCTTCCTGGCATTGGCGACGGCGCGGAACGCGGCCGCGGAATCGCTTGTCGTCAGGCCCTCGATCAGCCCCGCATTGCCGCCCGCGTCGCTGTCGAGATGGACGTGGCTGTCGATCAGCCCGGGGAGAACGAAGCGATCGCCGAGATCGACCAACCGCGCTCCCGCCGGCGCGGGCCGCAGCCCGTCGGCGACCGAGACGATCTTGCCGCCCTGGACGACGATCGTCGAAGGCCCGCGCGGCGCGCGTCCCGGCCGATCGAGCAGGCGCCCGGCGTGGATAACCGTGACGGCGCTCTGCGCGACCGCTGCGCCCGGAAGCAGCAGCGCCGCCATCGCGATCATCCATCCGCGCATCATCCGCTCCTTATTTGCCGAGCTTGTCGACCTTCGACTGCAGCTCCGCAAGCTGCGCCTTCAAGGCCGCGACCTCGTCCGCCGGGGGCTTCTCCGCGGCCGCAATAGGCTTGGGGACGAACGCCCCCGCCGCCTTTTCGAACATCTCGATGTTGCGCTTGGCGATTTCGGCGAGCGGCGATCCCTTGAACGCCCCCGTCATCGCGTCGCGCACCTGCGCTCCGCTCTTGGCGAAGGCATCCATCGACGCCTCCAGATATTGCGGCACCATCCCCGCCATGTTGCCCCCATACATGCCGATCAGCTGGCGCAGGAAATTGGCCGGAAGCATGGTTGCGCCGCGCGCTTCCTCCTCCATGATGATCTGGGTCAGCACCGAATGGGTGATGTCTTCGCCGGTCTTTGCCTCGACCGCCTTGAACTCGCGCCCGTCGCGGGTCAGGGCGGCGAGATGCTCCAATGTGATGTAGGCCGAAGTTTCGGTATTGTAGAGCCGCCGGTTGGCGTATTTCTTGATGATGACCGGGCCATCACCACCGGCGCCGCCGCCCGCGTCG
>Ga0136638_10000016_pt1 | contig 24585 bp, 21 predicted proteins | sample AntDrymUQ8582206_2_FD_104671 | JGI IMG/M metagenome (GOLD analysis project Ga0136638, IMG submission 104671) | Polar desert sand microbial communities from Dry Valleys, Antarctica - metaG UQ858 (22.06) | ecosystem: Environmental > Terrestrial > Soil > Desert | place: Antarctica: Dry Valley...
CTGTTTTCTCGACGGCATCTCGATGGTGGTGCTGACGATGGCCGTGTTGTTGCCGACGCTGCAGACGGCCGGTATCGATCTGCTGTGGTTCGGCATTTTCATCGTGGTCGTGGTCGAGATGGCGCAGGTCACGCCGCCGGTGGGCTTCAACCTGTTCGTTCTGCAGGGAATGACCAAGCGTCAGATCAACACGATCGCCGTGGCGGCGTTCCCTTATTTCCTGATGATGGTGCTGGCGGTGCTCGCAATCTGGTTTTTCCCAGGGCTCGTCACTTACCTGCCGTCGCAGATGAAGCTGTGATGCGCGTCGTCACATGCATGTGATCGTCGTTGGCGCCGGCATCATCGGCGTAACGACCGCGTACTACCTGCGCCGCGACGGGCACGAGGTGACGGTCGTCGAGCGCCGCTCCGGAGTTGCACAGGAAACGAGCTTCGCAAACGCCGGTGTCATGGCGCCGTCGTACGTCGCGCCATGGTCGCAGCCGGGGATGCCGGCGAAAGTTCTCGCCTATCTTTTCCGCGCGGAAGCGCCGATTGTGTTCCGGCCATCGCTCGACCCTGCCCTTTGGCGATGGATCGTGCGTTGGCTCGGCGAGTGCCGTCTCGAGCGTTTCACCCGCAACAAGGAGCGCATGCAGCGCCTTGCTTTCTACAGCCAGTCGGAGCTACGCACATTGCGGGACTTGCACCGGCTCGACTACGAGCAGAGCCGCGGCTACCTGCAGTTGTTCCGCAGCGAACGAGAGATCGAGCGTTCGGCCGTGACTCGCAAGATGTTGGCCGCGCTCGGCGTTTCGCACACTCTGCTGACGCCGGAGCAGGCTCATATTCTGGAGCCGGCGCTGCATGCGCCTACGAGGCTCGCCGGAGCACTGCATCTGCCTGACGATGAAACAGGCAATTGCGCGTTCTTCGCGCAGCAGCTAAAAGAGATTGCGATCAACGACGGGGTCCAATTTCGTTTCAATCAACTGGCGCTCGGCCTGCAGCGTGAACAGCAGCGCATCACTCACCTTCGCACTAACCATGGCGACGTTCGCGGCGATGCATATGTGGTTGCCGCAGGTATCGACAGTGTGGCGCTGCTGCGGTCGTTGCGCATTCGCTTGCCGATGCAACCGGTCAAGGGCTACTCCGCCACAGCTGCGATTACAGCCTTCGAGCATGCCCCCTACATCAGCGTGATGGACGAAACGTACAAGGTCGCAATCACGCGCATGGGCAAGCGGCTGCGCATCGCCGGCACGGCGGAGCTTGGAACCCGCGGCATGCAGCTGCGCGACAGCGCACTGACCACGCTAATAAAGGTTGCACAGGACTGGTTTCCCTACGCTGCTTCGTATGCAAAGTCACGCTTCTGGGTCGGCGCGCGTCCGATGTTGCCCGACGGCCCGCCGGTGCTGGGAAAAACTCCAATCACAAATTTGTATCTGAATGCCGGCCACGGCTCCACCGGGTGGGTGATGGCGTGCGGCTCGGCGCGTGTCGTCACCGAGGTGATTGCCGGGCGCGCGCCGGCGATCGACCTCAGCGGTTTGACACTGGAACGCTACGCCCGCGCGTGAAATGGGGGCGCCGCTCTACACCATCGCCGAACTGCGCGCGATTGAAAAAGAAAGAAGTCGCGATCTCCCTGCTGGAACTTTGATGGCGCGTGCCGGTGCGGCCGCCGCATCGTTCATCGGTGCGATGCGAGCGGGCGAAACGTTGTCGATCTGCGTTCTCGCCGGCCCCGGCAACAACGGAGGCGACGGCTACGTTACCGCTACCGAACTGCGCGCTGCGCGACACGAAGTGACGTGCTTCCGATTGGCCGAACCCACTACCGACGAGGCGCGCGGCGCGTTCAATGCCTGGCGCGCAGCAGGTGGCAACACGCGCACCGACTTGCCCGCCGATGGAAGGTTCGACGTCATCGTCGATGGACTGTTAGGCATTGGCCAGACGCGTCCATTGCAGGGCGCGCTGCTCGCTGCATCACAGTGGAGCAACGCGCAGCGCGCGCCGGTGGTTGCGCTCGACGTGCCGAGCGGGCTCGATGCCGACCGGGGCTGTTGGGTCGGCGGTGTCGAAGGGGTATCGGCAACAAGCACCATCACCTTTATCGGTGATAAGCCCGGCCTGCATACCGGTGACGGCCTCGATGCTGCGGGCCCCGTGACGCTCGATGCGCTCGGCACCGAACCCACGGCGAGTCGCATTGCGTTACTCGAACCGTTCGACTTTGCGCCGGTCATTCAGCCTCGGCGGCGCAACACGCACAAAGGCACTTACGGCAAGACCCTGGTGATCGGCGGCAATTCCGGAATGGTCGGTGCCGCCTTGCTCGCGGCCCGCGCCGCTCTCAGAATCGGCGCCGGCCGCGTTTATGTCGACTGCATCGGAGCGCCTGAATTTCGTGTCGATCCACTGCAGCCCGAGCTGATGTTTTCCCCATATGCGTCGGTCGACAATCTGCAGTCGATCATCATTGGATGCGGCCTGGGGACCGACGATGCGGCGCGCCGCGCGCTGCAGACGGCGCTCGATAGCGATGCATCGCTGGTCATAGATGCGGACGGCCTCAACGTGCTGTCGCGCGGCCCCGCGCTGGCCGACCATCTATCCGCGCGTGGTGCGCCAACCGTGCTCACACCGCATCCGCTGGAAGCGGCGCGCCTGCTGGAAACTTCAGTTGAGGACGTTCAGCTTGATCGCGTCGGGTCGGCCCGTGAATTGGCTGCGCGCTATCGCAGCGTGGTCGTGCTCAAAGGCGCCGGCACGGTGATAGCAACCCCGGGGCGCAGCGTGATGATCAATCCGACCGGATCAGCCGCGCTGGCCACCGCCGGCACGGGCGATGTGCTCGCCGGTTTGATCGGCGGTTTACTCGCACAACATTTCGATGCGCGACAGGCAACACTCGCGGCAGTTTGGTTGCACGGCGCTGCCGGCCAGTCTTCGGACATAGCAATCGTCGCCAGTGACGTTGCCCCGCGCGCGGCGTTCGAGCTGCAGCGGTTACGGCTCGGCCGGCCGGGCGCGAGCGACGCTACTTTGTACTAAACGGCCACTGCAGACGCGAGTACACGCCCGGCGTGCAACTCGATCTGGCGGTCGCAGCGCTGTGCGATACCGGGATCGTGTGTGACCAGCAGCAATGTCGAGCCGCGCTCGCGATTGAGTTCAAACATCAGGTCGATCACAGCCTCTCCCGTGCGCGCGTCGAGACTGCCGGTGGGCTCGTCGGCCAGCAACAACGGCGGGCGCAACACGAACGCGCGGGCGAGCGCAACCCGCTGCTGCTCGCCACCGGATAAATATTTCGGATAGTGTGCCAGCCGCTCGCCCAGGCCGACCCTTTGCAATAGGCCGCGCGCGGCATCGATCGGCGAGGCGCCGTCTGGCGTGCGCCCGGTCAACTCCATCGGCAATAAAACGTTTTCCAGTGCGTTCAGATGCGGCAGCAGCTGAAACGACTGGAACACGAACCCAACGTGCTCCGCTCGCAGGGCCGCACGGCCGTCTTCATCGAGTAAAAATAATTCCCTGCCGAAGATATGCACCGAGCCCGAGGTTGGAACGTCAAGCCCGGCGAGCAGTCCGAGTAGCGTGGATTTTCCCGAACCAGAGGCACCGACGATGGCAACCGTTTCCCCGGCCGTAATGCGCAGATTGATATCATCGAGAATGGTCAGACTGCCGGTGGCGTCTTGCACAATCTTGCTGAGGTTGCGCGCCTCGACCGCGATTTCTTTGGGTTCAATCATTTAGTGCGCAGAAATTTCCTGATTCGTTTTGGACATGTTTTGGGCGCCGCATTTTGTACAGTCGCATTGAGCCCGGTGCTCGGCGCGGTCAGGGCACGCCCGACCAAAGCGATCAACCAAAACAAACGTCCCGTGATTCTCGTGGTTGGAGACAGCCTGTCGGCGGAGTACGGCTTGCAACGAGGCCAAGGTTGGGTACAGCTGCTGTCAGATCGGTTACAGCAAACCGGCTCGAAGTATACGGTCGTTAATGCAAGCATCAGCGGCGACACCACCAGTGGCGGCCGCGCGCGGCTGCCTGCGTTACTGAAGCAGCATGGGCCGGCAATCGTGCTGATCGAGCTAGGAGGCAATGACGGCTTACGCGGCTTGCCGGTGGCAGGCATGCAGGAGAACCTGATAGCGATGATTCGTGCGGCGCAGGCGGTGGGCGCGCGCGTATTGGTGGCCGGCATTCGATTGCCGCCCAATTACGGGCGCGATTACACTGAGCGTTTCTATGCAACGTTTGCCAACATAGCCAAACAGCACGACACCGCGCTCGTGCCATTTTTGCTCGACGGATTCGCCGAATCGGCAGATTTTTTCCAGCGTGACCGGATTCACCCAAGCGCGCAGGCACAGGGCAGAATCCTGCAAACGGTCTGGCCGGCGCTGGAACCATTGCTGCTGGCGAAAGTGGGGCAGTGAAAACACCGTGACAGTCTCGGACCACGCGGCCTGGTCGGCGCGTTCGTCGATTTCGACCGCCGACGCACTGGCACGCCTGTCTCGATTCGATTCCCTGATCGACGTTCGGACCGAAGCCGAGTTTGCGCTGGATCATTTGCCCGGCGCCATTAATTGCCCGGTACTTACCGAGGCAGAGCGTGCCGAGGTCGGCACGATGGACCGGCAGCAGTCTTCGTTCGAAGCGCGAAGGCGTGGCGCCGCCTACGTATCACGCAACATCGCGCGGCATCTCGAAACCGAGTTTCATTGCAAACCAAAAAGCTGGCAGCCGTTGATTTATTGCTGGCGCGGCGGCCATCGCAGCGGCGCGATGACGCACATTCTGTCGCGCGTCGGCTGGCAGGCGCGCCAGCTCGACGGCGGATATCGCGAGTATCGAAGATGTGTCGTAACCGATCTGGCGGCGCTCCCCGCCGCCCTTTCCTTTCGTGTTATCTGCGGAACGACGGGCAGCGGCAAAAGCCGGCTACTCCAACAACTGAGCGCGCTCGGCGCACAGGTGCTCGACCTCGAGCACCTCGCACTGCACCGCGGCTCCGTACTTGGCGGCCTGCCGTCCCATCCGCAGCCTTCGCAGAAAATGTTCGAGACGCGCCTCTGGTCGGCACTGCGAGCTTTCGATCCGGCCCAACCCGTCTTCATTGAATCGGAGAGCCGCAAGATCGGAGAACTGCGCATTCCGGACCCGTTGCTGGCAGCAATGCGCGCTTCCGAATGCATTCGCCTCGAAGTTCCGTTGGCTGCGCGTATTAGATTATTGCGCGAGGAATACGAGCATTACGAGCGGGATCGCGGCGCACTCGATAGCCAGCTCGATTGCCTGACAGCGCTGCACGGAAAGCAAAAAATATCGCAGTGGAAGGCGTTGGCGAACGATGACAATTGGGACGGCGTGGTCGAAAGATTACTGCTCGACCACTATGACCCGGCGTACCTCAAGTCGATTGACCGAAACTTCGCCCGCGCAGCGCACGCAGACACGCTCTCCATCGGCAGCGAAGCGATCGGCGAGTTCGAAGCGGCTGCGCGTGTGCTAATTCGCTGACACGCAGCGGACGCACGGTCTCCGCTCGAATTGCTTTACTTGCTCTTACTTGTGTCGGCTCCTGCAGCGCCGTTTTTCGTCGCAGGCTTTTCCTCAGTCTTGCGCTGTAATTCGGGCCGCAGAATTTTGACGTTGTGGCGCTCCTTCAATGCCTCGGCGTAGGTGAACTCGGCTGAAGCGGCGGCCTGCTGCGTTATTGCCCGCGCCTGGGCGTCGCGCTGCGCCGGCGGAATCGCTTCGCCCGATTTCGACGAAAGCACTTGCACCACGACGTAACCCGCAGCACTGGCATTGCGAAAATCAGTGCCTACTTCGGCGCCGACGAACTGCGGAAGCTTGTCGGCCGGAATCCGTAGCACTTCGGTCAGCGCATCGGCGGGCAAATCCTGCGGCTGTCGGCGAGAAACCACCGTCGGCGCCGAAAATCCGGCCTCGTTTGCTTTATCCATCGGCTGCTTGCGCAATGCGGCCAATCGTTGTTCACCCGCTTCACGAGCCAGCCGCAGTGCCTCGCCCCGCTCGAGCAACTGTCGAATCTCGGGTGACACTTTTTCCAGCGGTTGCGCCGCTGCAGGACGGTAGTCAACCACACGTGCCGACACCAGCGTATTGGTCGCCACTTCGAGTGCCTGCGTGTTGCGCCGGTTTTTCAGCGAGTCTTCCGCAAAAATCGCCTCGACCACACGCGGTCCGATATTCGGTGGTACACCGCGCCGCGTCACGTTGTCTGCAATAAGCACTTTAAGGTTTAGCTTCTGCGCTGCCGGTTGCAGCGACTCTGCTTGCTCATAGACCAGGTTGGTGAACTGATCCGCCGCCTCGGTAAAGTTCTTTTGCGCCTGCTGATTCCTGAGTTCGCGCTCGATTTCTGAACGTACTTCAGCAAACGGTTTGGCCTGGGCCGGCTTGATCTCGCTGACTCGAATAATGTGGGAGCCAAAGTCGGTATCGACTACATCGCTAATCTCGCCCGCGTTCAGTCGGTACGCGGTTTCCTCGAACGGCTTGACCATCATGCCGCGTCCGAAAAAACCGAGGTCGCCGCCCTGGGCCGCCGAGCCGGGATCTTTCGAATTCTCGCGTGCGAATCTGGCGAACTCTGCCGGATTCGCTTTCACCTTGGCCAATAGCTCTTCGGCTTTTTTGCGGGCCGCCGCTTTATCGCCGCCGTCGGCCGCGATCAGGATATGACTCGCACGCCGCTGCTCATCGGTGCCATAGCGCGCAGTGTTCTGGTCGTAATACGTTTTTACGGCCCCTTCCGAGATGCTGACGGTGCCGGCGATGGTCTCTGGAGACAACACCACGTACTCGATACGCACGCTCTCAGGCGTCTCAAAGCGGACTCGATTACTCTGATAGTACTCAGCGATCTGGGCGTCGGTGACCGAAACCTTCGACGCGAATGAATCGGCTGCCAACCGCATCACGCGCACCTCGCGCTGCTCGAGCAGAATGCTCTCAATACGTTCCATCACGTGCTTTGGCACTATGGCCGACTCGATTACGCTTTGCACGAACATTTGCTTACGCAAATCGTTACGCAGCGTCTGCTCGAACTGAATTTCATTTTGTCCGCGCGATGCCAGAAACGCTTTGTAGCGGTCGTAACTGAACTTGCCGTCCTGCTGAAGCACGGGAACGTTGGCAATGAACTCGCGCAATCGCTCTACCGGGACGACCACATTGGATTTGGCAGCCTCGTTGGCGAGCGCTCGGTCCAGCACAAGCTGGTCGAGCACCGCTACGCGAGCATCGGGTGTGTCGAGTAGCTTAGGGTCGAAGCTCGACCCTAGGCTCTGGCGCAGCCGCTCGATTCTGTCACGCAGGGCGACGTCGTACTGCGCTTGCGTGATGGGAGTGCCGTCGACAGTTGCGAGCGCTCCCTCTTTGTCCGAGAAACTGTTGTATCCCTGAATGCCGAAAAATACGAACGAAGGAATAATGAGCACCAGCATGAAAAACATCAACCAGCGTCGATGAGAGCGGATGGAGTCGAACATGGGCGTGCCTCAATCTGTTTGCAAAAGCAAGGTGTTTGCAAAAGCAAAAAGGCGAACTTGCGTTCGCCTTTTTACGTTGTTTGGCGGAGTGGACGGGACTCGAACCCGCGACCCCCGGCGTGACAGGCCGGTATTCTAACCGACTGAACTACCACTCCCGCTGTCGGATCCGTAATCTATGCAGAATCTGGTGGGTGCTGAGAGGCTCGAACTCCCGACCTACGCCTTGTAAGGGCGCCGCTCTACCAACTGAGCTAAGCACCCAGCGATCGACTTCGGAAGCGTGTCAGTTTAACGAATCTTTGAGCGCTTTGCCGGGCCTGAACTTGGGCACCTTTGCTGCCTTGATCTTTATCTCTTCATTAGTGCGAGGATTTCGTCCGATGCGCGCCGCGCGCTTGCTGACCGTAAATGTTCCAAAGCCCACTAATGTCACAGAGTTGCCCCGTTTTAGGCTGCCGCGTATTCCTGCAATGATCGCTTCAAGGGCACGACCCGACGCCGCCTTGGAAATGTCTGCTTGCTTGGCGATGTGGTCGATTAATTCAGTCTTGTTCACTTAAGCACCCCCGGATTCGAACTGCGGCATTAAGTAGTGCGGCGCGACGCACTGCATATTGCTTTTGTTCGTCTATTTTGTTATCGGCACGCGCGAGAGTTTGCGTTCGAATGTTTGAACAGCTATTCAACCGCGACGCTATGGCAGTGTCAAGAAAAAGAGTTGTAATACTCGGAGAAGCCGACGCGTCTTGCGGCGCGCCGGCAACTTTGTCGTTTAGTGCTTGACCACCTCGCTGGTCGCCGCCGGGTCCACGGGCTTTACCGGCGCCGCTGCAACTTCATCGTCGGTCAATGGAAGCGGGCGGCGTTCGAGTGCAACCTCAAGCACTTTGTCGATCCACTTGACGGGGATGATCTCGAGTCGGTTCTTGACATTGTCCGGAATCTCTGCGAGATCCTTGACGTTCTCCTCTGGGATCAGCACCGTCTTGATGCCGCCTCGGTGTGCCGCGAGCAGCTTCTCCTTGAGACCACCGATGGCAAGCACCTCGCCGCGCAGCGTGATCTCGCCCGTCATGGCGACATCCGCGCGCACGGGGATACCGCTCATTGCCGAGACCAGCGCGGTGGTGATCGCTATGCCCGCAGAAGGGCCGTCCTTCGGCGTGGCGCCCTCTGGAAAGTGCACGTGGATATCCGTTTTCTCAAAAACTTCATCACGGATTCCAAGCCGGCGGGCGCGCGAGCGCATTACCGAGCGAGCTGCCTCGACCGATTCTTTCATCACATCGCCCAGCGAACCGGTGCGGTGCACATTGGCCTTGCCCGGCATCGTCGCCACCTCGATCGTCAGCAAATCGCCACCTACCTCAGTCCACGCGAGGCCGGTTACCTGGCCGACCTGATTCTGCTTCTCGGCGACACCGAACGTGTAACGCCGTACACCGAGGAACTTGTCGAGATTGCGCGCCGTGACCTGCACCCGCTTGTCCTGTTTCTTCAGCAGTAATTGCTTGACGACCTTGCGGCAGATCTTGCTGATTTCGCGCTCGAGTGACCGCACGCCAGCCTCGCGGGTGTAGTAGCGAATGATGTCGCGAATCGCACTTTCGGCAATTGATAGCTCGCCGCTTTTGAGTCCGTTGGTTTTCACCTGCTTGGGCAACAGATGCTGCAGGGCGATGTGCACCTTTTCTTCTTCGGTGTAGCCCGACAGCCGAATGACTTCCATGCGATCGAGCAGTGCCGGGGGAATGTTCATCGTGTTGCTGGTGGCGACGAACATCACGTCGGACAGATCGAAGTCAACCTCGACGTAGTGATCCTGGAACGTATGGTTCTGTTCAGGATCGAGCACCTCAAGCAACGCCGACGCGGGGTCGCCGCGAAAGTCCATTCCCATCTTGTCGACTTCGTCAAGCAGGAACAGCGGATTGCGCACGCCGGACTTGCCGAGGCTCTGCAGAATCTTGCCTGGCATCGAGCCAATGTAGGTACGGCGATGGCCGCGGATCTCGGCTTCGTCGCGGACACCGCCAAGCGCCATCCGGATGAATTTGCGATTGGTCGCACGCGCTACCGATTGGCCGAGCGAGGTCTTGCCGACGCCGGGAGGACCAACCAGGCACAGGATCGGTGCCTTCAGCTTATCGACTCTCTGTTGTACCGCGAGGTATTCGAGAATGCGGTCCTTGACCTTCTCGAGCCCATAGTGATCATCGTCGAGCACCTTCTGCGCATTGCCAAGGTCGTTGTTGATCCGGCTGCGCTTCTTCCATGGCAGCCCGACCAGCGTATCGAGGTAGTTGCGCACGACAGTCGCTTCGGCCGACATCGGTGACATCAGCTTCAGCTTCTTCAACTCGGACGTGGCCTTGTCGCGTGCAGCCTTTGGCATGCGCGCCGCCTTGATTTTTTTCTCGAGCTCTTCTAGGTCCGCGCCCTCTTCGCCCTCGCCCAGCTCCTTCTGGATCGCCTTGACCTGCTCGTTCAGGTAGTACTCGCGCTGGCTCTTTTCCATCTGCCGCTTGACGCGGCCGCGGATGCGTTTCTCAACCTGCAGGATGTCGATCTCGGCCTCAAGCTGCGCCAGCAGATGTTCAAGCCGCTCGTTGATGCCGAACATCTCGAGCACTTTCTGTTTCTGGTCGAGTTTCAGCGGCAGGTGAGCGGCAATGGTGTCCGCCAGGCGGCCGGCCTCGTCAATGCCGGCAATCGAGGTCAGAATCTCGGCCGGAATCTTCTTGTTCAGTTTCACGTACTGATCAAACTGCGTAACGATGGCCCTGCGCAGCGCCTCGGCCTCGGCGCTCGATTGCTGGTCAGGCACGATCGGCAGAACGTCTGCGGTGAAATGGGCTGGCCCGTCGACAATGCGCTCGATTCGTGCACGCTGGGCGCCTTCGACCAGCACCTTGACGGTGCCGTCGGGCAGCTTCAGCATCTGCAGGATGTGCGCCACGCAGCCGATGTCGTAAATATCTTCAGCCTCGGGCTCATCCTTGGCGGCGTTCTTCTGCGCCACCAGCATGATGCTTTTGCCGGCCTCCATCGCCGCTTCTAGCGCCTTGATCGACTTTGGGCGTCCGACAAAGAGCGGGATGACCATGTGCGGAAACACGACAACGTCGCGTAGCGGCAGCAGCGGCAGTGTCGTGGTCTCTGGCGGCAGAATCTGGGTCGTCATTCGAGTCGTTCCCTCATGTGACTTTCAGTGCCATATGCGCTCTCGCACGGCGAATGCAAGAGCAGGAGGATTCGGTAAAAATCAATCTAGCACGAGGGGAACCTGCACCTCGTAGCCGATAAAGAGCAGGAAAGCAGCGCTCATTGCGACCACGGATCAACGTGGCGCACTGGCAACTTTGGGTTGGTCAGAGTAAATGAGCAGCGGTTTGCCGCCGCTGATGGCGTTGTCATCGACCACGACCTTGATGACATTTTTGGTGCTGGGCAAGTCGTACATCACGTCGAGCAAAATGCTTTCGACGATCGAGCGCAGGCCGCGCGCGCCGGTCTTGCGCTTGAGTGCCTTGCGCGCGATCGCCTTTAAGCCCTCGTTGCGAATCTCGAGCTCGACGCTCTCCATCTGAAACAGCCGGTGAAACTGCTTGATCAGGGCGTTTTTCGGCTCGACCAGAATTTCAACCAGAGCTTCTTCGCTCAACTCGTCGAGCGTGGCAATCACTGGCAGACGGCCGACCAGTTCCGGGATCAAGCCGAATTTGATCAGGTCTTCAGGCTCAACGTCGCGCAGCAATTCGCCGACCGCGCGATCGCTCTGACTGGTTACGCTGGCGGAAAATCCAATGCCGCTCTTCTCCGAACGATTGCGGATGATTTTTTCAAGCCCATCGAAGGCACCGCCGCAAATAAACAAGATATTGGTGGTGTCGATCTGAACGAAGTCCTGATTTGGGTGCTTGCGACCGCCTTGCGGCGGCACCGACGCGATCGTGCCCTCGACCAGCTTCAGCAAAGCTTGTTGCACTCCCTCGCCCGAGACGTCGCGAGTGATCGAAGGGTTGTCGCTCTTGCGCGAAATCTTGTCGATCTCGTCGATGTAGACGATGCCGCGCTGCGCCTTGTCCACTTCGTAGTTGCAATTTTGCAAAAGCTTTTGAATGATGTTCTCTACGTCTTCTCCGACGTAGCCGGCCTCGGTCAAAGTGGTGGCATCGGCGATAACGAATGGAACATTCAAGAGTCGCGCGAGCGTTTGCGCCAGCAGCGTCTTGCCTGAACCCGTCGGGCCGATCAGCAGAATGTTGCTTTTGGCAAGCTCAATGTCGTCCTTCGAGCCCATGTGCTTCAACCGCTTGTAGTGGTTGTACACAGCGACCGATAAAATGCGCTTCGCCTTGTCCTGGCCGATTACGTATTGATCGAGAATGCCGCCGATCTCGCGCGGAGTCGGCAGATCGGACTTGATCGCGCCAGAGCCGGCATCGGCCGTCGTCTCGTCGCGAATGATGTCATTACAAAGGTCGATGCATTCGTCGCAAATAAATACTGACGGTCCGGCAATCAGCTTTTTGACTTCATGCTGACTCTTGCCGCAGAACGAGCAGTAAAGAAGCTTTTCGCTCGAGCCTTTTTTTTCCGACATGTCCGCAGGTCAACAGGGCTTTAAGGTTGCTCGCTTCGGCTAACAAAAATCTTGTCGATTAGTCCGTAGCCTACCGCATCGTCGGCTGACATGAAGTTATCGCGATCGGTGTCTTTGGCGATCTTCTCGACCGGTTGCCCAGTCCGCTCGGACAAAATCTTGTTGAGCCGCTCGCGCAGATACAAAATCTCTTTGGCGTGAATTTCGATATCGGCCGCCTGTCCCTGCACTCCACCCATCGGCTGGTGAATCATGATGCGTGAGTTCGGCAGCGAGTATCGCTTGCCCTTCGCGCCCGCTGCAAGCAGAAACGCGCCCATGCTGGCCGCTACGCCGATACAGATAGATGACACGTCGGGTTTGACGAACTGCATCGTGTCGTAAATGGCAAATCCCGCACTCACCGAACCTCCCGGCGAGTTGATGTAAAGCGAGATGTCCTTGTCGGGGTTTTCCGATTCCAGAAACAGGAGCTGCGCAACTACTAGGTTTGCCGTCTGCTCGGTCACCGCACCAACGATGAACACGACTCGGTCACGCAACAACCGCGAATAGATGTCGTATGCACGCTCACCGCGCCCACTCTGCTCGATGACGATCGGCACCATGCCCAGGCCCTGAGGCTCCATCGCCTGGCCCATCTGCATCATTTGCGCTGCATTTCTCATTTGTCATTTCTCATTTGACTTTATGCCCCATTAATTCGTCGAACCCTACCGGTGTGTCGACCACCTTGGCTCGCTGCAGCACCCAGTTCGTAACGTTGTCCTCAAGGGCAACGGTTTCAAGGTCGGACAGCCGTTTGCGATCCGACAAATACCAGTTGATCACATCTTGCGGTTTCTCATAGCTCTGCGCAATGTCTTCGACCAGCTTGCGGATTTGATCCTGGCGCGGCTGCAGGTTGTTGTCGCGCACCACCTCGGCCAGCAGCAAACCGAGGCGCACGCGTCGTTCCGCTTGCGGCGCAAACAGATCGAGCGGCAGGGGAGCGTCTTTCGTCGCCATGCCGCGCTCAATCAGATCGCTGCGTGCCGCTTCCGCCAGCCGTTGCTTGTCTGCTTCCACCAGTGACTTCGGCACCTCGAAACTGCTTGCACCCAACAGCACCGTCATTGCATTATCTTTAGTACGCGCTTTCAACCGGGATGCGACTTCGCGCTGCAAATTGTTCGTTATCTCGGCGCGCATTTTGGACAGATCGCCTTCGGGCACTCCAAGCGACCGCGCAAAGTCGGCATCAATCGTCGGTAGCAATGCCTGTTGCACCTGCTTGATAGTCACGTCGAATTCGACCGGCTTGCCCGCCAGTGCCTGCGCACCGTAGTCAGCAGGAAACGTCAACGAGAATTTTTTGCTTTGCCCAATGCTCATGCCGCGCACCGCCGACTCGAACTGCGGCAGCATGCGCCCCTCGCCCAACGTGAATTTGAAGTCGGTCGCGTGCCCACCTTCGAACGGCTGGCCGGCGTGTTCGCCATGCGCATGCGTACCGTGAAAGTCGATCGTGACAATGTCGTCGTCATGCGCCGGGCGTTCTACCGACTCGAACGTAGCGCGTTGTTTCCGCATGATCTCAAGCGTGCGATCAATCTCGGCATCGCCGAGCGTGCACATGGCGCGTTGTACCTGAGCGGCCGACAGGTCGTTGACACTTACTTCAGGGTAAATCTCGAATGTGGCCGAGAATGCCAAATCGTTTTCGCTTTCTCCGCCCTCGGCCGTGCGCGCCTCGAGTCGCGGCTGACCCGCGACCTTCAAGTTCCCGGCGCTCACGGCCGAGTTGAATGCTTCGCCAACCTTGTCATTGAGTACCTCAGCTTGCACCTGTGCGCCGTACGTCTGAGCCACCATTTTTAATGGCACCTTGCCAGGACGAAACCCCGGTAGCTTCATGTTGCGCGCGAGCTTGGCAAGCCGCGTTTTAACTTCCTGCTCGATCGCTGCCGCGGGCACCGTCAAGTCGACCCGCCGCTCAAGCGCGCCAAGGGACTGAATCGTTTGTTGCATCGTCATCGTTTATCTTGTGTATCAGCAGGAAGAAGCAGCAAGCGAAAATCATCACGGCGCACTTTCTGTGGTGCGAAGGGGGGGACTCGAACCCCCACGCCGGTGAAGGCGTCAGGACCTAAACCTGGTGCGTCTACCAATTTCGCCACCTTCGCGGCGCCACGCGTGAGCTTTCGTATGACAACGGTAGTGCGTCTGCACACTCGATCTCCCGCGAAACGGCGCGCCGATTCTAACGGAACGGGCACAGCCGTTTAGCAACGCGCAGCGCCGCTGTGCTAGCTTCAATTCAATGGGCGTCGGCCACTACGAAAATTTTCCGATCGCATCGTGGTTGATGCCGAGTCGCCTGCGTCCTGCCGTGCGCGCGATATACCGTTTCGCCCGCACGGCGGATGATCTGGCTGACGAAGGCGACGCCACGCCAGCGCAGCGCTATAGCGCGCTGGAGGCATTGGGCGCGCAGCTGGACGCGCTGCAGACAAATGCAACGTCGCGCTGGCCAGATCTGGCGGTCGCGATACGCGAACATCGGCTGGCCTTGCCGCTTTTCCACGACCTGCTGTCCGCGTTTTCGCAGGATGTCGGGACGCTGCGCTACGAAAATTATGACCAGCTGCTCGAATATTGCCGGCGTTCGGCCAACCCGGTCGGCCGCCTATTGTTGCAACTGTACGGGCGCGATTTACCCGCGCTGCAGTTGCAGGCGGACGCCATTTGCACCGGGTTGCAATTGACCAATTTCTGGCAGGACGTTGCCATCGATTGGCGCAAGGGCCGCGTGTATCTGCCGCAGCAGGACCTGGTTGCATTCAATGTCGGTGAAGGACACATCGCGCACGGCACCATCGATGAACCGTGGCGCCGCCTGATGGCCTTTCAGGTCGCGCGAACGCGAGCGCTGCTGCAGCATGGAGCTCCACTCGCGCGCGAGCTCGGCGGGCGCATCGGCTTCGAATTGCGATGGGTCGTGCAAGGTGGGCTGCGAATTCTCGAGCGCATCGATCGTGTCGGGGGCGACGTTTTTTCGCAGCGACCGACCTTGTCTCCGCGTGACTGGGCAGTGATCGGCTGGCGCGCACTGCAGGCAGCGCCGCAATCCGCATGACACCCGACGAGTACTGTCAGCAAAAAGCTTCGGCAAGCGGCTCGAGCTTCTACTATTCCTTCTTGTTCCTGCCGCCCGAACGCCGGCGCGCGATCACCGCTGTTTATGCCTACTGCCGCGAAGTTGACGACGTCGTCGACGAAATCAGCGATTCCGTTGCTGCTGAGGCGACGTTGGGTTGGTGGCGCAACGAAGTACGCGAACTGTTCCGCGGCCATCCAACGCACCCGGTTACGCGTGCGCTGCAACCGTTTGTCGATCGCGAGTTCGGGATTTCAGAGCAGCGAATGACCGCGATCCTCGACGGCATGGAGCTCGACCTGCGGCAGAATCGATTTCTCGACTATGCCGCGCTGCGTCGCTACGCGCACCACGTCGCCGGTGTGGTGGGTGAAATCTCGGCGTCGATTTTCGGCGCGACCGATGCACAGACGTTGCAGTACGCCGCGCGTCTGGGCCTTACGCTGCAGTTGATCAACGTGATTCGCGACGTCGGCGACGACGCACGGCGCGGCCGCATCTACCTGCCGCTGGACGAGATGCAACGCTTCGACGTCAAGGCGGCTGATCTACTGGGCGCTCGCTACGTCGAGGGATTTGTGCCGCTGCTGCAGTTTCAGGCGCAGCGGGCTACAGCGACTTATCGGGAAGCGCTGACGTTGCTTCCTGCCGTCGATCGCAAAGCGCAGCGACCCGGATTGATCATGGGTGCCATTTATTCGACGCTGCTGAGCGAAATCGAACGCGAGAATTTTCAGGTGCTCCACCAGCGGATAGCGCTGACCCCTGTACGCAAGCTGTGGATTGCATGGCGCACGTGGGTGTTCCCTTGAACGCACCACCGACCATCGCTGTCGTGGGCGCGGGCTGGGCCGGGTGCGCGGCGGCCGCGGAGCTGGCGGCGCGCGGCGTGACCGTCGTGCTGCTCGAAGCGAGTGATGAACTAGGCGGGCGCGCACGGCGTCTGCCGTTGATGCTCGACGGCAAGACACACGTGCTCGACAACGGGCAACACCTGCTGCTCGGTGCATACACGCAGACCGCGGCGCTGCTCGCGCAGCTGAACGTCAATCTCGATGCGGCCATCGAACGACGGCCGTTCGAGCTCTGCTATCCCGACGGGTTTCGCTTGCGCACAGCGCGGCTGTCTGCGCCTTGGCATCTCGCCGCGGCATTGATTACAGCTCGCGGATTGAGCGTCGCTGACAGCGTGGCGATGTTTAATCTGCTGCGCGAACTCAAGCGCACCCGTTGGAACGTAGGCGTTGATCGCAGCACGACTGATTGGCTGCGCGAGTGCAAGCAGCCACCGAACGTGATCAGGCGCATTTGGCGTCCGCTCGCGTTGTCGGCGCTGAACACACCGCTCGAGAGGGCATCGGCGCAGATTTTTGCCAACGTGCTGCGCGATTCCCTGGGCGCCGCCAGCGCAGCGAGCGAGATGTGGGTTCCGCGTGTCGATCTGTCCGCACTGTTGCCCGATGCAGTCGAGCGCTTCCTGTTGGCCCGCGGCGGCGAAGTACATCGCGACGCGCGCGTCGGGAGAATCAGCCGAACCGACCGCTTCCGACTTCAGCTTCGAAATGATCCCGCTCGCAGGATCGAGGCCGACGCGGTGGTTTACGCGGCGTCACCGCACTATCTCGCCCGCATCATCGAGTCCACGGTTGAGCTGTCTCCGATTCTTCAAACTGTGCTGCGCTTTGAGTACGAACCGCTGTACACCGTCTACCTGAAGTACTCGTCGAACGTTCTTCTCGCACGCGGCTTCTACGCGTTGATCGACGATCCCTCCAAGCGTTGCTATGCGCAATGGGTCTTCGATCGCGGGCGGTTCGATAAAAAAAACGCAGGCGTGCTGGCGGCGATCGTCAGCTCCAGTGGGCCGCACGAGGCCGAGCCGCTCGACGACGTGTGCCAGGCGGTCGCTACGCAATTGACCGATCAACTGCAACTGCCACCTCCGGTCGATGCGCGCGCTATTGCGGAGCGCAGAGCGACGCTCGCGGCAGTGCCGGACCTGAAGCGTCCGCCGAACCGCACAGGCTGGCCCGGATTTGTCCTCGCCGGTGATTGGACCGAATCCGATTATCCGTCGACCCTCGAAACGGCTGTGCGCAGTGGCCGTGCAGCGGCGCGCGCATTATTGTGATCGGAGCGAACCGTCCGCTCACGAGCGAACCCGGGTCAACGCGTGTTCAACGCGATCGACCGCGATGACTTCGAGCCCTTCGATCGCCTGCTTCGGCGCATTGGCGCGCGGTATCAACGCCATCGAAAACCCCAACTTGGCAGCTTCACGCAACCGCTCCTGACCGCGCGGCGCCGGCCGGATCTCACCCGCCAACCCTACTTCACCAAAGGCAATCAGCCCGCGCGGCAGCGGCTTGTCGCGCATCGATGAAACTACCGCGAGCAGTACCGCAAGATCGGCAGCCGGCTCGCCAATGCGCACGCCGCCGACGGCGTTGACGAAAACGTCCTGATCGGAGGCCGCAATTCCGGCGTGCCGGTGCAGCACCGCAAGCAGCATTGCAAGCCGCTGCTGGTCGAGCCCTACTGAAAGGCGGCGCGGATTAGGCACGTGGGCAGCGTCGACCAGCGCCTGGATTTCAACCAGCAGCGGCCGCGTTCCCTCCTGCGTCGCCATCACGCACGAACCTGCGACCTGCACGTCGTGCTTCGAGAGAAACAACGCCGACGGATTTGCCACGCCTTTAAGTCCGCGATCGGTCATTGCAAACACGCCGAGTTCGTTGACGGCGCCGAAGCGATTCTTGAAAGCGCGCACCAGGCGAAATGAAGAATGCGAGTCACCCTCGAAGTACAGCACCGTGTCGACCATGTGTTCGAGCACGCGCGGACCCGCTAGTGCACCTTCCTTCGTCACGTGGCCGATCATGATCAACGTTATCCCTGATTGCTTTGCCAGCCGCGTCAAATGGGCAGCACATTCGCGCACCTGTGCGACCGATCCGGGGGCCGACTGCAATTGCTCCGAATACAAAGTCTGAATCGAGTCGATCACCACCACGGTCGGCTTTTCGATGCCGATGCTGGCAACGATGCGCTCAAGCGATATTTCCGATAGCAAACGTACCTGGGCTGCGTCGACGCCGAGCCGGCGCGCGCGCAGCGCGATCTGTGGCGCCGATTCCTCGCCGCTGACGTAAAGCACGCGAGCCTTGCCTGATAGCGCCGCCAGCGATTGCAATAACAGCGTCGACTTGCCGATGCCAGGATCACCGCCAATCAACACGACCCCGCCCTCGACAAACCCGCCGCCCAGCACCCGATCGAACTCGTCGATACCGGAGGCAATACGAGGCATCTCGCGGGCTTGCACCTCACCCAGCGACTGCACGGAAGTCAGCGACACCAACGCCGCGTATCGATGCTCTACGGGCGCCTCCACCCTTGCTTCGGCCAGCGTGTTCCACGCATTGCAATGCGGGCATTGTCCCTGCCACTTCGGGCTCGCACCGCCGCACTCGGAACAGACAAATTGGGTTTTTGCCCTGGCCACGATCAATTCGTTTCGATAACTGGCACGCGTGGCGCAAGAGCGCACATCAACTCGTAGCCGACGGTGCCGCAAAGATTTGCGACTTCGTCGATCGGAATGTTCGGTCCCCACAGCTCGACGTTGCTTCCCACCCCGGCCAAAGGTGCGGCCGACAGATCGACCGTGATCATGTCCATCGACACGCGCCCCGCGATCGGCACGCGAACGCCGTCGACCAGCACCGGTGTTCCATCGGGTGCATTGCGCGGATAACCGTCGGCGTAGCCGCACGCGATTACACCGATGCGCATTGCGCGCGATGCCGCGAACCTCGACCCATAGCCGACAGATTGAGCAACGTCGAGCGCCTGTGTGCCTATCAGACGGGACTTCAAGGTCATTGTGGGTGCCACGCCGAGCCAAGCCGCACTATGCGACTCATCGGTCGCGCCGCCGTACAGCGCGATGCCCGGCCGCACCGAGTCGCCCGCCACTTCGGGGCGTAGAAATAAAGCGGCTGAGTTAGCAAGACTGCGCGGCTCCGGCCAGTCGCCGACGATGCGATCAAGCGCCTCGATCTGTTCGGCAACCTCGGCGGCACCGCTGGCGCCGTGTGCGCGGTCTGCATTCGCAAAGTGAGTCATCAGAGTCAGCTGCGCCACGCGTCCAGACACTTTGAGCCGCTGATACGCTGAGGCTGCATTGCGTGCGCTAAAGCCAAGCCGATTCATGCCAGTGTTCAGCTTGAAATAAACGTCGAGCTGCGCCGAAAGTTGGGACTGCTCGATCATTTCGATCTGGCTGCTGTCGTAAACAACCGGCGTCAAGTTCAGCGCCGACACTACGTCCAGATCGCGGGACTCGAAAAATCCTTCGAGCAAAAGTATCGGCTTGCGCCATCCTGCGTCGCGCGCAATTGTTGCCTCATCGAGATCAAGCAACGCGACGCCGTCGGCCTCACTGAACGCCCGTAGTGCGCGCCGCAGCCCGTGGCCATAAGCGTTTGCCTTGACCACTGCCCACAGGAACCGTCCACGCGCGTGCTGTCGCGCGAGCGCCAGATTGCGGTGCATCGCTGCCAGATCGATCACCGCAGAAATCGGACGAGGCATTGGAATTAAAACGAGGATTGGTACTCAATAGCATAGTGCTGAAGCGAATCGCCACGACGTAAGTGCGTGATATAACGCAGCGAAGCGCAGCATCGGCCAATAGCGCCGAATACAGCGCCGCATTGATCACTGAACATTGCAGAAGAGCGCGGCCGCATTGCATTACCGGGAGACGTTTCGCTTGCTTCGCAACTGTCGACATAGCGCGTCATGAAGCGCGGCTTCTACGTCATCATGGCCGCGCAGTTTTTTTCGTCGCTGGCAGACAACGCTTTGCTGATCGCCGCTATCGCGCTGCTGCGCGACGTTCAGGCACCGGGGTGGATGACGCCGATGCTGAAACTGTTCTTCGTGTTCTCGTATGTTGCACTCGCCGCATTTGTCGGGGCCTTTGCCGATTCGTTTCCAAAGGCCCGCGTCATGTTCATCACCAACCTGATCAAGATTGGCGGATGCATGATGATGTTTCTGGGCGCGCACCCGCTGTTGTCATATGCGGTGGTCGGTTTCGGCGCTGCTGCTTATTCGCCTGCCAAATACGGCATCGTGACCGAACTTCTGCCGCCCGAAAAACTGGTGGCAGCCAACGGCTGGATCGAGGGGCTGACGGTGAGTTCGATCATCCTTGGGTTTCTGATCGGCGGTGTGCTGATCGACAAGAACGTCTCGGCCTGGCTTCTGGCGCACGACTTCCCGATATTCGATACCGGAATCGACCTGCCCGCTGAAGCTGCAATCGCCGTCATCGTCTGGCTCTACGTTCTGGCCGCGGGCATCAATCTGCTGATCGCTGACACCGGCGCTCGTTATGCCAAGCAGCACACGCATCCTTGGAAACTTTTGGTCGGCTTCGTGCACTGCTGCACGGTGCTCTGGCGCGACAAGCTGGGGCAAATCTCGCTTGCGGTGACAACGCTCTTCTGGGGTGCGGGGGCGACGCTGCAATTTATTGTTTTGAAGTGGGCAGAAACCGTGCTCGGCATGGAGTTGGCGCGCGCCGCGATACTGCAAGCGGTGGTGGCTGTCGGGATCACGATCGGGGCCGTTTATGCAGCGGCTACTGTGTCGCTCAAGAAAGCGATGAACGTGCTGCCGGTGGGAGTTGCGATGGGAATGATCGTCGCAGGCGCGGCGTTTTACACACCGGAAATTGCGCCGGCGGGGTCGATCACCGTGGGCGCGCTGACCGCAAGTTATTTCCTGCTGATCGCTTGTGCAATCCTGGTGTCGATCGGCTTGCTTGCGGGATATTTTGTGGTACCGATGAACGCGCTGTTGCAGCACCGCGGCCACGTGTTGCTATCTGCCGGACACTCGATCGCGGTACAAAACTTCAATGAAAATCTGAGCATTCTGCTGATGCTCAGCCTGTACGCGGTGCTCATCTGGTTCGATCTGAAACTGCAAACCGTGATGCTGCTGTTCGGTTTATTCGTCGCCGCTTCGATGCTGCTGGTGCTGATGCGCCACCAATTCAATCAACGGCAATTCGATTCAGTGGCGCTGATCGGCGAAGTGACTCACTGAGCTTGTTGCGCCGTGCTCACATCAGCATCGATTTCGCGCGCCAGGCAAAGGTCGGCCCAGCTCTTGGCCTTATCGACCAGATTTCGCAGCAGATACGCGGGGTGATAGGTCACCACGACCGGAATCTGGCGACCGGCAACCGTGATGCGATGCCTTTTGCCGCGCAAACCGGCAATGCTGGCATCGGTGTCGAGCAAAGACTGCGCGGCAAATCGGCCCATGACGATAATTAACGCGGGGCTGACGAGCTCGATCTGACGCCGCAGAAACGGCTCACACAGCGCGACCTCCCCGGGTTGCGGATTGCGGTTGCCCGGCGGCCGGCACTTCAAAACATTGGTGATGTACACCGAGCGTTGCGTCTGTCCGACGCGCGTCAGCTCAACGCTCGCCAGCATGCCGTCGAGCAGGCGCCCCGCCTGTCCTACGAACGGTTCGCCGCGCTCGTCTTCTTCAGACCCCGGCGCTTCACCGATCAACATCCATCGGGCATTGACGTTGCCGACGCCAAACACCGTCTGCTTGCGCGTTTCGCACAATCGGCAGGCGCGGCAGTTGGCGACTTCCTCGCGCAGCTCATCCCACACAAGGCGCGAGATCAAGCGAGCTCGCACGGTCGTGGCGGGTGGTGAATCAACCACAGCCAGTGGTGCAGTGGCCACGGTCATTTGAGCAGCGCGCAGTCGATACATCGGGCCCAGGCCCATCGCCTTCCACAACTGCGCTCGCCGCGGATCAAGCGTCATAGCGAGATGCGCAACACAAGCGCGTCTTCACGCCCGGATTGCGCCGGGTAGTAGCCGCGCCGCGTGCCGATGCGATCGAACCCGTAGCGCCGATACATACGCACGGCGGACGCGTTACTCGGCCTGACTTCAAGCAGCATCGAGTGAGCGCCGTGGCCGCGCGCAACTTCGGCCATCCATTCAAGAGTGCGCCAGCCGAGCCCGTGGCGCTGGTGAGAACGCGCGACACTGAGGTTGAGCAGATGCGCTTCGTCGAGCATCACCGTCATTACCGAGTAGGCGGTCAAAACAGCAGCGGCATCGCGCAACACCCACACGCTGTAGCCGGCGCGCACCGAATCCAGAAAATTGCCGCGCGTCCACGGAAACGGATAAATGTCGCTTTCGATCGCGACCACCTCGCGCAGATCGGCTTCGCTCATCGGCGCGTACCGATCGACGGCTGGTTTCGGCAGTGCGCTCACGCAATCACCCGCTTGCGCTCTTCGATCGTCAATGCAACGTGATCACGTACATAAATCGGCGCCGCCTGAGCCGGTGCCACGCTGAGTCCGCGTTGAGAATCGAGCCGCGCGAGCCGCGCGACATTGGCTGCCGTCGGTGTCGCCCCCGGCAACATCTTCCTTGACCTGTGTTGCGGCCATAGGGCGGAGAAGCTCACGAGCGCATTGCCCGTGACGATAGCGACATTGGCTTCGTCCGCGAGCTCCACCAAAAAGCTCGGCCGCTCGAGCGCAGGCGCTCTGACCTCGCTGACTTCAGCATCCCGTCGATAGATTGCGCAATACGCTTCGTTCATGCGAGCGTCGATCGCAGTCAGCACGGTCGCGCCATCGCCCAATGTCGCGAATGCCTGCTCCGCCAGCGCGCGCAGGTTGCCAACCGGCACTACCTGCCTGCCTTTGCCGTAGGCGAGCCCCTGCGCAATTCCGCACGCGATGCGCAACCCTGTAAACGACCCAGGGCCGGCGCCGAACGCAAATACGTCGACATCGCTTAACCGCAATGTCGCGCGTGCCAGCACGGCGTCGATCATCGGCAGCGCCCTGTCGGAGTGTTTGTTGCCGACGGTTTCGATCAGCTCGCTCAGGCGATTGCCAGACAGCACCGCCACCGAGCACACCTCGGTAGCGGTATCGATTGCGAGAACGATGGGAACACTGCTCGACATTGCGCCGGCAGTTTAGCGAAGCGTTTGCGCCCGCAGTTCCTATCAGGTAAGAAACGCCAGCGGTTCAAACCGCCTTTGCAGTACGCGCTCTGACGGCAGCTGCCACCACTTTTCCAGCACCGAGGCGTAGACGCGACGAAAGTCCGTGCCATGTCGCAGATTGCCGGCATCGTCGAGTGCGCGTAACGATGGCGCGTCGCCGTACACACCGCCGCGCACGTGGGGCCCGAATGCGAACATCGCTCCGGCGGTTCCGTGGTCGGTGCCGCCACTTTGATTCTCTCGCGGCCTGCGTCCAAATTCAGAGTACGTCAGAATCAATGTGCGGTCCCACACGCCGTGCTCGCTTAGCGCCGCGCGCAGCGCAACCACTGATTCCGCAACCAGGCGCAACAGGTTCGCATGAATGCCGGTCTGATTCTGATGCGTGTCGAACCCCGGTAACGTGAGTCGTAGCGCCGGCACCTTGCCGGTCGCTGCAATGCCTGCCGCGTGCTGGACCGCGATCCCGAATGCGCCGCGCGGAAATTCCGTTTTGAAGACTGCATCGGGACGTACGTCGGCGCCGGCGCGCACGATGTCGCTCTCCACGCGCAACACGTGCGCCAGTGCTCCGCGTGCGGGCACGCCGTCGGCCGACGCCAGCCTTGATTGCCGCGCGAAACGCGCTGGATCATTTAGCGCGACAGCACGGGCGCCACCCGCGAACGGACCAAGGTCTGCGGCGCCGAGTACGACACCGTCCGCGCTCATTGCTGAAAAATTGGCGTTCTTGTCGGCCGTGCGCGTCAGCCAACCGGTCTGCAAAAACTGTTGACTGTCCGATGCCGTATCCCAGATCTCAATCGAACGAAAATGCGACAGGTTCGGAGTCGGGTAACCAATGCCCTGCAAGATTGCCATTTGCCGGTCGCGCCAAAGCGACTCGAGCGGCGCCAGCGACGAATGCAGCGCGGGAGCGCCGTCGAAACGCACCACCGCATCGGGTTTCAGCGCAAGTCGCGGGCGCAAGTCGAAGTAAGCGCCATCATCAACCGGCACCACCGTATTCAAGCTGTCATTGCCGCCACGCAGCTCGAGCAGTAGCAGCAGGCGAGGAGACGTTGGCGACGCCCAGACAGGAAGCGTCAGGCAAGCCAACGACGCCGCGGACGCGCCGAGGAATGTTCGCCGGTTTAACATGCCCGCCGCCGCAACCCTCAACGAGTCACTCATTTGAGTTGGTAAGCCGGATCGAGCAGGATCGCACGCAGCGCATCGAAGCC
>Ga0136638_10000017_pt1 | contig 24189 bp, 19 predicted proteins | sample AntDrymUQ8582206_2_FD_104671 | JGI IMG/M metagenome (GOLD analysis project Ga0136638, IMG submission 104671) | Polar desert sand microbial communities from Dry Valleys, Antarctica - metaG UQ858 (22.06) | ecosystem: Environmental > Terrestrial > Soil > Desert | place: Antarctica: Dry Valley...
AGTACGTCGCCGTCGGCCATCTCGGATGCCGAACCGTCGCTCGTTGCCAGACGAACATCGACGATCGCGACTTCCAATGATCCGAATCGATTGATGCCGGGCTTGAGCACCATGCCTTGCGAAGTCACGATCGTTGCCTGCTGCGCCGCCGTGCGGCTCACGGTCGCATGCACAAGTGATTTCATGTATTCGGCAATCACCGGCTTGGCATCGCCGAACGCGGCCACGGCGCCTTCGCGCAGCCACAGGACATCGTTGCACATGTCCTGAACGAGGGCGGCGTCATGCGAGACCATGACGATCGTGCAGCCAGAAGTACGCAGGTCCGCGATGCGATCCAGGCACTTTTTCTGGAAGGCCAGGTCGCCTACGGCGAGCACTTCGTCTACCAGCAGAATGTCGGGCTCGGAATGAATCGCAACCGCAAACGCCAGCCGCATTTGCATGCCGCTGCTGTAGGTCCGCATTGGCCGGTCGATGGCCTGGCGTAGTTCGGCGAAGTCGACGATCGCTTCGAATTTTTTGCTCACCTGTGCTCGCGTAAGGCCGCGGATCACGCCACCGATGAATGCGTTCTCCCGCCCCGTCAGGTCGGGATGAAACCCCGCTGTGAGCTCAAGCAAACCGCCAATGCGTCCGCTAACGCTGATCCTGCCTTCGTCCGGACGACCGATGCCGGCCAGCAGTCGCAACAGCGTTGACTTTCCGGCCCCGTTGCGTCCGATCACGCCCAGAGCGCGGCCGCGCTCGACCGCGAAGTTGACGTCGCGAAGACTCCAGAACGTTGCGCCGCCGGATAGCTTGCGGAAGCCCGACATGGCGGCTTCCTGCAGGGTTCGCGTCCGGTCTGCGTCATATCGGCGATATCGTTTTCCGACCTGCTGGGCAGAAACCGCACTCAATTGCCGATCTCCTCGATGAACCGGTGACTCGATCGGACAAAAACTTGATAGCTCGCAACGAGGACGGCGAACGATATTGCCGTAACCCACAACAGCGGCAACATGTCAGGGAACTGACCCTGGATCAATATCGTGCGATACGCGTCGAAGATATGTACCAAGGGATTCAAGCCAAACCAACCCTGCCATTCGACGGGCACGGCTTTCACTGAATAGAAAACCGGCGAAACGTAAAAGCCAAGCAGCAAGAGCACGCCCAGCAGATACTGAGTGTCGCGAAACGAGACGTGGACCGCGGCGAGCACATAGGCCGCGCTCAGCGTGAGAAGAAACTGGATGGCGATCACAATTGGCAGCACGGTAAGCGCGGTGGTGAAGGGATGCCCCGCAATCATCAGTGCGACCGCCAGCACGGGCAAAGCAAGAAAGAAATTCACCAGGTTCGTCGCGACGGCGATGACGGGCAATATGGCGGGGGGAAATCCGGGCTGGCGGATCAAGCTTGCGTTTTCCGTAATTGCCACGCATCCGGAAACCAGCGAAGCCTGGAACCAGCTCCAGGCCAGGATCCCGATCAGCAGGAAGATTGCGAAGTCAGGAACGTTGACGGGGATGATCCAGCGAAAGACCGCATAGAACACCAAGAACTGCAGCAGTGGATTCAGAAGCGACCAGCCAATGCCCAGGACCGATCGCTTGTAGCGTAGCTTGAAGTCGCGTACCACAAGCTCCGCGGCCAGGTCCTTCAGATAGGAAGCGCGCCGGACACCAGATTTATTCAGGTCAATTCTTTCGCAGAACGATGAGATCTTGAGTGCCTACGAATTGATCCGTCCCGGACCATAGCCCGCGAATCGGCTCGCCGACCGATGCCAGTCCCGCGCGCGCGGCCATTTTCTTGATCAGTGACGATGAATAGGCGGTCATCAGTTCAGGGTTTTCGGGCGCCACGAGCGCGAATTCACTTCCGTAATCTGCCCAAGAGTGCGCAAAGTTGAACCTGCTATGCGCAAACGCATAAGGGCGCTCGTGCCCGGGTTTGTAGAAGTCCAGAACGAAGAAACTGAATAGACATTGTCCGCCGTGTTTCAACACGCGGGCTGACTCGGCGAAATAATGTTCGCATGCTTCCGGGAGCATGTGAGTAAAAACAGATGCCGCGAATGTTATGTCGAATTGCGCGTCCGCGTAGGGAAAGCGAAAACTTGTTGCTGCGAGCTTTCCGGTCGGGTTGTACTCGGTGTTCTTGACGTCCGCGTATTCGAACTGAAAAGTGGGAAAAGCAGCGGTAAAGTTTTGTTTTAGAAATTCAATCTTCTGCGTTGAAATGTCGAACCCGCGATATCTGCCAGCGCGAAGCACGAAGCGCAGCGGAAATGCGATTCTGCCAAGTCCGCACCCGATCTCGAGAATATCGCTGGTCGTGCGTAAACCTCCGACTGCACGCAACAGGACGCTCCACTCCTCGCCCCAGCGAAACCACTCCTCCAAGACATCGATCCCCTCGGTGCGCATCAAGTGCAGCGGCGGAACGAGTTGAGGGTCGTAGGCTATCTGCGGCTGCGTGGAGGGCTGCGCCGCTTCCGGTGAACGCGGCGCGGTTTGCAAGGTTTCGCGGATCATCTGTCGCGCGCGTCGCGCCAGTCGGTCAAACACGGAATTCCGAAGGCTGGCTTGATAACGTTCGCCTCTCGCGATCTGCTCGGTAGGTGGCACCGTAAGCCCACAGCGCGTGCGTCGCTCCCCAGAGCTCAGCCAATACGAGCCGTACGGGGAAGCGTTCTCGTTTTGTCGCCGTCTTGAGCAGGCGCACGACGAGCCACCCACCAAGCCAACGAAACAGCGCGTACCGGAGAGCGCAACTGCGCGGCACTGTGCGCGTGCGCAAGATTTTTAGAAGATAGACACCGAACGCGCGCCCATTGTTGTACAGCTGCTTCCGGAGTTGTTCTGCCTCGCGCCGATGGTAGTGCCATACGAAGGCGGCAGGTTCGTAGCGGATTGTTAATCCCGCGACCAAGACTCGATGGAAAATATCAAGGTCTCCGCCGCCGTTCGACAGCGTACCTACGTCCAGAGCGGTGTCGAATACACCGACTCGATCGAATGTCTGCCGTCGAAACGCCATGCTCGCTCCAACGCCAGCGGCGTGCGCAGCGACTCGATCATCCAGGGTCATACGTGATCCATCCAAGTCTCGCCGGTTCATGCCTTTTCCCATGCCGCCGTACTGCTCGAACACATGTTGGGCGGGCCAGATCAGTTCTGCTGCCAACACCAGCCCTGTAACTACGGCGACGGCCGGGTCCTCGAACGCCAGAACAATTGCGGCAAGCCATTTCGGGTCTACTACTGCATCATCGTCGACGTACGCAATGATCTCGCTTCGCGACTCTGCGATCCCGCGGTTACGGGCCCAATCAAGCCCGGGTCGGTCCTCGCGCACATACCGAAAGGGCGTTGCAGCAACGATTTCGGCCGTCTCGGTGCCCACCGATGCATTGTCTACAACGACGACTTCATAGTCGGAATATTTAAGCTTAGTCAGAGCTCGCAAGCAGCGACGAAGCGCGTGCGGTCGGTCTCTCGTGCACACGACCACAGACACTGGCGGCTGTGAGGTGGGCTGTACCCATCCAACGCTGTCATCACGCCGGAGTCCGCGGCGGGCGAGGCCGTCTGCTAACTCCTCTGCGGTTAGCACGGCAGCCCTCGGGCCCAGCGGCAGTCGGATATTGGCGAGCGGACGGCCAGCGTTTTTCACGAGCAACTGCAGACTATCGAAACCCTCGAGACCCCACAGATGGTCAGGCGCGCAAAGATCGAATTGCGCCACCTTCGCTCTTCCGAACCGAGTCGGTGCAGAGCGATCGGTTTGGAAGGATTCGCGACGTTCACGCGGCTGCCAGTGCGGCGGCACGTCCACATGATCCAGCAGGTTACTTGCAAAACGCTGTGTCACTTCATCGCGCACGAGAGTCGCCGAAAGGCGCTCGGCGCCTGCGATAGGGTGAATTCTTCCAAGCGGCGAGCCTCTCCACCAGAGCCTTACCGAATTCGTTTGCTGCTCGAGCCTTGTCTCCAGATCTGACAGGTCGCCAGCGAGATCGAGATCAACTTCCGCCGCATCCTCCGGCTCAAGGGGCGCGTCTTGCATCAGCCGCTCCCACGCGCCAAGGGAACCCAAGCCCGCATGCACGCCACGCCAATACGCGTGCCCTGAAAGAATAGGAAACAGCCTCCACATCAGCGCCGCGAGCCCAAGCCGCTGTGCAGTGACTACCACTGGTTTCAAGATCCCGACGCCGAAGTCAGCGATCGCTGGATTTCTCCACACAAGCCGCCAAAGCGGCGTGAATGGAAAGCGTTGTAGCCGACTTAGCCGGTGAAGATTGAAACACCACGCGAGTTCAATGTGCCGCTGCACGATGTGTGTGTGAGCCAGGCCTTCGGCACGCGCGCGGCCGAGGGCACGCTCGAGCGTGTTGACGTCCAGATGCAAGCTCAACGCATGCTCTGCGAAGCGGAATCTCGCTCCGTTCCTCAGAAGCCGGTAGCCCAGTTCGTAGTCCTCGCCGCCCGCGCTTTTAATGCGTTGGTAAAAGCCGCCCGCTGCACGAAAGAGTTCGGCGGACAGCGAAATATTACCGGTGCAGAAATCTCGAAAACCGAAGCGGTAAGCGGGGTCGCGACGCGCGGCAAATCCGGCATCCCACCAATGACGAGCGGAACGTGCAAACGGATCTCGTTGGCTTGGTCCAAACGGAATCGGGAAGTAGCCCAGGACCAGCGACCCCGGCGCAACAGAGTGTTCGGCTAGGTGGGCCTCGATCAGTCCCGGTGACGCCTCCATGTCGTCATCAAGGAAAAGTATCAGCGGCGCTGACGCTTGCGCTACACCTCGGTTGCGCGCGGCAGCGGCTCCTTGCGCGGCCTGCTCGATGAAGTGCAGCGTGTATGGCAGTTCAGCACGAATGCCTTCGACGGTCTGCGGCGTGTTGTCGGTGCAGCCATCTGCCACCAGAATCAGCTCGTACTCGCTGGCCGGGAGTGTCTGCGCTCCAAGAGCTCGCAGCGTCGCAGACAGGAGCTCGCCTCTGTTGTGCGTCGGCATCACGACGCTGATGCGCGGCATCACGCAGGTTCCTTGCCCGCAGCGCGCACGCTGCTCCATCGTCGCTCCACCCGCTGTGCTTTTCGGTAAGCGCCAAGCGATGCAAGTACGCCCCTTATCTCCGCCGCCGTATAGCGCAGCGGAACAGCACCAGGACGCCAAAGAAGACCACGGATCGCATTGCGTAGATGGTGGCCTACGAACCAACCGAATGCCGCACGAATTGCGGCGCAATCTTTATCGTCGGCAACGCATCGAATGAGCATCGAATACACGCCGACGCTATAGCCATACAAGGTTGCCAATAGTTCAGGCTCAGTTCGCCGGTGACGGTGCCAGCAGATCGCCCTGGGCGTATACAAGATGGCGTGTCCGTTCTTTAAAAGCCGATAGAAGGCGTAGCTGTCCCCTCCCGACAATGTGGCCGTGCCGCAATCAAGTTCGCTTTCGAAGAGCTTCAGGCCAGTTGTCAGATCCTTGCGCAGTGCCATGCTCGCACCTGCACCAACGTTTCCCGCAGCAACTGGCAACGTATTCCCGCTCGTGAATCTTCGTTCTCTAAAACCACGCGAGAATCCCACGTACTCCTCGAATGCCTCTTGCGTGGGTGTCTCCAGCTCCCGCGCGAGCACCAGCCCCGTGACCGCGCCCACCTGCGGGTCAGCGAAAGGCTTGCACATGGCGCCGACCCATCCCGCGTCTACAGCAACATCGTCATCGGTATACAGCAGCAGATCCGACGTCGCCGCAAGCGCTCCGCACGTCCTCGCCCAATTCAAACCCTGCCGGGGCTCCACAACGTACTTGACTGGATATTGAGTAGCGATGCGCGCTGTCGCGTCATTCGGCGGCGCGTTGTCGACGACAATGATTTCGGCAGGGCGCGGGTCGGAAAGTAGGATCGATTCAATGCAGCGTCGCAAATCGTCAGGCCGGTCCCGAGTGCAGACGATCACCGTGCACGCGCAAATGTTTACTGCAGTGGTTGAGGATGCGGCTTTGCCGCCAAACACGATTGCGTCGACGACGTGGCTTTGAAGCCGGTACCCGAAAGCCCGGCGCGCGGCTCCCCAGACCGACGGCAACGACACTCGTTGGTTGGAAACTGGAAGCCTGAGCTGTCCCAACGGGATGCCCTCCCAACGGATGAGGGCCATTGCCGATACGTAAGGTCCCGCGACGTGGATATCGCTCGCAACCCGACGCAGGTCGATGTCCAGAACTTTGACAGGCACGGAGCAGAACCTGCTTGATCTACGTGGTCGACTCTGCTTCGCGCCGCTCGAAATTCGGTTGCATCTGCTCGGCGACCAGCCGAAGGACCTGCCGGATTGATGTTCTCGGCCGATATCCAAGCAGCGTTTCTAGCTTCGCCACAGATGGAACACGGCGGACAGTGTCCTCGAATCCAGGTCCATACGCTTCCGCGTAGGGAACGAACTGGATGTCAGAGTCTGACCCCGTCAACTCTATGACCAGCTGTGCCAGTTGCAGAATGGAAATCTCCTCGTCATTGCCGATATTGATGACTTGCCCCACCACGTCGGCTGTTCTCGCCAACCGAATCAAAGCTTCCACGACATCGCCCACGTAGCCGAAACACCTCGTTTGCTTTCCTGACCCGAAGACCGTCAACGGCTCACCGAGCAGCGCTTGTCGGACAAAGGTCGGAACGACCATTCCATATTGGCCGGTCTGCCGCGGTCCTACTGTATTGAAGAACCGAACAACATTGACGGGCACCTGCTTTTCCCGCCAGTAGGCGATGCCCAGGAATTCGTCTAGCAGTTTGGAGCACGCATAGCTCCAGCGGCCGATCGTACTGGGGCCCAGGACAAGATCCGCTGCTTCATGAGAGGGAAATTGCTCATTCTTGCCGTAGACCTCGGAGGTGGACGCAAGCATCACACGCTTGCGCTTGCGGGCCGCGGCGCGAAGCACGACTTCGGTTCCGTGGACATTGGTTTCAATGGTGCGAACGGGACTTTCGATGATCAACCGGACGCCGACGGCAGCCGCGAGATGCACAACAAGATCGCACTGGTCCACGAGTTCGGCGACCAACTCGGAATCGAAGACGCTGCCGAACTTAAAACTGAAGTTTTGATAGGCGCGCAGTGGCGCAATGTTCGCCATCGCGCCCGTAGATAAATCGTCGAGCACCGAAACGTTCCATTGCTCACGTAAGCAACGTTCTGCAAGATGCGATCCGATGAACCCGGCTCCGCCTGTTATCAAAACATTCATAGGCGGCCGCCAGTAAACCCCGTGCTGCCCGTTGCAAATGTGCCCCTCACTTATTTCTCCTTCCCCTAAACACGGGATTTTCAAAATTAAGCCGGATTGTATTGCGTCCATGCCCTATGGGTGCGTGCTTAATGTTCATGGCAAACGTTCCCATAAGCACCAGACGATAGACTGACGGCGCGACCGCTTCTGCGTCGTCAAGTCTTGTTTAGAGGGTCGTGACAGTGTCCGCCGCGCCGCCGAGCGTTTCAGTAATCGTCCCGATGCACAACGCCGAGAAACTGATCGAGCGTTGCTTGGCGCCGCTGCTGGCAATGCTGGGTCGCGGCGAAATCACCGAGATTATCGTGGTCAACGATGACTCAACCGACCGCTCGCCGGCGATCGTGCGCGAACATGCATCGGTGCAATTGCTGGCGATGGAAGCGCAGGGTGGCCCGGGCGCAGCGCGCAACCGCGGCGCGCAGATCGCACAGGGCGAGTATCTGTGGTTTGTCGATTCCGATGTAATCGTCGCTGATAACGCCGCACGGGTGCTGCGCGAAACTTTGGAGCGGGCGCGACCGGCGGCGGTAATTGGTTCGTACGACGATCAGCCGGGCGCGAAGAATTTCCTGTCGCAGTATAAAAACCTGGTGCACCACTACTATCACCATCGCGGCAAAGATCAGGCGTCGACATTCTGGGCCGGCTGCGGCGCTGTGCAACGGTCGCTGTTTCTGCAGCTCGGTGGCTTTGACGCCAGGCGGTATCGACACTCGTCGATCGAGGACATCGAGCTCGGTTATCGGCTCGTGGACGCCGGCGGCACGATCGCTCTCGAGCGCCGTCTGCAAGGGAAACATCTGAAGGAATGGCGCTTCTTTAACCTGGTGCATACCGAAGTGTTCCGCCGCGCGTTGCCGTGGTCGCGCCTGATGCTGAGGCGCAAGCACATCACCGACGATCTGAATGTTGGCAAGAGTGAACGGCTGCGCGCCACGTTGACCGGTTTTGTCCTGCTGAGCGTGTTCCTTTGGGCGCTTGGATGGCTGGGCGGCTGGGTGCTTGTCGTGCTGATCGCCGCGCTGGTTGGTGCGAATGCAAGTTTTATCGCCTTTTTCGCGCGCACGCGCGGCCCACTGTTCGCGTTGCGCGCGTTCTTGTTTCACCAGCTTTACTACCTGTACAGCAGCGCCGCATTTGCGACGGCGATGGCCGGACACTATCTCGGGCGCGCGCGTAGGACCGCGGGTGGCGCGGGTTGACGAACCGTTGTCACTTCGCTCGGTAAATGCCGACGACTGGCACCTCGTGACTGCCGTCGGACGTTCGGTATTTTGGGTTGATCGTCAACGGATAGGCGTGGACCCGAACCAGCCTGGTTGCGCTTTCGGAGTTAAGGAATCGACGGGCGACGCCACCGTGCTCGAAGATCACCAGGCCATCGATCTGCTGGTCCTCGCGGGGCAGTTCGTGATATTTGATTCCATTTTCCAGAAAGAGCGACGCAGCTGTTACGGTTTGAATCGGCCGACCCTGCGGAAGGTGATGCTCCAAGTCGCGCGAGGCGTCGCGCAGTGAATACGTCGGGAACACGATCGGAGGTGCCGCTTGCGTCAGGAAAATCCCCGCCAGCAATGCGATAGCAGCGGCACCGCCAACTGCCGGCCGCGTGCGTATTTGCGGTGCCAGCACGAAACAGAGCACGAACGCGGTGATCGCAGTTGCGCTCCAGAGTGCAACGCTCGCCACTGAACCGAACATCCAGAAACTGCTGAACAGGCCAAGCTCGGTTCCGCCAAGCCACAAAAGCACCATCGCCACCGGAAACGAAAGGAAGCCGACGATCAACCGTTCAGTGACAGGCCGGAAACGCACGAACGCCGTCATCAGACAGGCAACCACTGCGACGATGGCGACCCGTTCCAGTGAGCGATCGGCGTTCCAGCCACCGACCGTAGCCAGTCCGGCGGCGACACTCGACATGACGATCGCACTGGGAAAGACGAGCCAGCACAAAGCGGTGGTACGCCCGAGTCCGTGGCGCTGTTCGAGCCTGGCAACAATCCGCGCGCAGGAATCGCGGTCGCCCAGCGACAGACCCGCCATGATGTGAATCGTCGCGGGCACGACGAAATGCACCAGGTAGCGCCCGGGAAGATAACTGTTGGCTGACCATACGATTAGCCACCAGCCGGCCCAGATTCCAGAGGCCAGATACAGATCACTCGGGATGGAACGCGCACGCGACTGCCGATGGAACCACAGCCATGAACAAAACCACGCTGCCATCAACAGCAGGTTGCGGGCTTCGAGTTCGGTCGCGTCGAAGAATCTGTTGACGGCGAGATAGGTACCCGTCCACGACAGAAAATCGAGAACGCGGCCGGCCGTGTCGCCGACTGCGTCCGCCTTCAGGTATCCAAGGGCAAAGAAGACAGCCACGGCGGCAACGACGGGAAGCGCGAAGCCGGCCGCGAAGGCTGTCGCACGCGCGATCCGCGCGCGAAGTGATGTTTCCGATGGGACGACCAAAGCAATGACGGGAAATATCAGCAGTGCCAGCACCGTGGTTCCCTTCATCGCCACTGCGACGACTACTAGAAGGCCGGCAAGCACGGCACTCCACGGCGTCTTTTGCGCGAACACGAGAAGAACAAACGCGAGCAGCGCCGCCAGCGCCGCCGGCATCTCGGGCAGTGCAATACGGCTGGCCCAAAATACATTTGTTTCGAAACCGAGAATCACAACGCCGAACGCAAGCGCCAAGGGAGTCACGTGCCGCCGGAGCGCAAAGAATACGGTCAGTAAAACCATACTGCCGGCGATAGCGCCGAACAGTCGCGCCGACCAAAAGTCGACTCCAAATGCGAGGAAGGAGATGTAGTTGACTGCCTGATAGCCGGGGCTGATGAAAAGGTGCAGCCGCGAAAACCAGTTGACATCCGCGTCGCCAAACAACGCGAGGTTGCGCGCGGTTTCGCTCCAGCGCCCTTCGTCGACGACATATCCGATCCACGTCGGGAAGGACGGATCCGCATCCAGATAAATGAGCCGGCCGGCACACGCCAAAATGATGAGCACAGTGACGAAGCTGCCGGCGATGCTGCGGATATTCATTTGTATCGGGCAGAATTCGGCTTCTTGATGGGCAAGCTGCGCCGGATTCTAGTTGCGGCGACGTGCACCGCTCGTCGGCTAACGGAAAGTAAAGCTGAAAAAAGTAATTTCGCGGCCTTTGGCGTTGTGCCGACTGCTATTCTGAAAAACAAAAAAGCCGGAGAGATTGCTCGATGAAGCGCATTTTGATTACCGGCGGAGCCGGCTTCATCGGGAGCCATTTATGCGAGGCGCTGCTGGGTGCCGGTCACGAAGTTCTTTGCGTCGACAATTTTTTTACCGGCTCGCGCGCGAATGTCGCCCACTTGCTGAGCCACCCGTACTTCGAAGTTCTTCGCCACGATGTCTGCTTTCCGCTCTACGTCGAGGTCGACGAGATCTTCAATCTCGCCTGTCCCGCAAGCCCGGTGCATTACCAGCATGACCCGGTGCAGACGGTGAAGACCAGCGTGCATGGCGCCATCAACATGCTCGGCCTTGCCAAGCGCCTAAAGGCGCGGATTTTCCAGGCTTCGACGAGCGAGGTCTACGGTAGTCCGGCCGTGCATCCGCAGTCCGAAACCTACTGGGGCCACGTGAATCCCATCGGGCTGCGCTCCTGTTATGACGAAGGCAAACGCTGCGCCGAAACGCTGTTCTTCGATTACCATCGCCAGCACCGGCTCGATATCCGAGTAGCGCGCATTTTCAACACGTATGGGCCGCGGATGCACCCTAACGATGGTCGCGTGGTATCGAACTTCGTGGTCCAGGCGCTGCGCAACGAGCCGATTACGGTGTTCGGCGAGGGCAAGCAGACGCGTTCATTTTGCTTCGTCGATGACATGGTCAGCGCTTTCATCGCCTTCATGCACTGCACCGACGACTTTCCGGGGCCGATTAATCTCGGCAACCCAATTGAAGTCACGATGCTCGAACTTTCCGAGATGATTATTCGGCTGACCAATTCAAAGTCGCGCATCGAGTTCCGACCTCTTCCGAGCGACGATCCAGAACGCCGGCGCCCGGATATCAGCCAGGCGCGCGCGCGGCTGGGGTGGCAGCCGACGACTCAGCTTGAAGAAGGCCTGCGCAAGACGATCGATTATTTCGGCCAACGCCTGGCGCAGATGGAGCACGCGGCGTGAAGGCGTCAGATTCGACGTCCGCTCTGCCTGCGGCAGGGATCCGAAACGAACCGTCGACCACTGCGTATGCGCGTTCCAAGCCCGATCGTGGCGAACTCATCGCGCGCGCGGCGTTTGCCCGGCTTGATGTAGTTGCGCTCGCGGTGGCGATGGGGTGTGTGTTCGCCCTGGTCCTGTGGTTCGCTACCGTGATGCTGCTCACACGGGACACGCCACCGGGAGTCCCGATCGGCCCGCACTTGTCACTGCTCGCGAATTTTTTCCCCGGGTACACCGTGTCGTGGATCGGCTGTCTGGTCGGTGCCCTTTACGCTTTTCTGATCGGCTGCGGCTTCGGCTGGATCGTCGCGGCCGTGTGGAACGTCGCTCATCACACCTACTTAGTGATCGCCACCACCCGCCGCTATTTCGCGGGCGACTTGTAATGGACACCTTTCTGAATCAAGCGGAGTTAAGCCTGCTGAAGGCGGCGATCCGCATGAACATGATCGTGATGGGGATCGCATTCGGCTTACTTGGCGGCGGCATCCTGTGGCTGAGCACGGTCGTTCTGTTGCTGCGCGGTGGGCACGACGTCGGCCCGCATCTATCGCTGCTCTCGGTTTTTCTGCCGGGCTACAGCGTCACATGGAGTGGAGCCTGGATCGGCCTGGCATGGGGTTTCATCTTCGGCGGCCTGTCGGGAGCCGTTTTGTACTGGAGTTACGCGAGCACTTTGCGCGAGCGGCTTACAGGCGGATTGCTTGATGTACGTGACGGCACGACCGAGCTCACGCCGCCGACATTCCTGATGTCGGGAAATGGTCTCGGCATCGCGCTCGGAGCGCTCTTGGGGCTGCAGCTATTCGTGACAACAAACTGGCTGGTCGTGCGCGGCACCGCGGCTTCCAGCCCCAACGCTGCGCTGCTCGGTCAGTACCTTCCCGGCTACACAGTCTCGTTGGCAGGAAGCGTGGTCGGCGCGGCGGGCCTTTTCGCCATCGCGTTTGTGCTTTCACACGTGTTCGCGGTGATATACAACGTTGTTGCGCGGGCGAGGGCGCGGTGAAAAATAGCGCACCGACTCCGCAGATCAACGCGAAGCACATCGTCATCCTTGGGGCCGGCCCGGCGGGGCTTGCGTGCGCGCATGAGCTGGCCGCGAACGACGCCAGGGTCACTGTGCTGGAGCGCAACGACTACGTTGGCGGTCTGTGTCGTACGGTCCATGACGCAGGCTACAAATTCGATCTCGGTGGCCACCGCTGGTTCACCAAGAACGAAGATCTGAATAACTGGTTCCGCCGCCTGATGGATGGTCATCTCGTGATGGTGCAGCGGATCAGCCGCATCTACTACGGCGGCAAGTACTACATGTATCCGGTAGCGATCGGCGACGTGATCAAGAACGCCGGCATCGTCACCATCGTCAAGGCCGGCTTCGCGTTCATGTGGGCGGCGGTGCATTACTCGGTGTTCAACCGGCCGATCAAGAACATGCAGGACGCATACACCGCGCAGTTCGGCTCGACGCTGTACGAAATGTTTTTCCGCCACTACACCGAAAAGGTCTGGGGCAAACCGTGCGAGGAGTTGTCGGCCGATTGGGTTTCGCAGCGAAGCAAGGGCCTTTCGATCTGGACCGTGGCGCGCGAGGCGCTGTCGAATCGTAATACCGAGATCAAGAGCCTGATCGAGGAGTTCATGTATCCGCGCGACGGCTACGCCCGCATTCCCGAGCGGATGGCCGAAGACGTCAAGCGGGCCGGCCATCGCGTATTGCTGGGCGCGGCGGTCAAGGGCATTGTCGTGCACGGCGCGAAGGACATCGAAGTCGTCTACGCGACCGCCGAGGGTGAGCACAGCATTCGAGCCACCGACGTCGTCTCCACCATCCCGTTGAGCTTGTTAGCGCAAATGGTGACTCCGAAGGCGAGCGATGCAGTCTTTCAGGCCGCGCGCAGCCTCGTGTTCCGCGACCTCATCACCGTCAATCTGCGCCTGCGCCGCAAGCAGGTGTCAAAGGACACATGGCTCTACGTGCAGGACGCAAGCATTCTCTTTGGCCGCTTGCACGAGCCCAAAAATTGGAGCAAGTCGATGGTGCCCGATGACGACCATACGTCGCTCGTCCTCGAGTGCTTCTGCACGCTGGGCGACGCAATCTGGTCGCTGTCCGATGACGACGTGGCACGCCGTTGCGTCACGGACTTGACGGAGAAGCTCGGTTTCATCAACCCCGACGAGGTAGAAGGCTGGAGCGTAGTCAGAACCCGGTTTGCCTACCCGGTCTACGATCTCGAATACAGCGCCAAGCTCGCGAAAATCAATGAGTTCATCTGTGGCATCGAAGGGTTACATATCATCGGGCGTGGAGGCACGTTTCGTTACAACAACGCCGATCACTCGATTGAGATGGGATTGCTGCTCGGCCGCAGGATCCTGGGCTTCGACGTCGATCACATGGGCGTGAACACCGAGCCCGAGTACCAGGAGATTAAACGGGCCGACAATATGGTGCGCGATCACTACCGGCTTGGAGCTCCCCTGCGGCGGCGCTCCACGCAACAAGTCGATTAGCGAGGCTTTCCGCCACGCGGCCGTCGCGTCACGTTTTTTTAATTCGACGACAGGGGCTCGGCGCTTTCGCTTCACCGAGCGAGTTTCCGTCCTCTAACGCGCTTATTGGCTCCTCGACCTGGACTCGAACCAGGGACCCACAGATTAACAGTCTGTTGCTCTACCAACTGAGCTATCGAGGAAAATCGAGCGTCAAAATTATAGGCGACAGCGGGTTACTGCAGAACCTTAGCGATTGCGTTCGCGCAATAAGCAACATTGCCGCGGTTGAGCGCTGCAACGCAAATTCGACCAGTGCTCACCGCGTAAACATTGAATTCGACGCGCAGTCTATCGACTTGTTCAGACGTCAACCCGGTGTAAGAAAACATTCCGTTTTGTCGCAGCACGAAAGAGAAATCCGCAGCGGCTCCGTCCGTTTGCAATTGATCCACCAGCGCGTGTCGCATCTGACGAATGCGCTTGCGCATCTGATCGAGCTCTTCGATCCACGATGCGCGCAGATCGGGCGTGGTCAGGACCATTTTGACCACCATTGCGCCGTGCGTCGGCGGCGTCGAGTAATTCGCGCGAATCACGCGTTTCAGCTGACTTAGCACCCGTGCCGACTCGTCCCCATTTGAATCAACGATCGTCAACGCACCGACTCTTTCGCCGTAAAACGAAAAGCTCTTCGAGAACGAACTGGCAATCAAGAAGGGTATGCCCGACTTCGCGAACAGGCGAACCACGGCGCCGTCTTCTTCGATGCCCTGGGCGAATCCCTGATACGCAAGATCGAGAAACGGTAACAGGGCACACTCCTGCATCACGGTGAGCACCGCTTGCCATTGATCGGGGGCAAGGTCGACGCCGGTCGGATTGTGGCAACACGCGTGCAGCACGACGATTGTGCGGGGTGCCATGGCCCTGAACGCCGTGAGCATGGCGTCGAACCGGCTGTCGTGCGTTTGTGCGTCGTAGTACGGGTAGGTCGTAACGGTGAATCCCGCGCTCTCAAACACGCTGCGATGGTTGTCCCAAGTGGGATCGCTGATCGCCACACTGGCATCGGGCAGAATTTTCTTCAGTAGGTCCGCGCCGATTTTGAGGGCGCCGGTTCCGCCAAGCGACTGCGCGGTCACGGCGCGCCCCTCGGCGATAAGTGCTGAATCCACTCCCAATAGCAGCTCCTGCACGGACCTGTCGTACGCGGCGATCCCGTCGATCGGCAGGTAGCCGCGCGGAGACGACGCACTCGCCATCCGATGTTCGGCCTCAGCCACTGCGCGCAGTACCGGAATGCGGCCCTCGTCATCCAGATAAACGCCAACGCCCAGGTTGACTTTGCGGGGATGCGCGTCCTGGTTAAAAGCGTCGGTCAACCCGAAGATAGGGTCGCGGGGCGCCATGGTGACGCCCGCGAACAATGAGGCGCCCGTTGCTAGAGTCAGAGTCGTCACGCAACCTCGTTTTGCCAATAAATCAAAACGTTAGCACACGCCGTGGGCACCTTGCGCGGTTGCAACATAAGTCTGTCTCGACTCGGAAGACGGCTCCGCCTAAGACCGTTAACAGACTTGAGAACGTTTCCAGGAACTCCATATAAGGTCTTGATTCTTTGCGGTGTCTGAGAGCTTGGTCACATATAAGGTCTAGAACTTTTGCGCGTCGGCTGTTAATATTTGCACTGGTTCAAAATTACTGCGTTGCAAAATAAAGTGTTTGCCACCTATCCCAATTCGCCTTTTCAGTTGCATCAGCCATTTGCACCGGCGGGTGACCAACCCGAAGCCATCGCGCGGCTGACGGATGGGCTTGGGGACGGCCTCGCGTTTCAAACGTTGCTGGGCGTTACGGGCTCAGGCAAAACCTACACGATGGCCAATGTCATCGCGCAGATCGGATGCCCCACGTTGGTACTCGCGCCAAACAAGACGCTAGCGGCGCAGTTGTATTCGGAAATGCGCGAGTTCTTTCCGAACAATGCGATCGAATATTTTGTTTCGTACTACGACTATTACCAGCCCGAGGCATACGTTCCGTCGCGCGACTTATATATCGAGAAAGACAGCAGCATTAACGAGCACATCGAGCAGATGCGACTTTCGGCGACAAAGTCATTGCTCGAGCGGCGCGATGTTGTGATCGTCGCCACGGTTTCGGCCATTTATGGCATCGGCAATCCTTCGGACTATCACTCGATGGTCTTGACGTTGCGGCACAACGATCGGCTCAGCCAGCGCGACATCATCGTGCGGCTGACGCAGATGCAGTACAAGCGCAGCGACATGGAATTCACGCGCGGCACGTTTCGTGTGCGCGGTGACACGATCGATATTTTTCCTGCCGAGCACGCCGAGCTGGCGATTCGAGTCGATCTGTACGACGACGAGGTTGATTCGATCCAGTTGTTCGATCCGCTGACCGGTCGCGTGCGCCAGAAGATCCCGCGTTTTACGGTGTATCCGTCGTCGCATTTCGTAACGCCGCGACAAAACGTTCTGCGCGCGATCGAAGGCATCAAGCTTGAGTTGAAGGATCGCATCGAAACGTTCGTGACGCAGGGCAAGCTGGTCGAGGCGCAGCGCATTGAGCAACGTACGCGTTTTGACATCGAAATGATGAATGAGCTTGGCTTCTGCAGGGGAATCGAGAACTACACGCGTCATATTTCCGGCGCGATGCCGGGCCAGCCACCGGCCACGCTGGTCGACTACCTGCCACCTGATGCGCTGATGTTCATCGATGAGTCGCACGTCACCATTCCTCAGCTCGGCGGAATGTATCGCGGCGATCGTGCGCGAAAGGAAACGCTGGTCGAGTTCGGATTCAGGCTACCGTCCGCGCTCGACAATCGCCCGCTGCGTTTTGACGAATTCGAACGCAAGATGCGGCGCTCGATTTTTGTTTCCGCTACACCTGCGGCATACGAGCACGAGCATTCGTCACAGGTGGTTGAGCAGGTTGTTCGTCCTACCGGTCTGGTCGATCCGCAAATCCAGGTTCGACCCGCGCGCACGCAGGTGGACGACGTTTTGTCCGAAATCAAGTTACGCACGGATCAGGGTGACCGCGTTCTCATCACGACGCTGACCAAGCGCATGGCGGAGGATTTAACGGAATTTCTGTCCGAGCACGGCGTGAAGGTGCGCTACCTGCATTCGGATATCGATACGGTCGAGCGGGTTGAGATCATTCGCGACTTACGCGCCGGGGTGTTTGACGTCATCGTCGGCATCAACTTGCTGCGCGAGGGACTCGACCTGCCTGAAGTGTCACTGGTTGCGATTTTGGACGCCGACAAGGAAGGTTTTCTGCGCTCCGAGCGTTCGCTGATTCAGACCATCGGCCGAGCGGCCCGCAATCTTAGCGGCATGGCGATCATGTACGCGGACAGAGTGACGGACTCGATGCAGCGCGCGATCGATGAAACAGATCGTCGGCGAGAGAGGCAGACCGTGTTCAATGCCGCGAATGGCATCGTTCCTCGCAGCGTGGTGAAGGAAGTACGCGAACTGATCGACGGCGTCTACAACGCCACGACGGAGCGCCACGATCGCAAGGCGGCTTCGGATGCGGCGGAGTACGAGGTCATGTCCGAAAAGCAGGTCTCCAGGGAGATCAAGCGACTTGAGAAACAGATGTTCGAGCATGCGAAAAATCTGGAATTCGAGAAGGCCGCGCGCGTGCGCGATCAGCTGGTGCTGTTGAAGGAACAGGTATTCGGCTCCGGCGGTGCGACCAACGTCGCTGCGCTAATGCCGGGGGAGAAGGCTGCCTAGGGCGATGCGCCTGCGTGCAGGTGTGGTCCCGATCTTGTAACTGACCCGCAGGTGGCGCGAACTTTGCCTAGGGTAGCGGGTCTGCTGAATCGAAGGAGCCGGCTACGGCTGGCGTATTGGGAATATTGAGTGCGATATTGAGGACGATACGAGGCAGGCCGATCGGGGCTGCCGCGTCGTCCGCTTATAAGGCGACTGGAATGACAAAAGTTTTGTTTGTTTGCATGGGCAACGTGTGCCGCTCACCGATCGCGGAAGGAGTTTTCCGCAAAATGGTGCGTGACGCCGGTCTGGAGGACATCGTTCAGATCGCGTCGGCGGGGACGCATGCATATCACGTGGGCGAGCCGCCCGATGTACGCGGCCAGCAGGCGTCGCGCAAACGTGGCTATGAGCTCACGGAGTTGCGCGCTCGGCAGATCACGCAATCGGATTTTCATGAATATGATCTGATTCTTGCAATGGATTGGGAAAATCTTTCACTGTTGCAGCAACAGTGTCCGCGACAGCAGAAGCACAAACTGCATCTGTTGATGCGTTATGCCGGCGAGTTTGATGCGGCTACGGTTCCCGACCCGTATTACGGCGGTCCGGAAGGTTTTAACACCGTTCTGGACTATGTCGAAGACGCGTGCCAAGGCCTGCTTGAAGTCGTGCGCAAGCGGGCAACAATGTACGCCGCCGCCTGACAAGGCTGAGTAACCAAAAGGCGCCGCTGGTCCCGGCGCTTTTTTTATTTCGTGAATCCTGCTGACGTTCTCGATTTCTGGTTTGGACCACCGGGCGATCCGGGCTATGGCACAACCTGTCCGCTCTGGTTCACCAAATCGAGCGTCACCGACGACCTCATACGCATGCGTTTCGGCGACACGGTCGACACGGCACTCAGCAGTACTCGCGTAGAAGACTGGACTCATGAACCGCGCGCTGTGCTGGCCGCGATCATTGTTCTTGACCAATTCACTCGCAATATTTTTCGCGACACGCCGCGTGCGTTCTCGGGTGACCCACGAGCCTTGCAGCTTGCTGGTAGTTTGGTCGACCGCAACGACGACCAAAAGCTGGCGTCGTTCGAGCGCTGGTTTGCCTACATGCCATTCGAGCACTCGGAATTTCTGAACGACCAGATCGAATCGGTGCGGCTGTTCGAGCGGCTCGCGCAGCAAGGCATGCCGGATCCGCTGCCATGGGCAATCAAGCACTTCGATGTCATCAAGCGCTTCGGCCGCTTCCCCCATCGCAACGCGATCTTGGGGCGAGAATCGACACCGGCAGAAATTGAGTTCCTGAAGGAGCAGGGCTCGAGCTTTTAGTCCTCCAACTCGGCTTTGGCCTGCTCGACGTCGAGTTTTTCCATCGCGTCCCTTGGCTCGCACTTAGCGGCTTCTGCATAAAGCTGTTCAGCTTGCTTCAACGCTTTCTTGCCTTCCAGCAATACAAGCCCATTGGCATATTCGATGCGCGCGATTGCTGAATCCGGGTTCAGCTTGAGCGCCGCCTGATAACTTTTTAGAGCTGCATCTTTTTTTGCGCCATAGGTTAGTCCACCGAGCATCGCCCCGACCTTGTCGATGATCTCAGCGTGATAGGCGCCCAACGCAATGTGCGCATCGGCGTGTTTGGGCGCCAGCTTGATCGTCGTTTCGAGCGCTGTCTTGACTTTGCCGGCGATTCCCTGCGACAGCGCTTTCGCAATCGAGATGCCCTGCGCATAGCGGCCCAAGGCGTACGCCTGCCAGTAGTACGCGTTCGCATTTTTTGGATGAGCGAGCTGCGATTGCTCAGCTCGCCCCGCGACCTCTTCGAACAACTCAAGTTTTATCTGATCTTTGGCTTCAAGATAATTCGCATAAATTGCCTGTGACTTGTTGGCGACATTGACGCCTTCGGTTCCCGCCTCAACACCCAGCTTCGCAGCGCTCTGAAATTCGCCTGCGTGAAAAGCAATCCATGCGTCGATTACGGCTTCATTCTTTGGCAATGGCTCGGAATCGCCTTTGTGCAGGCGATCCCACGCCTTTTTCAACGCTACGGCCGTGTACTGGAATTTTTTGTCGGCGTGCGGAAATTTCGCCCAGGATTTAGCCATCAATCGTCTCCCACTGTAAGTCAGTCGCGCAAGTACTCACCGGCCAGTCGTTCGAACAACCCGCGCGCGTCGCCGGTCAGATAGGGCGCCGTCAATGCCATCACCTGATAGCAGCCGCGCTGCAGCGCTGCACTTACCACCGCTGGCTCGTTGGAGCGGCGCGGGTCGAGCACGTATGCGTATGAGAGCCAATAGGTGGCTATGACGACCATGTTGGTCGCCAGCGCTTCGACCTCACTCGGATTGGCGTTCAGCTCGCCGTCGTTCTGCAGCCCCTCGCACAAACGGCGAGCGACGCGCACCTTTTCATTCAGCAATTGCTTGAACTTGATTTCAAGTGTGCGGTTGTTCGCCAACAGATTATTCAGATCGTGATAAAAGAACCGATACTTCCAGATCTGCTCGAACAGCAAGTGCAGAAAAAGCCACGCGTCTTCGACATTGGCGGAGCGCGCAGTGGGCACGGCCAGCAGCAGATCGATTTCGCGTTCGAACTGCTGGAAGATGCAATTGATGATGTCGTCTTTGTTCTTGAAGTGGTAGTAAAGGTTGCCAGGCGAGATTTTCATCTCTTCCGAAATCAGCGTGGTGTTGACGTTCGGTTCGCCGAAGTCGTTGAAGAGCTGAAGCGAAACGTCCAGGATGCGTTCGCGCGTGCGGCGTGGCGGCTTGCGTTCCATGCCACGAGAATAGCGCGGCGATCAGCCGGAGGCGGCAGCGAGTGGCAAGCTCCCGCTTTATCGACCGCCCACAAAGTCACAGCAGAGCGACGTTGTACCGGCGCCGCGCTCGGCCAGCGCTGCACCTGGGTCGCCTGCCTGGTGGTTACGCAGCGGTTTTCTTAACGCTTCTGGCGCGCTTCGTTACCGTCTTGCGCGCTGTCCTGCGCTGGGCTGTTGCACTCTTGCTCAACTCTTCAATTCGTTTGTTCAAGGCGGCAATCTCCCGGCTGGTCGGCACATTTAATCTCTGCAACGCACGCTCCACTCGGGTTTCAAACACACCTTCCAATTTGTCCCACGTTCCAGTGGCCTGCTTTTGCAAACCGGCGGCAACCTGGGTGACCTTGCTCGTGACGTCGTTCACGCGGCCGGCGACGTCGCCTACTTTCTCTTCGGTCGCTTTCATCGTGCGCTTCTGCATCGAATTGCCTTCACGGACCAGCGCCTTGAAAACTTTCTGGCCCTCTTCCTGTGCCTTGGCGAAAGCACCGAGACCCGCCAGCCAGATTTCCTGTGCCGATTCCTTGATGGCGCCGGACAGTTGACCGTCCCCGCGCGATTTTTCCGCCATTGCTTTCAGTTTTTTGACCATGTGTGCTCCGTTGAAGTGGAAGTCCGTGCGCAAGTGTAGGAGGGTGGGGCGTTAGCAAACAATGCGCGATGTAGAACCCTCGCTCTAGTGCGGCGCTAGACTGCTCGCCGACAATCAAAGCGACAGCAGACTTCGGGCTTGGGGAGACTTCCGGATGACTTACTTCGTCACCGGCGCGACCGGCTTTATCGGTAAGCGCCTCGTCAAGAAACTGCTCAAGCGGCGCAACACTGTCGTCTATTTTCTGATCAGGCAGGAGAGCCGCGACAAGGTGGCAGCGCTGCTCGATTATTGGGGTGTTGACGGTTCGCGCGCAGTACCCGTTGCCGGTGATCTGACTCAGCCCCTGCTCGGGCTTTCGAAGGCAGACACCAGGAAAATGGCTGGTCAGATCGAACATTTCTTTCATCTTGCCGCGGTCTACGACCTGACGGCCGACGCGGATTCTCAGGTGTCCATCAACATAGACGGCACCAGGAACACCGTTGCACTGGCGAACGAAATCGGCGCGGGTATTTTCCAGCACGTGTCGTCGATCGCGGCGGCCGGCATGTACGAAGGTGTGTTCCGCGAGGATATGTTCGATGAAGCCGAAGGTCTAGATCACCCGTATTTCGCCACCAAGCACGAATCCGAAAAAATCGCGCGAACAAATACGCGCATGCCGTGGCGCGTGTATCGCCCTGGGCTTGTCGTCGGCGACAGCGCCACCGGCGAAATGGACAAGATCGACGGCCCGTATTACTTCTTCAAGCTGATCCAGAAGATGCGCAATCTGTTCCCACCATGGATGCCCATGGTCGGACTTGAAGGCGGGCGCATCAATATCGTGCCGGTGGATTTCGTGGTTAACGCGATTGACCACATTGCGCACAAGGCGGGGTTGGACCGCAAAGCATTCCATCTGGTCGACCCGACGCCGTATCGGGTTGGCGATGTTCTAAATATCTTTGCCCGCGCTGCGCACGCGCCAAAGTTTTCACTGCGGGTCAACGCGGCCTTGCTCGGATTCGTGCCGAGCAGCGTCAAGAAAGGGCTGCTTGCGCTGACGCCGGTACGTCGCATTCGCAACGCAGTGATGAAAGATCTTGGCCTTCCCGACAACATCATTGCCTTTGTCAACTATCCGACGCGCTTCGATGCGCGCGACACGACTGCAGCGTTAAAGGGGAGCGGCATTTTTGTCCCGCGGCTCGACGACTACGCGTATCGGCTCTGGGACTATTGGGAGCGCAATCTCGATCCCGATATTTTCATCGATCGCACTTTGAAAGGGCAGGTGCAGGGCAGGGTCGTGCTGGTTACCGGCGGCTCGTCGGGCATCGGACTGGCAGCGGCACACAAGCTTGCGCTGGCGGGAGCCATCACGGTCATCGTTGGGCGCGAGCAGGAAAAGCTTGATGCGGCGAAGAAGGAAATCGAGGGTGCGCTGAAAGCGAAGGACGGTGACGTTGCCAGCGGAGGCCAGGTCGTCTCGTACTCGGCCGATCTCGCCAATCTCGAGAGTTGCGACACGATGGTCGCGTGGCTGATAAAAAACTACGGCGGCGTCGACGTTTTGATCAACAACGCCGGCCGTTCGATCCGGCGCGGGATCGAGTCGAGCAAGGAGCGCTTCCATGACTTCGAGCGCACGATGCAGCTGAATTATTTCGGCTGCCTGCGTGTGACGATGGGTTTGTTGCCGGGCATGGCCGCCAAGCGCAAGGGGCACGTGGTCAACATCTCGTCGATCGGTGTGCTGACCAACGCGCCGCGCTTTTCCGCTTACGTTGCGTCGAAAGCAGCGCTCGACGCATGGACGCGCTGCGCGGCGTCCGAATATCTTGACGTCGGCGTGACGTTCACCACGATCAACATGCCGCTGGTGCGCACGCCGATGATCGCGCCGACTAAGATTTACCAGAACGTACCGACGTTATCGCCGGAAGAGGCGGGCGATCTGATCGTGCAGGCGATCGTCTACAAGCCGGTGCGGATCGCGACGCGGCTCGGCGTCTTTGGGCAGGTGCTGCACGCGGTCGCACCGCGCATCGCACAGATCGTGATGAACACGACTTTCAGGATGTTTCCCGATTCCGATGCGTCAAAAGGCGCCAAGGAAGGCGAGAAGACCAGGGCCACCGCGGATCAAATCGCTTATGCGAATCTGATGCGAGGGATTCACTTCTAGCTAAGCCGATACCGCATGGTTGTCCGCTTGCGCAGGAATGACGACGGGGAGCGGCCGCTCCACTACTTCGACTAACTCCGCCAGCACCTCATCGCTCGCAGCCATCGCCAGGTGCCCGATCTTTTCGAACCACACCGCCTCGGCGCAGGCGAGCACTTGCGACTCGCGCGGCACGACTAAGTTGTCGTGCTGGGCTGCAAAGCAAATAAACTCGACCGGTTCGTCGCTTTCGGCCAGGCGCCGCACGTAGTCACACGCGCGCCGCATCTGGCGCGTATTTTCGCCGTGTGCAAAGCGTGCGAAGACAGTGCCGTGATGTGGGGTGCAGATGGTGATCACGCGCGCGACCGCATCGTGCCCCTTCGCGCGTAAGTACGCGCGAGCAGCCAGGCCGCCCATGCTGTGGCAAACGAGCGTGACGCGCTCGGTTCCGCTGTCAGCGCGTAATTTTCCGACGGCGCGGTGCAGCGCTTCTGCATACTCCTCGACGGGCGCATACACTGGCTCGAGGCTGATCGTGGCGACGTTCCAGTCTGCCGGCAGCGCAGCACGAACCCATTGCCGCCAGGAGGCACGGTTGCACATGTAGCCGTGAACGAGCAACACCGCCGGCCGTGCAGCGTCGTTGACGATTGGCCGCTCCGCAAAATCCGCGCGCCACGGTTGATCGATGTTGAACACGACGAACGATCGCCACGATTCGACCAGCCACAAGCGCAACGCATCGACTACCCCAAGGCGCGCAATGGGTCGCCGGTCGATCAACGCGCCGGTGATGAACTCCACGCCGAGCGGAAG
>Ga0136638_10000018_pt1 | contig 23441 bp, 24 predicted proteins | sample AntDrymUQ8582206_2_FD_104671 | JGI IMG/M metagenome (GOLD analysis project Ga0136638, IMG submission 104671) | Polar desert sand microbial communities from Dry Valleys, Antarctica - metaG UQ858 (22.06) | ecosystem: Environmental > Terrestrial > Soil > Desert | place: Antarctica: Dry Valley...
GGACATATTTCTCTCTTTGTGGCAGAAGAAAAAACAGCAAGTTTCCAACCACCTAAAGAATAGCGGGAGCGTGGGAGCCACCGCGATAGCGTAGCGTATCCGGTGGAGGAAACGCGACTCGCCTGATTTATCAGGCGTCTATTTATTGTTTTTTAAGCAGCGATGCGACTGCGTCTGGCTAGTGCGAACGTTAATCCCATCAAATCCAATCTGAATCTCTGACAGCACCCCCACTGGTCGCATATAAGCATAAGCTATTTGGTAGGAGTTTGATATACATAAATGTAATCAGTCTGGTTTTTCTGTTTACTTCTACATTTTTGTTGCTAGAATTAGTATAGTAGGATAGTGCCAAATAACAAGGGGGTGATATTCGTGCAAGTGCGGTGGAATTTCAAGTTAAAACCCAACTTGGGTCATAGACAGCAAATGTCTCAATGGCTAATAACCTTAAGAAAGCACCGTAATTATGCACTACGGGAACGTGAAACTGGATATAACACCAACAACAAGGATATTGAAACACCTATAAGTTATGCTTGGGGCGCGTTCTCCGATATAGAATCTCGTATTGAGTACGGCTCTTGTTGCCCATTGAGTTGCCCCGTTATCAAACATGGGGTTATCCCGTTAGAGATAGGGATGGCGATTAAAACGATTAGGGAGAAAATAGACAAAAAAACTGGGGGAACAGTAAAACCAAGTATCTCTGCCTGGGATAGTGCCTCCGGGATACAAATGAAGAGGACTACCCAGTTAAGGCACGAGAGGGAAAACTTTGCCTCTATAAACTCAGATGTTCTACAACGAAATATCGCCAAGCTAGATACTGCTTATACAAACTTCTGGAAGCATGGGAAAGGATTCCCTAAATATCTAAAAAGTCTTAAGTCTTTTGAGTATAAGCCAGGGCAGGTAAAGATAATAGAAGCTAGACCCACTTATGGGCTTATCTACTTGCCGGGAGTTGGGGAAGTCAAATTCCATAACAGTCGCGACCTATCCTTAATTCAAGCTATTAAAACTGTTACCGTCAAATATGAGGGTGGAAACTGGTATGTTTCCATGCTGGTTGATATCCCAGAAGAATTGCCAGAAGAAAAACCCATATCTGAGTGCAAGTCAGTCGTAGGCATTGACGTCGGGATTAATAAATTAGTGGCTGTGTCAAATGGTAGTTTTGTGGAGAACACCAGACCTGCCACAAATCCTAGAACAGCACGACGATTAGCAATACGTCAACGGGCTGCTAGCCGCAAGCGTAACGGTTCTAAGAATAAAGCTAAGGCTTATAAACGCTTGGGTAGAATGCAGCATAAAATCGCTCAAAAACGTGGAGCGAAGCGGTCCCTCTTAGGGACTTGGGCGTAACTGGAAAGCTGCTAACAAGATTGTCAAAACTGCCGATATAATTGGACGGGAAGATCTGAATATCAAGAACATGGTCAAACGTGCCAAGCCAAAACAGTGCCGGAAAGGGGGGATATCTTAAGAATGGTGCTTGCCAAAAGACTGGACTGAATAAAGTTATTCAAGACGCCGCCTGGGGCGACCTGTTTGAAAAGATTGTATGGTTAGCCGCTAAATCTGGTAAACCTGTAATCAAAGTAAACCCCAAGCACAGCAGTCAAGAATGCCCTAGTTGTGGGCACATCGATAAAAAGAATCGGGAGGGAGAAAAGTTTATATGTGTTGAATGTAATTATACGGAACACGCTGATACAAAAGCTTCTAGAACAATAGCTAAACGCATTGGGTTACTATTCCCAAGTAAAACAAAAAAGCTACCGGGGGACTCTCGGTATGCCTGTGAATATATCGTTGCCTGAGTGCAAGGAGTCCAGGAACCATGCCTATGAGGAGAGCTATGTTCAGCTGACATTGTTTGATGTTGCTCAGTATAGTTTACCTGACAGTCGGATATCTAAGAGATACGGCAGAAAATCTTAGAGAATCCCCGTCTCTTTAGAGCGGGGAGTGTCAATGCTTTTAAGACAAGGCTGACTTTCGATTTCATTAAAGTCCCTAGGTTGTACCTATAACGAGGTTGATAATCTCAAGGCTAAGTTGACGCCGGAGGAGCAGTTGGATACCACTGCGTTAGCGCAGCGGCTCCGAAGGAGCATCGCGGATGAGGTTCTACCGTTCTTTGCAGAAGTTTGCCAGCATGAACCACCTGCGTCAAGAGCGGAAATTCAATCGATTGTGGATAAGCGATGTCCCGCGTGGGACCGCTGCGCGTGACGAAGTCCGCGTAGCGCACGCTCACGGCTCAAAGCGCCTAATCAAAGTCGAGCATTTTGTCACACAACTGGGCAAGATAGTAATATAGGAGGAGGTGCTTTCTTTAGTTGCAGACGACTACTCGATCGTCAGCACCCCCGCGTCTTCTTCTACTACAAGCCGCCGATTTTTCAACCAAGGTAAACCCAGCAGGATTTCTGCGATTGCATCTCCTCCTAGAACGGGGATAGTAAACTCTTGCCCATCAAAGATGACAGTTCCTACATAAACACCAAACAGGGTTTCTCCTTGGGCTGTCTGCATGGGATAGTTGTCATCTACAAGCATCCAGCCCAAGTCTTCTATGTCTTGCTTGTTTAGAGCTAAAAAGTCGGTAAAACCAGTATCCAGCATTGCGTTAACTGCAATTAGTTCTCCGTCGGCATTAACCAGATCTATTGGGAAAAACAACTTACCCTCATCGTTAAACTCTCCTGAGATCATATTCTGCCACAGACTCCTGTTTCGTTGAGCCTAAAAGTGGTGGTTTTCCCCTTTGATTGGCTAGAACGCAGTCTTTGAAAAATTGTCATGTAGTCTTTCTCAATGAAATACTCTTCACTATCTGGGTCAATGGTTATATACCAGTTATAGTGATTGTTTATGAGTTGGGGTCTCACTCTTTCAAAAATATCTCTGGCTTTTTGATAATTCGCTTCCCTCTCTGCTTGAAGAATGGCTGAGTCTTCAGGAGTAATTGGGTGGCTTGTATTCGCCCTCATTACGCGGCGTGGTCTACCATTAGTTTGTGCTAAGGTCATTAGTTTTACACCTATTTAATCACCTAATAATCATTATATATTAGATGCCGTTGCTCGGCATTATCCATTTCTCTAGCCATTGACCAACACAGGTTCCACCCAAACCCACTTTCTCAAGCCTTCTTCTCTCTTACCCACGACTCTTCTAGTCCAGTGCCCGCGCCTAAGCGTGCATTTTGGGTGAGGCGTGAGTCCCTGTAGGTGTTGTACGTTCTCTGGTCGTTTTGTATCCTCTCCCTATCCAAACTGGATTTAATATTTCCTTCGGAGTTTTACCAAACCCAACTCCCTTAGTAATGGGCTGAAGTTTTTCTTCTTCTATCGTCTCTGGTTTTAGATGCAGGTATAAGAGTAATTGAATGACTAACTCATCTACCTGCTTCACAAAATCTTTCTCTGAAGCTGGAGTAATTTCTGGATCATTTCCCAAGTCTCCAAGCGAGTAGACGTTAATCTCTTCTCTTTCTGGCACGTTAAATTCATCTGGTTTGATTTCTATCTTTGAGGAGTAACAATGTCCGCTCCGCAACATTGTACACCATCTAAGCTGCTTCGCTTCCATAGGGCACGACTCTATTATGCGATTGCCTGCGGCAGTGCCCCTTGGGCAATCGCCTAGCTTAAACTCTGGCAATATGTCGGATTTCTCTAAATGATGGATAAATAACCAGTCTAAATAAAACCCAGCTGGATTTTTAATGATTTCTGGGAGCATCACAATAGCGTGCGGGAATACACGATTTACGTCGCATATGTTAGCTGGTAAGTCTGTACTGATAAAGGCTGACATCAAGTTACGATCGAGCAAGTTTACAGGGGTTGGGAAATTTTCGACAAGTTTGGCAGAGATAATACAGGCAAAGGCAACTGGGTCTTGATTCCAATCTTTATACGGCATTTATTCGCCCCCACATATTAGAAATGCCATTTGAGTCGCCACCTCCCTGGTAGGCAAATACCCCTCAACTTTTCTATATGGCTTGTTGATTTTCTTAAAATGTTCTGTTTGTTTGGCTAAGGCAATAATTTCGCTAATGTCGTTATACTTTGAATTTGTAAACATTTTATTAGTAGTTTAGTTACAAAACTACATGAAAAGCTGCACGAGATGTAAGGGAACGGGTTCAGAATAGACCTCTCCAAAATATATTTTTTGTGCTAAAATAGGTTAATGACTTTTAACCCCGGTGAAAATTATGAATGAGATATTAAAGACGATAGAAAAGAACCCTCACGAAGTTAAGCGACTTATAGGTATTGATGAGGCTCAACTAGAAAAGCTGATAACACAAGCTGAGTTACTGTATAACCAGAAATCTCAGGAACTTGAGCGCAAAAAAAAACGAATAAATAAAAAGGGAGGCGGACGTAAAATAAAACTGTGTACCAAAGAACAAATACTTTTAACCTTGATATATTTGCGTCATGCAGTCACTTTTCAATTGGTAGGCATACAGTTTGGTATAAGCGAAAGCGCCGCGCACTACGGTGCGATTGAGTGCCCGAATGCATTCGGGCACCGCGCACCTTATATTTTTCACCGCTGGTTGCCAATTATTATTGAAGTTTTACCAGCCAGTTTACTCTCACAAGTAAAAAAGTCCGAGAGTGATACTGAGTTTATACTAGAAATTTTAGCACAACTACAGTTAATAGTCGATAGCTGTGAGCAAGTGAGAGAAAGGCCGTCAGACTATCAGTCACAAAAAAAGTTTTATTCTGGCAAAAAGAAAAGCCACACAATGAAAAACCAATTAATTGTATTGCCAGAGGGAAAAGATATTGTAGATGTTGTAGCTGGGGAACACTGACACATAAGCGATATTAACATATTTCGAGAGTGTAAAACTAAGTTTGCTCCCAGCCAAAAATTTACCGGAGATAAAGCTTATCAAGGAGAACCACAAATTACTACTCCTCAAAAAAAGCCCAAAGGCGTCAGCTTGACATTATCACAACAAAAAAATAACAAACAATTATCTAAAACTAGGATTGTTGTCGAACATATTATTAGGGTTGTAAAAATATTTAAGGTTGCGGGAGAAAGATTTCGACTAGACTGCAAAAATTATGAACGAGTAATTTTAGCTATTTGTAGTTTAGCCAGGCTCCGAATTAATGCCCTAATTCTGACTAATTGAAATGCCGCACGCCAAAAAGTAAATTACAAATGTGCAATCCCTATTGAAAGCATAGTTGCTAATTTTCAATGCCTGCAAGCTTGATTATACGTGAAAAAGTGGCTGATGTGCAGAGACGGAATTAGCGCCTAGACCCTAGAATTGGAAATGTTTTGACGTTTTTTGGAGATGTCTAATGGATTAGCGGCAAAGATACAGTATGCCGTCAGTGCCGAGGTACAGGTCAGCAACCCAGGTACTCCCTTTGCGAAATCGAAGGGTGTAGAGGCTGGCCTGACTCGCAGCAGCACAACGATTGCCTGTGGTTCATTTGGGACAACCGGATGAATCAATACTACTACGGCAATGCCCAGGATGAGAAAGGCTACCCAGACGAGGGCTATGCTCTGTCTAGGCTAACACAACTCAACGCTACTAATAAAGGCAAGATCAAAGCCAACTGGAACAACGATTGAAATTTCCAATTATTGTCTCTAATTGACGCTCGACATCAAGAATTTCCTCTTTTGTGTTTTTGTTAGCGGGAATTCCAAATAGCTGCGATACTACTGCTTCAATGCCCAAGCGAGAAAGCGTTCAGTATAGTAGAGGGCTAACTGATTACTGATGCCACTATAAATAGCATCAAAAGCGTGTTCAGCCCAAGGAATTTCTTTAAAAAAAACCGGTATTCCCTACTGTGCAGGCGTTGATACAAACTTCGTCCATACTTTGCTTCCACAATATGATCGTGACCACCATATACCAGCAAAGTTGGCGGTAAACCTGGCCTAACATAACTAATAGGAGAAGCTTGTTGATAAAGCAAAGGAAATTCCTTGGGAGAACCCCCCAGAAAGGCTTCTAAAACTGCATTGGTATTAATTGGATTTGGAAAGGGCGGATCAGCGTAGCCTCGAACCAAGTCAACAGGGCCATAGTAACTGACTACTGCTTTAATCGGGGCTTCGTCTTTTTGATAAGCTGCTAGCATTGCTAAGTGAGCGCCAGCAGAGCGTCCCAATAATGCTATTCGGTCGGCGTCTACCCCATACGCTGCGGCGTGTTCGGTTATAAACCTCAGCGCCGTTTGTACATCTTGAAGTTGGGCTGGTCAGCGATATTGGGGGGCGTGTCGGTAGTCAATCGCAATCACTGTATAGCCCCGTGCCGCCATGTAGCGATTAAAGGCTGCATCATTAAGGGGACTACTACGTTGCCAGGAGCCACCGTAAATGGCGACAATTGCCGGATACTTCCCCACTGACATTGGGCGGTAAATTTCCATACTCAAGGGCACACCGTCGGGAGCAGCAAAGCGAACACCCGAAGTATGGCGTACTTGTCTTTCAGCAATGCCCGTAAACACATGAGCTAAGACAAAGGGCTGGGGACGCATTTGTGACTGTAGCTCTCTAGGCACTTTTTCCATGTAGCCTGAGCCTAGTGCCGCTTGCATAGCGTTATTTGAGCTTGTCAAAGTGCTGGGAAGTTGCAGCAGAGGGAGGGCACTGAGGACAAGTCCCAGTAAGCTACAGCCCAGAGCTATGCTCGATAACCAACTGCGCTTGCGGTCTGGCAGGGTTAGCAGCAGAGCGATGCCCCTAAAAGGGGCCGCTTCGCTCCGCATTGTAACCCAACAGCCCCGGACTAATCTCAGGGGCACCTACTCCTAACGGTAGCAGCCACAAGGTGGGCGCTGGAATGACAATCCACGCACTCAGAAACAGACCCACTACACTCAAAAGGAAAGTCAAATGAATCACTACCCTTGCTCGGTAGGCCGGATCAAGATTTCGTTGACGTTGACCCGCGCTGGCTGCGTGACGGCATAAACAATAGCTGCTGCAATATCTTCACTCTCCAAGGGCGTCATTGATTCTACCCAGGCTGACAATCTTTCTTTAACGGCTGGATTAGTAATGTGAGTAGCTAGTTCAGTTGCCACAGCCCCAGGCTCAATTACGGTAACACGTATTTTATCTTTGGAAACTTCCTGGCGTAATGCTTCAGAAAAGGCGCACACCCCCCATTTGGTCGCATTGTAGACACCAACATTAGCTGATGCGGTGCGCCCAGCAACCGAGGAGATATTGACAATGTGGCCTGAACCTTGGGTTTTCATTGTTGGTAGTACAGCATGAGTGGCATACATCAGGCCAAGGACGTTGATATTAACCATGCGTCGCCATTCTTCCGTGTCTGCTCCGTCAATCGGACCCAGCAGCATCACACCGGCATTGTTGACAATAATGTCTACTCGCCCCAGTTCAGACTTCACTTCCTCCACCATTTTGCGGGTCTGAGCTTCATCGCTAACGTCAGCAACGATTGGCAGCGCTTTTCCCCCCGTTTCAGAAATGCGTTTAGCCAGTGATTCTAGTCGTTCACCACGCCGTGCGACTATGGCAACCGATGCTCCTTCTGCTGTTAGGGCGATCGCTGTAGCCTCGCCAATACCTGAAGAAGCGCCAGTTACGATAGCGACTTTTCCCGTTAACTTTTGAGTCATGTATGTGTTCCCTACCTGCTACGATTGATATTTTAGCGAGCGTGGACTAGAATTTCATGAGTTTGGAGCTGTTTACCCAAATTAACAATGTATGTCAGCAACTCTGACTGAGATATGCTACAGTTGACGACTGAGCCTTGCGGGTTCCTTTTGATGAGGGAGTAGAACTGCCTCAGAGCAGTCAGAACTGATTTATCTAATTTCACAGCTGCTCCTGACTCCCTGGTGATACCGCAGGTCAAAAGAATCTGGTCAGCAATAGCTGTTGGGCATTCCATAAGCGGGTGTAGCGAGTAACTATCTGACTCGTTATCCACAATGATAGAGAAATTTGTAGTCTTGAAATCGTCAGACGATGTTTGGCTTTGTTGCTGCTCGTACTGGCTTTTCCACTCCTCCCACTTGGTAGAAAGCCGACGCCGTTGGGGGTGCAAATTAACTATTTTATCGTTGGCGCGTCTTTGTTCAAGCTCCCGCTTAAAGAGTGAAATAAACTCACGGGCAATCTTTTCAGCAGCTGCATAGTCTGATTCTGTTTCGTGCATTCCCCACTTTTTACCAGTAGTTTCCTTGATGTGGGCGAAAACTACCTTGTGCAGTAGTTGAACATTGTTTTGGTAGTTGAAGCTGACCAAAAGCCCATCATCATTTTCATGCGACATTAACGGCTCTACACACTTGAGAGGGTTAACAATCAAACTGCGCCCCGTTCTCCCGTCTGGTATTAGCCAAGTAGAGTCAAGTAAGTCGAAAATGCAAGCCCGTATTCTTTGACCATATTTCTCTTGTAGGCTTTTCTTTATTTCATCTGGGCGGCAGGGCACAGCCGGATGTGGAATTTCAATATCCGCTTGCTCTATTTCAGATTCTAAGCCCTTGAGGAAAAATTGGTATGCGCTAGAAGGCATGACATTACGGAGCCGCATCCCCTGCTCCGTGACAATCTCGCCCTCCTTGTCTACATCTAGATTGTGCCGTCTTAGAACAACTCGCCTGCGATAGTCAGAGAACTTGATAAACTCGCCCTCGTGCAGAACGCACCAGTCTAATCCAATATGGTCAATGAAATTAGCTTGAATTTCCCTGAGTTCCTTTCTCACTGGTTTTTTAACGATATCCGCTCCAGCTGGTAGGTCTGACCAAATTGGCGTTATTTCTACGGTGTTGTCATTCAAAACTGCCTCCACCCGTACTGTCACCGTTCTGGTTTCCCTTAACGAGTGAAGGTGATTAGCTATCATTTCTACTGCCCGGTCAGTAATAGATGGTTCTCGTTCTGGTTCTGGTTTGGCAGAAGCGGTGCCCTGTTCCTGTTCAAATAAAGGCAGTTGGAGTTGTTGTGGGGTGTGAAAAGAAGTTGTTAAACTTTCCTCTTCCTTAGAAGTAGAAGTAGTGGTGTCAGCCAACTCATTGATAGCGTCGGAGTTATTAAAAAGAGATAAGTTTCCGGTCGCTCGCAGCTCCTCTATTAGATCGAACTTAGGAACAGTCGCAACCTCACGCTCAACAGGTACGTTGAGGATAATTAAGTCTCCTGCTTCTAATTGTTTGGTATTGGATAACGTGAGTGTCGTGTCACCTGCTTCATATTCTTTCACTACCTGCGGTTTCTCAACCACTGGTTCAGACCAATCTGACTCTGAATCAGAGTACCCTGACAGTGGAGCCAGCTTTACTCCAGCAATGAATTTCTCGAAAATCTCGCGTATTGCAAGCGCTTCATGAGTTACGACCACTCCCCAGTTTTCATGGGCTAGATCGGGGAATTTCCCAGGGGGACGTCCTGGCACCCGGCGGATCACCCGTCCGAACTCCTGCTCTGCTACGGGGAGACTTCGCATCACGCACAGAGGAACTGACACGGATGCCCACTCATCGTTAAATCCTTCCCCCACCATTGAGCAGTGAACCAGGCAAATCAGCTCGCCTGAAAAGAACTTATTGTAGGTTTCTGTTGGGCGTCCTGCTAAATCAAAGCCTTCCTTGTCGCTGTGGACGAGACCAACTCGCCCTGTCAGCATGGGAAAATTGTCAAGCAGCTTAAATAGCCGATGGGCGTGCAATATGTTTAGCGATCGCACGATCATCTTATGGGGCTGCCCAGTACGCCGCTTGAGTTCCAGGATAGACACCGCCTGCTCTAACACTGGTAAGCAGAATTTATCTGCTAGCAAGATATGCCTGAACCACTCGCGGTCGTCTGAGGCTTTGGCAAAAAACGCTTCAGGCGTATACTCGACCTCTACCCCGTCCTCTTCTATCAACAATGCAAGAGATGTTGCCTCCTTGTAGGTGAGGCGTTTGATTGGCGGCGGGTTGAGTTTCCAGGCATTCTGAAGGGTGAACTCAAAGTCTGCCACTGGCGCATATCGCATTACTGGAAAACCATTTTCATTTTCATCTTCTACCACGTCGTAGCGGATATATGGCAGTGGTTTTGAGTCCGATCGAAAACGGGAGCCTGAGAGAAACACCAGCATTGAGTTGCTCAGATAGGAAAATATAGTTCTGTAGCTACTAGCCGCTGCATGATGCCCCTCGTCAACGATTACTAGCCCGATGTTAGCGGGATCGATGTCACCACGGTTGACGAGGTTGAGCAGAAATTGCCTGTTTACCACCAATAAATCTGCTTTGTCCAGGCTGAAAGCGTAAGACTTCCAATCCTCAGCCCTTAGTTCTGCTATCTGTGGTGGTGGTACTCCAGGAGGAAGTATACCTAACGAATACAGAGGCCACTTGTCGTAGATGGGGCAGTGTCGGGCATCTGTCGGGAAGTCTTGGAGAATGCGCGCTCGCAACGTGCAGTTATCGACGACTATTAACACCTGTCGCCCCTGCATATATGGTGCTAGCACATAGGGCAAGCACGAGATGACAACACTCTTCCCGGTTCCAACCCCCATCGCCAGAAATCCAGCACCTGTGTTGGGACTACGCCTACCGGGGTCGCATTCACCCCTAGTTGCCTTATCTACCATTTTGAGCAATGCTTTCTTTTGATGCGGGTACAGTTTTGTTTTCCCCGACATCAATCGCTCTTGTACAACAGCACTATACCGAGCGAAATAGGGCAGTGCTTCTGGAGAGGGTCGGTATGTCATTAGCGTACCCGAAACGGGCGCGCAGCGCAATCGCCTTTCCTTAAATTGCAATTGGCACAAAGAGCTTGACCGTTGTACACGCTGGTAGACCCCCCATGAGTCCAGGCTACTTTGTGGTCGCAGTGGAAGTTACCTGCCGTTAAGTTAACACCGCATATTTCGCACTGGTAATTAGCACGGCGTAAGATTAAGAGCTTTTGTGAGGGAGTGAAGAACCGGCGATGAGGCATATTTGTTGATGCAAGCTGCTGTATGCCATCTTAATTATTTTTACCTCAATTTACGGAATCGCGGTTCTGGGCAATGCGAACTTTTATTGCCTGTACTCCAATGGTCAAGTCCTTTCGCTTATTATTTTGTACAGTCGAAGCCGCTCATTACGAGACGAGCGCGCTCTTGGGCGGACTGAATCCTACTACGTGCCCTTGAAAGGAGCCAGCGGTGGGTAATGGTGAAAACCAACCCCTACTTCTACAGCCACCCTCCTTCTTGACTTTCGGCATTCACAAGTATGCCAAAGTATTGCTGCCTAATGATCCCCGCCATTGCCAATTGTCCACCGCAATGTCTGTCACTTAATCCCTCAAGAGGATTTTTACAGCTTTTTACAGGATTTTTCAGGCTTTGTCAGGATTCATTCGTACACAAAACTGTTTTTGGTGTATTGAGGGGGGTACTATCAGGAGAATCGCCAAAACATATCCTGCTTTCACGCACTTTAAACCTGGAGTACTCTTGCAAATGCTCAAACTACCCGAATTTCATCAAAATATCCCTTTTTTGAGTCAATAGACAGCATGAGTAAAAATACGCAAGAGAAAAGTTTGCTGCCAAAACTGGTCTTAGCTGTGGATCTAGGCGGCTCGGTCACGAAAGTTTTCTACTACGATAACGCTGGGAATCTCAGAGTGCTGGCGATGGAGCCACTCACTGCTGATGTGACAGAGTCGGAGATCAAAAATCACTTGCAGCAGGTAGTAGGGAATCCAGCCCCAGAAGACATTGCCTGGGTGAAAGTCGTTGACAAGCTAACCGAGGAATCAAATGGAGAACAACCCACTGCGGATAAGACCTACAGAGTAAAAGCCGTGGGCCGGTTGGCTAAATACTTCGGTGGCAGTGCTGAACTGCGCAAAGCCAAGTTTGAACTAGGGTTGTTCAAGATACTGGCTGCGATGCGCTTCGCGCGACGCTTCGCGTATCGCAATAATACGGCTCAAGCTGAAACTGCCCCCAAAACTTACCGTAGCGGTGTGTGTGTTGCAGCCTTGGGGCGAGTACCGGAATCGCCAGCAGTTGAAGGAGATGCGAGCGTGATTGTTCTAACTACTGGTTCAATGGCGATCGCCTCAGCATCAATTGGTGGCACCAGGACTTCAAACCAGAGGGAGCGGGGTTGGGGATGCTGCGAGGGAAGCAGTTGGGCGCGAACTTCAAGAAACGGAACACCGCAGTGCTAATGCTCGGACATCGCAATTCCTCAATCTTGGTGTTTGAGAAGGGCGTAGTGCAGTCAGGGTTTACCAGCGAGTACGGGTTCATTGAATTGGTCAAGCGGGCGCATACCCGAATTCCTTGCTATACCCTAGACAGGCTGACTACAACGATTATCGATGCGGGGCTAGAGCCAGAACCGAAAATAATCCGTAGGATATGCAAGACGGACTCGCCAGCACTTCAGGCAAGAGTTGTCTCAGAAGCGATGCGACTAGCGTCGCCGCGTTGCGCGTTCGCAGCAATAACTGATGCCAGAAGTCAGTTTGTCAGGGATATTGCTCGATGGATTAATGAAACTCTTGCAGACTACGCCGTTCCAATAGACGAGATTGTCGTGGGCGGTGGGGCTGCGGATTACCTCAAGCCAGAACTAGAACCACGTCTTTCTGTCGAATCACTGTGGCATCTTCAGAATCTGCCCAACAATGTCCCAGATGAAGGGTTGGGCTTGATGCTACTAGATGTCTACGGGGTGGCGGCATTCTTACGGGATAAAGTCGAAAAACTAGCTGTTGAAAAGAAACAGCAACGACCGTCTAAACAACAATCGGAGGTACCGCAACATGGCTGACTCAAAGAAAGCAGGAGCCAGAAAGCAGATAGATTTTGCCGTTCGTTACCAACCCGATCCGGGTACACCAGATGGGATTCTGCTGGAATACATCAGAGATTCAAAGATCGTGCCGTCCCGCGAGATGGTGTTTCAAGCCCTCAGAGCTTTCTGGCTGCCACTTGCCTACTCTTCTACTGGCGAACTAACACCGGAAGAAGAAATGCACCTGGTAATGGAAGCCGTCTATGCTTTGGACAAACACGCCGATTATCTGTGCGAGTATTTTGGAATTGATCGCCCAAGTTTTCTGAGACACCGATCCGCACACCTTGCCTCTAACGGGAAAACCACGCTGTCACCCCGTAGATCTCGACTAGCTTTGGGGAGTCCCTCACCAACAATATCTAACAAAGAGCCTCTGAACCAATGGGAAGAAGATGACCAGGAAAATTCCTACTACGTGGAAGAGGAGTACAACCCCGATTCCTCCTTTCCTGATGATTGATTGTTACTAAATCATAGAAACGGTAACCCCTAGCTTATTTGATAGAAGTCTTTCACTGTAAGGCTTTCATATTTTCCTCTCCTGAAAATGACAGAAGAGCGATACTCAGTTGTTCCGTCTAATGCTGGGTTGGTAATGGTGGATTTAGGAGCCAGCTTCGTTTTTGTTCGGCGAACGTTCGGCGAACGTTCGGCAATCATTGTGGGTGGACCGCGCCAGGGTGTGGGACGATCGCCCACTCCCAAGCGTGAAAATACTCAAAAATTGGGCAATCCACCGAAAAAAGCTCCCACGAGAATGCCCTGTAGTGCTGACGTAACAGACAGCTGGGGCAATTCATCATTCAATAAGTGGGTGCTACTGGGGGGCATTTTCGCTGGTTTTGTCTGTTTGTCTTCTCAAAAGCTAAGATAAGAGTGCGATAATAAAACTTTAAGCACTCTTATCCACCCAGATGAGTCACCACTTAGCCCTGTCACCAACTTTCGATCTGTCTAAGAATGAATTGGATCTTATTTCCGAGTTGCTGGCTGATAAACGATCGCCCAACACCCGGAGAGCCTATGAGTGGGATCTCAACGATTTTTTCCAGGCGGTGACTAAATGCGATGCTACTCCCGTGATGGTTGAGGGTTTCCTGAAACTGAGTAGGTTTGAGGCGCTAGCCCTTGTGCTGAGGTACAAATCACAGCTGATCGCCAAGGGACTTAAGGAAGCTACCATAAATCGGCGGTTGGCTGCTGTCAAAGCCTTGGTAAACTTCGCTAGAAAGCTTGGTAAGGTGGATTGGACTTTGGCAGACATCAAATCTGAAAAAGTCAAAAATTACAGAGATACTACAGGAGTAGATCCAGATACCTTCAAAGAAATGCTAGCTGCACCAGGGCGGGATACCCTGAAGGGTAAAAGGGACTACGCACTGCTGAGATTGCTGTGGGATAATGCTTTGCGTCGGGGTGAGGTAGAAAAGACAAATATCGGTGACTTGGAGCTTGTTGGGCGGAAACTTTGGATTATCGGCAAGGGGAAGGGTACGCAAAGGGAGGCGATCTCTCTGACCACCGCCACGGTGGAGGCTTTGAAGGATTACCTGGCAGCTAGAGGAAAATGCGATAGCGCTAGCGCGCACGCGCTACGCGCATGCTCCGCAAACGCAGAGCATCGCTCCCAACCGCTATTTATTGCTCTCGATCGGGGACACTCCGGGCACCGACTCACCGGCACTTCGATCGCCCGGATAGTTCAGGCGGTTGCCAAAACTGCTGGCATCGATAAAACTCTTAGCCCTCACCGTATTCGACACTCGTCAATTACTGCTGCGCTGGAAGCTACCGGCGGGGACGTTCGCCGAGTGCAGAAACTCAGCCGTCATGCGAATTTAGACACCTTGATGATCTACGATGATAACCGCCGCAATCACCAGGGCGAAATATCTGATTTGCTGGCGGGGTTGGTTTAGCATAACCAGGCGGCACATATAAACAGCATCTTGGAGAGGTGCCAAGCTAATCTCAGCTGATTTGGATAGAGTCAACCTAGCTGCTAACAGAATAATCGATTAAATAAGCGTTATATTCATAGCATGAACGATATCAATCCATCAGTGTTAGATAAACTAAAAGAAGCGTCGTCTGGCTTGCTATTTATGAGCGAGTCTGAATATCCCTTCGAGGGTTTACTCTGGGAATCTAAAGACGCTATAACAACTGAGAATATTCTTCAGCGGACGGGACACTCACCAGATACGCCCGTCGAAGTTGTAGATATTGATTCTTTCTTTGAGCCAGCAACTACTGAACAGGACTGGCATGGAGAAGAGGAAAAAGAAACAACTAAGAAGTATCAAGTTCTTGTGGAGACGCTCAAACATAACTTAAGCGACATAAAGGTCTATCGGCTCGGCCCAAGAGCAATTGATGTCTATATTGTTGGGACAACACCATCAGGTGAAGTAACTGGACTTTCTACCAAAGTTGTGGAAACCTAGTCTTTAATTACCTTTCCACAACCCCTTATTGATTATCGAGCTTGTTTTCAATAACCTTTTGGGTAGATGCAGCAACATTGGACAGAAAGTTATAACCAGTAGCCGCCTCAAGTTTGCGGACAGTAGTTCTGTATGTCCTCCAATCTTTGTTTCTGATTCCCTGCTTGTTAGGCATTTCAACAGCAATCACGCGAGTGCGACTGCTAACACCCCTCACGCCCAAACCAGGTTTATCCGATACGACGATAACTTTCCAAGTATCACGAGGCACAGTTACATTACCTTTTTTAATAGTGCCTTTTCTGACTGATGAGCCAGCAATGATGTAAAGTTCTTTGCCCTGATTGACAAGTTCGCGACAATAATCTTCAAGGTCAGCCCAGGGACCCTGATTGTTATCCGGGGCTTGCGGAATCATGTTTGTCATTAAAAAAGTGGCAGCGTTATCCTCTACCGTGCGAGTGCGATTGCCCAAAGGGCAGTGCCAAAGGCAATCGGCTGAAGGGGTCATATGCCCCTTGTCATAGCCACTATTGGTATAATCGCTTGGCGTAACTCGATCCCAGCCCGTTGGAAGTGTGTCATCAGGACGAAAATTGTTTTGGCGTCGGGCGTTGCCCAGCCACGATTCATTAAGTTGCCAACTCACCCAGTTCGGAATTCTTTTAGAGTTGTTGTACGACAGGGCGTATTGTGGTTTCTGCAAGAGGTAGTTGTTGGGATTGGTGTTACTAGCACGACTGGGATTGCCAAGAGTCAGATGAACATTGGCTGAGGGAGTCGTTGATCTAGGCTTGATAGTTCCTTTAGTAAACTCTGTTGCAGTTGAGAAATTTTCAGGAAATCCGATTGCCAGTGCCAACACTGCTATTAACCCGACACCAGACACCACAAAACTTTTTTGCCAATGAAGCATTTTACAATTAAGTCCCATCTCTTTGAGTATTTAAGCTACGCCTTGTATCCGATATCTTTAAGCATTTCTAAATGCTCGCTCACAGGTGCGATAGTATTGGCAGCGAACGCACCGCTGGCAGCAACTGCTGGTAAACCAATGCCAGGGAATGTTGAGTCCCCACAGCACAGCAGTCCGGGCAGGGGCGTGCGTGGCCCAGGAAAAATTCCTTCTCCCGCCCGAATTGCCGGACCGTAGGAACCTCGGTGGCGTCGTAAAAACCGCTCGTGCGTCAGTGGCGTACCAACGAGTGTCACCTCACAACGCGAACGTACATCTGGAATAATTCGCTCTAGCGCTTGCCACATAACCTCTGCACGTTCCTGCTTTTGTTGCTGATATTCCTCACTTTTACGGTTCATTCCTTGCCAGAGCGCATACGACTCATTCCCAGGCGCGTAACTGCAATCCTGCTCAAACCGTATCATCGACCCAGCCGCAGTGAGGACAATCATAATGCACCGGCGGCCTCTGATATTGGGGAAACGGCATCTCGCATTGAGGGCACCTACCCGTAAACAGCGGGTGGGTGTCCAGCAGCTCTAGTTGTTCCTCTCGCGTCCATCGCTGGCGGGGTACGCCAGCGCTGTAGAAAAATTCCTCCCGTTCAACAACCAGCTCCCCATCCACAAACCGGGAACATCCGTTGCCCACTCTTCTGGCTCGGCGTTGGGATTTGGTCGGAAGTCAAAACAGCGATCGCCAACAACGCCTTCCGGGTGAATTGGGCAAACTAGGTAGGTAGAGTGGGCGTAAAATGTACAGCGAAGCACTGCGTGCGCGCTAGCGCTATCGCAGTCAGGGATTTTTGGCATAGTCAGTTTCCAAAAAATATGGAAAGATATAACTGTGGCTTGTAGATCAGTTTATCTCATGAAAATAAACCACAACTTGAGTCTAAGGTAGTCAAACAGAAGATAGTAGGGGTAGTGTCAGCAAAAAAGAAACATTAAACTTGGCGATGAACTTAGAACATAATGGTTATCAAAAAATAATCTTTTTCGACACTACCTTGCGCGATGGAGAACTGGCGCAGGGGGTGAGGATGGGAGTTTATGAAAAGGTGGCTATCGCGAGCCTTCTCGATCAAGTTGGTGTAGACGCGATCGAAGTGGGCTATCCTGGTTATTCTGAAAAGGACTTTGATGAGATTCGTCAGGTTGCTGCATCAGTGAAACAACCAATTATATGCGGTCTGGCAGGTTCAAAGGAAGACGAGATAGTGAGAGTTGCTGAAGCACTTGCTGCTGCACAGAGAAGCAGAATTAACGTTTTTACACCGAACAACCTGGTTATCAGCTTTTCAGCACTAAATCCTCACCTTCCATGCCAGTTGGGGCAGATTCAAATTGATCAGAATGCCATTTGCAAATCTACCTTCTGGTGCTTGACATCTCGCACGAACGCCTGAAAAGCTGCCAATCCTGAATAGCGCACTCCATCGGCAATGCTCCGATATCCCCGACTGCTCCAACCAGGCAAACCAATAGCTTCTACAATCTGCCCGAATTGTGATGCGACAGTCTCTACCTTTTTGACAATCTGCGTACCGGGATCTTCAACGCTCTGCCCGGATTCATTACTGGCTTCCGTGGCGGGTTGAGGCTGATTGACTACAAGTTCATCCTCATCTCGAAAGGCTTGCTTTGCCCTCAATTCGGCAACTTCCCGATTCAAAAGCTTCTGCTGTTCCAAGATATCCAACAACTGAGCATCACGCATTGCGATCGCCTGCAACAGTTCTTCCTTTTCCCTGGCTAACCGAGCATTGTAGGCAAGCTTCGCCTCCACTTCGGCTCCAGCTTGGCGCAACGCTTCTTCCCTGACTTCTATGGTCATGCGGATGTAGTCTTCTTGCCGTTCCCGTTCGTGCTGGGCGATCGCATCCCGGACTGCCTGCTGAATCTTCTCCTCTACCTGCGCCGCCGTGTACAAGTCCTCTGAAGATTTGGGTGTACTAGCACGCTTGCTGGTTCTGGATCTAGGGCGGATTCCAAATTCATACAACACCGCCTGTAGATGCTGTTTACTGACGACTACATGATGCCCTGGAATTGCTTGCTCTGATGCCAGTAGGGATGTCTGGTGCTTTAAGGTTTCCACGTCCCCAACCGAGATGTCGTGCGTGATGAGCAGCTTGTCCCAATCGGCATCGGTCATAATCTCAGTCACGGGCAGCAGGTTTTCCATGAAAAATGCCGCCAGCGCCCCATCAGCCATCCTCACCCACAATTGCCCAGCATCATCCGGCTCCTGCTCTATCAGCCCCATCTGTCCCTGGTAGTTATTGTTGATATTATCGTCCTTCAGAACCAGCACTTCCTTCCCAACCGCGAACTGTTTGTGCAGGGCGATCGCCCTCCTAATCGAGTCTGCTGTTTGCTTGCCGGATTTCACCAGTTGGCGAAACAGTGACGTGCTGATACTCGCCGCCCTGGTTAGTTCTTTGAAAGCGCTCAAGCTCCAATGAAGTGGATGAGCTTTGATTAACCTCTGTTGGGCAGGGCACAACTTCTCCCACCACAGAGCTAACTCCATTGCTGCTATAGCTAGAGTACTAGAGTTGCCGAATTCTGTTTCTACCCACCGCTTGAAGCGATTGCCAAGAGCCGTGTCCCGATTGCAATCGCTTCTGGCACTGCGCTGCGCTTGGTCGTATGCAGTGGCATCCTCCAACTCGGCACTGAACTGTTGGTACAGGTTGTTCATCTCGCGCCCCAAATCAATCAAATCCACCAGCGTTTTGGTAAGGAAGCCCCGAAATTTTCCCTTCACCATGCTAGCAGTAGCAAAGAGTGCGGGCGCGATTTCACATAAAGAGTCATTTCTTGGTTGCGGCAAGTTCAGTAACATGGGGTTTGTCTGCTTCTTACGTGGACTCCCTTTCGCCCGTGTGTGTCTTGGCGGATAGCACGGTGATTGGGGTGATGAGTTTGTTCATGAGCCAGCCTATTTTTGGCTGGCTTTTGACCTTTTGTACTATAGTAGCACTCCGAGTAGCTCTGAGGCATACTTAAGATTATAATAAACCTATATAGTTCAGACGGAGTTAAGATAATGGTTCAAGCCATCGAGAACCAAAAACGAGTGAGTCCAGCAAGAATACCTAGAATCGCTGTTTATCTAACTCAGCAACTCAAAGCAGACTTAGAACGGCTAGCTGCTGTTGAACGTAGGTCGTTGTCCCAAATGGCGGCTTTGCTGATAGAACAAGGCTTAGAGAAAGCTAAACAGGAAGGCAGGATTTAAAAGTAGTCGCCGGTTCCTCACCAACGTTCCGAGTGTCAAACCTGCAATTCTCGTGAACTGTGATGCCGAGAAAAGGAATCAACTCACCCCAACCGCTAGATGATTATTAGACAAGCGCTGCGCCCCAGCTAGGGATTTCTCGTAGCGAACTGTACGAGCGGTATATCAGGGGTGCGATCGCACCTACTATGAATCACGAACAGCTTTTAGAGATGAAAACACGCCCAACTGACATGTCAGACATATTAGCGGGTTTAGCTAATCTAGAAACGCCAGAGTTGGGTAGGGTGCTAACGTATATTGGCAGATTGCTTAGGAACGAAGAAGCTAGGGCTAAAAGGGAAGCGTCTTGAACAGGTGGTAATGCTGCTAAGATTGCGACAAGAAAATGCCTTGGGGTGCCAGTGGAAGTTCATCACCTAAAACGCCTTTGCCAATTACACGGAATGCTATATCGCTCTTCTGTCACTTTAGGAAAAGCTGACACTCCAGTTTGACAGAAGAGCAATACTAATTTTATATGGAGCGGTCGCAAACTATTTCTGTACGGCGACCTTTGGCAATCAATTGTGCCTTGGACGGGTCTAACCCTAAAGCTAAAATCTGTGGATCTTCTACAATATGAATTTGTTTGCGTTTTAATGTTTGTCTTACCTTTGAAAGTGGTGCGTCGAGCGGGAACGCAAAGCCATGAATTCCATTACCAATTCCAAACCAACCTGTATATTTTATTACCGACAAGCCATATAGCTGCCCTCTTAATGCTAGGCTAACTAAAGCGTACCCATCTTCAGTCTTTTCTTCAAATTGTACTTTTTCAACTAAAGCATTCACGCCCTTTGGAAATCTTGGTTTTCCAGGGGTGTAGTAGTTCCCGCTGTCATGAGATTTGCCTGTTAACCGTACCAAAGAGTCCCGAAAAGCAAAATGGTGTGAGTTTATATCGCAGCCCCGCTCAAACCCTGCGAATAACACCTCAAGGCCAGCAGCTTGGGCTGGTAGGGCTACACTAGATAATAGCAGGTTTAGTATTATTGCTATGTTTAACGTATTTTCTTTCCAAGCTAACTGGTTCATTTTGTAGTAACATCCTAAATCGTACTGGGATTCTCTAATCAGATAGACACTAAGCGTGACAGTGATTATAATGCCATAATAGAACAAAAGCACTTTTAAAATTTGCTTGTCGGTTATATAGTGTCTCGAAGATACCGAAGTATAACCACCCCACTAGAAAATGGTTTGCACTCGACCAGCTTTAGCTTTTCTTGAGATCCAGGCTCGGCAAATAGAGGAATCCCAGCACCAAGAATTATTGGGATCACACCAATAATGTATTCTGAAATCAATCCATGCGCTCTGAATGACCCAGCAAGCTGCCCACCACCACAAGTGTTGAATGTTAATAAAGATTTACAAAACCAGCCCCCAAATGTGGTTTTATTTGGGGCGAAAGCCAAACTAAAATTGTTAAACTATGATTATACGTTCTTTCTCTAAAGTTGTCAACAGTATACTGAAGCCACTACCGAAAAATGATTATCCAGTCCTAAATACTCGCTTATTCGTTCAATGCTGGTTGGGGTACGCTCTTGATAAAAGCTTAACCAGCATGAGGGATTTATTTAAGCGATTAAATAACACGCTTTGTTGATGTGGATATTTCCACTTTCTCAAAAGCCAGTAAGCACAGGACCGCAGACCCACTTATTAAAACAGCAGGATTTGAGACTATCGCCAGGGCGAGCCGTAAAGCGATCGCCTGTAGGTAGTGCATATTTTCTCGCAGTTGCTCGACACTCGGCATCCGCGTGGCTGTAGTCCATACACCGGCATCTACTGCGACAGCTTGTCACGATGTCATTTGTTGGTGGTGCAAGATATCTATGCTGCCATTAGTAGTGGCTTTTTCGCGCTTACTTATAACAATTATAACTGAGCGCCTGTAGGTACTCACCAACTACTTCAGCTTAAACGGGTGCCTGGGGTTCCTGCCGAGGTGGGTGTCAGACAGGAATGGTTGCCAGTTCAAAACATTTACCTGGTCATGGCAGTTTTTGCAACAGAACCTTCTCCCGCGATCGCGAGCGTGAGTGATCGTTATTGACAACTTTTCACGCTGGCAGTTCAACTGTCGTTGAGAAACAATATGAAGCTTTAAATTGTCACGGATGTACCAATAGATAATAAGTGACCCGGTAACAGACTCGCGCGATCAATCCGGTGACTGATGCCGTGACTAAAGCGCATAGAATCTGTAATCGCCTTGTCACTTATAACGGTTATAAGTGGCGGTCGTTAAGATCACCCCGTATAGTGCGAACGTTGCCGCAAAGCCCGTGCGATGGGTCAGCTTTTCGCGAGGCGCATCGCCCATCCTTACACTGCCCACGGGGTGCTATACTATTTTCATGCGCCGCTGTGGGCATAAGATTTCTATTATGCGCTCATGTTCCCAGCGACGCAAATTTAAGGAATTTCAATAAATCGCTATGCGAGAACGGAAATGGTTCAAAGCTGATAATGTTTTTCTTAGCACCAGGGGGTTGCATTTTGAGTTTTCTACCCCGGAGAGTGCCTATTCTTTCTACTCGCACTGCCTCTCTGAAGGCCGACAACTTTGTCTAGAAGGGTCGATGGCGATCGACCCTCAGATTAAAATCAATAGTTCAGAACAACCAGAACATTGTTCTCTCCATTGAGCGTTACCGATACGGATGCTTGTTTTAGTGAGTTGGCAAATAGTTCTGCTTGCGACTGGGTTAGAAAGCGAAAAACGTAACAGTTCTGTTCAAAGGAAATAGCAACTTGAGGGGATACAGATAATGCAATCTGTACGAGTTCTTGAGGTGTCATACTCTGCCTTGTTTTCTGAAATATCTAGTACTGTTATTAACAGCCACTTCTATTATTACACATTTTAGCTACCTGCTAATACAGAGTTTCAAGTGATAATTAAACAGATGAGTCAGCATCGTATATTTCTCGCAGTTGGGTAGTGATAAGTATGTAGTGAGGGTGCTGGGATATAGCCAGTCTATTTGGATTGTGAACAGATCGGGTATGGGTTATTGGGCTAGCAGCCTGACTAATGCTCCATCACCAGCAGTCCAAGATGATCACGAATCATTTAGGAGTGCTATAGAAGTAGCGATTGGGGAGCATCTCGAAGAGAGCAAATATACCCCACAGGCACCCGACGTCAGTTGCTTGTGCCCAGGGGCAAGTCTAGCATTAGACGGCATTTAAGGTTCCCCAGGGAGCAGCTGTGCTTGTAGTCGTTAGGCGTTTTTACACGCATCATCGTTGCTCCCGATGCAGAAAGCCAATTCAACGCCTGATTTTAAGAGTTGGATAGAGAGGCAGCCTCGATTTCGGATTGAATTAACTGGTATATATCAAGCGTTATCTCAATTACAGTCAAGGCTGTTGCGGCTCCTGGAAGGATTTTGACAATTTCAGTTCCGTATTTGTTAACTAATCCCTTAGCGAGCTTAGGCGCTACTCTCAGAATCACCTTGCCACTTAATTTTAAAATTCCAGGTGAGATGCTAGGGAACTGGGCAAACTGAGTACTAGAAGACAAAGTTAAGGAATTAAGCGGACTAGCTAATCCAGGTGCTACAAAGCTGGTTAGGGTCATGGTCAATACCATTGCGCAGGAAAAGAAAGCTTTAGCAAAGATGTTCATAGTTGTAAATTGCGGTACTTAACTGTCAACGTTAGCATTGTAAAAAAAAGCTGTCATGCGTGTTTCTACTGATTTTTCTATAGATGAGCTTTAATGTCTGTCACCACCGATATCGTCCAAAAACTCTGGAGCTTGTGCCACGTCCTGCGGGATGACGGCATCACCTACCTGCAATACGTCACCGAGTTGACTTATCTGCTGTTCCTGAAGATGGCGCAGGAGAC
>Ga0136638_10000019_pt1 | contig 23436 bp, 16 predicted proteins | sample AntDrymUQ8582206_2_FD_104671 | JGI IMG/M metagenome (GOLD analysis project Ga0136638, IMG submission 104671) | Polar desert sand microbial communities from Dry Valleys, Antarctica - metaG UQ858 (22.06) | ecosystem: Environmental > Terrestrial > Soil > Desert | place: Antarctica: Dry Valley...
AACTTCCAACTCAGAAATGGGAACAGAGAAATCTAACGGACCGTAGGAGACATAAAGCCGCTCTGCTCCCAAAACCCGATCGGGCATCGCCGCACCTGGAAGCAGCAAAAATCCCAGGTTCAAGAGCGCGATTCCCAGAGGACGTACAGGGAGCCGGTGCCTCATTTGGCGTCGCGCAAGGGCTGGCATTGCAGGGGAAAGGCAGTTCATCTTTCAGAAGGGGTGCGATTTGATTAATCAGCTGGTTGGTAAAGCTTCAGTCGCGAGCTGGATTCAGAGCCATATCAACACCACCAGTTTGGTGCCCCTCAATTCTAGTCCAGAATTCTGGCTGCCGATTACTGAATATTCTCTAAGCCGATCGCACGAGCAAATAATAACAGTTAACTTGACAAGCGCTGAAAAATAACTTCATAGGCTGTGGCGATCGCTTCCACTTGAAAAGGTTTGCACAACCGTTCAAGTGTCTCCTCGTCAACTTGGGGTGGATGCTCAATAAACTGTATCAGTTGATGCAATGTATCTGAACTAAAAGCTTCTTCGGAATCAAACAGGGATAAAGCTGCTGGATACTGGCTGAAAAACTCCGCTGAACTATCTTCATTAATTTTCGCAAGATTCAGCACTGGCTTGCCCGTACTTATATACTCAACCACCTTGCTTGGCAACTGGGAGGGATTTTCATTGCCAATATTTACGAGAATGTCAGCTTCTTGCATTACCTGCTTTGACTCGCTGTGAGTCACTAAACCATGAATAAATATTTTGCTATTAAGCAGCGGTCTATATTCTTCAACTTGCTCTAAGTAGTCATTCATTCTCCCAAAAAAATGCAGCTCTAGCTTATCCCGTACATGAGTTTGCTGTAATCGTTTAAACAGTCGCAGCAAGAAATCGGGGTCACGAGTATCTTTGTATAAACTGCCGATAAATACAAATCTAATTTTTTCTGGCAGTGAAAAAAACCAATTTATATTTTTACAGACCAATGAAGGTGAAGCTAAAGGGGGTATAACCTGAATCTTTTTAGTTAGTTTAGGGAAGAACTGAATGTACTTTTCCTGGGTAAGTTTAGTAGTTACTGTAATAGCATCAGCATATTCAAATACTTCTCCTTCGACAGAGTAGTTCAGACTTTTGTATAATGTTAAATTATTGGGTGGAGACGAATCTAACCAAGAAAAGGGGTCGCCAATGTCCACAAGCCAAGGAATTTGGGGGAATTTCTTTTTCAAACTCAATCCTACTAGATGCCCTGTAAAAGGTACAGATACACTGATTATGCCGTCATATTCAGCCGTCCGTATTAACTCTTGAGCTTTTTTTAGGGCTGAAAAGTACCACAAAAATGAAAAATCCGGCCACTGCAACTTTTTCAAACTATTCTCATAAATCACTCTAGGGCTAAGTCTAGCTAGAGGTTTGTTGGGGATTTTTGACCAGTCATATCGCGGACTTTTATTGCCTTCCCTATTTTTAATAAAACTCTTCAATATTGCAAGATTGTCCCTCACCCTATATACATTAACTTTATTCAGTACTTCGCTGTTAGGGAGTCCTGGTTCCCAGACAGAAACTACATCTATCTCATACCCTTTTGTTCCCCAATATTCAGCGACCGCAGCCCAACGAAATGCACGAGGGTCGATCTCAGGGCTGTAATGGTATGTAATTATTAGTTTTCTTTTAGAATTGTAATTGCTGGAATCAGAAGTCATGATTTCTTCTTTCCGTATCCCGCTGAGAAAGATAAGGATTGATTACAACCAACAGTTAACTTTGTAGACTCTGTAAAATCTGCTATCCTTATTTTGTTCTTTTCAGGGGCTACAAGGCGATAAATAGGATATCCATACCCCTGATGCGTGCCGATAAATCCTTCGGAGCCAAAGTACAAACACTTTGCCTTTGCTTTATCGCCCAGACTAAATAAGCTGAGATCTAAGCGATCTGGTTCTTGCTGCTGTACTTGTGGAGCAAAATGTGCTTTCACTGAGCGATATTCATTGCGCCGTTCGGGCAGAGGGGTGTACAAGTAGGTGCCGGGATCGACAATCCAATCCTCGCCATCTATATTTAATTCTATGGCAAGTTGGTCGTTGTGGGCGTGACCGCCGTTGCCATTTTGACCGATGGAACCGCAGCGGATAGCTAGGTAGAGGCGCGGCGAGCGATAGAGATACAAGCCAAAGTTAGGATAGGCGTAGAGCTTGAGACTTTCAAGCAAATCCTCGCCCGGTACTGGGATATCTATTACTTGCCCCTGCTCCTGGGGCAGCGAGTTTAATTTAGCGTTTAATTGTGCCCAATCTGCTGGCGTGCCAATCTGCACAAGTTCTGCGGCGGTTGGCTTACCCGGTTGCAGGTAGGAGGGAAGGCTCATAGCCAATTGCTGCACCAGCTTAGTTTCCAGCCACCCTTCCCCAGTGAAGGCAGCAAAATCAGGGCGGACAAAAAAACCGTTAATGGCGGCTACCAGGTGCCGATGATCCAAAATATCCTCATCCCAGTAGACGGCATCATCAGGTAATTCTGTGTAACCTGCTAAGTTGGCATAACGAGTTTTAGCTTCTGCTACGCTGAGTTGATGATACACGGGCTGGAGTTTGAGAAACCGTCCGCTGTCATTATCGCCGATTTGGGGAATGCGATCGTTCGGCTTGGTGACGTGCATTGTGAATTCAGCCATTTTTTCCAGTCGCTGCGCGTCATTGCCAGGTACGAAGCAATCTCCCGACTCGGCGTCATTGCGAGGTACGAAGCAATCTCCCGACTCGGCGTCATTGCGAGGTACGAAGCAATCTCCCGACTCGGCGTCATTGCCAGGCACGAAGCAATCTCCCGACTGCGCGTCATTGCCAGGCACGAAGCAATCTCCCGACTGCGCGTCATTGCCAGGTACGAAGCAATCTCCCGACTCGGCGTCATTGCGAGGCACGAAACAGAAACCCGGTTTTTCAAACAACCCCAACCCCAGCACCAAAGCTGTCGCATAAGTCACCATCTCGGCAGAAAGGCGATGGTAACTGGTGGACGCCTCAAAGTTAGCGCCATCAGGATAGAATTGGCACTCAACCTCAGCAATAAGTTCCTGAATGGCAAAAGCCAGCCAATTATCTGTTACTGGGGTGCGAGGTAAGTAAGCAGCAACGAACAGCAGCCCTACAATATTAGCTAGATAGTGATTGCTTCTGAGTTCTGGCGACCATTCTAAATTATTGATGATATGCAGCCCGTGCTGATAAACGCTGCGCCTGAACTCTGCCTCAAATTGGGCGTCAAACTCCGCACCCGATGCCCGGAATAAGTCATAAGTTACTAGCCAGTTGGCTACTCGGATGCCTACATCCATCGTGCAGCACCAATTCACGCCAAAGCGCGGCGGGTTGGTAGCGATAAAGTCGAGAACTTGGTTACGGAATTCGCGAGCATAGATTTGGTGGGGGTAAAAACCTGTCTCGCCCTTCTCTGCCAAGGCATAAGCCCAGGCAAGTTGCGGCAAATGTTGCATCCGTGCGAGTTCCCAAGGTACTTTGACATCTACACCCACCTGCTGCCCATACGGGATATCTAGATACCAAGTATCTTCAGACCAACGGTAGCCTGATTTGAAATCTAAATGCCAGTCGATGGGTGTATAATCGCGATCGATTAACTGCCAAATTCGCTGAGAATCAGCTAGGTTAGCTGGATTAATTCTCCCTAGCAGCCAATGCCCCTGGCTGTCTGCACCGACTCCGTAACCCATTGTATAGCGATGCCCCTCCACTCCGAGGCATTCCATACCATGTTTTACTTGCACCCAACCGGAACCGAGTAAATCGAAGCGGTGGGCGAGATAGTGCTGGGCTAGGGATGATATTTGGTAGGTGCTTGAGCTACGCGACTCCACTGGCACTAGGCGAAAGTAACTGTATAGGTTGCCAGAGGGACACTCGCCAGGGTTAATGTAGGTAGAATATCGGGCATCTCGTTGGCGTTGGTATTGAGATTTTAGATACCGTCGTGCCAACCCGATCGCCTTTTTGATGACTATATGGGGGGGAAGCGATACAGCCAGACGCAGGTAATGTTTAAGCTTCACCCGCAACACTCCTTTAACTTTTCGATAATCTTCTGCGTGTGTTCTCGCCAAGTATATTTTGCCACAACTTCGCTTTGGGCAGCTTCAGGCGAGAATGTCGCAAGCTGCCAGATAAAGATATATATATAATAGACCTTACTCCGCTTTAATTGGCAATGTACGACAATATCTGTAAATTCTTAGCCGAAACCTTCCCCACCGACATCGCCACCTGGTTACTCGGAGAACCCATCCGTTTAACTGAATTAAGTCCCAGAGAACTATCGTTAGAACCCATCCGCACCGATTCTTTAATCTTAAAGCAGTCGGATGAATTTGTTTTGCACGCTGAATTTCAGACTGAACCCGATTCAGAAATGCCCTTTCGGATGGCTGACTACCGCCTGCGCGTTTATCGTCGTTATCCCAAAAAACAAATGTATCAGGTGGTGATCTATCTCAAACAAACAAGTTCGCAGTTAGTCTATCAAAACAGCTTTACTCTAGAACAAACGCGCCACTCATTCCATATTATTAGAATGTGGGAGCAGCCAACAGAGGTATTTTTAGAGGCACCCGGCTTATTACCGTTTGCTGTATTAAGTCGCCAAAGTGAGCAATCCCAAGAAGTGTTGCGGCAAGTAGCCAGAAAGATTGATATAATACCAGAGCGAAGGGTACAGGCGAATGTTACTGCTTCGGCGGCAATTCTGGCGGGGCTAGTATTAGAGAAAGATCTGATTCGGAGAGTGTTGAGGCGAGAGATTATGCGAGAGTCAGTGATTTATCAGGAAATTCTCCAAGAAGGACTAGATGAAGGGATTGAGCAAGGGATTGAGCAAGGGATTGAGCAAGGGATTGAGCAAGGGATTGAGCAAGGGATTGAGCGAGGGATTGAGCAAGGGAGAGAGCAAGGGAGAGAGCAAGAGAGACAGGAGGTGGCTGTCAAATTACTCCAAGAGGGAATGAGCACAGAAAAGGTGGCTAGCATCACAGGGTTATCTGTTGAGGCGGTGCAACGGTTACAGGGGTGAGTAGGGGGATGGCACCCCACCCGGATTGCGTTCCGGGCAGTAGCTCAAAAGTAACTGTATAGGTTGCCAGAGGGACACTCGCCAGGGTTAATCTATCTAGATTATCGGGCATCTCGTTGGCGTTGGTATAGGTATCTTAGATAGGACTTACGCAAATTCAGCCAAAATCCCCTATATGTAGCGTTGAGGTGGGCAGTGCCCACCCTACATATAGAGGTTGGGCGTAAGTCCTGTTAGATACCGTCGTGCCAACCCGATCGCCTTTTTGATGACTATCTGGGGGGGAAGCGATACAGCTCGACGCAGGTAGTATTTAAGCTTCACCCGCAGCACTCCTTTAACTTTTCGATAATCTTCCGCGTGTGTTCTCTCCAAGTGTACTTCGCTACTACCTCGTGTCGTGCAGCTTGCCCCAGTCTGTTGCGTCGTTGCGAGTCATCTATCATTACTTTTAATCCCAGCTTTAAAGATTCTACGTCTCCGGGTTTAACCATCCAGGCGGTGCGATCGTGTTCCAGCACCTCACCAATCTGATTTAAATCCGATGCCACAATACCTTTGCCCATCGCCATGTACTCAAATAGCTTGGTTGGCGAACCAAAGAAAGGAGTGCCATCCGCGTTGGGGACGTGGGGACAGGCTAGAATGTCACAAGCTGCCAGATAAAATGGCCCTTCCTCTTGGGCTACCAAACCTGTGAGAATACAGGCATCGCTGACATTATACTCTGTCAGTTGCTCTTTCACCAGGGGCATTGTCACTCCATCCCCGATAAGGAGAAGCCGCACTTGTTCTCTATATTTCGGGAATGCTTGCAGGAGACGCCCGAAAGCTGTTGCCAGCACCTCGGCACCATGCCACTTGCCAAAAGTGCCGATAAAGCCAATGACAATTTTTCCATCCAAATTATATTGACTGCGGATACCAGAACCATCTATGCTGGGGGAATACCTTTCTGAATCTACGCCATTGGGGTTGACTAGAATTTTATCAGCCTCAATACCTCGCGCAACTAACTCATCTTTCAGTGGTTGGCTGACTACCACAACCACGTTAGCTGCTTTGAGGTTGAGGAGTTCAATGCGCTCGGAGAGAGATTCATACTTTAAGGGTTTAACCCCCCAATTGCGGCTCACCCAGATTTCCGAGCCGTTGTATTCTAAAACAAATGGAATGCCATAATGCTTTGCCAACTTTACGCCAGAATAATTGTTCGTGCTGTATCTTTGATAAATAAATGACAGTTCTCTATCACTTAAAAGTTGGCAGGCGCTTGACTGAAAGATTTGATTAAAAAACAGGCTAGGCAGTTCGGTAAAGTCCCAAAATGCTTCTTCTGGATAAATAAGGTGAGTTGACAAATCTCTCCTAACCGTAGGAATGCGATCGCTTGTTAACAAGACAGGTTTGCCAGTGAAGTTATCTAGATGATTCAAAACGCCCGCAATATGCCCAACTGAACCCCCAGAAGAAACGCCAAACCACAAATCAGTACGCAGATAAACTGGAGTTGCTGACAAATCTAACCCGGAGAAATCTGGTTTCTGGTTTAGGGATAGTTGTTTGACTTCACGAGTAACCTGGCTAATCAATGCAGGTTTGCGTGCCAAGTCTCTTATAAACTGCCACAGAAGTTTTGCGAAGCCTTGCGGCGGCTTCCGCATCGCACCCAGGGTAATTTCCTGCTGTCTTCCTCCTTCATCTTCAAAGTAACACGCACCTCGGCTCAATAATCTCAGCAGTATGGCTGTCAGTAAAGGTTTGGCAATAAACTCTATACGGTAGGTTAATAGTTGTGCTTCTTGATAGCGAAAAATTTCTCTTAAAAATGAACCTCGCCTAATCCACTCTTTAAGTTCTTCAAAAGTAATAACAGCATAATTAGGATGCAATTTAGGCGGCTTCGTTGTACTTTTGAGTATGACGATTTTAGAAATATTCATAACTTCATAACTTCTTTGCCTTGACTATTATATACCATCCGAATACCTTGCCTACTAAGTCAAGCCATTGCTGGGGAATAAATCGCCAAACCCTCCCGATAAGCGGAATGCTAGGTATATCTTCCTTAACTAATTTTCTGACACAAACAGACTCAACTGTAAACCCAGCCTTTTTAAGTAAATTTTGCATTTCTCGACGACTGTATACATTAACAATGGGTAGGATATTGCTAGTTGTGTATTCCACCATTGATAAACGTTCCTTAAAGCTACGCTTCAAAAAGCCAAGCTTAAGAATATGATTTACCAATAACAAACTTATCCAATAAAATACAGAATCTCTGTGATAAACAATCACCCAGAATTCCCCCCCATGTTTGAGAACACGATGCGCTGACTGAAAGCTTTTTTCAATATCCGGGGTATGGTGTAAAACGCCGTTAGAGAACAGCGCATCAAAGCTTTCATCCGCAAATTGCAGATTTTCTGCATCCCCTTCCATTACATGAGGTGTATAACCATAAAACCCAAGATGCTTTTGGGTTCTTTCTACATTCTCAGGCGTGATATCGATTCCTGTGTAATCTGCACCGTTTCGACAAAACTCGTAGGCATCATAACCAGCCCCAAAACCTAGCTCTAGCACTTTTTTGTCACGAAATGACGGGAAAGGAACTAGCTCAAAAAGCCAAGGTTGTTCATATGTAGAGCGTTTGCTAAGCACATTCTCAAAAAACTCTTTTGTTCCTGGTTCCGCACCCCCACCAAAAGTGCTTCCAGCAGGCGATGCGCCCCACACTAATTTAGCAGCATTCTTGCTCATTGGTTTCTTCCCCCGAAATTGACGGCTTGTTGCCTCAGATCGCTCCGAATAAATACCAGGCTAAAACATAGCATCATTCCATAGGCAGCAACAGAGGAAATAGAAGCGCCAATAATTCCTAAGCAAGGTATTAGCTTGATGTTGAGTAAAATATTGAATAATGCCGAAGCGCTTGACGAATATACTGTAATAAGGGGCATACCAGTAGAGCCAAAATAGTTCATGTAAATTATGTTAATCGACAAAATCACTATACCGGGCATCAACCAGAGGAAGGCTGGTACAGCAGGTAAAAACGCATAACCAAACAGCGATCGCACAATTGGTTCTGCGATTATAGCAGCAAATATTGCCACGAGCGTCATCATCACTCCGACTACTAAAGATACTTTTTTACTCAACTGCCATTTTTCTTCTTTACTGGGCATAGCTGATAACTTTGGAAAAAGCATAGTTCCAATAATCGAAGGCAACATATACACCATATCTGCCATATTGACGGCGACGGAGTAGTAACCCGTCTGTTCTGCGCCTAGCAAGTATTGAACCATCAGCAAATCTGATTTTAGCACCATGAAGGAAAAGAAACAAGCTAAATATACCTTAAATCCGTAACCGATATTATCTTTAAACAGAGCCAGAGATGGAAGGGGGAATTTTGAAAGATAGGGTTGCAGCCGCCACAGTGCCCAGGTAAAACTAATCAGCAGAGCAATCAAACCTGTAGAGAAAACCGTCTCTACTGTTACAGCTTGAAACAAAATCGCCAGACTGATGAGGCTGACAGTAAGTATCTTGCTTGCCAGTTCGATTTTGTTATACGCGCTTACTTCGTTAATGCCAATCAGGATGTTTTGCACCAGCAGGTAGGCTAAACCCAAGGGAATGCCCACTAAAGCCAACCCCAAGATCGTCCCATGCACTGGTGCTAAACTAGGCCATAAGGAAAACACCACCCAAGCCAAAGCTGCACCGAACCCACCGAAGCCAAAACTAACTGCGAGAGTATTCCCCAGCAGCGCCGGGAGCAAGTTTCGGTCTTTGGCAATATAATAAGTATTGGAAGAGTGCAGCCCTAGGTTGCCGAATTGTACGCCAATTGCCCCAATAGTTGAAGCTACGACATAAACACCTCTTCCCTCTGGCCCCAAAATCCGGGCTACGATCGCGGATGTAGTTAAACCAATGCCAATTAGCAGTATCCGGGTAGCGAAGGTTTGGGCAACTTTACTCACCAAGTCGGAAGCGAGCCAGGAGAAACCCGGTTTCTGTGAGTATTTCTCACGCCACATATGCCTTCCACCACAGCGCAAAATTCAACAAATACCACACCTGCGAACCGCGCCCCTGCTCAATCAGACGCATAACCTCAACTCTGTCTAAAAAATCAGTGCGATCGCAAAACTCCTCCAGTTCCTTTCTAGCCTTTTCTCCTAGGCGCGAGAAGAACCACTCGTAAACCGGCACGCCGAAACCCTGCTTCTTGCGATCGATCAACTCATCTGGAATTAAACCGCGCACTGCTTTCTTAAGTATATACTTGAGGGTGCCGTTTTTAGTCTTCACTGCCTCTGGGATACTCATAGCTAATTCTACAAACTTATGATCCAGGAAAGGTACTCTCCCTTCTAGACTCACCCCCATACTCATTTTGTCCACCCGCATCAGCAAAAGTTCAGGCAAGCGCAGATTGAGATCGAGATAACTCATCCAGTTGAGGTGAGATTTCTCCCAGGCTTTTTCTTCAAAGCGTTGACGAATTGGCTTGAGAACTTCCCAAGAAGTTATATTAGCAAACTTTTGGCGCAAGCGGGGGGAGAGCAAACGTTGCTTTTGAGCTTCAGTGAACGCCTCCGCCCCACCCCAGAAAATAGGCTGTTTCTGTGCCCCTCGCCGCAGCCATTCATAGGGAAAACTTTGATTTTTTCCTAGCTTGAGCAATCCAGCTAACCCCCACTGTTTCAGCAGGGCGGGCACTGGCAAGTCATCATACTGCTGAAGCTGTAGTGCTGTTTTCCAACTAGAATAACCCCAAAATAGCTCGTCCGCCCCTTCCCCCACCTGACAGACTATAACTCCATTTTCCCGCGCTAGCTGGGAGACATAGTAAACAGGCACGCAAACGGGATCGGCGATCGGCTCATCCTGTAAATACACCATTTGCGGCAAAAAGTCAAGCAAGTCATCAATGGTGAGTAGGCGTTCGTGGTACTCTGCCCCAACCTCTGACGCCATTTTGCGGGCGTAATGCAGTTCGTTTTGGTAGCTTTGATACTCACCATCATAGCCAATAGAAAAAGTTTTGATTGGCTTACCTTCCCCTTCCGAAAACAAGGCGGCGTTGGTGCTGGAGTCGATACCGCCAGAGAGGAATACCCCTACTGGCACGTCGCTCACCTTTCTCAAGTTTACAGCTGTCCGCAGTTCGTCCAAAATTCGTTCAGCGATCGCTTCTTCCGAGACATCGGTTAATGGCGTGGTATAATCCCACACATCCCAGTAGCGATGCGAGCGGATTTGCCCATCTTCGCTTACCCGCAGCCAGGTGCCACCAGGTAATTTCTTGATGCCCTCAAACAAAGTGTGGGGTGCTGGTGTGGTGAGGAAGGATAGGTAATGGTAAAATGCTTCTTCATTAACTGTACGTTTTTGGTCGGGATCTTGCAGGAGAGCTTTAATTTCTGAGGCAAAGGTGATGCGCCCGTTGTGGATGCTGTAATATAGGGGCTTGATGCCGATGCGATCGCGCACTAGCCAGAGTTCCCGTGTTTTAGTATCCCAAAGAGCGATCGCGAACATCCCCCGGAATTTGTGCAGGCAGTCAATACCCCACTGTTCAAAGGCATGAAGAATCACCTCCGTGTCTGAGTGGTGAGTTTTCCAGCGATGTCCGCCAATTTGTTCTAACTCTGCCCGAATTTCGGCGTGGTTGTAAATTTCTCCATTGAAGGAAACCCACAGCGTACCATCTTCATTACACATCGGTTGGGCAGCTGCTTCAGATAAATCAATGATAGACAGGCGGCGATGCCCTAAACCGACTCGCCCATTTTCATCAATCCACGTTCCGGCACCATCTGGTCCGCGATGAACCATAGTATCCCGCATTTTGGTAAGGTAGGATTCAGTAATGGTGAAGCTGCTGTTTTTGAACACCATAGCACCGACAATGCCACACATCTAGCGTCACTCTTGAGGATATTGTTTTATTATGGCATAATCGCGCAGTTCTCCATTAATTAGTTCATAGCGGGGGTTATCGGCGTATTGGGCGAGGAATTCCTCGAAGGTGAGGGTTTTGGAGGAGGTATAAGTCATATAAAAACCTCTGATATCATGTCCGGTCGATCAGCTCTTATATTATGTCCGCTCGATCAGTTCTTACACCTGCCCACAAGCCCGCCAGAGACTAAAGTCTCTGGCTAATAGCTTAAGTCCACTAAAGTGGACTAAATGACGCATAGCTTGCAATGTGTACGGGCGGGTTTAGAGATAATCTACGAGCGAAGACAGATAACCCATCAACAAAACCCGCCCCTACGATAATAACGATTCGACCGGACATGATATGAGTTATGCGATCGCATACCTATTATGCTGCTAGACTTCCAGATTAAGCATACCGGGTTCAGTTACCACTATAACCTTGACATCGGTTAATGGTGTGGTATAATTCCACGAGTCCCCGTAGCGCCTTAAGCGGATTTCTCCAGATGTTTAATAACTTGATATCTCGTTAAAGTCTCCCAATTTTGAGGCAGTGTTAAATTTAACAATAAAGGAAACTGACTCAGATTTTTTACTCGATACAATGCCGTTATACAATTAGCATTTTCTCTAGCCATTTCAATTCCCTGAAATTTTGACCAATTTGCGTAGTAAATAGGAAAAAATACGCGAGTAGTATTTTCGACATTATCAGGAGTACCTAAGTTTATATATATCTCCCGACTGAAATTAATAAATTTGATATTTGACTCATATCGAAATGTTGCTTCTATCTTCAAATTTTTACACTGGGTTTGAGCAAATTCTGCAACTAAATATTCTGTTTTTATGCGTTTCTGCGCCAAAGGATCTATTTGAGCAAAATTCAAACCCTGAATCAGAACTTTGTTTTCATCCAGGGAAGTATGCGCCAAGGTTAGTTGTTCCATTTCTGCCGTTGAATAAGATTTAAATAAGTTGCCTAGATGATGATACTGATACCAGCGCAAAGCATATAGAGGGCTAGTTAGGAAAAAGCAAGCTGCAAGCGCAAACGCGATTGAGCGCTGCACGGAGGAATTCCACCAGCGCCTGGGTTGATAGATAATTGTCCAAAACTGGTGTCGGGTGAGACTGTTTCTGTTAATCAACTGAAATGCTTGCTGCAAAACGAAGCCTAAAGCCCACAGAGAGATGAACTCTAAATGAAAGTAATGCCTGAGATCGAATTGAAGGGCTGGATAGCCAGCAAAGTAAATAATGAACAGCAAGGAAAATATAGCGATGCGTAAACTGCGAGCGCTGAACATCAGTAAAGCAGTTACAACTATTAAATATATAACTGGTTGAAAATTAGTCAAAATATTATAATACCAATGGTAACTATTTAGTAAAAGAAGCTTGATGATGTTCGTGTCGTAATTATGGTTTATCTTATTGGGATCGAATGGCAGGTTGAATGACATTCTCAATATTTTTAAACTGGCAGCATACACGCGCGTTAACATATCTGCCGGAAAATTATTTAGAATGTCTAAAAAATACTGTAAGCCAGCTTGCTCGTATTCTCGAGTATCCAGTTGTAATGGCACATGATTGTGGTGAATCCTGTAGGAATAACTATCTAACATAACCTTCATAAAGCCGTCATCATACAAATAGCCCCATTCATATAAGGGACTTTTTTCTACGCCTAACGTTTTATCAAAAGGACTCATAAATCCCAGTAAAATGACATGAAAAGTGTTGCCGCCGCCGGATAGTGTGCTGATTATCGGCAACCCGGCGATGAAAAAACAAGCAACAAATACTGCTACAATTTGCAGGCGGTTTTTGGCGTTAGTTCGTCTAGGTAAGAAAATTAATACTGTACCTATGAAGGCTGGAATGCAAATCAGCAAATCCATACGAAAGCCGAACCCAAATCCCAAGACGGTTCCGCACGCAGCCGCTAAACCGAGGAGCATTGATTGTTTCAACGGTTGCTTAACCATGTAGCCCATAATCAGCACCACTGCTAAGATAAACGGTGCCTTAGAATAGTCTCGCAAGTGAGGCAGATTTATCAGATGAAGTGCGGAGACTGTCAATAACAAGGAGCCAATCACTGCCAAAACACGTTTCATGCCTAGACGGAAGATTCCGTAGCTTATAGCTATTGTGGCTCCATAAAAAATCCCGTAAAGAGGAGTCAAAGCTTTCCAGGAAATTCCAAATAATCGCCAGAAAAAAGCTACAGTGCCCATGAGGTACTGTTCTACTTCCTGAAACTTATCAAGTGGGGATGTTAGTAAATTTACAGGCAGGTAATCGCAAGAGAATGTATCCAGCTTCAGGGTTAAAAAATCAGATAGCTGTTGTGGCGTCTGCACGCCGTAGGGGTTGATATAGCCTCTACCGCAGGCTGACATGACGGCAGGAGCAAAGTATTGTTGATAAAACTGTGGCGTACCACCCCATGTAGAGACAAAAACGACACCCACTACCATGCCAATTAGAAAAAGTGAGAGAGCAATTTTTATATCTAGTGGTAAAGTCCAGATTTTTTTTAAGATATTTCTAGCAGTTTGTTTATATAGGTACTTCTTGGAAAATGACATTATGACTCAACCTCTCTAATTACCAGCTTGATTACACCATCTAGGCTGGATTCCAGCCCGAGCCATAAGGGGAGGCGAACTAAGCGCGAGCTCATTTCCTGCGTAAATAATAAATCTCCATAAATTGTACCATACTTTCTCCCAGCAGGGGAAGAGTGCAGCGGCACGTAATGGAATACAGCACCAATCCCGCTTTCCTTCAATTTTTCAATCAGCCGGTTGCGGCTGCTCAAATCTTGCAAGAGCAGATAGTACATATGAGCGTTATGCTGGCAGTGGGATTGAGGGTATCTGGGCGGATATCCACAGAGTTCTGATTATGAGAAACGATAAGAAGTTTCTTACCCCTATGGCTCTAGACTTTTTATTACAGGAATAATATGTTCATTATATTTTTTACCCTCCCAGGTTTTTAAGGTTTGATATCTCGTTAATTGCTCCCAATTTGGAGGCAGTGTTAAAGTTAACAGCAGAGGAAATTTCGTTATGTCTTTCACTCGATAAAGTGCAGTTACACAATCAGCACGACTTGGAGAAATTTCAATACCCTTAAATTTTAAAGCCTCTGAATAATAAACAGGAAAAAACACGCGGTTGGCAGTATTTAAATTATCAGAACTTGCCGCCAATCCAATAGATACGCTTGCACTAAAATCTGCAAGAGGAGAAATAACCTCAGTTTTATATCTAAATGTTGCTGATAATTCTAAAGCGTTGCATCGGCTTTTATCAAATTCTGCAACCAAATATTCTGTTTTCATTTTTTTCGGTTCTGAAGAATCTATTTGAGCAAAATTCAAAGCCTGAATCAGAACTGTGTTTTCATCTAGGGAAGTACGCGCCAAGTTTAATTGTTCCATTTCTGCCGTTGAATAAGATTTCAAGAAACTGCCTAGATGATGATATTGATACCAGCGCAAAGTATATAAAGGGCTAGTTAGGAAGAAGCAAGCTGCAAGCGCAAACACGATTAAGCGCTGCACAGAGGAATTCCACCAGCGCCTGGGTTGATAGATAATTGTCCAAAACTGGTGTCGGGTGAGACTGTTTCTGTTAATCAACTGAAAGGCTTGCTGCAAAACGAATCCTAAAGCCCATAGAGAGATAAACTCTAAGTGAAAGTAATGTCTGTTATGGAATTGAAGGGCTGGATACCCAGCAAAATAAATGAGAAATAGGAGTGAAAATGTAGCGATGCGTAAACTGCGAACGCTGAGCATCAGCAAAGCGATCGCAGCTATTAAATATGTAACCCTGATAAATGGACTCAAAATCACATGATAACCATTATAAATCTCGAGTATAATGTTTTTGATAATTGGGTTGTGCATATCCTTTATGAGTTTACTGCTTATGGCTTGATTGATATCAAATGGCATTGCTAATATTTTTAAAGCGGCGGCATAGACACGAGTTAACATATCTGCCGGAAAGTTCTTTACAATTTCTAAAAAATACTGTAAGCCAACCTGTTCGTATTCTCTGGTAGCCATTGTAAATGGCACAGGATTGTGGTTAATCCGGTATGAATAACTACTTAACGTAGAGTATATAAAATCGTCGTTACCCGCATTAGCCCACTTATATAAAAAACTTGCTACACCCAATTTATCATCAAAACTACTCCCAAATCCTATTAAAATAACATGAAAAGTGTTTCCGCCGCCAGATAAGCTGCTGATTATCGGCAACCCAGTCATGAAGAAACAAGCAACAAATACTGCTACAATTTGTATGCGGGTTTTGGCGTTCGATCGTCTAGGTAAGAAAATTAATACTGCTCCTATGAAGGCTGGAATGCAAATCAGCAAATCCATGCGAAAGCCGACCCCAAATCCCACGATTGTTCCGCACGCAGCTGACAAACCCAGAAGTGTTGTCCGTTTCAATGGCTGCTTAACCATGTAGCCCATAATCAGCACCAGAGCCAAGATGAACGGTGCTTTACAATAGTCCCGCAAGCGGAGAATATTTAACAGATGAATTGGAGAAATTATTAATGCTAATGTGCCCACAATTGCCAAAGCACGTCCCATGCCTAGACGGAAAATTCCGTAGCTTATTGCTGCCGTGGTTCCACAAAAAATACCGAAAAGAGGAGTCAGAGCCTTCCAGGAAATCCCAAATAATCGCCAGAAAAAAGCCACAGTGCCCATGAGGTACTGTTCTACTTCCTGAAACTTATTAAGTGGGGATGTTGGTAAATTTACAGGCAGGTAATCGCAAGAGAAGGTATCCAGCTTCAGGGTTAAAAAATCAGATAGCTGTTGTGGCGTCTGCGAGGCGTCAGGGTTGATATAGCCCCTACCACAAGTTAACATGACGGCAGGAGCAAATTCGCCTTGGTAGAACTGCGGTGGGACATTTCCTTTAGATGTATAAAAGATACAAGTGACACCCACTATCATGCCAATTGTAAAAAGTGAGAGAGTAATTTTTATATCTAGTGGTAAAGTCCAGATTTTTTTTAAGATATTTCTAGCAGTTTGTTTATCTAGGGACTTCTTGGAAAATGACATTATGACTCAACCTCTCTAATTACCAGCTTGATTACACGTTCTAGACTGGATTCCAGCCCGAGCCATAAGGGGAGGCGAACTAAGCGCGAGCTCATTTCTTGCGTAAATAATAAATCCCCATGAATTTTACCATACTTTCTCCCAGCAGGGGAAGAGTGCAGCGGCACGTAATGGAATACAGCGCCAATCCCGCTTTCCTTCAATTTTTCAATCAGCCGATTGCGGCTGCTCTTATCTGGCAAGAGCAGATAGTACATATGTCCATTATGCTGGCAGTAGGCTGGAATTATCGGGCGACGCACTTTGCCTTGGGCTTCTAACTCAGCAAATCCTTGGTGGTATTGCTGCCAGATAGCTAATCGCTTCTGGGTGATGGCGGCGGCTGACTCCAGCTGCGCCCACAGAAAGGCAGCATTGATTTCACTGGGTAGGTAAGATGAGCCGATATCCACCCAAGTATATTTGTCCACTTGCCCTCGGAAGAACTGGCTGCGATTGGTTCCCTTTTGCCAAATTATATCAGCGCGCGAGCATAATTCCGAATAATTAACTAGCAACGCGCCACCTTCACCGCAAATCACATTCTTGGTTTCGTGAAAACTGACAGCTGCCAGATGCCCCATACTGCCTAGCGGTTGCCCTTTATAAGTCGAGCCTACGCCCTGGGCTGCATCCTCAATTACTAGCAGCCCGTGACGCTGGGCAATGCCCATAATGGTATCCATCTCGCAGCCAACACCAGCATAATGTACCGGGACGATCGCTTTAGTCTTGGGAGTAATCGCCGCCGAGATTTTCGACTCGTCGATGTTGAGGGTGTCTGGGCGGATATCCACAAAAACCGGAACGCCCCCACGCAATACAAAGGCATTGGCAGTCGAGACAAAGGTATAAGACGGCATAATCACCTCATCCCCTGGCTGGATATCGGCAAGGATGGCTGCCATCTCCAGTGCCGCCGTGCAGGAATGGGTTAAAAATGCCTGGTGGCAGCCGATTTCTGACTCTAACCAGGCATGGCATTTTTTGGTAAATTCACCATCGCCGGAAAGGTGGGCGTTAGCAATGGCTTGCTGAATGTACTCAAGTTCTTTCCCGGTGACAAATGGCTTATTGAAAGGGATGTTCACAAGTGCCTCAACTGCGACGTGCGATTAAAAGCAAAGAGCCGCCAGCTGGAAACGAGCAGCCGAGACAAATCGCCATGCGTTCTAAATTGAGAACACTTTCCAAGATAGCATTCATCGAGCCACTAATCCTCAACTCAGATGTGGCATCATATTCTGGATTGTGTTGTCGCTGCCGAAACCTTGAGACGAGCATCAGTGGTAGTAGTAGCGAGACAAAGGATGTCATTCTTAATACTTTGAATCCGGCACGTTCCACTTTAGTTTTTAACTCCTGGGCGCGATACCTGCGGACATGGTGAGCATAGGTATCAGCTTGACTCCACAAAAAAGGGTGCTGCGGAACAGTTAACACGATACCTCCCCCTGGCGCGTTCGCTCGATACATTTGTTCTAACACTATCGTATCTTCTTTAATATGCTCCAAGACATCAAAAGCACCAATCACATCAAATTCGTTCTCAAAGGGAATTTTACGAGCATCCATTTGGAACAACTCAGCCCCCGATAGCCGTTGGGAAGCAAATCCTAAGCCTGTAGTGAATATTTCACTGCCATACAAAGCAAGTTTAGGAAATGCTTGCTCAATCCCAGACAGTACAAATCCAGTTCCACAACCGATTTCCAAGAAGTTCTTAGCTTCTGAGAAGTAGCGTTGCAGTGCCCAAATTATCAGGCGGTTGCGGGAGCGGAACCAAAAGTTCTTGGCTTCAAGGGTAGCTAGCTGGCTAAAAAACCTAGCCTCAAACCCATCACTAGCTTCTGCCAGTTCAGGAGCAAAAGCCAGATAACCCTCAATTAGTTTTGGTGTATGGGAGCAAGAGGGGCATCTCCATCCCAGGCTGTTAATTTTTTCACCACATCCGCTACAAATCTTCATCCCTGACTTCCAATAATTATGCCTGCGATGATTAAAGTCATCCCTACAACTTATTGCTATTTTATCAAGATGTGATAAGCATCTAGTGGATTTCTAAACTTAAAGCCTAGGGAAGAGTAGAGATTGAGAGCAGCAACATTAGAAACTGATATCGAGCTTATGAGTTCAGCGTGCCCCTCACTAAATAATTCCTGGCAGGCAACGCTCCAAAAATACTTAGCCATACCTTTACCTCTATATTCTTTACTTAAAGCATGGAGAACAATCTTGTTATTGTCAAAACCAAAAAATCCGGCTAGGTTGTCATCATGCATTAGACCGAAAACGCTTTTAGCTTTATAAAGCTCTTCTAGCCATAAATCGTACCTGATATCTGCTAGATTTTTATCTATATTAAAATCGCGGTGAAAGCGTCCATGAACAAACGCACCGTGACAAATTTTAATTAACTCGTCTAGGTGGATAGCTCTAGAAATATAAATTCCTTCTTGTTGAAAGCAAATAAAACGATTAGGAGTGCAATAGGGCTGGATTAGAGTATCGCAATAGTAAAAGTTATAATCATGCCACACCTTCTTAGAGGTAAGTGGATCTACTTTTACCGTGTAGTGTCCTGGTTTATTAGCGCTGACAATTTGGCTTATAACTTGGTTTAAATCTATTTCTGGCCTATTAATTATTTCAAAAGTGTTTATACCAAATACTTTAGAATCCCACGGTGTACTGACAATATACTCAGACATGGTTATTGATGATATTTACTTGGTTTTCGCGGTTGATAAGTAGATGTTTCCGAATCTGCTAAACTCAATGTATAGTTTCTAATTAAATACAAAGGTCTTCTCTTTGCTTCATCAAAAGATTTACCCAGATATATTCCAATCATTCCGATATTATAAATAATAATTCCACCTAGAAAATATAAAGAAACAATCAGGCTACTCCACCCAGTGACTACTGAACCATAAATTAAGGTTCTTAAAACCAGATAAATGCCATAAATAAAAGCCAGGAATGATATACATAACCCCAGGTTTATTGATAATCTGAGAGGTTTGTCAGAATAGGCAATAATTGTTTCGCTTGCCAGTTTCCAGAGTTTGTGAAACGTGTAAGTACTCTTTCCTGTAAAACTAGGATCGTGCTTAACATCAATGCTAGCGGTAGGAAAGCCCATCCAGTCTACCAAACCGCCAAAAAATCGAAGTTGTTCGCGCATGAGACAGAAGCTTTCTACAACTTTCCTGGAAATAATGCGAAAATTTCCAACTTGCCCATCGTAGTTAATGTCTGCAAGATAACTAAACATTTTATAGAATAGCCACGAAGTTAGGCGTTTTAAAATAGGATCTTTTCGCCTGCCTCTCCTAGCAAGCACCACATCATAACCTTCTTGAGCCTTAGCGTAGAGTCGGGGAATCTCCTCTGGACGATCCTGTAAATCGCAGTCCATTACTACCGCCCAGTCACCATCACAGTAATCTAAACCGGCTGTGATGCCGTAGTGCTGTCCAAAGTTTCGACTGAACTGAATCCCCTTAACCCGTCGATCTTGCTTGGCTAGTTCCACAATTATCTCCCAGGAGCGATCGCCACCACAATCTTCTACCAAAATAATCTCGAAATCGTTTGAAATAGTTTCTAGGGAAAGCTTCAGGCGATTATAAAGTTCATATAAACAGTCCTCAGCCTTATAAACAGGGATGACTACTGAAACGATCGGCATAACAATAACCAGCTCTTATTCATCATTCCCTAACTATATTTGTCTTTCAACTTCAAAACTAATCTCCGTTGCCTGCACCTGTTGCCACAATGGAATCGCCCACTCACCGCCCTGCCCAATGACGCGGGCGAACATTGCCAACTCTTCAAGATGTCCCTTATCCACCATCTTGGTTTCTACTCCTTTGACTTTTGCACCGCAGACAGTCAGCCGCTTATAATCCTCCAGCACCAACACTTTACCATCAACAAACACCTCTAGTTGTTCCTTGGGATAATCTTTACTACCCAGAGCCGTATAAGTAAGAGTCGCCACAGAGCCATCCGAAAAGGTCATTGTAGCAACAAAATTATCACTGCGGCTGTAATGCCCAGTCTTGGGAATTATAGCACGGGCATCTACCGTTACCACTTTGCTGCCAGTTAAGTAGGTGAACAAATCGTAAATATGGCAAGCCTCGCCAGTGTTGCGCCCTCCGCCTTCTTCTGTATGAACCCAGCTATCTAAAGGAATGTAGCCCGCATTCATCCGGTAGTTAAGTATCATCGGGTTGCTGCGATTTTGGATTAATTCATAAATCCGCCTCGCGTAGGGCGAAAAGCGGCGGTTGAAGCCGGTTAACAAAATTGGCGATCGCTCCCCTGGCTCAAATCCTGAGTAAAAACTCTCAATTTCCGCCAGCTCGGAAGCCCTCAGAGCAAGTGGCTTTTCTACCAAGACGTGCTTTCCTGCCTTGAGGGCATCTTTACTCATGGTGGCGTGCAGATTGTGGCGGGTAGCAATCAGTACCGCATCTATCTCTGGATCTTGTAAAATCTGTTGGTAATCAGTTGTGGCATAGTTAGCACCGAACTGCTTGGCTGTCGCGGCGGCATTATGACCAGTCCGGCTCATAACTGCTTGAATGTGGTAGACTTTGGATAGTGCCTGTAGATTGGGTAAGTGCATCCCTTTAGCGAAATTACCTGCACCCACAACAGCAACGCGGATGCTGTTAGTTCCCGCCGGATGAGCCATCGGATTAGCGATCGCCCTTTTCGGTTGCTGTTTCTCCTGGGGATAACAAAGTACCACCATCAGCGGTTTAGTATCTCCATCCTTCAGAGACTCATAAGCTTCGGGAGCCTCTGCGATCGGATAAGTTGCCTTAATCAGAGGCGTCACCTGAACTTTGCCTGCGGCAACTAAGCGCAGGTACTCTGCCATATTGCGATTTTCAGTCCAGCGCACGTAGCCAACTGGGTAATCTAAGCCGCGTTCCTCGTAATTATTATCGTACCTACCCGGTCCGTAGGAGCTGGATATAAAGAAATCTAGCTCTTTCTGGTAAAAATCAGCCCGGTTGAGATTCAGCCCGACATCTCCCACCAGCACCACCCTGCCTTTCTTGCGGCACATCCTAAAGGCTGTGGAAACCACCTCATCTGAGGGCGTGGCAGCTGTAATAATTACACCATCAGCACCAATTCCATCCGTCAGCCGCGCCACTTGTTCGATGTTGTCGCCATCAGAGGGATGAATGCCAATATCCATGCCTAGAGTAAGGGCTAGAGCAATCCGATCTCGCTGCAAATCCGTACCGATCGCACGACAACCATTAGCTTTGAGCAACTGCGCCGTCAATTGCCCCAAAACACCCAATCCCAGCACCACAAAAACTTCGCCCAAGGTGGGGACAGCACGACGGACACCTTGAAGCGCGATCGCCCCCAAAGTAACACTACTAGCTACAGCAAAGTCTAACCCTTCTGGTATCGGCACCGTCAGATTTCGCGGTACGAGAATAATCTCAGCATGGTGGGCACACTGTGCCCCAGCACAAGCCACGCGCTCCCCCACTTCTAAGTCATCAATTCCCTCACCTACTGCCAACACCGTGCCTGCTGCCGAGTAACCTGTAGGCTGCCCGCCCGATAGCTTACCTTTGATAACGCTGGCAGTACGCCCCACCCCCTGAGTTACAGCCATATCTATTACTTTCTTGATCTTCTGGGGTTGCCTGATGGCACGCTTCCACAAAGGAGCGTTACTACTCTTGATGCCACTCATCTCTGTACCAATAGAGATGCAGGAGCGATCGACTTGCACCAATACTGTATTTGGCTCTACTAATGGCGCAGGCACTTCTTCAACTACTGCCATCCCTTGCCTAATCAGTACTTGTTTCACCGCCACACACCTCGCGTATCAATGATAATCTTATCTTGTAGTCGCGATCGCTCCACATCCAAAAAAGCCTGGTGAGCCACAAGTAACACTACTATATCTGCCTGTTCCAGTGCTGTACTCAAGTTAGTCAGTTGAATATTGTTCAACGTAGTCAGGGTAGCAGGAAGTGTGGTTATGTGAGGTTCTACAACCAGTATATCGCCAACTTGCTCTATTGTCAACTGCCTGACTATTTCCACTGCTGGACTTTGACGGAGATCGTCAACGTTCGCTTTAAAAGCAAGCCCCAAACAGGCAATCACTGGTTTTTTGAACTTGGCTGCCCTTTCCTTGACTTTGCCCACCACATAATCTGGTTTACTATCATTTACCTCCCGCGCCGTCCGAATTAGTTTAGCCTCAACAGGAGCAGCATCTACAATAAACCAAGGATCTACAGCGACGCAGTGTCCGCCGACACCGGCACCCGGTTCCAAGATATTGACGCGGGGGTGGTGGTTAGCTAATTCTATCAGTTCCCAGACATCTATATGCAGGCGATCGCAAATCAAAGATAGTTCGTTGGCAAAAGCAATGTTCACATCCCGAAAGGCATTCTCCGCCAGTTTTGCTAACTCTGCCGTGCGTGCATCTGTGCGGAAAATCTCACCGCTGACAAACTCTTTGTAAAAAGCCGCAGCAGTTTCAGTTGAAGCTGGATCGATGCCGCCAACAATTCTCGGATTGCTAACTAGCTCTTTGAGTATTTGTCCCGGTAACACTCGCTCTGGGCAATAAGCAATGTAAATTGAATTCTCCGCCGTCAAATCGGGACGCAATTCCTGTACCCACCGACGGATTTTTTCAGTTGTTCCTACAGGACTTGTTGATTCCAAAATCACAAGATTACCCGGTACTAGGTAAGGTGCGATCGCTCGCGTACCAGCTTCAATATAAGAAATATCTGGCACCTGTTTCGCCTTCAAGGGAGTAGGCACAGCCAAGATAAATATATCTGCCTGAACTAATTCTCCGCTAATCGTAAGATTCCCGCTATTTATAGCAGATTTTACCAGAACATCTAAATCTGGTTCGTAGATATGAATATCCCCGCGAGCGATCGTCTCTACTACTTTTGGGTTGGCATCCACACCGTGAACCTTGAAGCCCTTGTTAGCCAGTAAACTAGCTGTCGGTAAGCCAACATAACCTAAACCGATGACGCAAACTCGATGCATTAACTCTCCTTACCCAGCGCGAAGTACGCTGTAACCTCCGCCGATTACTTAGCAGTGACTGTAGTAGTCTAGCAGTTGAGTAGTAGAATGGAGAGAAGTTGTTAAGGCACAATGCGCCTTAAAAGTAC
>Ga0136638_10000021_pt1 | contig 22161 bp, 23 predicted proteins | sample AntDrymUQ8582206_2_FD_104671 | JGI IMG/M metagenome (GOLD analysis project Ga0136638, IMG submission 104671) | Polar desert sand microbial communities from Dry Valleys, Antarctica - metaG UQ858 (22.06) | ecosystem: Environmental > Terrestrial > Soil > Desert | place: Antarctica: Dry Valley...
CGGCTGACCGTCAATCCGATCGTCTCAAAAATACGCCGCACTTCGCGGTTGCGTCCTTCGCTGATCGCCACTCGATACCAGCGATTGGCGCCATCACCACCGGCCTCATCAACGCGCAAAAATTTGGCCGGGCCGTCCTGCAGTTCGACACCGTCTAGTAATTTCTGGCGCGGCTCTTCGGTGAGTTCTCCCAACACCCTGACCGCATACTCGCGCTCGACTTCGTAACGCGGGTGCATCAGGCGGTTGGCCAGTTCTCCCGAGGTCGTAAAGATCAACAGGCCTTCGGAATTCAGATCGAGCCGGCCCACTGCGACCCATCGACCGCCCGCAACTTTCGGCAATTTTTGAAAAACGGTCGGCCGTTGACCCGGGTCGTCCTGCGTAACGATCTCGCCCGTAGGCTTGTGATAGAGCAACACGCGCGGCGCGCGGCCGGGCGCTCGCCGCGCTAGCGGTTTGCCGTTTACTCGCACTTGGTCGCCGGCCAGTATCCGCTGCCCGATGTGGCCCGGCTCGCCATTGACCGACACTCGGCCGGCGATGATCATCTCTTCCATGTCACGCCGCGATCCGATGCCGGCATCGGCCAACACCTTGTGCAGCTTGTCGGACGACGCGAGCTCCAACTCCTTGGAGGCACGCCGGCCCCGCTCCAACAGTTCGCGTGAGAGCGCCGTTTCCGGCATCGCCGCTGGGTCGATGTCTTCGCCCTCGCCTGCCAGTGGCAGCTGCGGGCCCGCTGCAACCGCACCCGCGGCGACGTTACTTACAGGTAACGCAACACGATCCTTGCGCTCGCCTCCGCGATCACTGCGCTCGCCGCCGCGTCCCCGGCGACGACGGCCGCGTGGTCGGGGATTGCGAGCGTTGCCTTCGGCTGCCAATGGCTCGCTTCGGTTGCCATCCGGTTCATCGGCGTCGGTGTCACGGTCAGCATTGTCGCGGTCGTCAGCAACATTGCCGTCGACCCCTTGCGGTTCATCCGGCTCCGTCGAGAAAGGATCGCTCGGATCGGTTTGATCTGAATCTATCGGGGTGCTCATCAACACATTACGTACATGGCAGTGGTCTAGGAAAAAGCTTCAATGATGCGAGACGTCGGTTGTCTCACCGCAGGCGCCACATCTGGAGGCGCCACAGACGCATTGGCAGCTTCCAATTGCAGCGCGAATTCAGGCAGCAGTTCGCCGGCATCCTGCAGTGGCGGTAGTTCATCAAGCGAGTGCAAACCAAGATCGTCCAGGAACTCGGGCGTGGTTCGAAACAACGCCGGCCGGCCGGGAACTTCGCGGTGACCGACGACTTCGATCCAGTTACGCTCCTCAAGTGCCCTGATGACTGAGGCCGACACTGTCACTCCACGCACCTCTTCGATATCACCGCGCGTAACCGGTTGCCGATGCGCAATGATCGCCAGCGTTTCGAGTACCGCGCGCGAATATTTCGGCGGGCGTTCCGGACTGAGCCGATCGAGATACGGTCGCATCGACGGCGCGCTTTGAAAGCGCCAACCGCTGGATAGCGCTACCAACTCTAAGCCACGACCATTCCAGTCCGTGCGGAGTTGATCGAGCAGCCTTCGCACAGTGTCAGCGTTCAGCTCATCCTTGAACAAGCCGCGCAGATCGGCCACTGACAGGGGCTGCTCGGCGGTGAGCAGCGCTGCTTCGACAACGAGCTTGGCTTCGTGAGTACCCATTAGCTCCAAACGGATTTGTGCAAACTGCGCTTTAGCGAAACGTCCCGCCCATGAGCCGGAAGGAGCGTGTCGTCGGAACCGCAGCTGAATGCTGAATTCGGATTACGTCCGCTTTACGCGGCTGAAGTATTGGTTCAAGAAGCCGCGCGCGGAATCGACATTCCGGCAACGCTGCCGGCATTCACACGCAGTGATTTAGCTGCGATGGCCAGCCCAACCTTGACGACAAAAGTCTATCACGCCGTAATGCTCGCACAAGATGTGCGAGCAAGTCCAGTATCGGGTGCCTCCGCGCATCCCGCAACTGCTTGCAAATGGCGCTGGCACTGTATACATTCACAGTACTTTATTTCGCTGACGAAATCACATGATCAAACGTTCCGCGCGGGTGATAGCCGCTGATCCAACTCCGCGACAGACAGAGATTCTGGAATTCATTCGACAAACGCTGACCGATATCGGTGCCCCTCCAACGCGCGACGAGATTTCCCAAGCGTTCGGCTTCCGGTCCTTGAATGCCGCCGAGCAGCATCTGCAGGCGCTGCAAAAAAAGGGGCTGATCGAATTGGTAGCCGGAACTTCGCGCGGCATTCGGCTGAAGGACAGCGTTCGTGAACTGATGCTGGCTGCGCAGGACAGCGGTCTGCCGGTGATCGGGAAAGTCGCTGCGGGCAGTCCCATTTTTGCGCAGGAAAACGTTATGGCGACCGCCGCGGTCGACCCCGCCACATTTAAGCCTCACGCCGACTATTTGCTCGAGGTCCGTGGGATGAGCATGCGTGACGCCGGCATTTTGGACGGCGATTGGCTGGCAGTTCACAAGCAGGAACAGGCGCGCTCAGGACAGGTCGTCGTGGCTCGGTTGGGGGATGAGGTAACCGTCAAACGTCTGAAGCTGCGCGGCGCACGCGCCGAGCTGATTGCCGAAAACCCCGAGTTCCCGCCAATCATTGTCGATCTGAGGCGTGAACCGTTTGCGATCGAAGGAATTGCGGTCGGAGTCATTCGGTCGTCGATTTAAACCCGGCATCGCACTTGGACTTCGGCAGTTGACCGCGGTGTAATCGATGCGCACTATGGAGCTCAAAACCAAGCTCGAGATTCTGGCGGATGCAGCGAAGTATGACGCTTCGTGCGCATCGAGCGGCGCGGTTCGACGCAGCTCGCTCGATGGTCGCGGCATCGGATCGACTGAAGGCATGGGCATCTGCCACAGCTACACACCGGACGGACGCTGCGTCTCCCTGCTAAAGATTTTGCTCACCAACGCCTGCATTTACGATTGCGTTTACTGCATCAATCGCCTGTCGTCGAACGTACGCCGCGCACGTTTCACGGTCGAAGAGGTTGTACAACTCACCCTCGACTTTTATTCGCGCAACTACATTGAAGGATTGTTTCTCAGCTCAGGCATTGTCAAATCCCCTGACCACACAATGGGTGAGCTGGTCGAAGTCGCGCGCCAATTGCGGGTTGATCACGACTTTCGCGGCTACATTCATCTCAAGACCATTCCGGACGCTGCGCCGGAATTGCTGGCAGACGCCGGGCGCTTCGCCGATCGACTGTCGGTCAATGTCGAGTTGCCGCAGCGGGAAAGTCTTCAAAAACTGGCGCCGGAAAAAAACGAGCAGACGATACGGCTCGCGATGGGACGTCTGCGCACGCATATCGACGACACCAAGGACGCGCGGCGTGAACGCGTGGCATCGTCGTTGCGTTCCAAACCCCCCGCTGCGCCGCCGTTTATAGCGACCGGACAGAGCACACAGCTTATCGTCGGCGCCGATACTTCGAACGATCGCCAAATTATCGGGCTCGCCGCGCGCCTGTATGCGTCATATCGGCTGAGTCGAATTTATTACTCGGCATTTAGTCCGATCCCTGATGCGAGCAAGCGCCTCCCGTTGGTGGCGCCGCCGTTGCAGCGCGAGAGTCGGCTCTATCAATCTGATTGGCTGCTGCGGCATTACGGGTTTTCCGTCGATGAGCTGTTGCCACCAGAGCGCCCGCATCTTGCGCTCGAAATTGATCCCAAATTTGCGTGGGCGCTGGCTCACCCCGAATTTTTTCCGCTTGACGTCAATCGCGCGCCACGCGAGGCGTTGCTGCGTGTACCCGGCTTTGGACGTCGCACCGTCGACCGCATCCTTCGTTCACGCAGTGTGCGCGTGGTACGTAGTGACGACCTGAAGAGACTGGGAGTGCAACCCGCGAAAGCACTGCCCTTTGTTGTCTTACCCGACCATCGGCCCAAGGACAATGCAGGTGCGGTGCTCCGAAATACTGTCGCGCGCCTGAACCCCGCCAAAGCAATGCAGCTCGAGCTTTATGTCTAAATATGCAACTCGAACTTGCAAGCGAAATTGACTTCGATGGCTGGCGGCAACAAGCCCGCTGGCTCGCGGCGCAATCGATTCCAGCACACGACGTTCACTGGCGGATCAACGGTGCAGCGTCGTTGCTCGACGAGGTGCCCACCGTCGCGATCGAAAAGTCATCCTCCAGCGAAACGAGAGTTCCCCGTGCGTTTGTCGAACTGGCGCGCACAGTGGTTTTGCATCGCAGTGCCGACCGCTTCGCCGCCTTGTACCGAGTGTTGCTGCGTTTAAGAAACGAGCCGCGCCTCTTGGAGCTCGACGTTGATCCAGACGTCACGCGGCTGCGGATCTTCGAGCGACAGGTCAAGCATGACGAGCACCGAATGCATGCCTACGTACGTTTCAGAAAAGTAGACGGCGAACATGGCGCACATTTCGTTGCGTGGTACGCGCCCGAGCACCACATCGTCGAAGCCACCGCGGGATTTTTCGTGCGTCGCTTTGCTGGCCAGCGGTGGGCAATCCTGACGCCCGAGCGATCCGTTGTCTGGGACGGAAATGGAGTTACGTTTGGCGACGGCGTGCCGCGTGCCGCGGCTCCGACTGACGACGTGCTCGAAGATCTGTGGCGGACCTATTACGCTTCGATCTTCAATCCGGCGCGCGTCAATGTCAGGGTGACCCAAGGTCATATGCCGAAAAAGTTCTGGTCGCAGCTGCCGGAGGCTCAACTGATCGAACCACTGGCCGCCGCGGCAAATACGCGCGCCGGGCAAATGGTCGCTGCAGAAGCGGCGGTACCGCGTCGCAGCCGCGCGCCGCGCCCTTCTGCGCCGATCGCGGTTCCTACCGCTGACTCCGGTGCCGGCAACGAGCAGCGCGATCTTCTAAATCACTGCCGCAACTGCCCACTGTGGGAGCACGCGACGCAGGCCGTGCCGGGCGAGGGCCCGCTTGCGGCGCGCCTGATGCTGGTGGGCGAACAGCCAGGCGATCAGGAAGACATTGCGGGCCGACCGTTCGTGGGGCCAGCAGGCCAATTGCTCGATCGCGCTTTGAAGGAAGCCGGCATCGATCGCAGCGAGGTGTACGTCACGAACGCTGTCAAGCATTTCAAATACGAGTTGCGCGGCAAGCGTCGCTTGCACAAGAAGCCGGCCGAGCTCGAAATCGCCGCGTGCCATGCGTGGTACGAAAGCGAAGTCGACGCCGTGCGGCCTGATCTGATCGTCGCACTCGGAGCAACAGCAGTGCGCGCGGTACTTGGCCGTGCGCTGCCGATCCTGGCAAACCGCGGCACCGTGATTGAGCCTACAACCGAGTCCGGCGTCCAGGCGCGCGTGCTGGTGACGGTACATCCCTCCTACTTATTGCGCGTATTGCCGGAGACGCGTGACGCTGAATATGCGAAATTCGTCGATGATCTAAAAATCGCGACAAGGTACATACGCGATCGCACTGCACCTTAAACGCCTCGCAGCTGTTTGTCGTGAAAACGCAGGTGATCTTCGACAAACGTCGAAATGAAGTAGTAGCCGTGATCGTAGCCGGCATGAAGGCGCAGGGTTAACGGCTGAGCGACGTCACGACACGCGGCTTCGAAGGCGTGCGGATGCAGTTGCTCTTCCAGAAACTTGTCGGCTTCGCCCTGGTCGACAAGAATGCCGCGCGGATACGGCGCAGTTATTTGTCGACGCATCAACACGCTGGCGTCGTGTTCGTCCCAGTGCTCCGTGCGTTCACCGAGGTAACCGCGGAAAGCCTTTTCGCCCCAGGGTGTGTGCGCCGGCGCCACGATCGGCGCAAATGCGGACACCGATGCAAACGTCGCTGGATGTTTAAGCGCGAGCGTCAACGCGCCATGGCCGCCCATCGAATGCCCAAAGATGCCGACCCGTGATGCGTTGATCGAGAAGTCGTCAAGCACCATAGGTAACAATTCACTCATCAGATAGCTCTGCATGCGCCAGTGCCTGGCCCATGGCTCACGCGTGGCATCCAGATAAAAGCCGGCACCCACTCCGAAGTCCCATGCATCAGCTTCACCCGCCACGCCGGCACCGCGCGGACTGGTATCGGGCGTTAGCAAAGCGATGCCGAGCTCGGCGGCAATTCGTTGCGCGCCAGCTTTGATCGCGAATGTTTCCTCGCTACACGTAAGCCCAGCCAGAAACATCAACATCGGCAATGAAACGCCCGACTTGCGAGCCGGAACGAATATCCCAAAACGCATCGGAAGGCCGATCTCGGTTGAGGTGTGCCGGTAAAACAACTGCCGGCCGCCAAAGCAGCCGTGTTCGCTAATAATTTCAAGTTTCGGCGGCATCAAAATTCAACGACGCTGCGGATTGATTCCCCGCGCTTCATCAGATCGAAGCCTTCGTTGATCCGCTCGAGTGGCAGGTGATGCGTGATCAGATCATCAATGTTGAGTTTGCCCTCCATATACCAGTCGACGATCCGCGGCACATCGGTGCGCCCGCGCGCGCCGCCGAATGCGCTGCCCTTCCACACGCGCCCGGTGACCAGTTGAAACGGGCGTGTGGTGATTTCCTGCCCTGCCGCGGCGACACCGATGATGATGCTCTGGCCCCAACCCTTATGGCAGCACTCGAGCGCCTGCCGCATCGTCGTCACGTTGCCGATGCACTCGAAGCTGTAATCGGCTCCACCGTCGGTCAACTGCACGACCGAATCGACGACGTTGTCTGTGTTCTTCGGATTGATGAAGTGCGTCATGCCGAATTTGCGGCCGAGCGCCTCGCGTTGCGGATTCATATCGATGCCTATGATGCGATCGGCCCCGACCATCTTCGCTCCCTGAATGACGTTGAGCCCGATGCCGCCGAGTCCGAAGACGACCACATTGGCGCCGGCCTCGACGTTTGCCGTGAAAATCACCGCACCGACACCAGTCGTTACTCCGCAGCCGATGTAGCAGACCTTGTCGAAAGGTGCGTCTTCGCGAATCTTCGCCAGCGCGATGGCCGGCACGACGATGTGATTGGCGAAGGTCGACGTACCCATGTAGTGCATGATCGGCTGGCCGTCGATGGAAAAACGCGAAGTGCCGTCGGGCATCAGCCCGCGCCCCTGCGTCGAGCGAATCGCCTGGCACAAGTTGGTCTTGCGCGATAAGCAGAACTTGCATTGCCGGCACTCGGGCGTGTAGAGGGGAATCACGTGGTCGCCCGGCGCGAGGGCCGTCACCCCTGCGCCAAGTTCCAGTACGACACCGGCGCCTTCGTGCCCCAAAATGGACGGGAAAATTCCTTCCGGATCGGCGCCCGACAAGGTGTAGTAGTCGGTGTGGCATATCCCTGTCGCTTTGACCTCGACCAGCACTTCTCCGGCGCGCGGCGGAGCAAGGTCGACTGTCTCGATCCTCAATGGCTCTCCCGCATTCCATGCAACGGCCGCTCTTGTTTTCATCAATTACATTCCTTCGGGTTCACTGTCGCAACCAGCGCGCGCGTCAATGGCGCTCCGGGCGCTACCAGCGCGTGCAGATCGTCAACGGTATCAAGGTCATGCCACAAGGGCAGCTCCGACAGAAGCAAGCCCGCTTCAGCCGCGCGCTCACGCGTTTGCGCGGCCACCACGTCGGTACTCCAATTGATGCGCTCAAACAATATTGGGTGCATCGATCGCATGCCTATGAGGTAATAGCCGCCATCATGTGCCGGCCCCAGTACGACCTCCACATCTGCCTGCAGTAAATCAAACGCACGTTTTATGAACGCAGCCGGCAAATCAGGCCCGTCGCTGCCGATCAATACCACCGGGTTGTAACGGGCCAGCAAGCGCGCAAAGGTGCCGCTCAAGCGCTCGCCGAATGCTGCACCCTCCTGCGCAATAAGCTCAAACGCTGGCGCCACATGCTCGAAGTAACTGCGACCATGTTCGGTAGGCGGTGCATAACTGAGCGCATGCGTAACACCGGTGGTCGACAATGCCAGCGCCAGCGTGTCGTGCAAAGCGCACCGGTACACTTCAATCGTTCGATCATCGCCGAGCACAGCGGCAATCCGGGTCTTGACCTTGCCGCGCTCAGGCTGCTTCGCGATAACCACCAGACACGGGCTCATGCTCTTTGCCTCGCGATGAACGTGATCATGATTCCGTCGGCCAGTGGCGGACTAGGACACATTGGTCGCACCGCAGCGCTCGGCCGCGCCATCGCCCGTCTCAACCCGCACCTCAATATTGAATATTTGCTCGACACCGAAAAACTCCGCCCATTTAACGTCGACGCCGCGGCGGCGATGGGTTATCGCGTCAGTCTTTTGCCACTGCGGCATCGCACCGAGCGCGACGCCATTGTGCGTACCTGTCTGGGACATGCAGACGTGATCGTCGAAGACACGTGCCGGTCGCTGATCTCCTACCGCAAACTACTCCCGCACGCGGCGTGGATGTCGATTCCAATGTACCCGCTTTGGGACGAACTCTTTATGGACTGGCCGTTGCTGGAGCAAGTCGACGTTATTGCCTGGGCATACCCGTCCGCGCTCAAGTTTCCCGCCGAATTGATGTCGCTGAGTCCCAAGGTGCTACACACGGGACCGTTCATTGAAGTCACCGACATCCCGAAACGACGTGCGGCGCGCGCCGCACTCGGCTTCCCTGCTGACGAGAAAATCGTACTGTATTCACCGCGCGGCATGTCGTTCGGCCGCGTATTTGGCGAGCAGGTGCTGGCCGCAGTGGTCGGTGCGGTTCGTGCGCTGCGCAAGCAGCAGCGTGTCCGGCTGATACTCACGTCGGTCAACCACCGCAACGAATTGCGAGCGCCGGGTGTACCAGAGCGATTGCCAAAATGGGTCTCGGTAATGCCAACGCTGGCACCGCGCCAGATGCTTACCTACGTGCGCGCCGCGGACGTGGCGGTCACGGAGGGGTCGAACGCAACGCAGGAAGCGGGCGCTCTGGGCACCCCGATTTTGATGGTGCCCGGCACGATCTACGAGTCGTGGTTGCTCGGAACACATCTCGATGTCTCCGACGCGGCCAAGGTGGTATGGATCGAAGACGTCGACGCCGCAACGCTGGCGAAGAATCTTGGCGAATTGATAAACAACGCAAAGCTGCGCAATACGCTCACGGCCAACGCAATGAAAGCAATCAGCGGTGGCAAAGGCGTCGATGCAGCGGCGCGCTGGGTCGTCGCCGCGGCGCGGCGCGCACACGCGCAGCGGCGCGTTACTGCGCGGGCGGCTTGACTTCTCGCAGCAGCAGGCCCGTGGTTGAAACCCGCACCTCCAATTCCGCGGGGCGAGACACGGCGACATAGCTTGCCGACCCATATTCCGCGTCCAACAGCGGCGCCAGGAAAGCGTAGCGTCGTCGCAGGTCGAACAGGTCGAGCGGCTTGTCACGACTCAGCGCAAAGACGGTGCGGGGCGCAGCGCGCTCGTCGTCGATCGCGCGATAGCGACCCGCGATACGATCGAGTTCGTAGGCCGTGTGCAGCCCGAACACGTTGACGATCGGCTTCCACTTGAGAATCTGGGCGTCGACATACACCTCGTCGCCGGCAAGCTCGAACTTGACCTCGCGCAGATCGGGAAAGCGCACCGTCGCCGTGAAACGTTGCGGCCCTGCCGGTTGCACTAGCAACGTCGCCGCCATTTCTTCTCGTGTCAGCGCGGTATATCCATGCGTGCCGACGGCGATCGTGGCGGCAGCCGCACCCAGCCCCAGCAGCAACACTCCAAACACAATGCGCGAAACAAAACGAAACGGCCGCAACCGCAATAGCGATACCACGCCCGAGAAGATCAGCAGCAAGCCAACAATGGCGAGCACGATGCTGGCCAGTCCAAACGGAGAAATCCACAGTTGCGTCAGCGACATAAGCTGGAATGATAATTGCGTCAGTTGCCCAATAAAGACACTTGCCGTTTGTCAGATTTGCGTTGAGCATGGCCTACCTGTGGCAAACTTTCCATTGCTTTAAGTCACATTTAACCGGGAGAGTGAAAAAATGAATTTCATCATTTGGCTGGTTGTCGGCGGTTTGATCGGTTGGGTAGCGAGCATGATTATGCGCACGGATGGGCAGCAGGGCATTTTTCTGAACATCATCGTGGGCATCGTCGGCGCAATGCTCGGCGGCTGGCTGATTTCTCCACTGGTTGGCGTACCGACCATCAATCAGGGCGCCCTCAGCGTAGGCGCCCTGGTCGTGTCGCTCTTGGGTGCGGTTATTCTGTTGGCGATCGTTAATCTGTTTCGCCGCGGTAGCGCGCGCTAAGAGCGTGTAAGGTTAATGGGGCGGGCATTTGCCCGCCCTTTTTTTATCTGTTGATGTATTGCTCCGTCTGCGGTAACGCCACTTTCTCTCAGATCCCTCCCGGGGACAATCGACCGCGAGAATGCTGCGCTCATTGTGGCACCGTGCACTACGTAAATCCAAGGCCCGTTGTTGGCACCATTCCAGTGTGGGGCGATCAAATTCTGCTGTGCAAACGCGCAATCGAGCCGCGTCTTGGCAAGTGGACTCTGCCTGCCGGCTTCATGGAAACCGGAGAGAGCACCGGTGCGGGCGCGGTGCGGGAAACCGTTGAAGAAGCTGGCGCGCGGGTCATTTTAGGTCCGCTCTTTTCGATGATCGATGTACCGCACGTGCAGCAGGTCCACATATTTTTCCGCGCCGAGTTGCTTGATACGGAATTTTCCATCGGCACCGAAAGTCTCGATGTGCGGCTGTTCTCCGAGCGCGACGTACCATGGGCCGAAATCGCGTTTCGTACGGTGTCGACCACACTCGAGCTCTTTTTCGCTGATCGCGCGCGCGGTGAGTTCGGCACATATACACGCGCCCTCGAGCAGGCCTCTGCGCCGGTGCACCTTCCGCGCGCATGATTCCCTGGCTGATGCCGGGGCAGCCGTTCCCGCCGGTCGCCGCCGCGCTGCAAGTACCTAACGGATTGTTGGCTGCTAGCGCGGAGTTGACGGCCGAACGTCTGTTGATCGCTTATCCCCAGGGAATTTTTCCGTGGTACTCCGATGCCGAGCCGGTACTGTGGTGGTCACCCGATCCACGAATGGTTCTTTTCACCGAAGACTTCAAGATTTCGCGCAGCTTTGCAAAGACACTGCGCAGGGCAGTCCGCGAGACTTCGATCGAACTACGGCTCGATCTAGCTTTCGACGCGGTGATTCGCGCGTGTGCCGGGCCGCGCGATGCAGACGCAGGCACGTGGATTACCGACCCAGTGACGAATGCCTACACCGAGTTGCATCGACGCAACCTGGCGCATTCGATGGAAGTATGGATCGATGGCCGCTTGGTCGGCGGCCTATATGGAGTGGCGTTGGGCCGGATGTTCTATGGCGAATCGATGTTCTCACACGCAACCGACGCCTCGAAGATCGCACTTGCCGCACTCGTGCGATTGCTGCGAGCCGAGCAAGTGCGGGTGATAGACTGCCAGCAGAACACGCGGCACCTCGCTTCACTAGGAGCGCGCGAAATTTCGCGAACAGATTTCATGACGCATCTTCAGACTTCAGTGCGCGCTGCACCGATCGCCTGGCGGGAGTATGCAGGACGCCCGCTCAACGCACTGCTGGATGATTTTCGCCTAGCTGATTAGTTTGCCGACCCCAGATTCGAATCTCGACTAGATAATGCCGACTCGAATTTAACCGCGCCGTGGCTAATCTCAAAGAGCTGCCGTTCTCGGCGTTGCAGTTTTACGCAACCGCGCCTTATCCCTGCAGCTATCTGGAGCATCGACAGGCTCGCTCACAAGTTGCAACTCCGGCACATCTGATCAACGCGGATGTCTATAGCGAGTTGGTCAAAATGGGTTTTCGCCGCAGCGGAATCTTTACCTATCGCCCGTATTGCGACGGTTGCCGCGCGTGTGTGCCTGTCCGCGTTCCAGTCGCAAAGTTCGAGGCCAATCGCACCCAGCGACGAGCGTGGCTGCGGCATCGGGAGTTGACGTCGCGTGTTGCGTCGCTCGCGTTCGATCATGAGCACTACGATTTGTACCTGCGCTACCAGTCGACGCGCCATTCAGGCGGGGGGATGGACAACGACAGCCGAGAGCAGTACTCGCAGTTTCTTTTGCAGAGCAAAGTCAATACGCGGCTGGTCGAATTTCGCGATCCAACTCCACCCGGGGTCGACGGCGTGGGCACCCTGCGCATGATTTCAATCATCGACGTGTTGAACGACGGCTTGTCATCGGTCTATACGTTTTTCGACCCCGATGAGCTGGCCACCAGTTACGGCACTTACAACATCATGTGGCAGATCGAGCAATGCAAAGCGCTGTCGCTTGAGTACCTTTATCTTGGCTATTGGATCTACGACAGCCCAAAGATGGCTTACAAGGCAACGTTTCGTCCGGTTGAAATGCTGAAGGGCGGACGTTGGGAGCGGCAGAGCGACCCGATCGGCGCCTAGCGTCGTGCTCTACAAACTAGCGCGCCCCTGGCTCTTTTCGCTCGCCCCCGAGGCTGCGCACGCGCTGTCACTCGCCGCACTACAGCGCGCACATGCGCTCGGCATCGCGCGCTTTGCATTTAAGCGGGCCAACGATTCGCCAGTGCACATAATGGGACTGAAATTTCCCAATCCCGTCGGACTGGCCGCAGGACTGGACAAGACGGCTGCGCACATCGACGCGCTGGGCAGCCTCGGCTTCGGCTTCATCGAAGTGGGCACCGTGACTCCGCGACCGCAGCCGGGCAACGCCAAGCCGCGCATGTTTCGATTGACTCGCGCGCAGGCGCTTATCAATCGGCTTGGCTTCAACAACGAAGGTGTCGATCGATTCGTGACCAACGTTCGCGAGCATCGAACGTTTCGCGCCGGCGGCGGCATCATCGGACTCAACATCGGCAAGAACGCAGATACGCCGATCGCAAACGCGCTGGATGATTATCTGACGTGCCTGCGCCGCGTTTATGACGATGCGGATTACGTAGCAGTCAACGTTTCGTCGCCGAACACTCAGGATCTGCGCTCGCTGCAAAGCGTGCGGCAACTCGCGCGACTGCTTACCGGATTGACCGAAGAACGCAAACGACTGGAGGACCGGCATGGCAAACGCGTACCTCTGGCGGTAAAGATCGCGCCCGATTTGGCCGACGCTGCCGTGGCGCAAATTGCCGACGCATTGGTCGAACACGAAGTCGACGCGGTGATAGCGACCAACACGACCATTGTGCGCGACACGGTAAAAGGGCATCGGCACGCCGATGAGGCCGGCGGCTTGTCCGGCCGCCCGCTAACCGAGCGCGCAACGCAAGTGGTGCAATTGCTGTCGAGCCACCTGCAGGGGGCGCTGCCAATAATCGCGGTGGGCGGGATCATGAGTGGCGCCGACGCGGTAAAAAAATTCGAGGCAGGGGCGTCGCTGGTACAGATCTACACCGGCTTTATATACGCAGGACCGCGCTTGATCACGGAATGTGTTGAAGCAATTCGCAGAATGGATAAACGATGCGCTGCTTTGTCGCCGCCTGGCCCGACGAGTCGACGCGCATAGCGCTGGCAGTTTTGCTGAGTGACTATCGGCCACGCGTGGAGCACCAACGCGCGACGCGCGTCGACGATTTGCATCTGACGCTCGCGTTTATCGGCAGCCTCGCCGACGAACCTGCGTTGGCAGTTGCCGACGCGGTCGCCGCGTTGAGTTTCAAGTCCTTCATGTGGCAACCCGATCAGCTCGGATGGTTCAGGCAAGCAGGCGTTGTCTGGATCGGTTCGGATGCAGCCAGTCCAGACGCCAAGCCCCTTTTAGAACTCGCCCAGAGCACGCGCCGGGTGCTCGAGAGTGCTGGAGTCGACTACGATCGGCGCCCGCTTGCGCCCCACGTGACACTGCTGCACGGAGTCAGGCACTTCGAATCGGTACGCGTTGCGCCCATCAACTGGCGCGTCGACTCCATCGCGCTGTGGCGGTCGACCGGTAGTCGCACCGGCGCGCGCTACGCACGCGTGCGGCCGTGAGCAGTGATACGTGCACGATACAACTCGCGAAACGTGCGGCCGCTAGGCGCCGGAAAATCGCGGCTTGAAGTCCAGCCCGCACCTAGCGGCAATGATCGAAGTCGGCGGTCGTGACCGCCCATTCGCGTCAGCAGCCGTATTGCCCATTTAGTGATGAACGCATAAAGCATCGGGCGTTTCGCGGCGAATGCCCAGGCAGCAATGGCCAATTTTTCAGGCCATGGTTGCAACCCGCGCTCCCATTGGTGTTCGCGCAACTTGCGCATTAAATCGGGCAAAGGAATCTTCACGGGACACACGACGCTGCACTGATTGCAGAATGTCGCCGCCTGCGGCAGATCAAGTGCTTTTTCCAGTCCAACGTAATTCGGCGTCAGCACAGCACCCATTGGGCCCGGATACACCCAGCCGTACGCGTGACCACCGACTTTTTGGTACACCGGGCAATGATTCATGCACGCACCGCAGCGAATACAGCGCAACATCTCCTGAAATTCACTGCCGAGCAGTCGGGTACGCCCGGCATCCAATAGCACGTAGTACATGTGTTCGGGCCCTTCGCCGTCGCCCTCGCGGCGAGGCCCGGTGAGCAGGGACAGATAGTTCGAAATCTGCTGCCCGGTTGCTGAGCGCGGCAAAAGCCGCATCAGCGTCGCCAGATCCTCAAGCGTCGGCAACACCTTCTCGACTCCGGTCAGCACCACATGCACCCTAGGCATGATGGTGCACATTCCCTCGTTACCTTCGTTGGTCACGACGGCCGCCGAGCCCGTTTCAGCGATCAGAAAGTTGGCACCTGTCACGCCCATGTCGGCCGACAAAAAATGGCTGCGCAGCACGTCGCGCGCTTCGCGCGTCAGCTGTGTGATTTCGGTTTTGCGCGAAGTGGCGTGCGCGCGCGCGAACAAGTCCGAGATCTCTTCCTTGTCCTTGTGGATCACCGGCGCGATGATGTGCGACGGCGCTTCGTTGTCGTTTATCTGCAGAATGTATTCGCCAAGGTCGGTTTCGACCGGCCGGATCCCGGCGGCTTCGAATGCATGGTTCAGTCCGATTTCCTCGGACACCATCGACTTCGACTTGATGACCTTGCGAACGCCATGCGTGGTTGCGATTTCGACGATCAAGCGCGCGCCCTCTTCCGCAGTTTCTGCGTAGAGCACGGTGGCACCACGGGCTGTCGCATTGCGCTCAAACGTCTGCAACCACTGATCGAGATTTGCGAGCACGCGATTTCGACGCTCTACCGCCGCCTCACGCGTTGCTTCAAAGTCATCGAGCTCGACCACCGCCGCCGTGCGCGCGATGACGAACTTCTCGGCGAGCTTCTTCAGATTCTTTTGCAGGCGCACGTCGGCAAGCTTCTGCCCTGCGCGCTGTTTGAAGTGCATGCTTTGAACCTGCACTAGGCGTCTCCCGCCAGCACTTGCGCGACGTGAAGCACACGCGTTGTGTCGTCGCCAAGCCGCTGCAACCGGCCCTCGATGTTCAAGATGCAACCGAGGTCGCCGAGCACCACGGTGTCGGCACCGCTTGCCTGGATGTGACGACATTTCTCGTCGACGATCGCTCCCGAGATTTCGCCGTATTTGACTGCGAAGGCGCCGCCGAAGCCGCAGCACTGCTCACAGTCCTTCATCTCGGTGAGTTCAACGCCAGCGTGAGCCAGCAACGCGCGCGGCTGCGTCTTGATCCCCAACTCGCGCAGGCCGCTACACGAATCGTGATAGGTGACGCGCCTGCTGAAGGTCGCTGACGGCCCGCGCCGCGCCGCTACGTTGGTCAGAAAATCAGTCAGCTCGTACGTTCTTGCAGCGAGTCGCCGGGCGCGAGCAACAAGCTGCGCATCATCTTGCAGCAGTCGCGGAAAGTGGATCTTGAGCTGCGCGGCGCACGAGCCGCTCGGAACGACCATGTAGTCGAACGACTCGAATTCGCGCAGTGTTTTCGCGGCCAGTTCACGCGCATTCGCCGCGTCGCCGGAGTTGTAGGCGGGTTGTCCGCAGCAGGTTTGTGCCTCCGGCACGATGACTTCACAACCCGCGGCTTCCAGAAGCTTAAGTGAAGCGAATCCTATTTCCGGCCGCATCGCGTCGACCAGGCAGGTAACAAAGAGCCCCACTTTCATTTGCGACGTGTGCGACTCTTTTTCGTATCGTGATATAAAACGTCGATAATGCCGCGTCGCACAACGACTCTTCTTTCCTCGCCGGACACCGTATCCAATAGCACGCTACGCGGCGCTGGGCGAGCGCCGACCGCAATACAAGTCATCGAGCGCATGATGGCTTTACTCGACGCGCTGTCAACCCACTCCGACCCGGTAAGTCTGAAACAACTCGCACGCTCCACGGGACTGCACCCTTCGACTGCACATCGAATCTTAAATGACCTCGTCATCGGTCGCTATGTCGACCGCGCAGACACCCCGGGTGCGTACCGCCTGGGCATGCGACTGCTCGAACTAGGCAACCTGGTCAAGGCGCGACTCTCGGTCCGTGAGGCGGCGCTTGAACCGATGCGCGAACTGCACAAGCGCACCGGCCAGACGGTCAACCTGTCGGTGCGGCAAGGCGATGAAATTGTCTATGTCGACCGCTCTTACAGCGAGCGCTCGGGCATGCAGGTGGTGCGCGCAATTGGGGGGCGTGCGCCGCTCCATCTCACATCGAGCGGAAAACTCTTTCTTGCACTCGATGATCCGCGGCTGATCCGCGCGTACGCCACGCGCACCGGACTTGCCGGGCACACGCGTAACAGCCTTACCGACGTCGGCAAACTCGAACGCGAGTTGTCGATGGTACGTACACGCGGTTATGCGCGGGACAACGAAGAACTGGAAGTGGGTGTGCGCTGCATCGCCGCCGGCATCCGCGATGACTCCGGGCGGCTGGTGGCGGGGTTATCAGTATCAGCGCCGGCGGAACGAATGCAGGATGACTGGATTGCCGAGCTGCTGCAGACAGCGAGCACAATCTCGACGGGGCTTGGCTTTGCGATGCAACAAGCGTCCAACAGCTAGCTACATCGTGCGCCGTGCAGTATCCGTTGCAGCGGCGGGCCTGGCTGGAGCCAGCGGCTTGGAAATTCTGGTTGATTCAATGAATTCACGGATTCGCTGCGCGTCGCCCAGCCGTGAATATTTGCCGACCGAGTCAAGAAACACCATGACCACGCGCTTGCCCTCAATGACAGTCTGCATCACCAGGCACCGTCCAGCCGCAGCAATGTAGCCCGTCTTTTGCAGCCCGATATCCCACTCGGGATTATCGGTCAGCCGGTTCGTGTTGCGGTAGTTAACCGTTCGATTTCCAACCGGCAGCGCAAGCTCGCCACTAATCGAGTATGCGCGAATCACTTCGTGCTCATACGCGGCCTTGACCAGCCGCACCAGGTCGCTCGCGCTCGATCGATTCTGCGCAGATAACCCGGTGGGGTCGGCAAAGTGCGAGTCGTCCATTCCAAGCAGGCGAGCTTTTGCGTTCATCGCTTCGACGAAACGGGCCAGGCCCCCAGGATAGGTTCGGCCCAGCAATTGCGCGGCGCGATTTTCCGAAGACATCAACGCAAGATGTAGCGCGGTGCCGCGGGTCATCTCAAAGCCCGGCCTGAGGTTTGACCGTATGCCGGCCCGCACCAGCTCATCCTGCGACACTTGCAGCTCTTCAGCCAACGGCAAGTTAGCGTCCACGGTGACCAGTGCCGTCATCAACTTGGTCACCGAGGCAATCGGCAGAACTGCGTGTTTGTTCTTCTCGAACAGCACCTCGTTGGTGTCCTGGTCGACCACCAGCACGACCGATGATCTGAGATCGAGCGGATCGTCGCCGCGATTGAGCCCCGCCAGGTGACCTTCCGACGGAACGATGATGCGTGCAAGCAGCGGCTGCTTGCGAATTGATCTGATCGGCAAGCGCCCGGCGGAAATCGAGCCTCGGATGCGCGTCGGGGCCTTCGCCTTGACGATGACGTTGCTGGCCGCCTTGGCGCTCGTCGTTCTCGCACTCGCCGGCTGCATTCCCGCCACTGCAGCGAGCACGCAACTTCCAATCACTGCCGCGATGACTGAACGCAACCTGGCCCCCTTTGTGGTCAAAGTCTGCTTACTGTGCAGTCACGAGCAGACCACGATTCCGCGCCAACCCATGATTACTTAATCGGCGTAAACACCCGCTTTCTTGATCACCGGCCCCCACTTTTCAGTTTCGCTTTTTAGATGAGACGCCAATGCGGCAGGCGTGATCTGATCAGCCGGATACACAGTGGCGCCGAGCTCGCTCATGCGAGTCCGGAAGCCGGCATCCTTTGATGCTTCCTGCATGGCCGACACGAGCTTGTCGACGGCCGCCTTCGGTGTGCCTTTAGGGGCATACACCGCGTGCCAGATGCCGACTTCAAATCCTTTCAAGCCGGATTCCTGCATGGTCGGCAAATCGGGCAGCGTCGGCACTCGCTTGGCGCTCGTGACGGCGTATGCCTTCACGGAACCGGCTTTGATCTGGCCAGTGGTATTGGTGGTCTGATCACACAGGAAATCGACTTGCTTTCCTAGCAGCGCATTCATCGCATCGGCCGTGCCCTTAAATGGCACTGTGGTTACATCAGCCTCGATCGCACTTTGAAACATCAGTCCGCACAAATGCGATGCGGCACCAAGCCCCGCATTGGCGAGGTTCAACTTGCTCTTGTTGGCTTTGACGTAGGCCATGAACTCACGGAAATCCTTCGCCGGAAAGTCCGAGCGCGCAATCATCGTCATCGGAACATCGACAATCAGGCCGACCAGCTCGAAATCGGTTTGCGGGTTGTAGGCCAGCTTGCGATACAGCGCTGGCGCGGTGGACATACCGATGTGATGCAACAGAACCGTGTAACCGTCGGCCGTCGCGTTCTTCACGCGCGTGGCCCCGACCGTACCGCCGGCGCCGCCCACATTTTCTATCACGACAGTCTGGCCAAGCGGCTTCGTCATCGCCTGTCCAAGCGAGCGAGCGACGGTGTCGGTTGGACCGCCCGCGGTGAACGGAACCACAATCGTCACCGGCTTTGCCGGGTACCCCTGGGCAGCGGCGAAACTTGCGGTCAGCGATACTGCAATCGCGGCCAGCGGCCGTAGCGATCTGATCATCGTTATCTCCTGATGTTCGGCTCTTAAACTGGCGGGCCTGTGCGCATGGCGATTCTAACTGGCATGGGACGCTAGGGGCGAAAAATCGTTCTCGTCCCATTGGGATTAACGCTTGTTGGTCCGGAACTTAGCGGGCTTATCTCACGCAAATTCGCTGCCAGACTCGCTGCATATAAACCCGCAGCCTCACAAACCTAGATCGCTGCGCTGATCGCTTTTCCGAGATCGACGGTGCCGGCGGTACCGCCGATATCGCGCGTCAGCGGTGCGTGCTTGGCGCCGGCGGCGAGCGTAGTTTCAATTGCAGACAGCACAGCCGCGGCGGCCTCGGCATGGCCGAGCCAGTCGAGCATCATCGACGCGCTCCAGATCTGACCGATCGGATTTGAAATTCCCTGCCCCGCGATGTCCGGCGCTGAACCGTGAACCGGTTCGAACAGCGACGGGGCCGAACGATCGGGGTTCAAATTGGCCGACGGTGCAATGCCGATCGTGCCGGTACACGCCGGTCCAAGGTCCGAAAGGATGTCGCCGAATAGGTTGGACGCCACGACCACGTCGAACCAGTCGGGGTTTCGCACGAAGTGCGCGGTCAGTATGTCGATGTGAAACTTGTCGACCCGGACGCCTTCGTAGCTGGCGGCCATCGCCTCGACTCTCTCGTCCCAGAACGGCATCGTGATCGAGATCCCGTTGCTCTTGGTGGCCGAGGTCAAGTGCTTCTTCGCCCGGTTGCTAGCAAGAGCAAACGCAAACCGCAGGGCGCGATCGACGCCGTGTCGTGTCATCACCGTTTCCTGCATTGCAATCTCGCGCTCGGTTCCTTCGAACATGCGGCCGCCAATCGAGGAGTACTCGCCTTCAGTGTTCTCGCGCACGACCACGAAATCGATTGCTTCAGGCGCCCACGGCTGACCGTTGCGATCAACCAGCGGCGAGCGGATTCCCGGCATCAGCTTGCACGGGCGCAGGTTCACATACTGATCGAACTCGCGCCTGAACTTCAAGAGCGATCCCCACAGAGAGACATGATCGGGCACCGTCGCCGGCCAGCCGCAGGCGCCGAAAAAAATTGCGTCGGCGCCTTCGATGCGCGATTTCCAGTCGGACGGCATCATCGCGCCGTGCTTCGTGAAATAGTCGCAGCTTGCGAAATCGTGATGCTCGTACGCCAGGTCGATCGAATATTTGCGCGCGGCCGCGTCCAGGGCGCGCAACCCTTCCGGCACCGTTTCCTTGCCGATACCATCACCGGCGATTACTGCGATTCGCTGCGTCATTACTCCTCCAGGAAACGCGTGAAGTCCGAAACCGGCGCGCGCTCGGTTACCAGCGTATTTTCGATCTTGGTATTGTCAGCGTAACCAAGCGACATGCCGCACACCACCATCGCGCCGGCATCGAGCTGCAGCTCGCGCGCGATCACGCGGTGAAATTGCGTGAAAGCTGCCTGCGGGCAGGTATCGAGTCCGCGCGCACGCGCAGCAATCATCACGTTCTGCAAAAACATTCCGAAGTCGAGCCAGCTGCCCTGCTCCAGGATGCGATCGATCGTAAAAATAATCCCGACAGGCGCATCGAAGAACACGTAGTTGCGCCCGTGCTGCGCGTGCATCCGCGACTTGTCTTCGCGGCCGATGCCGAGCAGGCCATATAGATCCCAGCCGATCTTGCGTCGTCGCGCCAGGTACGGATCGACCCACTGGGTTGGGTAATACGCGTATTCCTCGGTGTGTTCCTTGCGCTGCACGGCGTCGTCGTACACCGCCATGATGGCTTTGCTCAGCCTCGTTTTGGCTGCTTCGGTGACTACCGTGGCCTGCCACGGCTGTGTATTGGTGCCCGACGGAGCCCGCGCTGATATGCGCAGAATCTCTTCAACGGTTTCGCGCGGCACGGGAGTCGAAAGGAACGCGCGCACCGAGCGTCGCGTGGTGATTGCATGGTCAACCGCGCCATGGCTGTCCAATGGGTCGCGCGCTCTCATGGCGTGATCTTCTGCAGAGCGGTTCGCAATACGGCCGGCAGCTGCGTCGGCTTCCTGGTTGCGCGATCGACATACACGTGGACGAAATAACCCTGCGCGCTGGCGGCGTCGGCGCCTTCGGCAAAAATCGCAATCTCGTAACGCACACTTGATGATCCCATCGTGCTCACTCTTAATCCGGCTTCGATCGCCTGTGGAAATGCAAGCGGCGCAAGATACCGGCACTGTGTTTCCACCACGAATCCGACCACAGTGCCGCGCTGCGGATCGAGCACCGCGGATTGCATCAGATACTGGTTGACCACAGTGTCGAACCAGCTTAGGTACACCACGTTGTTGACGTGCCCATAGGCATCGTTGTCCAGCCAGCGCGTGGTGATGCGGTGAAAGTATCGGTAGCCGGTGCGCGGGTGGGGCTGCTCTCGCTCGATCGTCACGGAAGTACCCGAGGGTCCTGTTCTATTTGCCTGCGTTTACCGGATGTCAGAACGATCGCGACGCCGGCCATCGTCACCAGCACGCCACCCCAGGCGAGCGGACCCAGCAGTTCGCCGAACATCAGCCACGCGAGAAGTGCGGTGGTAGGCGGGGTCAGATAAAGCAGGCTCGCGACCTCGGTGGCACGACCGCGTCGAATCATCACTAGCAGCAGGGTGATTGCGATCAACGAGAGCGCAACGATCGACCAGAGCAGCGCCAGCCAAAACTCGAGCGTGTGATCGACCGCCAGAGATTCGGTCGCGATCGCAAGCGGTAACAGCACGATGAAAGATGCAGCAAACTGAATCACGCTGCCGGTGCGCAAATCGACGTCAGCGACATGCTTTTTTTGATACAGCGTGCCGGCCGTAATGCCCGCCAGCGCCAGCACAGTTGTGAACAGCGCCGTCGGCGCCACGCCCGCCAGGGTCAGGCGGTCCGATAAAACCAGCGCGATGCCGAGGAAGCCGATCAGCAGGCCAACCCATTGCGCGCGCGATGCACGCTCGCCGACGGTGAATGCCAGCATCGCGGTTGCCAGCGGCTGTGTTCCCACCAGCAGTGCAGAAA
>Ga0136638_10000022_pt1 | contig 21968 bp, 21 predicted proteins | sample AntDrymUQ8582206_2_FD_104671 | JGI IMG/M metagenome (GOLD analysis project Ga0136638, IMG submission 104671) | Polar desert sand microbial communities from Dry Valleys, Antarctica - metaG UQ858 (22.06) | ecosystem: Environmental > Terrestrial > Soil > Desert | place: Antarctica: Dry Valley...
CGGTGGGCCGCCCAAACTTTGCGATTCCGGCGAATGACGGGACGGTGTATCTGATTTTTTCCGGCCAGAATCCGTTGCGCGTGGCCATGACGCTGCAGGCGTTCGATGTTGCGGGCCAGCACATGCAGCCGTTTTTGCGCACCCCCGACAATTATCTGAAACAGGAGGCGGCCAAAGTCGGTAGCGCCGTATTCCCACCGGGCGCGGTCGCCTACCTGGTGGTCGCTCGCTTCATCGACGATGTCTTGATGCTGCCGGCGCGTGAGTCGTTTACCGGCGCCAGTAATACCGGCCAGTTCGTCGGAAATTTCTCGAAGCAGATTCCTTATTGCCTGGCGTACGAAGACCGTAAAGGCGCGAAGCCGTATGCCATGTTGTTCAAATCCGGCGCCACAAAAAAGGGATCGGTGGAACTGTTCGCGGCGAAAACAGGCACATTGTTTTGCGATCGCGACGGCGCAAAGGCGCTCGACGAAGGCGTTTGGGAAGAACAAACGATCGCGGGCACGCGCGCAGTCGTGCTGTCGTTCCCTGCCAACGTCGATCCGCTCGACACCGGAGTGACCAACGTTGAACGCGAATCGGCAAAGATTGCGTTTATCGAGCCAAGCAAAGGCACACCCGGCGTGCGTCCCGGCAAGCTGTACCAGGCGGGCGCCAAGATTTACGACTACCAATATCGATTCAACAGACCAGCGGCGGATGCGGTTCGCAATGCGCTTGCAGTGCAATAGAGCTAATGCCAATAACGCCGCGCGATAACCCTGAGTAGGCCGGAATCGCCGTATTCGATAGACTTCTGCGCGATGAAGACCTCGTGCATTGTCACTGTAATTTTTCTGCTGCTGCCTGGTGCTGCTTCGGCACAGGTCATTCAGCGTTGCGAGGGCGTTAACCAGCGTATTTCGTATTCGAACGCTGAGTGCCCGGCAGGCACCCGGCCGGTCAAGGCGCTGACGCCACCACCCAATGTTTCACCTGAGGCGCGCGCCGCGGCGCAAGCCAAGCTGCAGCGTTATCAGGACCAGTCGCGGACGCCGCCGAAAAATCAGCGCGTATCTGGTTCGCCAGCCAGCGCGGACAACGCGATTCGCAAGGCCGCTGATTGCGGCTATCTGCAGGCGTCAATCGATTCGTCGCGTCAGCTCAGCAACGTATTGACGACGCGACCGTACTACTCGACGGAAGATGTTGACGACGCTAATGCCCGCACCAACGAATTGATTAACGAATATCGCCGCGTTTGCGGCTAAGGAAATGCTTATGAAAGTGCTGACGGAGTTTTCGCGCGCAGGTTTTGCGCTGGTGGCCGTTTTGTTTGTCGCCACTGCGTTCGCGCAGCAAATTCAGGTATCTCGTTGCGAATCGAAGGATGGCACGGTGACATATTCGAATCGCGAGTGCCCGTCGGGTACATCACCGGTGCGCAAGGTCAACACCGCGCCTGCGGTCAATGTGCCAGACGAGAAAGCCGCCAAGGATCGCGCCAAGAAAGACGTCGCCGAAGTCAAACGAATCGAAAAAGAACAAAAACAGCAGGAAACACAGGACAAACGCGCGGCAGAAAAAAGCAACAAGGCCGAGGTGCGGGTGGCCGACCGCTGCGAGCGCGCGCGGCGCGAACTGGCACGCGCGATTGAAAAGCGTAACGCGTTGGACACCAAGGCGGCCACAGTGGAGCAAATGCAAAAAGCCGGTCAGGAAGTCAGCCGGCGCGATGCCGAACTGCCGAACGCCTGCCCCAAGTAGTCTTCATCACATCAGGCTGCGGCAGGCCAGTGCGCATGGGCGTCGTTGATCACATCGAGCGCATAGCGCAACACGTCGGCGCCGTAGCGCTGCAGCTGATCGGCGTCGCTTAACGTGCGGCGCCACTGGCGCGCCCCGGGCAACCCATGAAAAAGCCCGAGCATGTGGCGCACGATATGGCGCGGCGCCGTTCCTGAACGCATCTCTAGCCGCAGATATTCGCTCATTCGCAGCGCGACGGCTTCGCGCGTCGCAGTCGGCGCCGCGTCGCCGAACAGCGCCTGATCAACCCCTGCCAGCAGAAACGGATCGTGGTACGCAGCGCGTCCCAGCATGACACCATCAAGCCCTGCAACTTCGTCGGCTGCAGCAACGTCGACTGCAGCAAGCTCTTCGCGCGCGGCGTCGAGCGTGCCAATGCCGCCGTTCAACACGAAAGTCGCCGTTGCGAAGTCGCGCTTCAAACGGCGCACGCACGAGTAGTCGAGCGGCGGCACTTCGCGGTTTTGCTTTGGGCTCAAGCCTTTCAACAACGCACTGCGTGCGTGCACGATGAAAACACCGCACCCTGCCACATGCAGCGCACCGACGAAGTCGCGCACGAATGCGTAGTCGGCGCGATCGTCGACGCCGATCCGATGCTTGACTGTGACCGGTATCGAAACGGCATCGCGCACAGCCTTGACGCAATCGGCGACCAGTGACGGCTCCGCCATCAAACACGCGCCAAACGCTCCGCGTTGCACGCGCTCCGATGGGCACCCGCAATTGAGGTTGATCTCGGTGTATCCGTAACGCTCACCCAGTTTCGCCGCGCGTGACAGTTGATCGGGCTCACTGCCGCCCAGTTGAAGCGCAACCGGATGCTCGGCAGCGTCAAACGCCAAATGACGCTCGGCGTCGCCGTGCAACAGCGTGCCGGTAGTCAGCATTTCGGTATAGAGCCGGGCGCGTCGCGACAGTTGGCGATGAAAGTACCGGCAGTGGCGATCAGTCCAATCCATCATCGGCGCGACGCAGAAACGGTGGAGCGCGTCGTGGGCAGGTTCGAGTGTCGTCATCGCGGCAAAAGCATACCGATCGGCGTGGCCGCTGCATGACATCCTTTCTGCAAGCGCTCGCTTGCCGCTGTTGCAGCCGCACTAGCTTAGGCGTTGCCAGGGCAGAACGAATTCGCGTCCACTCTGTTCGCCGCGCACTGCGCGGACGCGATAAGTCGTGTGCAGATTCGCATCGGTCAACACTTCTGCCGGGGATCCCGCTGCAACAACGCGACCGTGATCGAGCAATACAAGGCGATCACAGAAGCGCGCCGCCAACGTGATCTCGTGCAGCACGACGATGACCGTCTGGCCGGAGTCAGCACGTTCGCGCAGAATTTCCATCACCTGCAGTTGGTGATAGGGATCGAGCTCGGCAACGGGCTCGTCGGCGAGCAAAGCAGCGCCGTCGACCGCCAGCGCACGCGCCAGCAGTGCGCGTGCAAGCTCGCCGCCCGATAACGTATCGACGATGCGCCACCGCAAATGCAGCGTGTCGGTGTCGGCCAATGCTGCGGCGATCGCCGCTGCTCCTCGAATGTCATGTGCTCCCAACGCTTGCAGATGCGGCAGGCGACCGAGGGCGACCAGGCGTTCGACAGTCAACGGCCACGCGACGGGTCCGCGCTGCGCCAGGTACGCAACCTGTTGCGCGCGTTGGTGTGGTGTCGCTTCAGTGCGCAAGCGGCCGTCGTAGCGGACGTTCCCGTGCGTGCACCCACGCAAGCCCGCAAGCGTACGCAGCAACGTGGACTTGCCCGCGCCGTTGGGTCCGATCACTCCAAGCAGCTCGCCCGGGCTGGCCGTTACGCTGACGCCGTCAAGCAGTGTCGCATCGCCCACCTTCACAATGATGTTGTCCGCGGTGATTTTCATCAGATCAATTCAAATCACCGCGCGCCGCAACCGCATCACGAGCAGCAGGAAAAAGGGTGCTCCGATTAGCGCGGTGACCACTCCTAGCTTGAGCTCCGGCCCGACGGTGATCGAACGGATTGCAATGTCCGCGGCAAGCACCAGCACTGCGCCCGCCAGCGCGCTGGCTACCAGCAAGCGGCTCGGCTGATGTCCAACCAACGGCCGTAACAAATGCGGAGCTACCAGACCAACGAATCCGACCGCACCGGTAACTGCAACGCCGCTGCCCACGGCCAACGCTGTGCCGAGCACCAGCATCAATCGCAGCCTGCCAAGCCTCACACCTAGGCTTGCCGCAGTGTCTTCACCGAGTGTCAACGCATCAAGCGCACGGCCACTGTTCAACAACAGCACCCAGCCGACGATCATCAACGGCGCTGCCAGTTGTAAATGGCTGATGCTGCGATCGGCCAACGACCCCATCATCCAGAACACGATCTCGGTCACTGCAAACGGATTGGGCGCGAGGTTCAGCGCCAACGCAGTCGCCGCGCCGGCAAAACCGTTGATAGCGACGCCGGCCAATATCAACGTCAACGTGCTCGCTTCTCGTCCAGCGAGCGCGTACAGCAGCAGTACCGCGATCAGAGCACCGGCGATGCCGGCCAATGGCAACGCAAGCGGGGCTGTAAGCGAAAATCCGCTGTAGAACGCGACGACTGCGCCGAAGGCCGCGCAAGATGACACGCCGATGATGCCTGGCTCAGCAAGTGGGTTGCGCAGCAGTCCCTGTAATGCTGCGCCCGCCAGGCCGAGACTGGCGCCGACCAGAACGCCAAGCACCGTACGTGGTACGCGCAACTCGATCAGCACCAAAGTTGCAAGTGTGGATTCGCCACGCAGCCATTGTGCGATTGCAGCCCCGACGTCGAGCGGTGCGCGCCCGACGGAAAGCGACACCGCCGATAGCAGCAGCAAAATCACGACGAGAGCGCCGAGAAGCGACGACGGTCTTAATAGCGTCACGCTCGAACGCGCCGGAGGTGACCACGCGCGCGCGTTCATCGTGCAGCGTTCGGCGGCAACTGCTGCGCGGCGTGCCGCAAGCGCTGCACGACATCGACCAGACGGGGTCCAGGGCAGCTCCACCATGCCGACGGCAAGCTGACCACGCGCGCTTCGCCATACCAACTCATCAATGCGGGGTGGCGCAGTATTTCGTAAGCCATTGCCGGTCCGCGATTTTCCACTGCGTTCATGATCAGCAGATCCGGCTGCGCGAACAACAGCAGTTCGAGCGACAGCGCTCCGTAATTGTCGATGCGCTGTTCAACGGCAAGGTTGCGCAAACCGGCGCGCTTCAACAAATCGTTGATCAGTGAGCCACTGCCAATCGTGAAGCCGTTCGGCTGATACACCGCTGCGATCGGGCGAGCCGAGATAAACGTCAACACGGATGGCGACGCTGCGAATGCCTGCTTCATATCGGCAATCAACTGCGCACCCTGCGCCGGCGCACCGACCGCCGCGGCCACCGTTGCGATCTGCTCAAACGCTTCCTCTACGCTGCTCGGCAGCGAAAGCTCCAGCACCGGTATACCGAGTCGCTGTAACAGCGCGACGGCGGTGCGTGTCGTTAGCGCGCCGGCGATTACGAGGTCAGGCGCCAGCGGCACGACATCCTCGGCCAGTCCACGATTGACCGGCACGTAACGCGCCTGCACCGACACGTTCGAGAGCGCAGGATCGCGCGCCAGCCACGTTACTGATTTGACGACACCGGGCGGGGCCAGTCGCAACACCAGCTCGTCGGCGCACAGGTTAATTGAAACGATGCGCTGCGGCGCGGCGTTGCTGCCGCTTGCGAGCCCCGCCAGTAAAGCGGCCGCAACCGCGTGGCGAAGCATCACCGCAGCTAGAAACTGGCCTGCACGCCGGCGTAGAACGCGCGCCCGCTCGGCCGATACGAAAACACCTCTTCGTAATCCTGATCAAGCAGATTTTCAACGCGCGCCGTCAGCCTTATGTTGCGCGTGACCGCGTAGTTACCGGCAAGCCGCACCAAGGTGTAATCGCGCAACGTCACCCGCGATGAAGTAAAGCTTCGAAAGTCGAGGTCTTCCTGGCGCCCGTTGTGATCGGCCGCGAGCGTGATCGCGCCCAGTGCATGCGATAACGCATAGGTCACCGCGGCCGAAGCGACGTGGCGCGGGCGCCGCGGTTCGACCTGGCCGTCGGGCTGCCTGGCGTTGGTGTACGTGTAGGCAACTGCGACCGTCAGGTTGGCGCTGGGCGCGTATTGCGCTTCCACTTCGACCCCACGTCGCTTGCTTTCGCCGCTCAGATTCACGACGCTCGAGCGAAACGTGTTCAGGTCGAACGTACTCGCAATTTCATTTTGCAGATCGGCGTCGAAGTACGTGACCGAAAGACGGCCGCTGTCCGCTAACGCCCAATCTGCACCGAGATCGAAGCCGCGTGACTTTTCAGGCTTCAAACCCGGGTTAGGATCAAAGCTGCCGGCAATGAAACCGAACAGCTCGAAGAACGTCGGGTTTGCGACGCCTGTACCGTAGCTCGCGCGCAGCTTGAGGCGTTGTCCAAGCGGTTGTGCTGCAGTAACGCGATACGTAGTCGCGTCCGCGAACAACTCGTGCATGTCGCGTCGCGCCGATAGTGTCAACGCCGTCAGCGTCGGCAAGCGTACGCGGTACTCGGCAGCGACCCCGTACTTGTCGTTATCTCGCGTCTGGTTCTGCGCCGACGCTGCGGTCGGTCCGCTGCTCTCGAACTGCTGCCGCTCTTGCTCGGCAGCCAGGGTGAACGCCTGCGGCACATCAGGTCCGCCGAATCGCCATGTGCCTTGATAATCGAAGCGCGTGCGCTTGCCTTCAAACCCATTCGAGAAAATTCCGTCCGCAAATGTGTCTTCTTCGGTCTGGGTGCGGGCAAATCCGAGCTGATGCTCAATTGCACCCATCGTGAATCGACCGCGCAGCTTCGCGTCGAGTTGATCGCCTTCGCTGCGACGATCGCCGTCAATGATCAATCCGAACCTGGGGGTGGGAGGAAACGCGAAATCCTGCGGGTCGAATAGGCTGCGGCTGTCTCGGTAGCGCAGTGATGCATCGAGCGAAGCAGCAGATATTGGCGTCCAACCGGCGCGTGCGTACAGTGTTCGATTGCGGTAGCCGTCGTCTTCAGAACCAAAGCGCGATACGTTCGTTCCGTCGGTTTTCAGCGCACTGGCTGACAGTGCGTAATTGAAAGTTTGTGAGGCGCCGCGGAGCGCGGCCGTTCCGCTGTAAGTGGAAAACGATCCGCCCTCTGCCGTCGCGTCAGCCTGCACACCCGGCGCACCGCGCTTGGTGAAGATGCTTATGACACCACCGATCGCCTCTGAACCGTACAAAACACTTTGAGGGCCACGCAGAATTTCTATGCGCTCGATCTGTGCCGACAACAGATGCGCGAAATCGACTTCCGATGTGAACGGATCGTTGATCCTGACGCCGTCGATCAGTACCACCGTGTGGTTGGCTTCAGCGCCGCGGATGCGAACCTGCGTATTGGTACCGGCGGGACCCAGTCGACTCACCGCAATGCCCGGGACCTCGCGTAGGGCGTCAGAGACGAAACGGATTTGCCGCTGCTCAAGCTCAGTAGCCGTGATTATGCTTACAGCAGAGCCAGTGTCGGCCAGCGTGCTTTCGGTACGACTGCCACTGATGACGACGCGCTCGAGAAGAGGCGCATCTGTTTGCGCCTGGGCACTGGTAATCCAGCACGCAATCGAGGCAACACACACGCGCCATAGCCTCGCTTCACATCGAACATGCCAGTAATTTTTCATCGCTCACCCGCGTCAACACGCGAGCGAGAGAGCTTTGAGGTGATGCAGCGATGAGCTGCCCACCATCGCCCACCGCGACCGCGCGACTGAAGCCAACGCACCATGCGAAGACTCGCCCGCCAGGCCGGTCTCCGGACTTATCAGCGAACGCACGATTCACTAGAGAATCGACGCTCCTGGATCGCACCTTCCCGCATCTTTCAATGCAGTGGTCCACCGCGATCTTGTGCTGACTTACCGTTGCGGGGGCAGTGCCGGCCTATGTGTCTCCACTTCACCGGCTTCCCGTTTCACCCGAGGCGTTAACCATCGGACACCTGACGCGCCGCGACTATAGCGCCAACGATCGGCACCATTTTTGCTGAATGATTCATTAACACTGTTCCACATTGGAGAAAAAGATGAGTACGACACCGGATAAACGACAACACTTGTACGATTTACTGAAGGATTTCGACACGGCGATGCTGGTCACACGCTCGCCCGACGGCCACATGCACTCGCGGCCGATGGCCGTCGCTGAGTTGCGGGCTGATGCGGATGCTTTTTTTGTAACCAGCATCGATTCGCCGAAAGTGACGGAGATCAACGCCCATCCAGTCGTGACCTTGACGTTTCAGAGCTCGAACCAGTACGCATCGCTGAGCGGGCGCGCAACGGTGGTCCGTGATCAAGCGCTGGTTGACCGACTATGGAAGGAAGCATGGAAGATCTGGTTTCCGAAAGGCAAGACCGATCCGTCGATTGCGATGCTCAAGTTCAGTGCACAGGACGGCGAATACTGGGATAACGCCGGCGCGCAGGGCTTGAAGTTTGCATTTGAGGCGACCAAGGCCTACATCAAAGGCGAGACACCGAAAGAGGACGCAAAGCAGCACGCAAAACTCGACCTCTGATGGCCGCCGCGAAAAAAGCACCTTGGAAGAAACCGAATCCGAAGCCGGCTAACAGCAGGTCACCTCCTGACCTGACGCCGGCACAAAAGTCATCCGCAAAATGAGCCGCCAAGGAAAGCGGGGAGACCTTATCCGAATCTAATAGACAACATTCACGCAGCGAGCAAGAGCAAGGACAACAGCAGAAAGAAATAACTTTTTCGCGAACCTTAACGCGTAGGTGAAGCTGGTGTTGGTCAATCCGCTGAATGGCGACAACGCCACCTGCGACTGGTCTGCTGAACTTTGCGGCGCGCGCGCGATTACAGCAGCCTGTCACCCAATCGGCGGCACGCGTGCCTACCCGTGCCGTCACAGAGTCGCGTCTTTTAGTTCGGCTTCGCAGCTCCGGCGGCGGCTGACGCGGCTGCGTACGCAGGGGTTCCCTTCGCCGGAATGGTCCAGTAATAAACTTTGCGGCCGCCGATGTCGAGCGTGTGTTCGGGCTTCCAATTGCCCATGTCAAACGCGTGCGACACGATGCGGGTTCCCGGTTTCAAGTCGCTCAACAACTTGGGTAACAACTTTACGTTGAGCGCGGGCAGCAGGTACAGCGTCACTACCGTCGCCTCGGAGAAATCTGCCTCGAACAGATCTTCATTGCGAAAGCGCACACGATCGCCTACGCCTGCGCTTTTAAGATTCGCTTGCGCTTCCGCAATCCGCTCGGGGTTGATGTCGATGCCGGTAGCACGCGAAACGTTGTACTTCTGCGCCGCAATGATCGGGATGCGGCCGTCGCCGGAGCCCAAGTCGTACAGCACGTCGCCCTCGCGCACGTTGGCCACTTTCAGCATTGCGTCGACCACTTCCGGCGGTGTCGGGACGTAGATAACGTCAGGCGAGCGAATGGGCTTGCTGCCTGAGGTTGATGGCGCGGCCGCCGGCGCGGCTTGCTGTGCAGTCGCTTGAGCGGAGGCATTGAAACTCAGAACACTGAAACTCACGCTCACAGCGAGCGTGCCGACGAACTTGATCAATTGCATTTTGTTGTCCTCGTCTAAAGAAGTTTTAGCATCAGCCGCTGAACGCGGTTTCAGCCTCGGGCATGGGCTGTGAAATGCCGACCACCAGGTCGCGCGTGTCGTAATACCGCGAAACCCTTCGATCTTGCTCTCTTGAACGTAAGTGAGAAAACTCGCGCCATCGTAGTCGCGTTGAAGCCGGTGTGATCAATACCATGTTCGAATCCTTAGGACGAGAGGCGCAAGTAAAGCCGCAAGCTCGATTACTATCGCACGCAATGTCGATATAGATGACCTATCAGATTTAAATCTGCCGTCCTCGACCTGCTTTGCGAGGTTATCCAGCAGCGTCGTACGCAGTGCGTATCCACTCAATTAACTCGGCGTCGATATCTTCCGGTTGCGATATGCGCACGGTGTACTGACACATTCCACCGGCCGGCAACTTCTTCAGTCGATGTGCGGCCTGAATATCTTTGGCGTTCAAGCCGATTTCAATCTCTGTCCTGGTGGCAGGCCCAACCGTTGCGAATTGTTTTTTGCGTCGCAGACTGACGTAGGATTTTTTTGAGGATATCTCGAAGGGTCCCAGCTTTCCGATTTTCTTCATGACTTGTACATGCAGCGCTCGAAGGCTCGCTTTCGGGCCGGCATAAATCGCTTCGAGCGAATCGTTCTCGTCCGAAACTCCGGCCGGTCGTTCGCTCGCCGACAAAGCTAGGCGATTCGCATCTCCGTATCCGAGCTGCAGCAGCTCCATCAGCATCGAGCGCTGCTCGCTCACTTTGATCAAACCCGACTTCGCAATCATCCGTTGAATCTCGGCGAGGGTCTTGCCTGTTTTTGTTTCGATATTGCGCAGTTGAGTGGCAATAGCAGCCTTCGGGTCTGTCATCCGTTTCCTTCCAATGAGTCGCCGCCACTAGCGCAGCGGCCAGTTCTGAACGCGCGTCCGCGCGGGAAGCATGAACTCGCATCTGGCCAAGGCCGCGTATATCAATCGAGTTCCAAAACCGGGCCATCCAGTTTCTGCGACAACTTTTAACGTCTGCAGAATCATGTCGCCGCCCTTCTGCATACTCTTTGCGGTAGCAGTATCGGGCGCCAGCTCGGTCACCTTGAGTGTGACTTCGACACCGTCGGGCAGCTGCTTCAAGGTGTACTCGACACGGCATTCAGGATCATCGTGCTGCGTAAAGCGATGTGTATGCAAGAAGCGATGCGGCGGATCGAACTCGACCACCTTGCCGATCACAAGCACATTGCCGCCAGACTGCGTGCGGATCTGCATTGCACTGCCGGGTTCGAAACTCTCAGTCAGCAGGCGGGCGTTGAATACCGCCTGCTGAGGCTCATCGGTCTTGGTCAACTCGCGCCATACGCGCTGGATATCAGCGTTGATCACGATTCGAAACATCAACGTGGACCGATCCGCTTGCACCGGCACTATTGCATCGCTGCTTTCTTGGGTTGCAGTCGCTTCACTTCGGCTCCCTCAGCGTTGACCTTTAGCCGGGTCAAACGCGCGGCCCGGTACGCGCTGAACTCGGTCGTCCACCGTTGGTAAATCCATTCGATCATGGTGACGTCGAACCATAGCTTCCGCTCGCGGCCGACACGCTCGCCGGTAACGAGCCCGGCGTGCTCGAGCGTCCCGATGTGCTTCATCACTGCAAAGCGCCCGAGCTCTCCGTCGAAGTACTCGCATACTCGATTCACGTTGCAACCGGGCTCTTTCATCAGTACGTCCAGAATGCGCCGGCGCGATTCGGATGCAAGCGCAAAGAAAACTGCGTCGAGCTGATCGTCATTGCGCCGTGGTTTGTTCATCAGTAATTAATATATGTGCCTAGGATGGCACATATAAATACGCCTTGTCAATATGATGAAGAGATGAGGTCGACGTTCCCAGCAATGCGCCGGGTAGGCATCTGCGTTTTCTCATCGCCGGCGCTTCCGGTGCGCGTCATAGTCAGCGTTCACCCGCAGCCAAATCCGCTAAGGGCCACGTCGCGCAAACAGCAGTTCGCTGGGACGCGACGTCGAGATCGACGAATGGCAACTTCCTGTTGCTTTTCGCCACATGGACCGCCAGAATCCGTCGAGAACGAAGCGCTAGCGATCGCCGTCGAGCAGCGCGTAGCGGCGGAACTCCGGTTTACATAAGCTTGGTTTTGAATGCCATCTTGAAATGTCATCGCAGGAGATTCAACCAATGAGATCGATTGTTAGTGCACTTGCTTCACTGGTATTGAGCTGGTCTTTTCTGATCTCGCCGAGCGCCGCCGCCGATAACTTCAAGCAGCCGGATCCGTTTGGTTGCGGTCCGGCGGCGGCCGCTAATTGCGTGCAAGGCGGCATCAAGTTTTATAAGGGTGTTTGCAAAAAGCTTCCAAACCCTGACGTGGTAAGGGAACCGCGCGACGATTGGGACAACGGAGCGGGTGGCGTAACGCGATGGGAATTGTGTGCAGCGTTAAATGCCTACGATGACGATCATGAATGGAAGATCAAGGATAAGGGCACCGTTGAAGACTTGAAGGAAATCTGCGAAGGCGACGGGAACGCGATTGTGTTGCTTCCAGGTGTCGGAGGCGGCGCGGGCCATTTTGTGACCGCGTGTGCGGTCGTTGGAGAACGCAAACCTGTGGTTATCGTCATCGATCCGGCAGACGGAAAATCGAAGCGGAAGGTGCTCGTCGAACCGATTGTGATCATCTATCCGAAGTAGCCGCCCGCTGATCATCACGAACCGATGAAGAATACTTCGACGCAGCGGAGAAATGCGCCTGTGAACATTCGCTCCGAGGGTGGGAACGTCGGTCTTGTAGCAGTAATCGTCACGGTGGTCTTGTTGCTCGCTGCCGCGGTGATCAATCGTGACGATGTATTAGGGCCGCACGATCAGGCGCGTCGCCCGTCCATGGCCTCACTGCCGCAGGTGGAAGCGGTATACGGGCGTTCGATCTCTGAATTGCCGCAACCGTTGCGATCTGCAGGGTCCGTCGTTGACGTCTGCGGCTTAGGTCAAGTGGAAGTCGCGAGCCGAGTTGATCCGGTGCCTGTACGTGCGAATCCGCCGCCGGTGGCGCTTCAGGCCGCTCTGGCCGAAATGGAGGGCAGCGACAAAATCTCGGAACGCGCGGTGGGTCTTTATTACGGAGCCATGGCTGCTGCGAAGGCAGCGCGCAAGGTAGCCTATTCTGGCAGTAGCGGCTGCCGTGAAAGCGACTCCTGTCTGGACAACGTTCAACAGATTGCGGCGCTTGCAGCGCAACCGATCCGTCAGCAATTGGCGATGATTGCCGGTCAGAGCAACGATCCTGCCGCTATCGCGCTGGCACTGAATCTGTGCAAAGAACAAGCGACGGGCCTCAAGTGTGATGAGCGAGTCACCGCCGCGCGCTGGGCGCACCTGGACCCGGACAACGCTGCGGCGTGGATGCATGTGGCCGCCGAAGCGGAAGCGCGCGCGGATTCGCGCGCCGCTACCGAAGCAATTGCTCGGGCTGCAGCCGCTTCCCGATTTGACGACTACGGACGCACTCTGCTGTCCCCAATCGATACCTCGGCGGTCAGGTCGGCAGCTCCAATTGAACGCTTCTACGCGCAAGCAGACATCAGCGCGGTTTGGATGAAATGGCCTGACACTGCGTATGGACAAATGACTAAGTCGTGCTTGATCGACGCGCTCGACGAAAGCAAGCGAAGCGCATGCTCGACTCTGGCGCAGCTGATTGTTGATGAGTCGATGCTGGGCCGAACGCTCAGCATCGCGATCGGAAAACGGACCAATTGGCCCGCCGAGCGCGTCCAATCGCTGCGCGCGGAGCAGGTTCGTTTCGAGCGATTTTTGTCGACGGAGGGACCGATCGACCAAGCTGACCGGTTGACGTGTTCAGGTCTGGATTCAATGCAGCGGTTGTTGACTCAACGAGCGCGGGGCGGTGAGCTGCGCGACCTTCGTCACCGACTGACAGGCGCCACATAATCCGGGTCATAAAGGCGCTGTTTGGGACTTTTACAAACCCGGCAGGAGCGTGCGCTTGCGAGCGTTAACAGAGTGCGCGACTCCATTTACGCAGCACATTAGGCAGGGAGTCATGCGATCCGAGTGGCCGCCCGCGCACATCGTCCCACCATTCGCTCGCTTGCGGGGTCCGCCCGAAGCTGTCCGCTAAGGCACCGTCAAACTTCGTGCCGCGTTCAAGCTACTTCGCGCTGCGCTTTCTTGCGCTCGTGCTCTTTCAGGTAGCGCTTGCGCAGCCGGATGCTCTGCGGAGTGATCTCGACGAGTTCGTCGTCGGCGATGAACTCGACTGCTGATTCGAGCGTCAGCGCGATCGGCGTCACCAGATCAATATGTTCGTCCTTGCCCGACGCGCGCACGTTCGTAAGCTTCTTTTCGCGCACCGGATTGACGACCAGATCGTTTTCGCGCGAATTGATGCCGATGATCATGCCCTCGTATAGCTTGTCACCAGGGCTGACGAACATGCGTCCGCGTTCCTGCAGCTTCCACAGTGCGTAGGCAACGGCGTCGCCCTCGTCCTGGCTGATCAGCACGCCATTGCGGCGCTCGCCGACATCGCCGGTGCGAACCGGCCCGTAATCATCGAACACGTGACTCATCAAACCGGTGCCGCGCGTCAACGTCATGAACTCGCCCTGGAACCCGATCAGGCCACGCGCTGGAATTCGATACTCGAGCCGCACCCTGCCCCGGCCATCGGATTGCATGTCCTGCAAATCGCCCTTGCGCCGGCCGAGCTCTTCCATGATCGCGCCCTGGTTCTGGTCCTCGACGTCGACGCTCAGCATCTCAAACGGTTCGTGCCGCTGGCCATCGACCTCCTTGAACAGCACGCGCGGGCGTCCGACCGCCATTTCGTAACCCTCACGCCGCATGTTCTCGAGCAGAATCGTCAGATGCAATTCGCCGCGCCCCGCGACTTCGAATATCTGTTCGTCGTCGGTTTCGCGCATGCGCATCGCGACGTTGGACTTCAACTCACGCTGCAGCCGCTCGCGCAATTGCCTACTGGTGACGTACTTTCCTTCACGCCCGGCCAGCGGCGAGGTGTTGACCTGAAAATTCATCATCAACGTCGGCTCGTCGACCTTCAGCAATGGCAACGCGTCCGGAAAATCCACCGGCGTCAGCGTGCAACCGATGCCGATGTCGTCGAGACCGTTTATAAGAACGATGTCGCCGGCAATTGCTTCCTCGACCACCTGCCGCTCAAGCCCCTTGAACGTCAACACCTGATTGATACGGCCCTTGGTGGTCGGCGCATTCTGAGCGCCCTCCGGCCCATGCATCACTAGCACTTCCTGCCCGGCACGAAGACGTCCGCGGCTGATGCGCCCGATGCCGATCTTGCCGACATAGCTCGAATAATCGAGCGAGCAGATTTGCAATTGCAGCGATTTGTCGGGATCGTCGTCGCGTACGCGCACATGCGCCAGGATCGCTTCGAACAATGGTTTCAAGTCGCCTTCGCGCACATCGGCAGACGTGCCGGCATACCCGTGCAATGCCGATGCGTAGATCACAGGAAAATCGAGCTGCTCCTCGGCCGCGCCCAGTTTGTCGAACAGATCGAACGTGTGATTGACGACCCAATCGGGCCGCGCGCCGGGCCGATCGATCTTGTTGACGACGACGATCGGCTTTAATCCCTGCGCCAGCGCCTTGCGCGTTACGAAACGCGTCTGCGGCATTGGCCCTTCGACTGCATCGACCAGCAGCAATACACCGTCGACCATCGACAACACTCGCTCGACCTCACCGCCGAAGTCCGCATGCCCGGGCGTGTCGACGATGTTGATATGCGTGCCCTCGTAGTCGACCGCGCAATTCTTCGCAAGAATCGTGATACCGCGCTCGCGCTCGAGATCGTTGCTGTCCATCACGCGCTCGGTAAGCTGCTGATTCTCGCGGAACGTGCCGGATTGTTGCAGCAGCTTGTCGACCAGCGTGGTCTTGCCGTGATCAACGTGCGCGATGATCGCAACGTTACGAATTGGGCGTTTCATCAGAGGCTCTCGTCGTTCATATTCAGCTGCTGGTTATCAATCGTTCTGGCTCAACGACACCCCATTCATTGATGGTCGCCGTGCCAAGCAATTCATTCGTACGGCCATAAACGCGAACGCGACGGCCGCGCGGCTCGGCATCGAGTGCGAGCCGCTGGCCTTGTCGAAACCGTCCTGCAAGGACGTCATCGAGCTGCACGGTGGCAAGCGATGCCAGCAACGCGTCTTCCGGTAGTAACGTTTCTCGGCGCGCCTCCGGTGTCATCGCTTCGAGTGCTGTGAGCCCAACGGCATCACCAAGGCAGAGCCGGCCCGCGCGCGTGCGACGCAGCGCGCTCAGATGCGCGCCACACCCAAGCGCTCGTCCTATGTCTTCAGCCAGCACTCTTATGTAAGTCCCCTTGCTGCAATCAACGTCGAAGACGAACTCATCCGCACACTGCTCGACTAACGTCAGCTGGTGCACCGTGATCTGCCGCGGCGCGCGCTCGACTTCCAACCCGGCCCGCGCGAGCTCATAAAGCGGTCGACCGTCGCGTTTCAATGCCGAGTGCATCGGCGGCATCTGCTCGATGGCGCCGACAAAGCGCGCCAGCACTGCATCAATATCGGCAGTCGAAACGTCGACGGTGCGCCGTTCGAGCACGGCCCCGTCGGCATCGCCGGTGCTGGTCGTCACCCCCAGCCTCACCGTCGCCCGGTAAGACTTGTCTGCATTCAGCAAATCGGCCGAGAACTTGGTCGCCTCGCCGAACGTCAACGGCAGCAGGCCAGTGGCCATCGGGTCGAGCGTGCCGGTGTGCCCCGCCTTGGCTGCGTTAAGCAACCGACGCGCGCGCTGCAATGCGGAGTTTGACGTCATGCCACCCGGTTTGTCGAGCAGCAGCACGCCATTGACGCGTTCGCCGCGCGACTTGCCCACACCAACTCCTAGCCTGAGCCCTTGTTTGCCTGCTCGATCAGGCGGTCAATCTCGATCCCGCGCACGACTGACTCATCGTGCACGAACGACAGACGCGGGATCGTGTGAATGGTCAGTCGTTTAAACAGCAGCGAATGAAAGAAACCCGCTTTGCTGTTCAACACATGCTGTGCAGCATCGACCGGCTTGCCGATCGTTGTGAAGAACACCTTGGCGTGTGCGTAGTCCGCCGAGATCTCGACACCCGTCAGCGTCACCAGCCCCGCGCGCTCAATCGATACCTCGCGCTGAATCATCTCGGCCAGATCGCGCTGAATCTGATCGGCGATGCGCAGGCTGCGGCCGGGTTTGGTGGCGGGTTTCATTTATCGAGCTCACGCTCATCATCACGAAAGCGTTCGTGCCACTTCATGCACCTCGAATATCTCAAGCTGATCACGCTCCTTGATATCGTCATAGCCCTTCAGGCTCAGACCGCACTCGAAGCCCGCCTTCACTTCGCGTACATCGTCCTTGAAACGCTTCAGTGAGTCGAGCTCGCCAGTCCAGATCACGACATTGTCGCGTAGCAGCCGGGCCTGGCCGGTTCTGCGCACCAGGCCGTCGAGCACCATGCAGCCCGCCACCGCGCCAACTTTCGGCACCCGGAATATCTGGCGAATCTCGACCATGCCGAGCACCTGCTCGCGCTGCTCGGGCGCCAACAAACCACCGAGCGCATTTTTTACCTCATCAACCGCTTCGTAGATGATGTTGTAGTAGCGGATGTCGATTCCATTATTCTCGGCAAGCTTGCGCGCCGATAGATCGGCACGCACATTGAAGCCGATGATCACCGCCTTCGACGCGATCGCAAGGTTGACGTCGCTCTCGGTGATGCCGCCCACCTGGCCGTGCACCACCTGAACCTTCACTTCGTCGGTCGACAGCTTGACCAACGACTGATTGAGCGCCTCCTGCGATCCCTGCACGTCGGCCTTGATGATCAGCGGCAATACGCGGATCGCCACGCCATCGACGGTTCCTTCGAACATGCCTTCGAGCTTTGCCGCCTGTTGCTTCGCAAGCTTGGTGTCGCGGAATTTTCCCTGGCGATACAACGCGATCTCGCGCGCCTTGCGCTCGTCGCCAAGCACGATCAGCTCATCGCCGGCGCCGGGGACATCCGACAGACCTTGTATTTCGACCGGAATCGACGGGCCGGCTTCGTGAACCGGCTTGCCACTTTCATCGAGCATCGCGCGCACGCGTCCAAACGCCGAGCCCGCGAGAACAACGTCGCCACGCTTGAGCGTCCCGCTTTGAACTAGCACGGTGGCGACCGGGCCGCGGCCCTTATCGAGCTGCGATTCAATCACCAGGCCCTTGGCAGGACCGTCCCTGACCGCCCTTAGCTCGAGTACCTCGGCCTGCAACAACACGTTCTCCAGCAGTGTATCGACCCCTTCGCCGGTTTTTGCAGATACCGGAACGAACGGTGATTCACCGCCGTACTCTTCCGGTACCACCTGGTTCGCCACCAGCTCCTGTTTGACGCGATCCGGATTCGATTCTGGCTTGTCGATCTTGTTCAGCGCGACCACCAGCGGAACATTGGCCGCTCTTGCATGCGCAATCGCCTCCTTGGTCTGCGGCATGACTCCATCATCGGCCGCAACAACCAGGATCACGATGTCGGTTGCCTTTGCGCCGCGCGCGCGCATTGCGGTGAACGCCTCGTGGCCCGGCGTGTCAAGAAACGTGATGATGCCGCGCGGTGTCTGAACGTGATAGGCACCGATGTGTTGCGTGATCCCGCCCGCTTCACCGGCTGCAACCTTTGTGCGGCGGATGTAATCGAGCAGCGAGGTCTTGCCGTGATCGACGTGGCCCATGATTGTGACCACCGGCGGACGCGACACCATCGGCGCTTCACTCGCGACCGTAACGACTGACTCGGATTGCGCCAGCATTGCTTCGGGATCATCGAGCTTCGCCGCGTGCGCGGTGTGCCCCATTTCGCCAACGACGATGATTGCGGTGTCCTGATCGAGCACCTGGTTGATCGTCACCATTTGCCCAAGCTTCATCAAGGTTTTGATCACCTCGGACGCCTTGACCGACATCTTGTGCGCGAGCTCGGCAACGGTAATCGTCTCGGGCACCGCGACGTCGCGCACCACTGCTTCAACCGGCAGCGGTGAAGCGGCAGCGCCATTGGCGTCTTCATGCCGGTCCGGCTTGCGATTGCCTCGTGGACCGCGCCAACCGCCGGCACCACCCGAGGTATCGCCGCGCGTTTTGAGAAGCCGTTTTTTCTGCTGCTCTTCGGACCAGCTCGACGCCAGCTTGCCCGACTTGACTTCCTTGACGCCGGGTTTCTTTTCGTCTTTCTTGGCACCAGGTTTGGCGTCGGTCTTGGCCGCCGGTTTGTGCAACGTGCCCACGGCAGCCGCGGCGACTGCTGCCGGCGCCGCTACGGGCTCCGGCGGCTTCACGACTTTCTTGGGCTCCGACATCATCGTCTTGATGGCGGCGACCTCGTCTTCTACAGCGCGCTTGGCGCGCGCCTGCGCATCGAGCGCCTGTTTGGCGACGAGCTCGGCTTCCTTCTGCGCGCGCTCCGCTCGGACCAGCTCCTCGCTGGCGGCGGTCTGGCGTGCCTGCACAGCGTGCAGATCGGTTTGTTCCTTCTGTTGCGCGTCGGCCAGTTCGCGCTGCGCACGGTCGGCCTTCTCACGGGCTGCTGCGGTTTGACGAGTGATCAGCTCGGCCTGTCGGCGTGCTTCTTCTTCGCGCTTGGCCAGTTCTGCTTCGTCGATAACCGGTGCAGCCGCCACATCGGTGGCAACCACCGGCTCGGATTCAGTCGTCGCGCCATCGCGCTTGACGAACACACGCTTCTTGCGCACCTCGACCTGAATCGTGCGCGCCTTTCCGGATGCATCGGCCTGCTTGATCTCAGTCGTCTGCTTGCGCGTCAGCGTGATCTTTTTCTTTTCCCCACCGCCGCCGTGCGCCTTGCGCAACGATTCGAGAAGACGTGACTTATCGTCTTCGCTCAACGCATCGGACTCGGCCTTCTTCAGGACCCCGGCCGCGCTCAATTGCTCGAGCAGCAACTGCGGCGGAACCCGCAGCTCCGTCGCAAACTGGGACACCGTGATACTTGCCATAGCTTCCCTACCCTTTTCTCTTACTGCTCAGCATCCGCAAACCAGTGCGCACGTGCCGCCATGATCAGCGTCTTGGCGCGCTCGTCGTCGATGCCGGTCATCTCAGTCAACTCGTCGACCGCCAGTTCTGCGAGGTCGTCGCGCGTGCGAATCGAATTCTCGGCAAGCTTGGCGGACAGCGCCGCATCCATGCTCTCGAGATCGAGCAGATCCTTTTCTGCCTGCTCGACGTTTTCCTCGCGCTTTATCGCCTCGGTCAACAACGCATTGCGCGCTCGCGTGCGCAGCTCCTCAACAGTCTCCTCGTCGAACGCATCGATCTCGAGCAGCTCATTGACCGGCACGTATGCGATTTCATCGAGACTTCCGAAACCTTCCGCGATCAGTATGTTGGCTATCTCCTCGTCGACGTCGAGCTTCTCGACAAACGTGGCACGGACCGACGATTGCTCGCCCTCCTGCTTGGTCGACGATTCTTCCGCCGTCATGATGTTGATCTGCCAGCCGGTCAACTCGGACGCGAGCCGAACATTCTGACCACTGCGGCCGATCGCGATCGCGAGATTATCTTCATCGACCACGACGTCCATCGCGTGTTTGTCTTCATCGACCAGGATCGAAGACACATTGGCCGGCGCCAGCGCACCAATCACAAATTGGGCCGGATCATCGGACCACAACACGATGTCGACCCGCTCGCCTGCAAGTTCGTTGGTGACCGCCTGCACGCGCGAGCCACGCATACCGACGCAAGTACCGATCGGATCGATGCGCCGATCATTGGTCCACACGGCAATCTTCGCGCGCACTCCCGGGTCGCGCGCGGCGGATTTGATCACCAGCAAACCCTGCTCGATTTCCGGAACCTCGAACTCGAACAGCTTCATCAAAATCTCGGGCGACGTGCGTGACAGAATCACTTGCGGCCCACGCGCGGTGCGATCGATTTTCTGCACGAAAGCGCGAATTCGATCGCCGATGCGCAGATTCTCCTTCGGGATCATGTCGGTACGCGGCAGCCGCGCTTCGACTTTGCCGATCTCAATAATCGCGTCGCCTTTGTCCATCCGCTTGATCGCGCCGCTGACGATCAAATCACCGCGCGCCAGGAAATCGTTTAGCGTCTGCTCACGCTCGGCGTCGCGAATTTTTTGCAGGATGACCTGCTTGGTGTCTTGCGCAAAACGGCGTCCGAGGTCCTGGCGCGGCAGCTGTTCTTCGATATGTTCTTCAAGCTCGATATCGGCCAGCTGCTCGCGCGCATCAGACAAAATAATATGGTGCCCGGGCTCCTGCAGCCCCGCTTCGTCGGGCACCACCAGCCAGCGACGAAAAGCGTCGTACTCGCCGGTTTCACGGTCGACTGAAACGCGAATGTCGACATCCTCCTCTGCGTAGAGCTTCTTGGTTGCGGTTGCGAGGGCGAGTTCAAGCGCGCCGAAAACGACGTCTTTCGGCACATTCTTTTCGCGCGCCAGCGCATCGACCAACAACAAGATTTCCCGACTCATGTCTGCTCGCTCCCCAAACTGCTTGAACCACTCATCCCCATCGCGGCGATATCAACATCCGCTTCCGAGCTGCCAGCAGCGCGCGCTGGCCGAAAGTCGAGTTCTGGCACCAATCGCGCGCTACCCACATCGGAAAAAGAAATCTCAACAACGGCTGCCGGCGCCGGTTCTGCCTGCTTTCGTTTCACGCTTCGCTGACCGTCCTTTGCAGCGCCGTTTTCCGGAGTCAATTGCAGCTGCAGACGTTCCGCGCCTGCAGCGCCAACCAGACTCACTAATGAGCCTCGCACGCGCTTGCGTCCGCCGATTGCGGCAGACGGCGCGTACAGCTGCACGTCGATTTCTCTGCCGACAAAGCGCGCAAAATCATCCAGTCCTTTTAGCGGACGGTCCAGGCCCGGCGACGACACTTCAAGCCGCTGATAGTCCACACCCTCAACCGCAAACAAATGCGACAACTGTGTGCTCACCCGCTCACAGTCTTTCAACCCAATACCTTCGGCTGCATCGAGCGTCACGCGCAACAAGCCACCACCCAGTCGCTCGACATCGACCAATTGATAGCCGAGTCCGTCAACCGTTCGCTGCACCAGTTCCAATAAACCGCGTGAAACTCCGGCCATTCGTACTCCACACCGGCGCCCAGCACTGAAGCTCGCCCGGAAATAAAAAATGGGCCGTGAAGCCCATTTCTTGCACCCATTACTTCTATCAACAGGCCTGCATGCCGACCAGTTCTATCGCTGGCTTGACTCTTCTGCTGCGAGTTCGCTGGACTGTTCGTCAATCAATCGTACAAATCTGCAGGCCAGCATTATATGCGGCTTAGCACGCGCGCAACAACCCTCGCGGACTTTTAAAAACTACGCGGCGGCGGCTTGCCACGCTTGAAGCGAGCCGGCCTTCCATTGTTTGGTAGTCCATGGCCGGCGGCGATATAC
>Ga0136638_10000023_pt1 | contig 21704 bp, 22 predicted proteins | sample AntDrymUQ8582206_2_FD_104671 | JGI IMG/M metagenome (GOLD analysis project Ga0136638, IMG submission 104671) | Polar desert sand microbial communities from Dry Valleys, Antarctica - metaG UQ858 (22.06) | ecosystem: Environmental > Terrestrial > Soil > Desert | place: Antarctica: Dry Valley...
CGATGGTCCGCACATCCTGGATCGGAGCTTTTCGGGAACCTACAAGGATTGACGCAAGGCCTGCAGGCGCCTTTCGGGGCGCTTGCGGCCTGACATCGATCGAGGCTCGGGCCGCGACTTAGGAGAAAGCATCATGGCCCGCGCCTGGCACCTCGCGTCGCGCCCGCAAGGCACCCCCACTTCCGATAATTTCGAGCTCAGGGACTATTCGCCGCCGCCGCTGGATGAGGGCATGGTCCGGGTCAGGAACCGCTGGCTGTCGGTCGATCCCTACATGCGCGGGCGCATGAACGACGTCAAAAGCTATGTCCCGCCGTTCCAGATCGGCGCGCCGATGGAGGGTGGGGCGCTCGGCGAGGTGGTCGAATCGCGCGCCGGGGGGTTCGCCCCCGGCGATCTCGTCACCTCGATGCTCGGCTGGCGGGACGAGGCCGTCGGTCCGGTAGCCGCTTTCAACAAGTTGCCTAATCTCGGCGTCGATCCGCAGCAGTGGCTGGGCAATCTGGGCCTTACCGGCGCGACCGCTTATTTCGGGTTGCTTCGCGTCGCCGCGGCCAGGGAAGGCGACATCGTCTTCGTCTCGGCCGCCGCCGGCGCGGTCGGCTCGGCCGTGGTGCAGATTGCCAAGGCGCGCGGGATGACCGTCATCGGATCGGCCGGCGGCGCGGAAAAATGTGCGTGGGTGCGCGATCTCGGCGCCGACGCGTGCGTCGATTACAAGGCGGGACCGGTCGTCAAAGGGCTGATGGAAGCAGCACCCAAGGGGATCGACGTCTATTTCGACAATGTCGGCGGCGATCATCTCGACGCCGCCTTCGCCGCGGCGCGCAACGAGGCGCGCTTTGCGATCTGCGGGATGATCGATAGCTATAATGGCGGCGAGTCTCCTTCTTTTCGCTACATGATGCGGATCATTTCGGCTCGCATCCGCGTCGAAGGCTTCATTTTCACCGACTATATGGCCGAAATGCCCGAATTCGTGCGCGAAATGGGCGGCTGGATCGCGAGTGGCCAGATGCAGTCGCGCGAGACCGTGCATGAGGGGCTAGAATCCGCCCCCGAAGCCTTCCTCGGCCTGTTCAGCGGCGGCAATATGGGCAAGATGCTGGTTAAGCTCTAGCGCTCACCGCCGTTAAAGGTGCAGTCGGCCGGATTGCCGCTTTGCAACCCGGTCCTAAGCGCCGCCGTGCGCTGGGCCGATGTACCGTGGGTGAAACTTTCGGGGACGACGCGCCCCTGTGTCGCTTTTTGCAGCGTGTCGTCGCCGATCGCCGCCGCGGCGCGAAGGCCTTCCTCGACATCGCCGGGCTCCAGACGGTCGCGGTTGTTGGCCGCCCATACCCCGGCATAGCAATCGGCTTGCAGCTCGACCTGCACTTGGACTGCATTCCCCGCCGCACGCGATGACGACGCCTGCGCGCGGCGTGCGCCATCAAGCGTGCCTTCGAGTTGTTGGATATGATGCCCGACTTCGTGGGCGATGACATAGGCCTGCGCAAAATCGCCCGCGGCGCCAAAGCGGCTCTGAAGCTCGCCGTAAAAGTTGGTGTCGATGTAGATCTTGTTGTCGGTCGGGCAGTAGAATGGTCCCATCGCCGATTGCGCCGCCCCGCAGCCCGAGCTGCCCCCCTGGGGTCCGTAAAAGATGAAGCCGGCGGGTTGATAGCGCTGGCCGGACTGCTGGAAGATCTTGCCCCAGGTATCCTCGGTCGACGCGAGAACTTGGCACGAGTAACGGCTCGCCTGATCGACGGCGCAGGCCTCGGTCGCGGTGCCTCCGGCCGCTGCGGTCGTGCCGGGCTGGGTCGGGGAAACAACTCCGGACCCGCCGCCGCCGAACATCCCGAGCATCCATGCGCCGAGGAGCACGACGACGATGCCGCCGATCCCGAAACGACTGCCGACCAGGCTGAGAATGAGGCCGAGGCCGCCGCCCATGCCGCCGCCGCCGCCGAAGCTCTGACCGCGCTGGTCGCCGACGTTGTCGCTGGTCCGATAATCGTCGAGCTTCATGAGGAGACTCCCAGGACGAGGGTTACGCTTGTGCAACAATGCGTCGGGGCGAGCGCGGTTGCAATGCGCGGCGCGCTCGGGGAAGATGACGACAGGAGACGCCGATGTTCCTTGAAGGCAAGTCCGCGATCATCACCGGGTCGACCTCGGGAATCGGGCTCGCCATCGCCAAGGCGTTGAGCGCGGCCGGCGCGCGCGTCATGATCAACGGTTTCGGTGATCGTTCGGCGATCGAATCGGCCCTCGTGCAGGTCGGCGGCGCGATCTATAGCGACGCCGACATGGCCGATTCGGATGCGATCGAATCGATGGTCGAACGCTGCGCTGTCGAGCTTGGCGGTCCCGACATCCTCGTTAACAACGCGGGCATCCAGCATGTCGCCCCGGTCGACGCCTTCCCGCCCGAAAAATGGGACGCGATCGTCGCCGTCAACCTGTCGTCGGTGTTCCACACAACCCGGGCTGCGGTGCCGGCGATGCGCCAGAAGGGCTGGGGCCGGATCGTCAACACAGCATCGGCGCACAGCCTGGTCGCGAGCCCCAACAAGTCGGCCTATGTCGCAGCCAAGCATGGGGTGGCGGGCTTCACCAAATCGGTCGCGCTCGAGCTCGCGCAAAGCGGGGTCACCGCCAACTGCATTTCGCCCGGCTACGTCTGGACCACGCTGGTGGAAAACCAGATTCCCGACACGATGGCGGCGCGAAACCTGACCCGCGAGCAAGTGATGAACGACGTCCTGCTCGCCGCGCAACCGACCAAGAAATTCGTCACCGTCGGTCAGGTCGCGAGCCTCGCGCTTTACCTGTGCCGCGACGAAGCGAGCGCGATCACGGGCGCCAACCTGTCGATCGACGGCGGCTGGACCGCGCAATGAGAGTAGCGCTCACGCTCGTCGTGGCGGCGCTTTCGCTCGCTGGCTGCGCGCATCGCGGTCCCCAGGCCGAACCTGCCCCGCCCAATTGGCGCGCGGTCGCGACCCAGATCGACCGCGGCCGCATTCGCGACTGGCGCACCGGGTGGATCGAGGCGCTGCGAAGCGCGCACGCCGCGGGCCATTCCGCGGACATCGCCAATGAAGGCGTCCTGCTCCAACCAGACGCCGCCCTCGCCGGGGCGGAGCTTCCCGACGGCCTCTACGGCTGCCGCGTTATCAAGGTCGGCGCCAGGTCGGAGGGCCTGCTCGACTATATCGCCTATCCGCAATTCGACTGTCGCGTCGCGCGCGAGGACGGCCTTCGCCACTTCGTCAAATTGAGCGGATCGCAGCGCCCGGTCGGCCACCTCTATCCCGAAAACGACCGCCGCATGGTCTTTCTCGGCACGTTGACGCTTGGAGACGAGCGAATGGCGATGAAATATGGCCAGGACCGCGAGCGCAACCTTGCCGGAGTGCTGGAGCGCATCGGCCCCGAGCGTTGGCGGCTGGTGCTGCCTTACCCGCATTTCGAATCCAAATTGGACGTGATCGAGCTCCTCCCCCGCACTTCCCGGAGACCCTGATGATCAAGACATTCTCGTGGATTGCCGCCGCGACCCTGGCTGCAGCCCCGGCCGCGGCCCAATTGCGCGAAGCGGTTGCTAAGGATTTGCCGTCGCTCCTCACGCTTTACCGCGACCTTCACGCCAATCCCGAACTGTCGATGCAGGAGGTCCGCACTCCGGCCAAGCTTGCCGCCGAGGCGAAGCGGTTAGGCTTTCAGGTCACCACCGGGGTCGGCAAGACCGGGGTCGTCGCGGTGATGAAGAACGGGCCCGGCCCGGTGCTCATGCTGCGCGCCGACATGGACGGGCTTCCGGTGATCGAGCAGACCGGGCTTCCCTACGCCAGCAAGTTGAAGGCGACGAGCAGGGCGGGGGTGGAAAGCGGCGTGATGCACGCGTGCGGCCACGACATCCACATGACGAGCTGGGTCGGCGCGGCGCGGCGGCTCGCGGCCACGAAAGACCGCTGGTCGGGAACGCTGGTCATGATCCTGCAGCCGGGGGAAGAAACCGGCGAGGGCGCCAAGGCGATGCTCGCCGACGGGCTCTACACGCGTTTTCCAAAGCCCACTCACGCCATTGCCTTTCACGACGCCGCCGCGCTTCCCGCGGGAATGATCGGATATTCGCCGGGCTACGCGCTGGCCAACGTCGATTCGGTCGATATCGATGTGCGCGGGATCGGCGGCCACGGCGCCTACCCTCACACCACGCGCGATCCGATCGTGCTGGCGAGCCGGATCGTCACCGGGCTGCAGATGCTGGTCAGCCGCGAAAACGACCCGCAATCGCCCGCCGTCGTCACCGTTGGCAGCTTCCACGCCGGCGCCAAGCACAACATCATTTCGGACAATGCCCAGCTCTTGCTGACGGTGCGGAGCTACAGCGCCGAGACGCGCAAATTGCTTCTGGACGGCATCCGCCGGGTGGCGCGCGGCGAGGCAATCGCGGCGGGAATGCCCGAGGATCGCATGCCGGTGGTGACCGTGCGCGAGGCCGAATACACCCCCGCGACTTTCAACACCGAAGCCTTGACGACCAGCACCGTCGCCGCGCTCACCGGCGCATTCGGCGCGGCCCGCGTGATCAAGGTTCCGGCGGTGATGGGGGGTGAGGATTTCAGCCTGTTCCATCTCGCCGACAAGCGAATCGAAAGCCTGATCTTCTGGGTAGGGGGAACGCCCAGGGCTCAGTATGACAAGGCCGGCGGCGACCCCGCCAAACTGCCCTCGCTTCACAGCCCCTTCTGGGCGCCCGATCCCGAACCGACGATCGCCACCGCCACCGAAGCCATGGTCGTCGCGGCGATGGGAGTGTTGGGGAAGGGGGACTAGCTCCGGCTGGCGTCGTCGAGACGGCCGATCTGGTCGGCCGTAAGTGCCAGCTGCATCGCGCCGAGCAGATCGTTTAGCTGCTCGACGCTGGTCGCACTGGCAATCGGCGCGGTGACGCCAGGCTGCGCGGCGACCCAGGCGAGGGCGACCTGGGCCACGGTCGCGCCGCTTTCGCAGGCGACCGTGTCCAGTGTGTCGAGGACCGCCGTGCCGCGCGCGTTTAGATATTTCGCCATTCCCTGCCCGCGAACGCTTTTGCTAAAGTCGCGCTCGGACAGATATTTTCCGGTCAGGAAGCCCGAGGCGAGGCTGAAATATGTCAGCACGCCGATGTTGCGGTCGATGCATAGCCGCTGGAGCGCCCCCTCGAATTTGTCGCGGACCATGAGGTTCAATTCGGGCTGAAGGACCTGGTAGCGCACGAATCCTTCACGATCCGAAATCGCGAGCGCTTCGTCCAGCCGATCGGCGGTGAAGTTGGACGCACCCAGCACACGGACTTTCCCCTCCTTCACCAACTGGTCGAAGGCGCGCAGTGTCTCCTCCATCGGCGTATCGGGGTCGTCGCGATGCGCATAATAAAGATCGATATGGTCGGTCCCCAGCCGCGCCAGCGACGCCTCCACCGCGGCCGCGATACGCGCAGGTTCCAGAGCTGCGCCGCCCTCGCCGGGTAACATCCCGACCTTGGTCGCGATCAACACATCGTCGCGCCGGCCGCGTCGCTTGAGCCAATGCCCGAGCAGGGTTTCGGATTCGCCGCCTTTGTGCCCGGGCACCCATGCCGAATAGACGTCGGCGGTATCGATCATGGTTCCGCCCGCGTCCAGGAAACGGTCTAGGATCGCGAAGGCCCTGTCGCCGCTAGCGGTAAAGCCGAACACGTTTCCGCCCAGGATCAGTGGCGGGGTGTGCAACCCGCTGCTGGCGATTTCGCGGAGTTGTGTCATTCTTGTCTCTCCGCTTGGCTTGCCGCGACCGCTTCACGCACGCGCTGGCTCGACCCGCGCTTGACGATCAGGACCGACGCCTTGGTGACGATCACCGTCATATCCTCGACGTCGATCAGGCTGACCTGCACCCCCTCGGCCCGCACCAGTAAGTTATGGCTGTCGATGGCGAGCACCTCGCCGCGAAGCGCGTTGCCGTCGGCATCCTTGTCCAAAATCTCGTAAAGCGCATCCCAGCTTCCGACATCGGACCAGCCCATGCTGACCGGAACGACCGCGACACGGCTCGCCTTTTCCATGACCGCAACATCGATCGACAGCGAAGGCGATGCCGCGAACGCGGCTTTGGCCGGCAAAAGCCGCCTGCCGTCGCGCACCGCGCCCGCCATCGCCGCACCCGCCGCGTCCAGGATCTTCGGAGCATGGATGCCAAGCGCGTCCAGATAAGCGCCCGCGCGAAACATGAATATGCCGCTGTTCCAGACGAAACGTCCGTTTGAAAGATATCCTTCCGCCGCCGCCCGATCGGGTTTTTCAACGAAGCGCGCGGCCGCATCAACCTCTGCGGACAACGGTTCGCCCCTCTCGATATAGCCGAAGCCCGTCTCCGCACGGTCGGCTGTGACGCCGAAGGTCAGCAGCCACCCCGCGGCGGCCAGACCCCGCCCCGCATCGATCGCGGCCTGAAATGCACCGACATCCCCAATGACGTGGTCGCTCGGCATGACGAGCAAGAGGTCGTCGGGGACCCGCGCTAATGCCGCGAGTGCGATCGCTGCCGCGGTGTTTCGTCCGCATGGCTCCAGGATAAGCGTCGCATCACCTCCGTCGGCGTCGGCAAGCTGCGACACGATATCGCCATCGTTTCGCGCGTTTGCGACCACCAGCGGCGCGGCAAATCGCGACCGGTCGGCGACCCGCGCCGCGGTTAGCTGGAGCATCGTCTCCGTGCCAGTCAGCGCAAGCAACTGCTTGGGCATTTCGGGGCGCGAGAGGGGCCATAGCCGGGTTCCAGCCCCACCCGACAGGATTACGGGAACGATCGGCGCCATCTGCTTTCCCATGCCGAGCGGCCAAGCCGAAAAAACCGGTGTCGGCAAGCTTTCAGGATATCTTTGTCAATTTTTGCGACACTCGGCACAGGTGTCGGAATGTTTGACGCCGGCAAGCGACGGGTAGAAGGTAAACGACGCCAAGCGTATCATGGTCAGGCTGTTCAAACATTATGTGCCGCATTCGGTACTGCTTATCGGGATGATCGATTTCATCCTGTTGCTGCTTGCTGCCGAAAGCGCATGGGTGCTTCGCGCCTGGCAGATCGGGATGGACTTTACACCGCTCGGCGAACGGTGGCCGCAATTGCTGACCTTCGCGGTCGCGCTGAGCGCCGCGATGATCGCCGTCGGAACCTACGGAATCGAAGCCCTGCAATCGTTGAAGTTCGCCACCGCGCGGCTGCTCGTCGCTGTCTCGCTCGGTGTCATCCTGATTTCGCTGATGTCTTTTCTGTTTCCGGGTGTGACGTTGTGGCGGTCCAATTCGCTCTACGCGATGGCGATTTCGGTGGTGCTGCTCATCGGCGTTCGCGGGCTGCTCGGCCAGCTTCTCGGCAGCGAAGGCTTCCGCCGGCGCGTGCTTGTCTTGGGCGCAGGCCTGCGCGCGGCGCGCATCGGCGAGCTTTCGAGGCGGCGCGGCGCGAGCTTCACGATCGTCGGCCATGTCACGATGAACGACGGGCCGCAAGCCGTTCCGGATGCGGTCAACCGTGCCGATATTCCCAACCTAGCCGCCCACGTCGAGCAGCTAGGTGCAAGCGAGGTCGTCCTGGCACTCGAGGAGCGGCGCAACGCCCTGCCGCTCTCGGATCTGCTCCGCGTCAAGACAACTGGCGTCTACGTCAATGACCTGTCTTCGTTTTTCGAGCGCGAAACGGGCCGCGTCGACCTCGACAGCGTCAACCCGAGCTGGCTGATATTCTCGGACGGTTTCTCGTCCGGCCAGCGCTTGTCGAGCTGGGCAAAGCGGTTGTTCGACCTGATCGTCAGCCTCGCCGCGCTGATCCTGGCCGCGCCGATCATCGCCGTGACTGCGATTATCGTCAAAATCGAGAGCCGTGGACCCGCCTTTTTCCGGCAGCGCCGCGTCGGGCTTTACGGCGAGCCGTTCGAAATCCTCAAGCTGCGCTCGATGCGGCAGGACGCCGAAGTCGGCGGCAAGGCGGTCTGGGCTCAGAAGGACGATCCGCGCATCACGCGAGTCGGAGCGATCATCCGCAAGCTTCGTATCGACGAGCTTCCGCAGGCCTGGAGCGTTCTTCGCGGCGACATGAGCTTCGTCGGTCCGCGGCCCGAGCGGCCGCAATTCGTGCTAGATTTGGAGGCCCGGCTGCCCTTTTATGCCGAACGCCACATGGTCAAGCCCGGCATCACCGGCTGGGCGCAGGTCAATTATCCCTACGGCGCGTCGATCGAAGACGCCCGCCACAAGCTTGAATACGATCTCTATTACGCCAAAAACTATACGCCTTTCCTCGATATCCTCATCATGCTGCAGACGGTGCGGGTCGTGCTCTGGCGGGACGGGGCGCGTTGATGCTGGTTACGCTCATCTCGTTCTGGACGCACGCGCTTGCCGCGGTCTTGTTCACTTCGCTCGCGCTATGGCGTTTGCAGGCAGTGCTGGCAGGGAGGGGCGGACGCACGCTTGTCACGGCAATCGCAGCAACGGCGCTTTGGGCGTGGCTCGCGGCGATCGAGGGGTCGGAGACGGCGTTCGCTCCGCTTGCCGAAAGCGTGCGCAATTTGCTGTGGCTGGGCTTCACATCGCTGCTCATGCGCGATGAGACGCGCGACGAGCGCCAGCGCGGTGCTCGGGTCGTCTTTTTTTCAATCGCGGGCATCGTCGTCTTGCAACTGGCGCTCGACATTGTGCCTCTGCTGATCGCAGCCTCGCCGGCGGTCTTGGCGGCGATCGCCTCGACCGGTCATATTTTGCGGATTACGACCGCGGCCGGGGCGCTCGTCCTGGTCCACAACCTCTACGGCCAGGCTGCGCCCGAAGCGCGCGGGGCCATCCGCTTGCCGATGATTGGGCTCGCTTCATTATGGCTCTACGACCTCAACCTCTACACGGTCGCGTATCTGTTCGAGGGGCGGCACGTTGAAATAGCGGCGATGCGCGGTGCCATTGTCGCCGCGACCGCGCCGCTTTTCGCGTTGGCGAGCCGCCGGCCCGCCGACTGGCGCATCAAGCTGTCGCGTGCTGCAACTTTCCAGTCGCTCTCGTTGGCCGCCATATGCGCTTATTTCGTGGTCATGACGATTACGGCGAGCGCGGGTGAAGCGACGGGCTGGGCCTGGGTACGCGGCGCGCAGGTCGTTCTTCTCGTCGCCATGACAGCCGTAGCCGCCGTCCTCATTCCATCTGGGCGGGCGCGGGCGTGGCTTCGCGTGACGATTACCAAGCACCTTTTTCAACATCGTTACGACTATCGAGGCGAGTGGCTGCGGTTCACGCGTCTGATGGGCGAAGCGAAAATCGACGCCGCACCGCTCGGCGAGCGCGCGGTCAAGGCGATCGCCGACATCGTAGAAGCGCCTGCGGGACTTTTGCTTGCTCCGGACGATGGAGGGCGTCTCGAAGTCGCTTCGCGGTGGAACTGGGCGGATGCCTGGCGTAGCGGCCCCGCCGACATGGTGTTCGGCGCCGCGCTCGCGCGCGATGGCCGGATCGTCGACTTCGCCGCACTTCGCGCTGGGACAGGTGCGTCACGCGATCGCGCCACTCCCGTTCCCGAATGGATGCTCGTCGACGAGAGTATTTGGGCCGCGATTCCGCTTATCCACGAGGACCGGCTGGCCGGCCTCGTCCTGCTCGCGGCACCGCCCGTCATGCGCGCTCTCGACTGGGAGGACTTCGATCTTCTGCGCACTGCCGCGAGAGGCGCGGCAAGCTACCTTGCGGAAGCACGCGGGCAAGAAGCATTGGCCGAGACCGAACGCTTCAGCGAGTTCAACCGCCGTTTCGCGTTCATCCTTCACGACATCAAGAATCTGGTGAGCGGGCTTAGCTTGCTTGCGCGCAATGCCGAGCGTCACGCAGGCAATCCCGAGTTTCGCAACGATATGGTCGCAACACTCAAGACGTCGGTCGACAAAATGAATCACCTTCTCTTGAAACTTACTCCGCGCGAAAACCTGATGACCGAGGCTCCGCGTCCGCTCGCTTTGGCGCCGCTCTTGACCGCGCTGGTCGCGGGCAAGAGCAAACGTCACGATGTCCGGCTCCTAGGCGATGTTGGCGGTTACGTTCTTGCCGACCCCCACGGTCTCGAGGAGGCGCTTGGCCATCTCGTCGACAATGCCGTCGATGCAAGCGCGCCCGACGCTCCCGTCCTTATCAAGGTCGCCCATAACGGCGATGAGATCGGCATTGCCGTGATCGATCATGGCCCCGGTATGTCCGCCGATTTCGTTCGCAAGGAGCTGTTCCAGCCCTTCTCCTCCACCAAGGCCAACGGTTTCGGGATTGGAGCGCACCAAGCCCGTGCGCTGGTTACGGCGATGGGCGGGAGCCTAGCGGTCGACAGTCGCCAAGGTGCCGGAACGCGCTTCACGGTCTGCCTTCCCTCCATCGCGCGAGGGGCGCTCGCAGCATGAGCGTCGACGCCAAGCTCAAACTGCTCATCGTCGAAGATGACGAGGGGCTACAGCGGCAGCTGCGCTGGTCTTATGACGATTATGAAGTGCTCATTGCCGGCGACCGAGAAACGGCGTTGACCATCATGCAAAGCGAGCATCCCCCGGTCGTGACGCTCGATCTCGGCCTGCCCCCCGATCCAGACGGAGCGAGCGAGGGGTTTGCTACTTTGACGGGCCTGCTCAAAATTGCGCCTGAGACTAAGATCGTCGTCGCTTCCGGCCACGGCGCGCGTCAGAGCGCACTCGATGCGATCGCCGCGGGCGCTTATGATTTCTATCAAAAACCGATCGACATCGACGTGCTTGGCATGATCGTAAGCCGCGCCTTCCAGCTGCATGGCATTGAGGCCGAAAATCGCCGCCTCGCGGCGACCGCCGGGAGCACGGCGCTTGGCGGATTGATAACGGCATCGCCCGAAATGCTGAAAGTCGCGCGCACCATCGAGCGGGTCGCCGACACCGACGTTTCGGTAATGCTGCTCGGCGCGAGCGGGACCGGCAAGGAATTGCTCGCCCGTGGCATTCACGATCAAAGCCGCCGCAAATCCGGCGCCTTTGTCGCCATCAATTGCGCGGCGATCCCGGAAAACCTGCTCGAGGCCGAATTGTTCGGCTACGAACGCGGGGCGTTCACGGGCGCAGTCAAGACCACCGAAGGCAAGGTTGAATTGGCGCAAGGGGGGACACTCTTCCTCGATGAAGTCGGCGACATTCCGCTCCCTCTTCAGGTCAAGCTGCTGCGCTTCCTTCAGGAGCGCACGATCGAGCGGATCGGCGGGCGCAAAGCCATTGCAGTCGACACCCGCATCGTCACGGCAACCCATCAGAATCTCGACGCGATGATCGCGGGGGGCCGTTTTCGCGAAGATCTCTATTATCGCCTTGCGGAGATCGTCGTTCGTATTCCCTCGCTCGGCGAGCGCCCGGGAGACGCGGTTCTGCTCGCCCGCCATTTCATCGCCCGCTACGCGAGCGAACTGCGCCGGCCGGTCAAAAGTTTCGCTCCGGATGCGCTGGCCGCGATCGAAGCATGGGGCTGGCCGGGCAACGTGCGCGAGCTCGAAAACCGCATTAAGCGCGCCGTCATTATGGCCGACGGCAAGGGCGTTTCGGCGAGCGATCTCGATCTTGAGAGCGGTAACGACGCTGGGCCGGTCGACCTTCGCGGCGCGCGCGAGGCCACCGACCGCCGGGTGATCGGCGCGGCACTGGCGCGCGCGGATAACAATATTTCGAGCGCGGCCCGGCTGCTCGGGATCAGCAGGCCGACGCTCTACGATCTCATGAAACAATATGAGATGCAGCCGTGAAACGGATTGCCCTGATGCTGGGCCTGCTGGTTGCCCCCACGATGGCGTCGGGCGGTTCGCTTGAGCGCGGGGTCAAGGCTCTGGAGGCGGGACGTCCGCGGGTCGCGCGCATTGAATTCATGAACGCGATCAAGGCTGCTCCCAACAGGCCCGAACCGCACCTCATGCAGGCCCGCACTTTCCTGCTTTTGGAAGATGGCGTCGCTGCGGAGGCAGAAGTTCGCCGCGCGCGTTCGCTCGGAGCGGCGGCGGGCGACACGCGGCATCTGCTCGCTGAAGCGCTCCTTCTACAAGGCGATGGCGAGCGGGCCTTGGCGGCGGTTACCGACGGGCCGTCGCATTTTCCGGCGGCGGCTGAGCACGCCCAGGGCAGGGCTTTGGCCGCTCTCGGGCGGCCGGCGGAGGCTGCGCGAGCCTTCGGCGAGGCGCTTCTTCTGGCGCCCAACGATCCTCGACTTTGGCTGAACCTTGCGCGCTTCCGGCTCCAGACCGGAGAGCGCGCGGGCGCGATCGCGGCTGCGGACCGCGCGCTCCAAATTGCTCCTGGAAGTGTTCGAGGGATCGTCTTGCGCGGCACGCTGGTACGCGATCAATATGGTCTCAAGGCGGCCCTGCCCTGGTTCGACCGGGCGCTCGCTATCGATCCGGACGATGTTTCGGCAATGCTCGAACGCGCCGCGACGCTAGGCGAGCTTGGACGATATCGCACGATGCTCGCTGCAACCCGCAAGGTGCTCGCTCTTCGGCCCGGCAACGGACAGGCGCGCTATTTGCAGGCGGTACTCGCCGCGCGCGCGCGCAATTTCGATCTTGCGCGCACGCTCCATCAAAAAACGAGCGCTTCGCTTGCAGCAAGTCCGTCAAGTTTGCTGCTTGGCGCGATCATCGACGTGCATGGCGGCAACGATGAGCAAGCGATCGGCCGTCTGGAGACCCTGTATGCCGCCCAGCCTGGTAATCTCGCCGTGCGAAGGCTGATGGGGCTCGCGCAACTACGCAAGGGCGACGCCGCGAGCGCGATCGCGGCGCTCCGGCCGCTCGATACGCGCGCACGGACCGACAGCTATGCGCTCACCTTGCTTGCGGCCGCGCACGCGCGTTCTGGAGACAAGGAGCGGGCTCGGCGCGCTCTTGAGTTGGCGGCGAGCCCCGCGAGCGGATCCGGACTGCTGACCCCTGATCTCGGCCGCGCCTTGCAGGGCGCGGCCTACAATGGTGCTGCCGGAGCGCGATACGATCTTGCAAACGGCAATGCCGGCGGCGCGCTAGCCGCTGCGCGGCAAATTCAAGCTCAAAGTGCCGGAGCCCCCGAGGCCCACTTGATGGCCGGAGATATGCTTTTTCTGACCGGGAACATGGCTGGAGCCGCGTCAGCCTTTAGAGAAGCCGCAAATCTCACCTTCAACCAGCCTATTGCGCTTCGACTGGTCGAGGCTTTGCAGCAATCGGGAAATGGCGAGGCTGCCCGCGCAACCCTCGCATTATTCCTCGATCAGAACCCGCGCAGCCTGCCGGCGCTGCTCCTGCTCGGCAACATGCGCGTTGCCGCGAGGGATTGGGACGGAGCGATCGTCGCTTACGAGAGCGTCCGCAGCCGAACCGGAGATCATGACGCCGCGCTGCTCAACAATCTCGCCTGGGCGAATTTCGAACGCGGCGGGAAGCCTCAAGCGCTGGCCCATGCCAAGCGCGCATACCGGATCGCGCCCGGCAATAGCGCGACCCAAGATGCTTATGGCTGGATGATGCTCAATAACGGCGGCGAGCGCGCAACGGCCATGTCGCTTCTCCATCGGGCCTGGTTGGCGCGGTAGACAGGCTCTTCCGCCTCGATCAAAATAGCGTGTGACGATGCCAGGACCCGCCATGCGCCTGATCACTCTTGCCGCCCTCCTCATCGCCGCGCCAGCGGCGTCGCAGGTGCCGCAGATAAACTTCCCCGCGAACGTGCCCGTGGTGGGTATTTTGGTGACCCAGGTCGTCGAAAGCGGTCCCGATCTCGCACTGTTCGACGTCGGGGTGAGCAGCACGGCGACGACCGTGACCGGCGCAATCACCGAAAACGTGCGCAAGATGGACAACATCATCACGCGCATCCGCAGCGCCGGGGTCGCCGCGCGCGAGGTGCAGACCACGGGGATCAGCCTATATCCGCAACGGAGCAACCCGAGCCGGCTCGCGAACGTACCTACACCCAGCCGCGCATCGTCGGCTACACAGCGGGCAACAATGTGCGTGTGCGTTACCGGCGTCTGACCGAGGTGGGCAAGTTGATCGACGCGCTGGTCGCGGCGGGCGCCAATAACGTCAATGGCCCCAATTCACGATCGAAGACCCCGTGACGCGGCTCGCGCAGGCGCGCGACGAGGCGCTGGAAACGGCGCAGCAACGGGCAAGCTACTATGCGGGCAAGCCAGGCGCGCGGATGGTGCGGCTATTGTCGGTCACCGAAGGCGCGCAGGGACGAAGCTACGGGCACGATATGATGTACGCCAATACCCAGTCGATGAGCGTGGTGAGTGCTGAAAGTGCGCCGCCGCCGCCCTCGCCGGTCGAATCGGGGCGAATCGCGACTAGCGTGACGCTGTTCGTTCAATACGCGCTCGAGCGCTAGGCAAGCGCTTCGGCCATCGCTGCCACTTCGAGCCATCGCGCTTCGGCCGCTTCGCGCTCGTCGCGGGCGGCAGAGACCGCCTTCATCAAAGCGGCGAAGCGCGCCGGATCGCTCGCGTAGAGTTCGGGGTCGCCAAGCGCCTTTTCGTCGCGCACGATAGCAGCGGTCAGCGCCTCGACCCGGCCGGGCAGCAAATCGAGATCGCGCTGATCCTTGAAGCTGAGCTTAGTCGCGGCCCGCGGCGGCGGCGCCAGGGGAGCAACCCGACGCGTTTCGCGCTTGGCTGCAGGCGCGGCGCGCCTCTTTTCCCAATCCTCGTAGCCGCCAGCGACGATATCGACTTTGCCCGATCCATCGAGCCCCAGCGTGATTGTCACCGAGCGATCGAGGAAATCGCGGTCGTGACTGACGATGAGTACGGTCCCCTCATAGTCGGCAATGACTTCTTGCAAGAGGTCGAGCGTTTCGAGGTCGAGGTCGTTGGTGGGTTCGTCGAGCACGAGCAAATTGGAGGGGCGAGCGAATTCGCGGGCGAGCAACAGCCGCGAGCGTTCGCCGCCTGACAAGGTGCCGATGGGGGCATCGACCAGGCTGGGATCGAACAGAAAATCCTTGAGATAGCCGCCGATATGCTTGCGTTGCCCGCGGACATCGATCCAGTCGCCGCCGTCGGCGAGGATGTCTCGGACCGATTTGGCCGGATCGAGCAACTGGCGCTGCTGATCGATGACGATGGCATCGAGCGTCCTGGCGCGAACGACCGTGCCTTCGTCGGGTTCGATCACGCCGGTCAGGAGCTTCAAGAGCGTCGTCTTGCCCGCGCCATTGGCACCGACGACGCCGATGCGATCGCCGTGCGTGATGCGAAGGGTGAAATCCTTGACGATCGTGCGCCTTGTACCGTCGGGGGCGCCGAAGTGCTTGGCGACCTTGTTCGCGTCGATGACCATCTTGGTACGCACGTCGTTGCTCGCCATGCCGAGCTTGGCGACGCCCGCGGGCCCGAGCATCGCGGCGCGGGCCGCGCGCATTTCGCCGAGCTTGGCGAGGCGACCCTGATTTCGCTTGCGCCGCGCGGTTACGCCGCGCTGGAGCCAGTGGAACTCGAGCTTCAATCGGGCGTCCATCTTCTGCGTGGCGCGGGCTTCCTCGGCGTAGATTTGCTCGGTCCAGGCCTCGAAGCCACCGAAGCCGATTTCCGCGCGGCGGAGAGTGCTGCGATCGAGCCACAGCGACGAGCGCGTCAGGCGCTTCAAGAAGGTCCGGTCGTGGCTGATGGCGATGAAGGCGCCGTTGTAGCGGCTCAGCCAGTCCTCCAGCCACTGGATCGCGGCAAGATCGAGATGATTGGTCGGTTCGTCGAGGAGCAGGACATCGGGCTCCCGCGCCAGGGCTCGCGCGATCGCGGCCCGCCGCCGCTCGCCGCCGCTCGCCGATCCCGCGGGCCGATTGAGATCGATGCCGATCTGGCCGGCGATCGCGTCGACCGCGTGGACGGGCGGCGCGTCGTCTCCCGCAAGCGTAAAATCGCGCAGCGTCGCGAAGCCGGCGAGGGCGGGATCCTGTTCGAGCAACACAACTCGCGATCCCGGCACGATCGTGCGCCTTCCGCTATCGGCCTCGATCGCGCCGGCAAGGCATTTCAGCAGCGTCGTCTTGCCCGCGCCGTTGCGCCCGATCAGCGCCATCCGATCGCGCGGCTGGATGAACAGGTCGAGGTCCCTGAACAGCCAGCTGTCTCCCTGGCGCAGGCCGAGGCCTTCATAGCTGAGTATCGGCGCGGCCATGGGGCTAGTTAGCCGGGTTCACATTCGGTTCAATGGCTTGCCCGTAGTCCTAACAATTGTTGTAAAGGCGTACCCGTGATGTCGATTCCCTCCTTCTCTCTCCTGATCGCATTAGTGGCGGCGACGGCATTCGCGCCGGCGGCCGCCGCGCGTCCACGCGAACAGGACATGGCGTATCAGGAAGCCCAAAAGGGCAAGATCATGCCGCTGCCCAGGATCGAGCAGCGGGTACGCGATCACCCCGGGCTTCGCGGCGCGACCTATCTGGGACCGGAATTCTACGGCGGCACGGTCATTTACCGCCTCAAGTTCATGCGCGCGGGGCGCGTCATTTGGGTCGATGTCGACGCGCGCACGGGACGCATCCTCGCGACCTCCGGCGATTGACCTTTCGCGCCAGCCGCGCCAGCACTGCATCCCGGTAGCCGGCCTGCCGGTCCGAAAGGAGGCACGATGCGCGTTCTGATCGTCGAGGACGAACCCAATCTTGGCCGCCAGCTGCGCTCGACGCTGGAAGGCGCGGGCTATGCGGTCGACCTTGCGACCGACGGCGAAGACGGTCTCTATCTCGGCCAGACCGAAAGCTACGACGCGGTCGTTCTCGATCTGGGCTTGCCCGAGATAGACGGGCTGACCGTGCTCGACCGCTGGCGCAAGGAAGGCAAGGCGACTCCGGTGCTGGTTCTTACCGCGCGCGACAGCTGGTCGGACAAGGTGGCCGGCCTCGACGCGGGCGCGGACGATTATCTCGCCAAGCCATTCCAGACCGAAGAGCTGATCGCGCGGCTTCGCGCTCTCATCCGCCGTGCTTCGGGCAATGCCAGCTCGGAACTCGTCGCCGGCGATGTCCGGCTCGATACGCGATCGGGTAAGGTGACGCTCGCCGGCGAGCCGGTCAAACTCACCGCGCAGGAATATAAGCTGCTTTCATACCTTCTCCACCACAAGGGCAAGGTGGTCAGCCGGACTGAGCTTATCGAGCATATTTACGATCAGGACTTCGACCGCGATTCCAACACGATCGAAGTCTTCGTCACCCGCATTCGCAAAAAGCTCGGCGCCGAAGTCATCACCACCATCCGCGGGCTCGGCTATTCGCTGGAAGATCCGGGCACACCGTAATTGCACCGGGGCGGGCTCTGAGACCAAGTTCAGGGTGAAATGATCCGGATGGCCATCGAACAGACCCGCGCACTTCCCCGCCGACGCGGCAGCGTTTCGCTTACCCGGCGCATGATCGGCGTCGCGGCGCTGTGGATCGTGGTCCTGCTCGGCGTCGGCGGGGTCACGCTCGACCGGGTGCTGAGCCAGGCGATCGTCCGCAATTTCGACGATCAGCTCGAGTATGTCCTCAACGCTATGATCATTGCGTCTGAGGTCGATTCGGAAGGCGAAGTGCGGTTCAACCGCTCGCCCGCCGACCAACGCTTCCTCGAACCTTATTCGGGGCTCTATTTTCAAATCAGCGGGGAAGGTCACGAGCCGTTTCCCTCGCGCTCGCTGTGGGTAGACCGGCGCCTGCGCAGCTCCGGCGCGCACCGCGACGAGGCTGCCCACCGTTACGACAGCGACGAATTCGAGGACGAACCGCTTCGGGTGATCGAGCGCGACGTGATCCTGCCGGGCTCACCGGTACGGTGGCGCTTTCAAATCGCGCAGGCCCGGCAAGCCGCCGATGAACAGATCGCCTCGCTCCGAAAAACGCTCGTTCGCTCGTTCGGAGTGCTTGGCGTCGGCCTCGTGGTCTTAGCCACGCTCCAGGCGCTTTACGGACTGTGGCCGCTGCGCCAGGTCCGCCGCACGCTGGCGGAGATCAGATCGGGAGACAAATCGCGAATCGACGAACGCTACCCGGCCGAAATCGCGCCGATGACCGACGAACTCAACGCCCTTCTTGCGCACAATGAGCGCCAGGCCGAAGAAGCGCGGCGCCACGCCGGCAACCTCGCGCACGCGCTCAAGACGCCGCTCACCGTCATCACCAACGCGGCCACGGCGGCCAGCCCCGATCTTGCCGACACCGTGTGTCGCGAGGCAAAGACGATGCGCCGCCAGGTCGACCATCATCTCGCCCGCGCCCGCGCCATCGGTCGGCGATCGTCCGCGCAAGCCCGATCCGAAGTCTGGCCCAGCCTCGAGGCGGTCGAGCGCGCGGTCGACCGATTATACGAGCAGGCCACCGTGGATGCCGCGGGCAACAAGAGTGCCGTGGTCCGGATCGAACGCCAGGACCTTGACGAATTGCTCGGCAATTTGATTGAAAACGCGGCCAAATATGGCGGCGGCCGCGTGTTCGTGACGGTCGAGGAGCCGGCGCACGGCTTCGTCGAAATTCTCGTCGAGGATGACGGCGCCGGCATTCCTGAGAACGAACGCATCTCCATCTTCGACCGCGGGGCGCGGCTGGATACCGATCAGCCCGGCACCGGCCTCGGCCTCGCCATCGTCCGCGACGTCGCCGAAATCTACGGCGGGTCGGTCGTTCTGGGAGAGAGCGAGGATCTTGGCGGGCTGCTCGCCCGGCTGCGCCTTCCGGCGGCCTGAAGCTCGTCAAAGCCCTGACGCTTGTCAAAGCGATACCGCGCCGCCACATCGCGCCGGAGATGACCGCCACCATTCACCAGCTCAAGCAGGGCGATTCCCCGTCACTCGAACCCTTGATCTCGCTCGTTTCGGCCGACCTCAACCGCGTCAACGCCGTCATCCTCGATCGCATGCAAAGCGAGATCGCGCTCATTCCCGAGCTCGCCGGGCATCTCATCGCCGGCGGGGGCAAGCGCATGCGGCCGATGCTGACGCTGGGCTGCGCGCGCCTGCTCGATTATCCGGGAAGCCGGCACCACCAGCTGGCGGCGGCGGTGGAGTTCATCCACACCGCGACCCTGCTCCACGACGATGTCGTCGACGGTTCGCGCCTGCGCCGCGGAAAACGCACAGCGAACCTGATATGGGGAACCCCCGCGACCGTTCTGGTCGGCGACTTCCTGTTCAGCCGCGCTTTCGAGCTGATGGTCGAGGACGGCTCCTTGAAAGTGCTTCGAATCCTCAGCAATGCCTCAGCAGTGATCGCCGAAGGCGAAGTCGAGCAGCTCACCGCGCAACGCCGCATCGACACCCAGGAAGACCAGTATCTGCGAATCATCAGCGCGAAAACCGCGGCTTTGTTCGCCGCCGCTTGCCGGATCGCGGCGGTCATTGCCGAAGCCGGCGAGGACGCGGAAACCGCGCTGGACGCTTATGGCCGCAATCTTGGCGTCGCGTTCCAGCTGGTCGACGACGCCATCGATTATGCGTCGGACGCCGCGACCATGGGAAAGGGAACCGGGGACGATTTTCGCGACGGAAAAGTGACCTTGCCTGTCATTCTCGCGATCGCGCGCGGCGACGAGGAGGAGCGCATGTTCTGGGCCGAAGCCATGTCCGGACGAAGCATCGCCGACGACCACCTCGCCCGTGCGACGCGGCTGCTGCGCGAGACAGGCGCGATCGACGACACGCTGGCACGGGCGCGCACCTACGGCCAGCGCGCCGTCGACGCGCTCGGCGGCTTTCCAAACGGCATGGCCAAGGCGGCACTCGTGCAGGCGGTGGAATTCGCAATCGCCCGGGCCTATTGACGCGCCATGGCCGCCCGCATCTTCCAGCGCGTGAAATCGTCGACCCAGTCGGGCCGTGCGCATACCAGGCAGTGGACGCTCGAACATGAGCGCAGCGATCCGCAGCGCGCCGATCCGCTCACCGGCTGGCCCGGCTCGCGCGACACCAAAACCCAGGTCAAGCTGAGCTTCGACAGCCTCGAGGCCGCCAAGGCCTATGCGCAGCGCGAGGGGATCGACGTGCATATCGTCGCGGCTCCTTTGCCGAAGCTCAAGCTTCAGACTTATGCGGACAATTTCCGCTAAGCCCGGGTTCAGGCGCTAGAAGTGATGCCGGCTGCCATGAAGCTCGCGGTTCTGGGTTTGACGGCCTTTCTGGTCGCGTCGCCGCAAGTGAGCAAACCTGTCGCAAGCTTGTCGCAGGATGAAGGCGCGCCCTTCGTCAAATCGCCGCTGAGCTTCGCCGATGACCGCGCTTGCATCGTGCATCTGAGAGCAATCGTAAACACTAGCCCAAAGCCCGCATTCGACGCCGCGGTCGGCCCTTATCGCGTCGCGGCCGGCGACGTGCGCGCGCACCGCGTGAGAGGGCAGGCCTGGGGCCACGAGATCGAGGAGTATCGTTGCCTCGAGGCCGTCCTGTCGACGCGCCGATGGACGCACGCCATGACCGGGGTGAAGCCGTTCACCGTCGACGACATCGCCAATATGAGCTTTCCCGCCGGCTAGGTCGACGCCATCAGCGATGACGCGAGCAGCAGCAGCAGCTTGACGTCGATCGCAGCGCCGGCGCGCCGCCTGGCTTCGGTGAAGGCGCCTATGTCGCCGAGCGCGACGCGGTGAACGACGATGTTTTCCTGCGCGCTGCCGCCGCCTTCACCGGTGCGGGTCAGGCCCCCGGCGCGAAACAGGGTGAACGCTTCTGACGCCATCCCCGGCGACGAATGGAATTGGCCGAGCGGCGTCATGCGCGCGGCGAGGTAGCCGGTCTCCTCCTCGAGCTCGCGAATGGCCGCGGCTTCGATCGTTTCGCCCTCGGCTTCGTCGCCGACCAGGCCAGCCGGGAGCTCGAGGCACGAGCCGCCCAGAGGGACGCGATGCTGCTCGACGAGGATGACGTGGCCATCGTCGATGGCGAGAATAACCGTGGCCCGGATGCCGCGGCTGCGCGAGACATATTCCCACGGCCCGTCGCGCTTGACGCTGAGAAACCTGCCCTCCCAAACCGTCTCGGCCGGCGGCTTCAAAGCTCGATCAGACGATCGGGAATCTCGTTGGTGTCGGCGGACGAGCGCGGGAAATGCTCGGCCAGCACCGCGCCCATTCGCGTCACCGCCGCAGCCATTCCTTCGCCGGAACGGCCGCGACGGACATGGCTAACGAGGTCGGCCATCGCATCTCCCCAGATTTCGGGTGCCACCTTCGAGTGAATGGCCTCGTCGGCGACGATTTCTGCGCGGTGCTCCGACAGGCTCAGATAGAGGAGGATCCCGGTGCGGCCATGCGTGCGCCGCTCGGCCCCGACCTTGAACAGCTCGATTGCACGCGTGCGAACGCGGCGCGTTTTGGTCGCAGGCGGGGTGAGCGCGAGGCGCAGCGGCATAGCGCGGAGCATGAGGATCGCGATCAGGAATGTGAGGGCGGTCAGGATCAGCAGCGCTGTAATGATCTCGTTGAGGCTCGGTACGTCTCGCCATCCGCCGAAAAATGCAGCGAGCAGATCGGTCAGCGGTCGAGGGAAGGCGGCGAACAGCGCGAGCGGAAGCAGCATCGCCAGCACCGCCCAATGGAGCGCGACGTCGTGATATTTGTCAGACCGCGCAGTGACAATGGTGACGATCTCGCCGTCGCTACGGCGTTCCGCCTCGGTTACCGCGCTTGTGACGAGCAGATGATCGGCTTCGCTCAGCACCTACC